>ERZ1370068.5467-contig-4494_pt1 | contig 61409 bp, 106 predicted proteins | sample MGYA00561227_ERZ1370068 | MGnify/ENA primary metagenome ERZ1370068 (study PRJEB38410, sample SAMEA6850437) | metagenome | study: Metagenomic assessment of the ecological functions of the soil: analysis of the soil microbiota associated with the...
TTACGTATTGCTAAGGACAATCTGGCTGCCCTCTAGAGGGATGGGTGGAGTAAAACAAGAAAGCCGCAGGCTCTTTGGGCGCAGTGGGTGGCTAATCCAGTCTTAGCTACCGAGGGAACAGGGGGTGTATAAGCCTTATGCCTTGAAGTGTAAACCTGGTTTGCCAATGGCCTGCCTGAGTCAGCTCAAGGGATTGATCGATAGAATTCACTGTAATGCCCTTTCTCCTTCCGATTCTCGTGTATGTTTCAGAAAAATCGATGGCGTATTATACGGACAGGAAATTGAAGATCTGCATCTTATGCGGATCCATCTAATCATTGTTGACCGCAGTCGAACGACGCGAGGTCCATACCCGATGGTATGAAAGTTGAAGAATCCGCATGCGCCTGAGTGTCAGCGAGGAAAGCGGATTCCAATGGCTGACGCTAAGGGTAGCTCGCTCCAGTCCGTTACTGCGATAGTTGCAGATATTCTGGCACTCGCCGACCTTCGAGTCGCTCGTTGCGAGTTCCGGAGTGTTGTTGTCGTGGAGCGTGAGCCCCACAGCGCCGCTAAGCAATCAACCAGATTCTGGGTATTCGTGGCATTTACGGATGCCCTCGTTCGCCTTCGTCTCTTCGTGGAGCAGAACTTTTCGTACATTGAACCGATGGGGATTCTCGCCGTCACGCGTTACACGTTCGAACTCATGGTGTGGCTGAAACGCCCGCACGGAGATGCTCGTGGCTATGGGTTGGTGTATTATCGTGTTTTGTTGCCGCTGCTCGACATTACACCGACTGCAGTCGCAGTTGCGTCGAGAAATCGACTTTCTAAGAAGGGTCGACGAGCAGGAATCTCAATTACTTAATCAAAGAAGCCGGAGTTAATGCGCCTCCCCCGACCAGGAGGCACAGAGGATGGCTGCCGCCAGCCTTACCCGGAATGTTTTCCGCGAGATTGATCTCCGCGCTGCCCGTGAATTTAGTCTCTACGCCGAACAGGCCCGACTGAATGGCTACAGCTTTCAGGCTACCTGAGTTGGGAAAAGAAAGCCCTCCCCCAGGTTGCGCAAGCGATCACGGACTTGAAAAAGGAAATCGCGTTTCTCGAAGATAGTTTGCCGCAGGATGTGCGTGAGCGCTTTTGCCGAACGCAAAGCGACTGAAGTGGAAAAAACGAGGCGAGAGCTGTGGGGATGGGAGCACGAATACGACTTCATTTACACGTACACTAGTCGCCTCTTCACGCGACGCCGGCGAGCTTCTGATGACAGATCAAAGAATTTCCTCGAACCGGATGAAATCAGCATAATGTTTTTTGAGATACATCATGCGGCTGCTCGATGCGCAGCAGATGGCTAGAGACCTGTTAGCAGTGGGGACTTGCGACGCATTAGATGGAGGTGCGCGGTATCAGGCGGTCCAACAAGACGATGGCCGCCAATCGGCGCGCATTCGGTTTCGTCTGAATTGAAAGTGACGCCGCCGCTTGCGGCTGATCGTCAAGCCGTTGGGCTGTAAGGAGTTAGAGGCATGCCGATTCACACCACATTCTCGATGCCATTACGCAGTATCACGAAACATATCGGCATCCGAATCTGCCTCGCCCGAAGCGAGCGGCATCTATTCACCGTTTCCGCTGAGGTAGCGTCTGGTTGTGGCTCAGTGCAAATGGCTTATCCGTGGCCGAACGCAGACCGGCCAGGTGTTTACTTCATCTTCGGACAGAACATGGAGTTGCTGTACGTCGGTAAGGCGTCATGGCTTGGCCGTCGTCTGGGGGATTACTTCAAGTGGCTGGCAGGACGTGGGAAGTGGGTGCAGGATCGTGCACAGCGGATGGAAGACGCGCCCCACCTATCTCGCGACGGTGGCATTGAGTGAGTCATTCGAGGCAGCGGCATTGGAGGAATACCTCATTCGTCGCCTGAATCCGGCAGAGAATGCACCTGATAACCTCGCGCTGAAAAGGTTCCAGGAACCATTGATTGCCTCATCAGACGTGTTCGTCCTTGGTTTCTGGCGGGTGCTGTTTGATTTCTACTCTGCTGTGTGGGAGGAGTGGCTGCGATTACCGGTCTCTCGGGTGCTCAGGTTCCAACAGTGACCGGAAAGAAATTGTGGAGACAGGGAATGGACCTCGAGCTTCCTTTTCCGCGCCGCGGTCTTGCATAATAAGAACAAAGAAAGCTGTGTGGTACAAGCGCCTACCCGTGGAGTTCTACCCAGGGTGTGGCGCGAGCCGATTGACATTTATCAGCCTGAGTGGTTCGGGTTCGTTTCGGTTGGATGGAATCGTTCGCTGCGAGAGGGGAAAATTCTATGCAAATTCAAGTCAACACAGACAACCACATTAAGGGAACGAGAGGATCGTCGTGCGCCTCGTTCATTCCTGCGTGGAGGGCGCGGTAGGTCGTTTTGCCGACCGGATTACCCGTGTGGAAGTTCATCTCAGTGACACGAACAGGCCACAAATCTGGGGGTGAGCGATAAACGGTGCGTGCTCGAAGCCAGACTTTGCCGGCCTCCAGCCTCTTGCGGTAAGCCATCAAGCAACGACTATCGAGCTGGCTGTTGCGGAAGCCGCAGACAAATTGGAGCGGTCGGTCGAGAGCACACTTGGACGGCTCCATGATCGGTAATGCTAACCCGGAGCTCGCGCGACACCGTGCTCGGGAGTCGAGAAAGGTTCCAGTCTTGGGCGCAAGGTTCTAGTGCAACACCAGTATCCTGGTCAACCCAGGAACCATTAATTTCCATAGCCCCCCTCAAGCGAGCCTGAATCGGGGCGGAAAAGGTGCAGAGTCCAGCAGATGCGCTGGTTCGCTTGGCCCCCTCGCAGCTATAACAGGCTAATGAGGAAAAAGATGTCGGCACGCCAGAACGTCGATGGTCCGCATGCGTGGCACCACAGAAGAATATCGTCCGCAGGATGCTCAAAAAGGCCGTTCAGCAAGGCCGCAGCGAGCGAAGAGGCGAGGCGTACGCTTCGGTACGTTGAGCCTCTGAGCGATGCGAGAACGACGCTGGCGGACTTTTTCAGCATCCTGCCAATGGAACTATGCCGATCCGTATAGCACGCCAATCCGGCTATGTGGGTATCGTTGAGAGATCTTTGAACCGACACGACAATCACAGTGGAATTTGCAGGCCGGTTTTGCGTACTATGCCGGTCAGTATACGCAATGGTTGGGCGTCTTATATTGGAGGATGTAGACTACACAATGACCACACGGTTTGTCAGACTTATTACCGCTGCTCTAGCTTTGCACAATATTTGTTGCGGCATGCGAGTCAAAAACGGGCCGCCTAGTAAGGCGTGTATTGAGGCCGCCCGTCTATATGCAGAAGCAATAGCGGATGACAGTGCCACCCCTGAGGGCGAGAAAGCTGGATAAAATTGCCATTAAAAAGCAAACTCTTGCGGCATTAGAGGAGCGGAAGGTAAAAGCCGTGTGGGGAGTAAGCATGATCTACCCGCACGTGTTGAATCGGGGTGGGAGAATGGTACGGAGTCCAGATCGCCAGCGCATTCACTCATACCCTTCTGCTGCAATCGTCGATGCGCCGGTGATACGTCGTCGCTCGTGGAATCGTGAAGCGTGATAGTTTTCGGAGGACGAGCACTCGGCAGTCCTACGTTTCACCTTTCACGTCTTACCTTTCACGGTTCTTGAGAGCGGAGAGAACTACAGGGGGACATTCTGGTTGTAAAGGCCGTGCAATTGCGGCTACCGGTCGAGGGTAATATCGACGGCGACCTGAGCGGTTGTGGAAGGATCTGGGTTGACGACGTAGGTGGCGCGTTCTTGCGAGCCGGTTCGGTTGCTTGCGGTGATGGATTCTTGGAGTTGGTTGAGAGAGAGCTGGTTCGACCATGCCGGTTTCTTGCCTCGTGATTGATTCGGACGGGACTCGGGAGAGACGAGCCGTCAGGGTGGTAGGCCTGCTCTCCATCGGCAGAGGAATGTGTTGCCGCTGACCAGCGGTAATCTTTGAGAGAGGTCTGACCGCTTTCTTTCTCAGGCCATAGCAGTTGCGGCGTTGAGGAACCAACCGTTTCCCAGACTTGCAGATACGCGTCTTGATTGGCTTCCACGGTAAGAAATACCGGCTGTATACTCTTCGATGCCGTCGCCACGTCCACTTCTTGCTCCTGGCCATCTGCCCCACGAACCACAAAGCTGTAGCGGAGTCCTAGGGGCCTGAGTTGGGTCACCGTGCCCGCTGCTTTGCCCAGTTGTGAAAGTCCTTCCTGTTTTCGTTCAAACCGGTTCGCTTGCGGCGCCGACTCGGCCAGAGGTTTCATGGCCTGCTCTTGCTCTTTGGCCATCGAGCGCATATCGGCTCGGCCTGGCTCTCCTCCGTAGAACAAGGCACGAGCGCTGAGTGACGGCGTGATGCAGTGGCAGCGACTCGTCCACCGGCCGGCGCTGTGTATCTGTTTGGGCTCCGGCGCGGTGGCTGGTGGTGCAGAGCTTGCTGCAAGCTTCTGATCTGACGGCGGGGGCACTTCCTCTGCGGACCTGCTGAGCGCAGCCACGGGCGCATCGGCTTGGCTGCGGACTTCGTCTTGCTGGCTTTGCCGTTTCAGACTGTCACCGGCAACATCTGAGGCTCGTTCATTCTTCGAGGGAGGAGGCTGCGGACCGTTCTCGCTTGGCCAGCTTGTCGATCAACGTGTCCTTCTTCTGGACGGTCGATCGCTGGAGCGACGTTCTCTTTAGCTTTCGCCTGCGGCTCAACGGCTTGAGGTGTCGCCGAAGCTTTACCTCTTCGGTTGCGGTCGATTGTGCCGCCTGTCTAAGACTGTCCTGATAAATCCTGACGCCCAGCACCACTGCGAGGGCAGCTGCCGACAAGGCCACCGGCGAAGGCGAGGCCTGCTGGACGGCGGAACCAATCCAGCCATGACAGAGAACCGCCGGCGCCTGAGGCGCTCTTCTGCTCCAATGAAGCGAGGAGTCTGCGACGCACGTCTGGATCGGCGAGCAACTCTTTCAAAGCCTGCTCATCGGCTAGCGCATTGAACAGCTGTTGGTCTTGCAGCGCGGCGGTATAGAGCGTCTGCTTCTCCTCCGGCGTCAGCGTATCGGCTGCGAATCCGCCCAGCAGTTTTTCAGAGATCGTGCTCAGACATCTTCCACCCGAGGCAACGTGAAACTGGTAAAGGCTAGCAGGTTCGGAACGAAGGCAGTGGAGCCGTTGCCTCATCGTCAATTCCCAAGAGCCTCCCATAAGGCTGAGTAACTGCTTTGCGGCAGCGTAGGTCCCAGGTATAGATCGTATTGATCGAGTTCTGACCCATGATCTTTTGAATCTCGGGAAAGCATTTCCTTCCAACTTCCACTTGAACAGTTCGCGGCAGCGTTCGCCGAGCTGAGCCATGGCGGCCAGCAACCGGTCTACCCGCTGTTTCTGGTCGAGTTGCGTCGCCGGATCGTCGCCGGGATCAGCGAGCGGAAGGTCATCAACCGATTCCTGATTATACTCGCCTCGTCTGAGCGACTTGCGATGGGCGTCCAGCATCTTGAATCGCAGGACTTGAAAGGCCAGGGGAACCAGTTCGGTCAGACTCCGCAACGTTGGGGTATTTCTCATGGAGGACCACCAGCACCTCCTGAGTCAGATCCTCGGCCTGTGCCCTCGATACTCGTAATGTCGCGAACGCGAGAATCCTTTCGCGGAGATCTGGCGAGTATCTGTTCTCGATCCGATGGGTTAGCTCCGATGTCGACGACTCTGGGTTGAATGGGATGATCTCACCGAGCGACCGGAACCCGAGTCCCAACCCTTGACAGCACTTCCACCTGCCGGTCGAAGCGATTCTTGGTGCGGATCATCTTGCGAAGCGCTGCCGAACCGACGCGACCCCAGGCGGCGAGATGGAGGACAGACAAGGGATAGTCGGTGCCGAACAGGAGCCGGTCGTAGAGTTCGGGGTGCTCGGCGGAGGTGGAGCAACATCTTGAGCCGGTTAGGCAGCGTCAGAGCGGAAATGTCGGCGTAGAAATGTGGGTAACGCTTTGCGAAATCCTGAAACGTTGGCAGAAATTTCTCGTACAGCATCAAGCCATAGCTGCAAGCATGGGCTGCGATGACTGTGGCGCCTTCGTCCAGCGCCAGCTTCAATCGATCGGGGTCACCGACCGATTGGTCTTTGCCGATCAGGCTGAACTCATACCCGACGTGGCTGAGAAACGGCAGCTTCCGATCCGCGAGTGCTCGGTAGAACGGTTTGTAGTCGCGTATCAGCCGGGTTGAACTGCTGCGCGTTGGGGAGGACCTTCACCAATGCGGCGCCGGCATCGGCACAACGATGGACTTCTTCGACTGCGTCCCGTCGCTGCGGATTGATCGAGACACCGGCGAGGAATTCAGTTCGGGTAGGCCCTCGCGGTCTTTAGCACGTAATCGTTGCTGATCAGAAAATCCGTGTGTGCCTGATTGAGCCGGCCGCTTTGGTCGTAGACCCCATCCATGCCGAGGAGTACGGCTTTCTGAACATGGCGTGAGGCGCGCAATTCGGTGAGCAGATCGTCGAGGTATTTCCGGTTCGCTTCTCGTGGGTTCGAAGGAGACAATTGGTGTTTCCACAGAAGGAAACGAAAGAGCGGGCTTCGCAGCATCTTCGGTGAGATGTAGCAGCCGTTGTCGCCGTCCGGCAGCGCGGCCAGGTGGACGTGACAGTCGATCAGGAGTTTTCCGGTCATTGCGTCTATGGTCATTTGTGACAATCAGCTCTGCTTCCGATAACTCAGCACCCAGCACTCAGGCCTCACGTCACTTCCCCGTAGATCGTTCCATCGCAATGCGCTTCAGGCTCCGCAGATCCATTTTCCCAGTCCCCAGCACCGGTAGGGCATCGACTTTGATGAAATTCCGCGCGTGCATGGAATGATAGAGGTTCGGCAGGCCGTTGGCTGCGAGCTTGCTCACGATGTCGGGAATCTCGACTCATCCAAGGTGTGAAGGACGGCGAGCTGCTCGCCCTTCTTCTCGTCCGGAATGCCGGTGACGGCGAAGCACCTGCATGTCGGTGTTCGGCGGCTTGCTGCAACGCCTCCTTCCACGCGGCCATGCGGGACCATTTCACCACCGATCTTGAGAAGCGCGAGGAGCCGATCGGTGATCGTCAAGAACCCGTCTTCATCCAGCATCGCGATATCTCCCGTGATGTACCAGCCATCGCGCAGAGCGTTGGCCGTCAGATCCCTCACGTCCCAGGTACCCCGTCGCATGACATTGGGACCTCCGACCAGCAACATGTGCCAGGAGTGTCTGGGGGCAATGAGGCAGAAGCTGTCTGGATCGACGATTTTCACAGACACGCCTGGGCAGCGGTTGGCCGACAGTTCCCCGCCGTGAGGCCGGTTGGTAGTACCCGGCGGCTCGGAAGTCCGGACAATTGACGGCGATGACGGGAGCGTATCTCGGTGACACCATAGCGCCTCGATCGGTCCGATGCCGAACCGATCTTCAAAGGCCTGCACGAGCCGGGCAGGAAGTTTCTCAGCGCCGGTCAGGACCACGCGTAGCGAGCTGAATTGCTCCGGGGTACAACGTCGCTGATAGAGCTGGAGAAAGGTCGGCGTGGTGACGAGGAACGTGATGCGGTAGCGGAGCACGAGTTCGCCGATGGCGGCGACGTCGAGCGGGGAGGGTGAAAGATGATGCCCAAATTGTTGAACATCACGAGCCAAAAGACGAGATAGCCGAACGAATGGAAGAACGGAAGAGTTGCCGAGCACTCGCTCATCGTGATAGAGATGGAGGACCTGACTGGCCCCCTGCTCATTGGCGTCGATGTTGAAGTGAGACAGCATCACGCCTTTCGGCTCCCCAGTGCTTCCGCTGCTGAAGATGATGGTGGCCAGGTCGTCCATTGTCAGCGGGATGTTCTGTCCGCAGGCCCGTTCGATCAGCCGCGCAGGGGCGCAGAGGGCGAGGAGAGTTGCGATGAGTTTCGTCCCGTGCCGACGGTGCGGGCGACGTCTTCCAGCCACACGATCGACAGCCCGTCAGGCAACTCCAACTTGGCCTTCCTGACAAAGACTCGGCTGGTGACGATCGTGCGAAGGCCGGCGAGTCGCACGGCCGCTTCGAGGCCGGATTTGCCGACCGTGTAGTTCAGATTCACGCTGGTTTTCCCGCACAGGGGCGCAGCCACGTTGACCAATGCGCCGGCGACGGTCGGCGGGAGCAGGATGCCGACATGCCGCTGGTCTTCCCAATGTGGCCGAAGCACTCCTGGCGAGTACGATAGACCCGATCAGGGCTTGGAGCGACGACACATGGTGGGCGGCTGTGGTCTGCCATGGCGAAGCGGAATGGGATGCCTTCTCATGGCATGGATGAATTCACGGTGCAGCGGGCGGCGACTGGATTTCCGCAGGCGCCAGGCCTCCTCTCCAAGAGTGCGAACCGCATCGCGGAGCTTGTACGCAGGCGTGATAGATGGCAGCGGCGTGCCAGAAGGACACCGTCAATGGATAGAGGAATGCGCTCGGGCCATTTTGTGAGAAACCGACCCCGCTCAAAGCTGAAGATGCTGCCCCGACACACGATCCAGTGTGCGGGAATAATCGGCACATCTCGTCCCTTCACAATCCGTTCGAAGCCGCGGCGAAACGGCAGCAGCGCGTGCCGGTGCGGGTGATCTGTCCTTCGGGAAAGATGCAGACGATCTCTCCGTCGTCGAGTGCCTGCCCCGCGCTGCGTAGCGCCCGGAGGATGATGCGGGGGCCGCCTCCCGAAGCGATCGGAATGACCTTCATGGCGGTCATCAGCCATTTGAACAGCGGGTGCGTGGCATAGGCGGCATCCACCACGAATCGTATGGGCCGATCGACGCTCGCCATGAGCAAGAAGCCATCGATGAACGACATATGGTTCCGGGACAAGCAGCGCTCCGCCGGATTGAGGAACATGGTGCTGAGCCGACGATGCGGAGGCGATAGAGCGTGTTGGTAAAAGATGACGAACAGCAGCCGCAGGGAACATCGGGCATCAGCCGGAGAGCCCACAGCGTGCCGACTATGAGTCACTCCGGCGGTGACGAGGAAAAATTCCGCTTGTTGAGAATCCGACATTGGCGAGCGAGCCGCCGCGAAGCGATCCCAAAGAGAATTCCGGTGAAGCACACGTGTTGGAAAACGAGATGACGGCGCCACGCCGATCGGGTGGCGATCTCCATTGGAGAATAGCGTTCAACGGCACGAAAATGAAGGAGCAAAAGATTCCGAGGAGTCCTAAGTATCAAAAACGTCCCGACCAACTGTGGAGTCAGTCCGCCGAGCAAAGACAGTGCGATGGACGCGCCCATGGCTCCCAGCGGGACCAGTCCATATTCAATCCGGTTTTTGAGACAATCGCCCGACCAGTATGGCGCCGACGCCGATACCGATGGACAACAGCGTGAGCGGGAGCCCCGGCACCATCGCATCCGAGAGATGCAGCACGGCTTTGGCATAGACCAGAATGTTCTGGGCGAAGAGGTCCGCAATCGTCCAGAAAAAGATTTCTCCGGGGATGGCAAGGCGCAGTAGGCGTTCGGTCTGAATGGCAGCCCAGGTAACGCGGACCGTCGAGCCTACGCCGCCGGCTGCGCGCGCGGGCGAGACGTGGGGAACGGTAAAAGGCGGCAATCAGGACCGGCGACCGACAAGGCGGCCAAGGTGAGGGGGCCAACCAAATCAAGTCACCGGCGGTCTGCAAGAGAAAGCCTCCGGCTGCCGTAGCCCGCCAGGATGGCGGCAAGGTCACATCTCCAACAGGCCGTTGCCGGCGGCGGACGTTCGTGCGGTATTAACTCGGGGAGGATGCCGTATTTCTGATGGAGCAAAGAGCGCACTGTGCGCGCCCATCCCGCATAAGACGATCAATGGCAGAATACCGCCGGTGGGGTTCAACCAGAGCGCAACGGTGCCGGCGCTCATGAGGAGCACCTCGACGACTTTGATTGCGATGATGACCGTACGTTTGCTCAGGCGATCGGCCAAGGTGCCGCCGATCAACGAGCAGCAACACCAGCGGCAAGGTGAAGATGATATAGGTGAGCGCGGTTTGCGTCTGTGCCGCAGTCTCCAGCTCAGGGCCTGGCGTCAACCCTGCGGTCGCTTGCCGGATTGCCAGCAAGGCGACCATGAGCTTCCAGGCGTTGTCGTTGAACGCGCCGAAGAATTGCGCAATGAGGAGACCGCGTAGAGGGTGCGAAGCGGGGCTGATATCTGAAGGTTTGTGCTGAAGACTGTCCACCAGAAAAGGCCTCGTATCGGCTGCAGTGTGCCAGTGTTTGGAGTCGGGAGGCAAATGATTCCTTCCCCGCAGATGGCATGAATCGCCCAACGACGCGTCTTCACAGAGACAGCCAGAACAGCTTGATACGAGTCTGTTGCCTGGTCTGTGTACGTTCCCACCAGCCCTCCGAAGAGATCCCAGGAGGTTCCCTCTCTGTTTCGTGTCGGTACTGGTAGAGCGGGATGATCGGGTTGAATTCAAAGATCGACTCTCTGGGCGAGGTGATGCGACGGACCAGCGCCATCTTTGAGCCTCCAAGGAAATGGAAGTTGGAGTGGTCTGCATCCGGATGCTCGTATGAGGCCAGCCACCACAACACACTTGCCGACGTGACGACGCCATGACGGCTTTTGTATTCAGCCAGAGGCCACAAGAGTGAGAACTCCGCCTTCCCAGTTTCAAGGTCGGACGAATAATTATAGAGAGGGAAAAACTGTCGGTCGTCCCAGTCAATGTCGTCAGGTGTTCGTAGAGCGAGAAGTTGCCAACACCCAGCGCATTGAAACCGACGTTCATGTTGTTGATCGAGCCGTTCGTAGTGCCACCAAGGGGATAAACGTGTCTTTCGAGCCGGCGGGGAGACTGCTCAAAGTGTTGGTAAGCCAAGAGAATATTCCGTTCGTGTTACGTCTTGCGTGAGGTCCTGTTGGAAGTTGTAGAGGGGAAGAGTCGATGGCTTCGGTACGTCGGGGTCGTTTCTTGACGATAGATCGCCAGGTGTGAGACTCCACCGATCGACAGGACGGACTGATTTCCTTCGTTCCGGTAGTCATAGAGCGGGAAGAAGAGCCCCTACTGCCCTCAGGTGTCCAGGTGTGGCGAGCCCAACTTATTGGAATAACGGGTTCGAGTCCAATCAAAGACCAGCTTGTTTCGCCCGTTGCCTCATCCGTCGTCATGCTTCCGATGGGAAAGAGACTGGTCTGGCTCGTGGTCGGTGATGTTGTCCGCCAGAACATCCAGAGCGCAGAGAATGTGGTGGTGTCGCTCGTGTCGTCTGCACGATAGCTGTAGAGCGGAGAACAGCCGATCATACACGGCTGAGGGTGTTGTCTCATGCGCGTAGAGGGACAGCGCCGGGATTCCGCCTATCGCAGGCAAGCCGATAGCCGAAAGGCGGCTGGTCTGATCAAGCTGCTGGTAGTTGTAGAGCGGAAGAGATAATGGGCGCGATGAGCCGGGCTAGATTGTGATCGGAAGAGACTCACGGGTTCGATTCCAAGCAGATTGATCGTGGTTTGCCCTGTTTCTTCACATCGTGAGCATATCGATAGAGCGGAACACACGATTTGTCCACGCTGGTCGGAGTCGTCTCGTGATGCGAATGAGGGAGGCGGACCCCCAGTCCTAGCATAGTCGAATGCGGACTGCTTGCTGAGTTGCGTGTCCTTCCGGTAACGGTAGAGTGGGAAGAAACGATCGCTCATCTGGGATGAAGAGTCGTCATGCTCGTAGAGAGACCAGGCGGCAAGCCGGCTAAATGGCGGAAGCCCCAACGCGCTGAACTGAGTTCCGCCATCGTGCGCTCGCTGCGATAGCCGTAGAAGGAACAAGTGGTCCAACGTTCGAATCTCATTGTTGTCGTGGCGATAGCAGCGCCACTGGACTCAATCCCGAGTAGGCCGGAGACGCCAGTCTGCCTCGGTGGGCGCTCCGACATAGTCCCAGGAACGGGAAGAGACGATCGGCGGTCTGAGCCGGGTGGTCGATGTGACGGTACAAGAACGATCGCGTCGAATTCGGTCTCATCCTTTACCAGGTCGTGTCGGTATCGATAGAGCGGAAACAGGCGATGTCATGGCAACAGGGATGGACTCGATTCCGGCGATACAGCGCCACTGATTCAATTCCCGAGAAGGCTGGAGACGCCAGTCTGCCTCGGTGGGGTGTTTCGACATAGTCCCAGAACGGGAAGAGTCGATCGGGGTCTGAGCTGGCGTGGTCAGGTGACGGTACACCGCGACGAACATCGCGTCGAATTCGGTCTCATCCTCTTATCAGGTCGTGCCGGTATCGACAGAGTGGGAACAGGCTGATGTCGGAACAGGGACGGACTCGATTCCTGGCGATACAAGGCGAATTCTGGATATGCCGAGAAGCGAGATAGAGCTGTTGTCGCCGTTACGGACGTAGTCGCGCAGAGGCACGAACCGGATCTTCCGGTCACATCGTCCTGGCTCCGGTGGAGATGAGAGAGAGGCGGCGATAGCCAACGGCAGAGAGTTGTGAAGATCCATCCCGGCCGCGATCGTAGTTGCAGAGGCCGAGGAGTCGGTGCGTACTGTGGTCCAGGTTGGCTTCATAGCGAAACCATCGATGCGTCCGCGATAGCCGAACAGATCGAATTCACGGCTTTGGCTGCCGGTGGTGCCCTCGTATCGATACAACGGAAAGAATCGGTCGATGGTGCCGGAAGGTGCTGTCTGATGACGGTACAGGATGAGCGCGTCGAAGGTGCTAGGCTGTCATCCTGCGCCTGAGGCATGGCTGTAAATCGGGAAAATGCGATGACTCGTCTCATCAGCCGTCGTCACATGCTCGAAGAGCGCTCAAGGAAGGGTATCGCGGAAAATCCCTTCGCTGGAGGCAAGCCGAGTATGGCTATCCGCTTGACCTGGGCCGAGGTGTTGTCGGCAACGCCATAGAAGCGGGAACAGGAAATGGTAGTGTTGGGATTGGTCGTCAGAGGAGCCATAGAGCGGCAGGGATGTAGCAGATAGGTTTCTCCAGTCGATCGGTCTTCGCCTGACCAATAGAGCGTGGAACAGCCAGCTGTTCGACCGAAGTTCGTAGATCTCGTGCCGATAGTGAAAGAAGAGGAAAGAGTAGATCCCATTGAGTCAGGTCGGTGTGTGCGTCGCGCGTTGTGACCAACAGCGGACCGAGCACAAAGTTTCTCGCATAGTACCCACCGATGACATGGCGGCTGAATAAGGGAAACAGATGGCGCCATGCGTTGTCTCCATGAATCGACTTCAGATAGAGCGGGACAGTGAAGGTCCACTCCTGGTTCGGTTGTTCAGGAGTGCCAATAGAGGGGGAAGACATGGGCCCAGATCTTCGGTCGTCTCTGCGCTCGTTAGGTCCCCATAGGGCCAAAGAATGCTACGGCGCAGCAGATTGTGTGGTCGGATCTTCCTCCATGGAGTGGAGTGGACGCACTGCCAGCCTGGAATAACTGCCTCGTTCCTCAGCCGAATACAGCAATAGCAACCCGTCCGTAGAGGTGGAGTCGGCCGACTGTTCGGTGCACCACAGTAGGCCGATACAATGCCGTTCGACGCCATCGGTTGCCGCGATCACGCGGAATGGCGGCATAGGTCCCAAGGAACAAGATAATTAGAGCCAACCATCGGGGTTTCATAGAGCCCTCCCTTCGCCGTTCGATCCTGGTCTATCGAGGCAGAAGGGCAAGCGCTATGCCGATCCAGTGTGTGTAAGGATCAACAGAAATCTACTGTGCCAAACTGTTTTACTTTCGATGGTTTAGGGAGAATAGCAAAGAGGGGCGTGGTGGCACGGGTGTGACGCAGAGGCTGGATCGAATAAGGAAATCTATGAACCGGGATTCATAGGAAGAGTCCTGTCGTTCATAGACACGGCAGAAGTCTACATGAAGAGTTTCGGGGATAGTTCCCTGTACTTTAAATCTTATTGCTATCCCGCTTCGTGTGTTTTGGGGCGAGCTGGCAGTGGGTCAGGCCGTTCGAAGGGTGGTCATGAAGAGGCGCCGCAGAACTAAGAACTGGCGATTCAGATATGCTGAATCGCCGTTCTTGCTAAATGGAGGAACTCGGCGGCATTACTGAAAAGCAAGTGCCAGCAGTCGTTCCTTCAATCGCGCGTTCTAGTCTTCATACTCATCTTTTTCTAGCGCTCCCAAGGTGTACCGTCTTTTTTCGTGACCTTCACTATCTGAACCTTGTTGTCGGACCCATACGTGGCGACGGCTCGGCCTTCTGTTCCATTGAGCACCTGCCAGCTCCAGTGGCCAGAAAACCAACTCGGATAGCCCTGGCGGTGAAAACATCGCCAGCAATGTAGAGGAGTATTCTCGACTTCGATGCTTGGTCAAACCCAGATGTGAACTCGAACATGTCGGTCCGCTGACCATCGGTGACCTCTGTCAGCTTGGGCGTTCCTAATACCGAAAATGACGTTCGGTTCGGTCGGTCCCCACCCTCACTCGCTCTACCTCGACGGGCGGTGGCGCAGTCGAGGCCTTATAAATCGAACATCCCTGCGCGGAAGACTCCTGCGAGAAGCAACACCATCAAGGTTGTCCGTTTCATGGCACACCTCCTATGTGGGTGGTTGAGGAGGAAATCGTAATCGTCCGTAGTGTGAACTTGTCGTGCATGCTGCTGGATCAGTGACTGGCCGCCGTGTGCATGAGGGCTCCACTGGACGCGCATCCTGGTGCGCCAATGGACCCGCTAGAAGAATCAGGCTGATCACGTTTCTGGCTCTGCACGGGTTAATCATGGCTCAATCTCCTGAGTTCTTAGGTTATGATGGCTCGTCCTGATCACCTGCGTGAGCATTTCACATGCCACTGATGGCCGTTCTAGATCGTCCTCTTGTCGACCGGGACGTAAAGCCTTAAAGAGTCTGTGTAGTGGACTGATCAGGCGAGTGAACCGCAGGCGATGGAGGGATTGATCCGGGGTTTTCGGAGGCGAGAAATTTATGAACGAACATTCACAGTGGCGGAACCGTCGTTCATCCTTGGGAATGGGATCGAGTGCTGACCAGATGAAGGGGATTAGGAATGTGGGCCAGGATTGGAGGGTGGAAACTCTCGATGAGTCATTTCCGCCTCGAGTTTCCGCAACCAGCGATAGGTGCGCCCAAGTATCTTGGCCGCGCGGCTCTTGTTACCGCCGTATTCGACGACGGCTCGGCGGGTAATAGACCATTCCACGTGGTTCAAGAGTTCGGTGAGCGAGCCGCTCTTTTCCAGGGTCTTGAGTAGGGCTCCCCATTCGATACGGTCAATGAGTTCGGCGAGATCGAACGAGGGTGCCGATTCCGTGGTTGAACGTAGATTGTTCGGGGAGCAGGTCGGGAGTAATCCACTTCTTGCCTTCCGGCGCCAACGTCACGGCGCGCTCCATGACATTTTCCAGCTCGCGGATGTTGCCAGGCCATTTGTAGATCAGGCAGAGCTGCAATGCGTCTGGCGTCAAACCTGCGATGGATTTTCTTATTTTCTCGGCGAATCGCTGAACGAAATGCCGGGCGAGCTCCGCAATATCCTCCGGACGTTCCCGCAAGGCCGGGACATAGAGCTGAATGACATTCAATCGATAGAACAGGTCTTTCCGAAATTGGTTCTGCTCCATCATCGCCAGGAGATCCCGATTGGTGGCGGCGATGAGCCGGATGTTCGCTGTAAGATCGCTCGTTCCTCCGACGCGCTGAAACTCTCGCTCTTGAAGAACTCTGAGCAATTTCACCTGCACCGCGGGCGAAATGTCCCCAATCTCGTCGAGGAACAACGTACCCCCTCGGCGAGTTCGAATTTCCTTTCTTCTGTGCTACCGCGCCGGTGAAAGATCCTTTCTCGTGACCGAACAACTCACTTTCCAAGAGCGTTTCTGGCAGTGCTCCACAATTTATGGCGACGAAGCGACGGTCCTTGCGCCGGCTTAGCTGATGGATCAAACGGGCGGCGAGTTCTTTTCCCGTCCCTGTTTCTCCGGTCACCAGAACCGTTGTGTCCGAAGGAGCGATGGTTTTGATCAGGGAAAGAAGATCGAGAAGTAGAGCGCTCTTGCCAATGATGCCGCCGGTTTCTTGCTGCGCAGACAGTTCCTGCTTCAGTTGGATATTCTCCTGTATCAGTTCCACATTGCGGAGGAACATGGTGAGCATGTGCCGATGTGTCGTCTGTAGGTTTTTCAAATGCGTAAAGAGCTGATGCGCGAAGGCGCGCCGGTCCGTCAAGAATTGAGAGCGACCGGCAGTAGCGGCGTCATTCGTGTGTGGATGGCGATTCGTCCAACGCAGGCGATAGTGTGTATAGGGCGCATTGTATATCGAGCCAGCCTTGATCGTGGTACTGAGTGATCCAGTGGAGAGGGTCCCGCCACGTTCGACGCGGATAGCGGTGCAATGATCGTCCTGCTCGGGGAGGTGTGTCTTATAGCCGCGGGCCGGCTCTTCAGCCGTCCAGACCGAGAGATGGTCTTGACCCTCAAGCGTGGCGACAAGTTGTTCGTCGGAACCATGCGGAGCAGGAATACGATCAGTTTTGATGGGGATCAGCGTGTGAACCAGGCGAATTGTTCGTCCCGTAATCACGACGTCACCCGTCGATCGGCGGGCCACGGTGATCCGATCGTTCTTCGTGATCATGTCGTAGGCGTCGCCGAACTCATTGACCAGGGTTTCTAATCGGAGTTGTGAGTAGGCCTCTTCGCAGGCGGCGGTTTCGACGGAGGGATCCAGTTTCGCAGTGCCTTCGAGATTGCCCTGTACCAGACGCATGTTTCCAAGTCCAGGATCGACCGGTGGCAAGTTTCTGGACAGAATGTGCAAGGTCTGTGCTTCATCCGGACAGACGAATGACTGAAGTTGGAGATAGTTCGTATAGGCCGAGGCCCAGTTGCCGACAGAATGAAAGACCGATTCTACGTCGTTGAGGAGGATCGCAATCGTTTCGATCAGTGTCGGGGTCTGCGTCTTGACGGTTTCGTAGTAGGCCATAGCCGCTAGATAGGTGAAGTCCTTCTCGCCGGATGCCAGTTCACAGGCCTTGATCAACTCACGAAAGACCGAATGGGGAATCCAATTGCTTGTATCGGTCAGGAATGCACGGGCATCCTGAATTTCCTGAAATGATCTCGGCTACCCCCATAACCCGTTTGAGATCGACTTTCGATGCCTGTTCAGGGTAGCGAGCTTCGAGATAGCGAATGAGTATTCCGCTTTGCAGGCAGGTGATCCAAGGCTGGATGGTCATGGCGCCTCTCAAGTCGGTGAATGCCCTGAATCGTATGCAGAGTCATAGCACAGCAGGAACGGAATAAAAAGATGACAAAGGTCAGCCCTGAGGTGGAGGCACCGGCAACCCTTCCAATTCCATAATCCGCAGGGCGTTGGTCGTGGGGCAGGGGCCGGATCGCAGCTTGTAGTCGAATTGCAGCTGCGCCGGCTGCCACCGTTTCTTGAAAGTGGGCGTTTCCGCAATCCGGGCACCGTTTTATCGAGATCCGTTAATTCCAGGTCGTGGGTGGTCACCAAGCCGAATCCATTGCCTTGCGAAAGAGCGGAAATGATAGGAACGGCTCCCGATCAACCGTTCGCGATTGTTGGTGCCTTTGAATATCTCAGTCGATCAGGAAGAGCCACTGGTGATCTGGATCCATCCGACGTTTCGTCGAGCAGGCTTTTGAGGCGTTTCACCTCGGCATAGAAAACGACAGGCCCGCTTCGAGCGAGTCATCCACGCGGATACAGCTGGCGAGGCGCGCCCAAGTCCATTCGAAATGACCGGCGCAGACCGGGGCGCCGGCCTGGGCGAGGCACAAATTGATGCCCAGAGTCCGCAAGAAGGTGCTTTTCCCCGACATGTTGGACCCAGTCACCAAGAGTATGGTCCCCAATGTTTCGAGGGCAAGATCGTTTGCGACTCGGTTCGTCTCAGGGATCAGCGGGTGGGCGATGTCTTTGGCCGATAGCCTGGCCTGCGCTCCGTTACGCAGGGGATCGGCGGTCAGTGGGTCCGGCCAGCGATACGAAGGATGGAGTGCGGCAAATGTGGCGAGCGCCGAGGCAGCCTCGACCTCGGCCAGTCGATCCAGCCAGGTCGGCAGGTGGGCGGCCACCTGAGCTTGAATCCGTTGGAGTCGATAGGCTGAACCACAGGTCCCAGGGACAGAATGCGTTGACGATCAGATGGATGACCGGATGGGCTTTGACGCTGATCGCATGCAGGATGCGAGCCGCTTGCCGGACGAGCTGGGGCGGATTCACATCTGGGGCCAGCAGCGGCGCCCACAGATCGGCGAGCGCCGGGTGGCGGGGCTGGGTGTGCCGTTCGACAAAGCCAAGCACGGCTCCCAGTTTTTCCAGCTCGAAGTGCACGCCCACCGCATGTTCCAATAACTCTTCCCCTGATCGGTCCAGAAATAGATCAACGCATAGGCCGCGAAGGACCACATCCAATAACTCGAAATCCAGTCGAACAGCGCACCCAGCCCGAGCCCGATGGTAGCGGTGGCAAGCAGAGTTTGAATCGCTAAGACGGCTCATGAGATGTGGGAATCCGACTGCATGTTGCAGGACGGCTTCCAGTCGTCGTCCGTTGATTTCCTGTTCGCCGATGAGCTGCGCCTCGAGCCCCAGCCGATCGCGAAAGAGCGATCGCGGAATGAGTTCCTGCACGAGACGCTGGCGCATGAGCCACTGGTCCGGTTGAGGCGGTTGCTCGAGCAGCCACGACGCCAGCCGCGCCTGTCCGTGCGAGGAGACGGTGGTGTCGAGAAGATGGAGGAGCGAGTGGGGACCAACGAGGTCCAAGTCTTTGGCGTACGGATGCTGATCGGGAGCGTTCGACGGACGAGCGGGGATGTGAGGCCAATCCAGTCGGAGACGTGCCAAGTGCACAAGCTTGATCTGTTTCCAGAGACGAAGGCGGTGCAAGCGACTTTCGAGCCTGTTATGATAGACGGCCACAATCAAGAACAGGGCCACACACGCAATGAGCGTCCCATTGCCGGCTTGATACCAACCCATTTTATAGACGGCCACCGTGCAGATCGCTCCGACGATGAATAGGATGAGACGCCAACGGCTGAATGTGTGAACTCGCGGCGGTGGCCAGGGCGATCACGCGGTCGAGTTTCGCCACCAGGCGTGTCAGCGCGTGGGCTTTCGTCATAGGCTGCTGCTGGGGCATAGCGCCGACCTTACTGGAAGGGGCGGAGTGCGTCAACTCCGGCCGCTTCATGAACTCCGAGGGATGGATCGATGTCCAGATTCGGACCGCTGTCGATGCAGCAGAGTTGCTCGGCGTGCTGGCTGATCCCGTGATCCAAGGCGGATGGGAGGAACAGGGCGTTGTCCATCTCTATTGGCCGAAACCACAGTGGAGTGTGGAAGCCCGCGCTCGTCTCAATAGTGTTCTGCAGGCCTCGATCCGGACGCCTTGGTCGAAAGAGACATCCGTATTGAGGAATTGCCCGATCAGGATTGGAATCGGCAGTGGTCTCAATCGGTCAGACCGATTCGAATCGGCCGGCGGATTGTGATCAGGCCGAGTTGGGAGCCGGTGGCGTTGCAGCCAGGAGATATTGAGATCGTGCTCGATCCGAAGCAGGCATTCGGCACGGGCCATCACGCGACGACACGGATGCTGTTGGAATGGCTTGAAGACCTCGTTCACGGAGACGAGTTCGTGTTGGATGTGGGAGCGGGGAGCGGCATTCTGGCGATGGCCTCACTGCGGCTTGGGGCCGCATCGGCACTGGGAGTGGAGTGCGACCCTGTCGCGGTGGATTGCGCACGAGACTATGCCGAAGAGAATGGATTTGAGGACCATCTCGAATTCCGGTGTGGAACGCTGGAGGAAGTTGACCGGCACGGCGAGCTGCGGCCGGATCTGGTGCTTGCCAATCTCGATCGTCAGACACTGTTGCTGCTGTGCGATGAATTGACGCAGTACGTGAGCCACGGTGCGCGGCTCTTGTTGTCCGGTATTCTGCTTGAGCAAGAGCAAGAAGATTGTCGAGGCGTTTTCCAAGGCCGGCGCCACGTTGTTTGAACGGCGTGAACAAGAGGGCTGGCTGGCGTTGGAATTGCTGCTGGCGGAATCCTGCGAAGGAGTGAGTTGATGACCGAGAATGGACGGCCACCCTATCCCCACGTCTACCAGATCAATGTCTCTGACGGTGGTGTGCCGAAACGTCCCGTGCTGGAGGCCTTCATCACCAAAGCCGGCGTCGAGAGGCGACCGGCAACGGAATCTGAAAGTGCATGGAGGCCCTGATCGCGCGGTCTGTCTCTATTCGCAAGAGCTGATCGAGCGGCTGCAGGATGAGGGCCATTCGATCGACGCCGGTTCTTCCGGAGAGAACCTGACGCTTGCCGGGCTTGAGTGGAAGAAGTTGCAAACTGGGGGACCGACTCCAGGTCGGGCCAGCATGTCCAGATCGAAATCATGAGCTATACAACTCCCTGCGAGAAGAATGCCCAGTGGTTCCGAGACAGAGACTACAAGAGAGTTTCCCAGAAATTGAACCCAGGATGGAGTCGATTCTACGCGAAAGTGTTGCGTGAGGGCGTGGTGAGACCGGGAGATGAAGTGGTGGTGAAGCCGGAAAATGTTGAATGATGAATGTTAAATCGTGGATGAACATGGACCGTACGCTTGAGCCAGAACTCATGGAAGATCCCGCGCAAGTCCGCGCCTATGCGGCGGCGGATTTTTCACAAGAAAATCAGGGCTTCGTCGATCGTTTTCGCGAATACTTTCCCGATTTTTCCGAGGGGCACGTGCTCGACCTGGGTTGTGGTCCTGGCGATATTCCCGTCCGCTTCGCTCAGGCGTTTCCCTCTTGTCGCATCACCGCCGTCGATGCGTCGGAGCCGATGGTCCGGCTGGCTGAAGAAACTGTGCATCGGGTCGGCTTGTCCGGGCGTATCACCTTCCGCTGTGAAAGATTTCAAGATCTCGCCGGCACTAATATCGTCGATGCAGCCATTTCCAATAGCTTGCTGCATCATGTGCCGAACCCGTTGCAGTTTTGGCACAAACTGCGATTGGCCGTGAAGCCCGGCTCACCTGTGCTGGTGATGGACCTCTTGAGGCCGGAATCACCGGAAGCCGCGCAGGTCATCGTCGATCAGCATGCTTCCGGTGCCCCGGACATTCTGAGGAGAGATTTCTATAACTCGCTGCTCGCGGCATTTACGGAAGATGAAATCAGCGCGCAGCTAGCCAGGATGAATCTGACGCGGTTGATCGTCGACGTGCCGGATGATCGGCATTGGGTGGTCGGCGGACTCATCCACTGAGAAGGATGCTGAAAACGATCCCCAGCTTCGTTCTCGGTCGTTTGAACGCCTCAACGTACCAACCGCGTACGCCTCGGCGTTCAAACTCCCTGCGGCCTTGCTGGATGATCGTTTTGACCATCCTTCTTCTGCACGATGCTACTGCAAGCGCACAACTTGATCGACTCAGAAAGTCCAAAGCGTTGGACACGACGGCTGTTGCTGAAACTCCTATGGTCGAGATTCCGGAAGGGCTGTTTACGATGGGTTTGGACGGGGTTCAGGCTCTTGAGGATGAGCGCCCCAAGCATCAGGTCTGGTTGCCAGCCTTCTTGCTGGATCTCTACGAAGTGACGACAGCGCAGTATGCGGCGTTCCTTGCTGCCACAAACCGGGCCGCCCCGTGGCAATGGAACACTGTCGATCTCACCCGGCATCATGATCGGCCGGTGATTGGCGTCGATTGGTCGGATGCTGATGCCTATTGTCGATGGAAGGCGAAGCGGCTTCCTACAGAAGCGGAATGGGAGAAGTCGGCGAGAGGAACGGATGGAAGGTTATATCCCTGGGGCAATCGGGTTCCACACAAGGATTTGGCGAATTTCGCATTGGGCGCACGGTTCAGCTATAGCCAGGCCTTGATGCCCGTGCAATCCTATGAACAAGGCAAGAGTCCTTACGGGCCCTATCAAATGGCCGGGAATGTCTGGGAGTGGGTACAGGATTGGTACAACACAAACTATTACGAAGTTTCGCCGGGACACAATCCGCAAGGACCCGAACAGGGACAGTTTAAAGTGCTCCGCGGTGGCTCGTGGTCAGACCTGCCGAAAGTATCTTCTCACCTATGGGCGCTTCAAGCTGCCTCCGGACACGCGGAATAGTTATACTGGGCTTCCGCTGCGCCAAATCCTAGCAGGATGCTGAAATAGCCGCCCAACGTCGTTCTCAGTCGTCCGTCTCCTGCGACGTACCCCAGAGGGTACGCCTCCAGTGCGCCGACTCGGCTGCGGCCTTGTTGGATCGATCTATTTGAGCATCCTGCTACGGAGCTAGCACGCTGCCTTCTACTGCTTATCCTCATGAAGCGGCTGCTCAAAACTGATCATCCAGCGAGGCCGCAGCCGATGGCAACACCGAGGCGTACCCTCTGGGGTACGTTGAGGATGTTGACGAGCCGAGAACGCAGTTGGCGAGCGATTTTCAGCAGTCGCTAGTAGAGGCTCTTGCTGACTTCGGCCGAGAGCACACTTTCGTTTCCGGCACTGTCGTAAGCGGAGAGGGCGAAAAAATAGGTCTGGCCCTTGGGAAGATTGGAGATCGAATAGCTCGCGACTTTTCCTATCACGAAGGGAGACCCAGGGAAACTGTACGTGCCGGAATTTGTACCGACGTAGATTTTGTAACCGGCCAGATCAGGTTCCACATTCGCCGCCCATGTCAGTGTCACGTTCCCTGCCGGTGGACTAGCAGGAGGCGAAGATGGTGGTGGGGTTGACGGCGGAGTCGAGGGCGGAGGTGCTGTGACAACAGGAGTCGCGGGTTGCAACAGGCTCGTGATCGCGGAGTTCTTGAGCACGTTCGCCGCCGATCTCGAACCGCTAGGCAAGGGAGCTGAGCCGCTACCCGCTGAGGCTGCAGAATGAACGCCTGCAGCTCCTGCCAGCGGAGAGAAACCGGTCGGAGCCACCGCTGTAGAGGCGGCCGGGGTTGTTCCAGGAAGAGTCGCAGTTGTCGCTTTTGTGAGGGGCGTCGTTGCTGAGGGGTTGTGTTCCTGGCGGTATCGGCTGTCGCCTGTGTGGCCTGCCCATCTGCGATACCCGATACCGGTGCTGCAGGGGAGTCTGGGATGCGGTCGCAGGAGCGGTTATCGTGGCAATGGCCGGACGCTTGGTCAATGTCCGATGCCGCGGCGCTGCTATAGGCGCTGGAGATATCGATACCGAGGGCTTATGTGGTTCGATCGGGCTTGCAATGTGAGTCGGCTCAGTGCCGGAGGGCTGAAGGATGGTCCCTTGAGTCGTGGCTGGTAGAGAGGCAGATTCAGCAGCCGAACGTTGAATCAAGCTATGACGGGGTGGCGGCTCTTGTTCTGCCGCTGAGATGATCGTGGGCATCGCGACAGAATGCAGGCTCTGGCAGAGTATTGCCGCAAGGACGGCAAGCTGGAACCGGGGCGTCACGAGGTCTGTCGTGGGGATCATCCGTGGCAAGTCCTCTAGGACTCAGTTGTCTGTGACTCCTCCGCATTGTGTCCCGGAGGTGCCTGTTGCGCCAGAAAATGTCATTTTTCTCTTTCGCTGAATACCTCATAGCGTGCAACGGTGAGCGGGAATCAGACTCGTATCGGAAGAATTCGAATGTGAGCAAACTGCAGGTGATCAGAATTAAGAGAGGAGGAGGGCGGCAGGATGCTCAAAACGGCCGGACTTCTCACCCGCCCAACCCCAGCTGCCAAGACGCGCCGATCCGCGGCAAGACCGCAGAATTACCCTTTATAAGAGGTGGCTGGGATGATCCTAACTGCGGCGTACGACGAGGATGCCTTCTGAGGCCGTGCAGCAGCGAGCAAAGGACGTCCCGGTCGCCTGCGCATTTTTCAGCAGCCTGCTAGGTGAGATGGGTAACGAGCCAACTACTAATCGAGCTGGTCATCTGATGAAAGTCCTCCCCCGAGAGAATTGGTGATCGGCGCCTGGTAGGAGATCCAGCCTCTTTGGACCTCCCAGCGCGTCACGCAATCGCCGGCTTTGATGGAGGGGAACACATTCATCCTGCTCACCTTGGACTATCAGGGTAGGTACGGTGATGTGTTCAGCCGGCCCATAGGCGATCTGTCTGAGGCAGTCTTCGTAAAAGTGATACTGCAAACGGACTCCGATCCGGTCCTCCCATGATGTTTGGAATCGTGTCCGTGGCTTGCCACCGTGCCAACTCTTCCGGACCGAATGTGAGGCGAAGCTCTTCTGCAAAGTCGACCACAGGACATTTGAGTGCCAAACAGGCGATATCGCGACGCTGGGCTGTCGTGAGAATGGCGACGAGCCCTCCGAAGCTTGAGCCAATAAGCCCGATTCGGTCATAGCCTCTGGCGGTCACCATGTCCAGTGCGGCGTGTGCTTGATGCACGGCGAGGGTCGTCGTGAGTTCCTCGAACGGTCCGTCACTGTCTCCTTGGCCAAAAAGTCGAACCGAAAGGTCGCGATGCCCCGTTCATTGAGGAGGCGGGTCAAGGTCTTGTTGGTCGTACTATTCTTGCCGGAGAGAAATCCATGGCACAGCACGCCGAGACGCGTCGTCGGTTCGTCAGGCATGCTCAAGATGGCAGCAATGCCGTGGCCATGCTGAATCATGAAAGGTCAGAGCTTCTTCCATTTTGCAGTCATTCAATCCAGCAGGTAAAGTGAAAGGAGTTTTTGTAAGCAAGACCTTCGATGGCCCGTATGTGCATGTGCGACACAACGTGAGAACACCCCGCAGGATGCTCAAAAAGGCCGTTCAGCAAGGCCGCAGGGAGTTCGGCGACTGAGGCGTACCCTCGGGGTACGTCGCAAGTGAGACGCACGACTGAGAACGAAGCTGGCGGACTTTTCAGCATCCTGTTGCTAGGTTGAAGAAAGTAGAAGTGATTCGTGGGTCCAGTTCCGTGTCCGATTGCCAGGCTATGGCGAATAGCCTCGGTGAGATAGGTCTTGGCCGTCTGTACGGCGTCGTTCATGGATTTGCCTCGTGCGAGATGGGCGGCGATGGCCGAAGCGAATGTGCAGCCGGTGCCATGTGTGTGCGGGGTATCGATGAATTCTCCCTTGAATACGTTGAAGAACCGGCCGTCATAGAGCAGATCGGTGGCTCGTTCTGTCAGCAAATGACCGCCCTTGATCAACACATGTTTGCAGCCGAACCCGTGAATGATCTTCGCAGCGCGGCGCGCGTCCGCGAGCGTCTTGATCTCAATGCCGGATAGTTGCTGGGCCTCATGGATGTTCGGCGTGACGAGCAGTGCCAGGGGAAAGAGCTGAGTCTTCATGGCGTTGATCGCCTCCGGCTTGAGCAGCGCATGGCCGGTCTTTGAGATCATGACCGGATCCACCACAAGATTCGTGACATTCTGAGGCTTCAGGAGTTTGGCGACGACCTCGACGATAGCCGTGGAGGACAACATCCCGGTCTTCACCGCAGCGACGTCGAAATCGTCGAACACCGCATCGATTTGCGCCGCGATGATCGAGATCGGCAACTCCAAGACGTCGGTGACCTCCTTCCGTATTCTGCGCAGTGATGGCGGTTATCGCCGACATAGCAAACACGCCATTGGCCGACATGGCTTTAATGATCAGCCTGAATCCCAGCGCCACCGCCGGAATCCGACCCGCAATCGTCAAGACCTGCTTCAATGTCATGAGTGCTCCTGAATCAGTACCACCAAGCCTCGCAGATTATACTCAGCAAGCCGGGCCTGTCCAGCAGGGCGAGCCCAAATAACCGCCGCCACTGCTCGCACATCAGTGTTCAGTCAATAAGCCAGTTCCAGTGGGGATCCTTACCCTAGTCCAGCAAGATTCAACTAGAGTGCCTGGCCATACATGGTTCTCTCCGAGAGGAATTTATTTTCACTCTTCGGTCAGAAAGTCGATCTCTCTAAGCGCCAAAGTTTTCATGAGGCTTTCTGTGGAACCAAAAAGAGAAAAAGCATTAAGGTTGTGAGCATCGAGGAGCTTGAGTCAACTTTTTTCTCTCATCGCAGGGTATGTTGAACTTCAGAGTAGGTCCTGAACAATAACCTTCCCTCCGAAGGCCGACTCGTGACACGTGTAATAGCCGGTGTCACCTTCCTTGACTGTGCAAACTGTATATTCACTCTGTTGTAGGTAATGCCGACGATGGCTTCTGATGTATGGGCCTAGGCTCGATATGGTGGCTTCGTTGCCCGAGCTAATTTTCCCGCTCCCTGCATATTCCTGATACGCGAAAATCGAGACCATTTTGGCAGCGATCTTGAACGGCATCAAATGCGAAAAAGGTGGCTACATAAGGAGAACGGGTCCAGTCGAGGAGGGGAGACGGAAATCCGTGATGACGCAGGTGAACCATGTATTCAGTACCCCGGCATCCCGCCGAGGAGGAAGGTAAACGTTGTTTCATCATGCTTGAGAATTCTGAAGGAGTGGGAATATTCCACCGGGTCTTCGTAAGGGATTCGAGCTGTGGCTTCAAAGCCGAAATGATGCGGTAGTAGTCATCAACACTAAAGCGTCGGTTTGTGTGTCTTTCAAGCGAAGTTGTCAACCGCCATGTATGATCTGCGTGCCCACGGAAAAGGATTCCAGAAACGTGAGTTAGTGCCTTCTGTTTTTGTGCAGCATGATTCTCAGATAGCCCTTTCAATTGGTTTTCAAAGTCCTCCCAGCTCCTGGCCCCGCCCCTCTCACACCGGCCACTCTTCCTCCTTCCACGCCATCTCCCAAAACATCCACTCGTACCGCGAGCTGATGACGAACGATTCTTCCATCCGTCGCTTTTCTTCCTTGCCTGCTGTCTTGGCCCACTGGTCCACTTTCTTGCGCATCCATTCCTGTACTTCGGCAAACTCCGGTGAGGCGTAGAGCATAAGCCAGTCCCGATAGGGATGATTGTCTCTTCGGCGGGCCATGTTCTAAGAGATGTTGCCCGACGACGCAGTAGATCCAGGCGCAGGGGAGTGCGACGACGGTGATCTCCGCTGCCGAGCCTGTATGGGCGACGGTGAGCATGTGCCGCGTGTAGGCGTAGTTCGTCGGCGCCATCGGCACGGACGACATTTCCTTCGCGGTCATCTTCCAGCGTTTCCCATAATTCTCATGCAGGCTCCGCTCCACGGTGATGGTTTCCTCGGCGAGCTTGGCGAAGCGCAGTGCGGAATCTGAGTCCGGCGCTCTGAGCGCGCCGGCGGCAAAGACACGGGACAGATCCCCGAGGAACCGCGCGTCCTGCAGGATATAGTACTTGAACTTCCGTTCAGGGAGCGTGCCCTTGCCGAGTGCGACGACAAAGGGATGGACGTACTGTGCGTCCCAGATGGACTTGGCGAGCTGTCTCAAGCGATTCGTAAATGACATGGAGCTTCCCACAGTTAGATGTAAAACGTGAAAGGTAAAACGTAAGACGAGAGATGAAAATTCTCAGATGATTAACGGTGACGACTGTCCCAACCTGACTATGTCCATGTGTGGGGTTCCGCCCTCTAACGTTTCACGTTTCACCTTTTACGTCTAACGTCCGCCGGGGCCAGGGCCTCGGCAAGCGGTTAATGCCGTCGAGCGCGGCGACTTTGTAACATTCCGCCAGAGTCGGGTAGTTGAAGACCGTGTCGATGAAGTAATCGATCTTTCCCCGGAATGCCATGACGGCTTGGCCTATGTGAATGAGTTCCGTCGCCCCTTCTCCGATGGCATGGACGCCCAGGAGTGTGCGACTGTGGTGGTGAAACAGCAATTTCAGCATGCCGGTCTCATCGCCGATCAGCTGCCCACGGGCGATTTCCCGATAGTGGGCGACGCCGACGGCGTACTGGATTCCCGCCTTGGCGAGATCCTCCTCATTTCGTCCTACCATGGAGATTTCAGGAATAGTATAGATGCCGTAGGGCAGGAGATCCGTGTCTGTGTGGTCGGGGTGGTTAAACGCGTGGCAGGACGCATGGCGTCCTTGCTGCATGGAGGTAGAGGCCAACGCCGGAAAGCCGATGACGTCGCCCGCGGCATAGATATGGGGGATTGCGGTTTGGAAATGTTCGTTCACGATCACGCGGCCTCGCGCATCCGGCGTGATGCCGACGGCCTCCAGGTTCAACTTTTTCGTGGCGCCGAGGCAGCCGATGGCATACATGAGTGTTGTGGTGGTGATCGGTAGCCGATGTCTCAGCAAGACCGTGACTTGTCCGTCGGACTCTTTCCGGATCCCGACAACTTCTTCCTCATGACAGAGTGTGACGCCGACGTCTGTCATGTGCCGTTGCAGGGTGTCGATAATCTGAGCGTCGACAAATTCAAGCAAGCGCGGTCGCTTGTCGATCAGAACGACTTGCACGCCTATCATGGCTAGGATCGATGCGTACTCTGTGCCGATCACGCCGCCGCCGACAATGACTATCGAGGTCGGAAGGCGTTTGAGCGTGATGAGACCATCGGTATCGATGATCGTGTGATCATCGAATGGAATATCGGCCGGTCTGGTCGGCACTGTCCCTACTGCGATGACGATCACGTGGGCATAATGTTCGGTCGACATGCCGGCCTGTTGAATGAGGAGCCGGTGAGGATCGACGAAGCGGGCCTCTCCAAAGATCAGATCGATGCGGTTACGCGCCATCTGGTCCTCCACAATCTCAATTTCGTTCTTGATGATGTGGTTGGCGCGAAACGCGAGATCTTGGATCGTGACCGTCTCTTTCAGACGATAGCCGGTTCCGTACAGGTTGCGTTGGCGGAACCCCGAGAGATAGAGGACCGCCTCGCGGAGGGCTTTGCTGGGGATGGTGCCGGTGTTGGTGGAGACACCGCCGACGGCTGCTTTGCGCTCGATGATGCCGACGGTTTTGCCGAGCTTGGCGGCTTGGACCGCGGCCTTCTGGCCGGCTGGTCCACTTCCTATGACGAGGAGATCGTATTGGGCCATCCAGCTTCCTGCCTATAAAGGCTGAGGATGAGGCTCCGATAGAACAGTTCGAGGTTCCAAGTTCGAAGTTCTAAAGCTTCGAACGCAGAACCTCGAACGTTTTGGCTTTAGCCGCAACCTTGATCTCAGCCTTTCTTCGGCCTAGTTTGCGGTAATCAACGATTTGGCTACGGCAAAGGCCTCATCCATGTTCGGCAACTGGGTCAGCTCAGGCGTGACCTGCAGATACCTCACGGTATTGCGAGCGTCAACGACCATGACCGTACGAGCCAAGATGTGGGGGCCGTTGAGCAACAGTCCGTACGTCTTCCCGAATTCAACGTCCCGATAATCCGAGAGGAAGGTGACGTTGGCGATATTGGCTTCTTGCGCGAAGCGTTTTTGCGCGAAGGGGTGTCGACGCTCACCGTCACCAATTCGACCATCTTGTCGAGGCCCTTATTTTTCTCGCTCAGATAGTGGGTCTGCTGTTCACACACTGGGGTGTCGAGTGACGGCACGACGCTGATGATCCGGACCTTGCCCTTGCCCTTTGTGTCGGTGATGCCGATCGGCGACAGGTCCGTCTGTGTCAGCTGCACCTCCCTGAGGGGGTCGCCGACTTTAATGCCGGTTCCCGAGAGCACCAGAGGGCTTCCTTTGTAGAGGACTTTTGCGCCCTCACCAGGGATGACGCTGCCGTCAGAGACGGTCATGTTTTTGTATTGAAAACTGCTGCCAGTGGAGCCGCCCATGCTTCCGCATCCGGCGAGCCCAATCGTCATACAGAGTGCGGACCCAATGATCGTTCGTGACACTGCCCTCATACTACCCTCCTTGGTGAATCGATGATGACCATTCGCTCAGGAACAATATAGTGGTTTGTGCTTGCGCGGCCTGCAGGCGCCGGAAACCCTATTCCGGGATCGCAGGCCCGCGATGGCCCGCCTGTGCGGCGCGACAGAATAACACTTTTGCTAGGGGCGAATAAAGGTGATGAGTTCATGGTTGACCACATCCGGTCGTTCCCACTGCGGGATGTGTCCTGCGTTGGGGATTCGGATGAATCGTGACCCCTTGATCGTCTGGTGGAGTTCTTCGCCTACGGCGATTGGGAACACCCGATCTTCTTCCCCCAGAGCACCAGCGTCGGGTGGGTGATCTCACCGAGGCGCGCGGCAAATCCGGACTCCCATAGCGGAAGGTTTTCTCTGACGGTCATAATGGGTTTGATAAGTCCGGGCCGCTGGCGGTTGCGATTGGATCGCTCGATGACGGCTGGTGTGAGGAGTGCCGGGTCATGCACGATTTCTCGTAAGGTGGGCTCGATCATCAGTCTGCCGAACAGCATGTTACCGAATGAAACAAGCCAGGTCGGCGCGCTGGTTTCTAAGGCCCGCCTGATTGACGGACTGGTGAGTTTCTTCAAGACATGTTGTGGCAGCCCGTCGATAAGGACGAGCTTGGCAACGCGTGTGGGGTGTGCCAGCGCCATGCCGATGGCCAAGCCGGCCCCCATGGAGTTGCCGGCTAATGTGGCCTGCGGGATCTTCACCTCATCCATGAATCCGACAAAGTAGTCCAACATCTGATCCGGCCGGTACTCGATCTCAGGTTTATCGGATATCCCGGCGCCGGGCAAATCGAGCGTGAAGACGCGGAAGTGCTGCGAGAGCGCGTGTTGCTGATATTCCCATTGCCACATCGATCCCCCGAAGCCGTGGATCAGGATGATCGGCGGGCCTGCGCCCACATCCAGATAGGCGATCCGCTGGCCGTGGACGAGAACGGTATGAATGGGCATGCGCTCAATGGCGTCGAACTGCGTCGGGATAGACGAAGGAGACGAGCAGGCAGTCATGATGTGACACAGGAGCGTGAAGGCGAGCAGCGCAACGTACGGCTGTCTGCATGCGCGACCGGGGACACGCGGGTGTATCGGACTACTCCAGCTGGATGACTGTTTCATCCGTCTTCACGTTATCGCCTTCAACCACGAGGATGGCGGTGACTTTCCCGTCGATCGGCGCCGGGACTTGGCTTTCCATCTTCATGGCTTCAATGATCAGGAGCGGGGCGCCGGCTTTGACCACGGCATCGATCGCGACGAGCACTTTGACGACACGACCCGGCATCGGGGGCGACGTCTCCCGGCTTGGACGGCCTGGGCCGTTTGGGTTTGGCGCCGGCCCCAGTGCCGGGAGCTTCCGGCACGCCGGCCAGGATTTCCTGGATCGGTTCCAATGAGACTTCTTCGAGTTTGTCGTTGACCCGGATGTAATAGGGTTTGCGGCCGTCAACCTTCCGCCCGGAACCGGACACTTGTATATGGTAGGTCTCGCCGTGGACCGTGACGTTGAATTCGGCTGGGGCCAAATGAAGCTCGGTGGCTGCAGCCGGTCCGCTGGGTACGAAGCTCTCAAGGGGTTCCAGCGTCAGGTCCCCCTCTCGCGCGCCTCAAAGAAGTCCCGTGCGATCGTGGGGAACAGGGTAAACGAAAGCTGGTCTTCCACCGTGCCGGCTGAGGCAGGGGAGCTCTTTTCTGGCGGCCTCGAGTTCGGGCTCCAACCGGTCGGCAGGCCGAGTCTTGATCGGCTGGTCGTCCCCGATCGCGCGGGCCATGATGTCGCGATCGAGAGGCCCAGGCGCTCGCCCGTAGAATCCGAGGAAGTAGTTCTTGGTTTCCGTGGTGATGACTTTGTACCGTTCGCCCGTCAGGACGTTGAGGGTGGCTTGAGTGCCCACGATCTGACTGGTCGGGGTGACGAGCGGAGGATAGCCCATTTCCTTTCGGACGCGCGGCACTTCATCCAGGACCTCTTTGATCCGATCGAGCGCATTCTGTTCGGTCAGTTGTGCGGCAAGATTCGAGAGCATGCCGCCGGGAATCTGCGAGGTGAGGATTTCAGCGTCGACCCCGTTGAACTCGCTTTCGAACTGTCGATATTTCCGCCGAACGGTGCGGAAGTATTCGGTGATGGGCAGAAACGAGGCCAGATCCAAGCCCGTGTCGTACGGGGTGTTGCGCAAGGAGGCCACCAGCGTCTCCGTCGGTGGATGCGAGGTGCCGCCGGCCAACGGCGAGATGGACGTATCCAGCATGTCCAGACCGCCCAGGATCGCCATGAGGGAAGTCATTGAGGCCATCCCTGAGGTGTAGTGTGAATGCAAATGGATGGGGACCTTCACCGCCGCTTTGATACGGTGTATGAGGTGGTAGGCATCGAGCGGGGCCAAGAGTCCGGCCATGTCTTTAATACAGAGTGTGTCGGTTCCCAAATCCTCAAGCTGTTTTGCCATGTCGACAAAACGGTCGATGCTGTGGACGGGACTGACGGTATAGCTGATGGCAGCTTCGACATGTTTGCCGCACGCTTTCACTTCGCGCATGGCCCGCTCGACGTTGCGGATATCGTTCAGGGCGTCGAAGATGCGGAAGACGTCGATGCCGTTGGCGGCGGACCGTTCGATGAACCGTTCCAGCACGTCGTCGGCATAGTGCCGATAGCCGACCAGGTTCTGCCCTCGGAGCAGCATTTGGAGCTTGGTATTGGGCATGGCGGCGCGCAGTGCGCGAAGCCGTTCCCAGGGATCCTCTTTGAGAAAGCGCAGACAGGTGTCGAAGGTGGCGCCACCCCAGACTTCGAGCGACCAATAGCCGACGGCGTCGAGCTTTTGGGCGATGGGCAGCATGTCCTCCGTCCGCATGCGCGTGGCCAAGAGCGACTGATGGCCGTCGCGCAAGGCGACATCGGTGATCAGGATGGGCTTGCCCGCCGCCGGTTGGATGGTCAGCTCGGAACCGCTGCGGGCACGTGTCTTTGACGTCCGGACGGCTGGTCCAGTCGTCCGCTTCTTCGAGGCTTGTGTTCGCGAGGGTCGTCGTGTCGCCATGATCCTCTGAGTGGTTTATCTGGACTCTTTGGCTGATCCGGTTGGTCTGGTCTCAACCAAACAAAGCGAGACAAACCAAACAAACCAAATAACGGGCGTCTTGTGCTGGCGGACTTTTCAGCATCCTGCTACAGTCCCTCGTAGGCGGCGATCGCCGCCGACAGCGCCAGCACCAGATCCTCTGGTTCCTCAAAATCGTGGTAGTTGAACAGGTCAGGATGCGTTTCCAGGTAGGAAGTGTCGAAGTGTCCTGCCATGAAATCCCGGTCCTGCATGATCTCCATCATAAAAGGAATCGTCGTCTTCAGTCCGCGCAAGACGTACTCTTCGAGCGATCGTCTCATGCGGCTGACGGTTTCTTCCCATGTACGGCCTCGCACGGTGAGCTTGGCCAAGAGGGCGTCGTAGTAGGGCGGTACCACATAGTCTTTGTAGACCGCTCCGTCAATGCGCACTCCGATCCCACCCGGGAGAGATAGGCTGTGACCGTGCCGGTGCAAGGCCGGAAGTTGTTCTTCGGGTCTTCCGCGTTAATGCGGCACTGGATGGCATAGCCTTGAAGCGTGACTTCCTGCTGTGTGATCTCAAGAGGCATGCCGGCCGCAATGGCAATCTGATTGCGCACGATGTCGATCGCCGTGATCTGCTCGGTCACCGTATGTTCGACTTGGAGCCGCGGGTTCATTTCCATGAAGTAGTAGCGGTTGTCCTGATCGAGGAGGAACTCGACGGTGCCGGCATTATCATAATCGACCGCCTTGGCGATGGCGATGGCCGCTTCGCCCATCTCGGCACGAAGGCGTGGCGTGAGAATTAAGGATGGAGCAATCTCGATGAGCTTTTGATGCCGGCGCTGTATCGAGCAATCGCGCTCACCAAGGTGAATGATGTGGCCATGCCGGTCGGCGAGGATTTGGAACTCGATATGATGCGGTCGCTCGATATATTTTTCGAGAAATATGCTTCCGTCGCCGAAGGCAGCCTGGGCCTCTCGTGACGCAACCGCCATGTTCTCACGAAGTTCGGCATCCGACCGCACCACCCGGAGACCGCGTCCTCCGCCGCCTGCGCTGGCTTTAATGATGACAGGGTACCCGATATCTTTTGCGAACGACAGGGCGTCCGTGACCTTGGTGACGCCGCCTTCGGTTCCGGGGACGATCGGAATGCCGATTCGCTTGGCCAGTTCGCGGGCTTTAACCTTGCTCCCCATCAAATCGATGGCTTGTGGAGATGGGCCGATGAAGGTAATCCCGGATGTGTGGCACAGCTGCGCAAAATGCGAGTTTTCCGAGAGAAACCCATAGCCTGGATGGATGGCATCGGCGCCGATTCGTAGGGCTAGATTGACGATCTGCAGGCTGTCCAAGAAGCCTTTGACCGGCCCCGGGCCGACCATATAGGCCTCGTCCGCCTTTTTGACATAAATCCCAGTCGAATCGGCTTCGGAGTAGATGGCGGCAGTCGCGATGTTCAATTCACGGCAGGCGCGGATAATTCGCATGGCGATTTCGCCGCGATTGGCCACCAGAATTTTCTTGAACATACCGGTCGCTGTCTCCTCGGATCGTTCGCGATTCTGCGAGAGGTATCAGGAGAAAATGAGCGCGTAAGCTAGCATAGGATCAGGAGTGGTGTCGAGGGAAGTATGGGTAGAACAGGCCGAATCGGCGCGACTTGAATGGGTGGCAAGTCCGAGAAGACCGGTCGGCTTTTCTGAGAGAGCGGACCTACTTGGCCTTGATGAGGACGGGTTTTGACTGAGCGCTTCCGCCGCCTGTAACGATGATGATGAACGACATCCCGGCTTTTGCATCCGGCACAATTGCTTCAATTGTCGAGTCGCTCATGAACTTGAAGGTCACGGGCAGGTTAGAGGCCGCGCTGAAGGTCACAGTATGAAAACACTCCTTTGTGCCGAAATGTTCGCCGGTGATGACGACTTTGTTGCCCGGCTTGGCTTCGTCCGGTTCGATCTTGACGATCCGTGGGGGCTTGCTCCGATCGCAGACAGGGTCTCGTTCGACCTTTGCGGCATCGGACCCCTTGATCGATTCGGTATCGTAGAGGGTAAACCCTGCGCCATCAACGATGGCCCCTGGCTCCTCCGCGTGGGATCCGGTAATAGGGGAAGCCATGGAAACGATGAGTCCCAATAGCACCAATCTCAATGATTGCCACGTCCACATTGCTGCCTCCTTCAATCATGCCAGCGCACGACTACTTCTCTTTCATGGGAGTATACATCTCGGCAATGAGTTGTTGACCGGCCGGAGACAGGACGAACTGGGTGAATGCTTCGGCCAGAGGATGCGGCTCCTTCTTGGACAGGAGAAGAACGGGGCGTCGGAGCGGATAGCGTCCGTCTTTGACGGTGGGGCCTTCCGGCTCGATCTTGTCGACAGGTAAGAGTCTGACAGGGACGCCGGCTGAGACGACGGACAGTCCCTGGTTGAGGGAGAGGTAGGCGACCGCAGACAGTGGGGGAAGCGTGCCGACGACGGTTGTGACGACCTGTTCATCGGAGCCGATCACCTTGGCTGCAGAAGTGATCTTGCCGGTCATACCGAGCTGGGATTCAAACGCCTCGCGGATATTTTGGTTGCGGGGCCGGTCGATGACCAATATCTTCGTCTCGGGGCCTCCGACGTCGGACCACAGGGTAATCTTGCCGGAGAAAATGTCTGCAACTTGTTGCTTCGTGATTTCCTTCGTGAAATTGGAAAGGTGCACGAGGACGCCGATTCCATCCCACGCGATGGGCACTGCCGAAAAGCCTGGGGCTTCGGTTCCGGTGACAGCGAAGTGGGCCTGGCCAGACTTGAGCAACTCGATCGGTTTCGAATTGGCGTCCCACACGACATCGAGATAGGCTCGCGGGTTGGCTTTTTCAAAGGTGCGGGCGAGGGACTCGATGGTCCTGAGCTCCGGCCCGTTGCCGACGATGGTCAGGCTTCCGGCAACTTCCGCAAGGGCGACGAGGGCCATTCCCCAGCTGAATAGAAGGCTGAGGCCTAGCGGGAGCACGAGTCTCGCGATCATGCGATCTCCATGGGGTTGGGGTGGATAGTAGGGAGAAGTGGACGACACGCGTTCATATGCCGGCCACGTTCAATGTCGGGCAGACTCCTAATTCAGTTCTCCGTTGTGCCGCCAGTAGAAGGATCGGAAGGTGGAGCCGTGTCGGGCGCTGCGCGTTTGCCCATCAGTGGCGGGAGTTTGGCGAACTTGTCCATCCGCTCGTCTAACATATCATAGGCTTTCATTTCGGCGAAGCCGGTCTTTCTGGTCCCTTTCACTTGTGTCGTGCAGGCGGACAATAATCGTGTGGCGCTCTGGGCATGACAGTGAGGACATACGGTGTCTTCCACTCTGGCATGGACGGATTGGGTGGCATCGAACTGCTTCTCGCATTGCCCGCAACGATATTCATAGATCGGCATGGTTCGTATCCTTCAAGCTTGATGAAAAGCGGCCAGAGAGAGAATGCGCTCTTGACCGCCCATCGAAGTTTGCCTTATTGTACCCATCTTGCTGATATGACTTCCAGTGGTTTAAGAGGAGGATTTCGATGTCCCTGTTGATTCGAAAGTACAAGAGTGTGAGTGGCATGATGCAGGAAGAGCGGATAGACGATCCGGATCGGATCGAGCGATATATGAGGATCTTTGAGAAGGACGATATTAAGAAGCTCGAGACAGGCGTCAAGGTCTTTATCGAGAAGGATGAGTGGCAACTCCTACCCTGAGCAAGTGAGGGGTAAAGGGTCAGGCGTAAAAGATTCACGATTCTTTGCCTCTGTTGCCCCGGACCCCTTACCGTTCACCCCTCACTCGTTCCACAATGGCCTATTGGATTCACATTGCGCGTTCGATCGATCGGGTCACGCTCCACAAGGATCGTTGTTCCGAGGTGCCGTCTTCGTCGATCGGTTCCTCAAGCGATTTTGGGAAGGCGGGTGGTTCGATTACCCGGATAAGGAGCGGGCGTTAGCGGCCATGGAGCAGGCCGGGACGACTGAACAGCGCCGTTGCCCGCTGTGCAAAGCGTAGCATGATGCTGAAAAAGTCCGCCAGCGTCGTTCTCGCCTCGCAAGCATCCTCAGCGTAGCCCACTCGGAGAACAAGCTGTCTTGGCAGCTTGGGGTGGGCGGGTGAGAAGCGCTACGCCTCCGGTGCTTTCATCGGCTGCGGCCTTGCTGGCCGTCTTTTGAGCATCCTGCGAAACCGCGCCGCGTGAGAGGCAGATAGGCCGGTTTATGATCGATTCGCAACAACCCATCACTCATCACTGAGCGTGAACCACTTGATTTCATGCAACGATTTGCACTCCTGCTGACAACGTTCATCTGGGGCGCGACGTTCCCCGCTACCAAAGCAGTGTTGGAGCAAACTCCACCGTTCGCGTTTCTGTTTCTCCGATTTCTCTTGGGCGCTTTGCTGGTCGGGGGCGGGTATCTGCTCTGGAGATTTCGCTTACACCGCGAGCCGGCGGTCTTGCGGGCAGGTGCGATCGCTACCTGCTGGCTCTTTCTCGGCTATGTCCTCCAAACGGTCGGGCTCAACTATACCACCGCATCGAACTCCGCCTTCATCACGGCACTGTACGTCGTTGTCGTGCCATTAATCCTGCGCCGATTCGGCCGGCGTGTGTGGTTGGCCACCGGCATCGCCATGGTGGGGCTCTGGCTGCTGGTGAAGCCTAGCGCATCAGGCAAATCTTGGCGATCTCTTGACGCTCAGCCTGTGCGCATTGCGTTTGCCGCGCATATCGCCTGCCTGGAACGGTTTACGCGCGAGGTCGATCCGCCGTCCTTGTTTGCCTGGCAAATGATGGCGATGGTCGTCCTGTTGCTTCCCACTGTTCTGGTTGAACAGGCGCCGGCTCAGGCGTTTGCACCGACGGCGCTGTTGCTTGTCGGGCTTGGGGTGACCGGAGGACTTGCGACCGGGGCCTTTGCCGTTCAAATGTGGGTGCAGCGGATTGTGCCCGCGCAACAGGTGGCATTGATCTTTGCGTCAGAACCGGTATACGCGGCCGGGCTTTCCTGGTACTTTCTCGGTGAAACATTGGATCTTCAAGGGTGGGTTGGAAGTGGTCTCATTTTGTTGGCAGTGGTGGTGGGCGCGTTTGGGGCGGCCCGCAACCGTCATCGCCGGCGGTCGGCACGGTCCAGCCGGCCTAGCGTGGACTAGACATGAACGCATCTGCAGCAATCGCGAGCTTTCTGGCGAGAGTACGGGGCCAGAGGCTAGGGTGAGGATTTCCCGCTGGAAAACACGGCTTTTCCTTCTAGCCACTAGCCTTGCGCCCCTCGCCTAGCCTGTTGGCACGATTTCGCGACGAATCGTCATCAACAATGCAGGCTAACTCGTTATAAGGAGTCAGATGTCACAAAAATTTGGCAATGGACGCTGGGTGCAGGAAGGGTTTCTGGATAATCGCGTTGACGGAACAATCGTGGGCCGGATTGTGTTCGCGGTGATCGGTCCTGTCGATCTGTATTTACGGGGAAACTTCAAGGCCGATATCGTGGGGCAGGTCATTCAGTTTCGGAATTGCCGGTTTGAAGACGAGGATTTCGCCGGGCAGGTGCTTGGTGACATGGAAAACCCACAGATCGGGGATGTGAATTTGATTTCGTTCGACCCCCATCCGAATCTCGCGCCGCATCCTTATATCGAATGGTTTTCGGTCGAGGAGGAATCACTATCGCATCGAACTGGAACCGGCAGATGCCTGGATCGTTCCCGCATCGGAGGTGGGGGAGATCGATCGGGTGAGTCGAACGATTCGTGAGGCGCTCGCTGGGCGAGCGACTGAACGGCCTGCTCGGGAGTCCACTGATTGGGTGTAGGGAAGGATGTTGAACGCGTCAGCCAGTCCCTCATGGTTAGCGTGAAACTGACGAGAATGGCGCGAACGCGAACAGATTAGGCTTCCATCGCGTCCGATCCTGCCGGTTCTGCTAGGACTTATACGCTGCGGGCTAGGCGATATGGACGGTCTCGATTTCTGTACGGTCGGTATGATCTGCCGCCTGCATTCCCGTCAAACGTCGCATGCGTTGATAGATCCACATGTCGCCGGGGGGCAGTCGAAGGGGATGGGTCAGCAGCGGATCCAACTTATCCCAAGCGAGGGCCGCAGGGCTGGGCTGTTCCTAAGGGGCCTGTTCTGGCCCGAGAATGAGGGCGACCGATACCGTCTTCATGGCCTCAGAGGAGAGAAGAGCTTCGGGCCGGCGCTCCCCAACCAACTGGACCCGTACGTGGGAGAGGCCCCCTTCCATCATCCCTAACCGAGCCGCCGCGCCACGGAAAGATCCAGAATCCGATTGTTGACATAGGGACCCCGGTCGGTGATCCGAACATGGAGATATTTCCCGTTCGCGAGATTCACGACCCGGACTACGCTGCCGAGCGGGAGGGTACGATGGGCCGCGGTCAATGCCTTCCATGTCGAACAGTTCGCCGTTGGCCGCCTGCTTGCCATGAAACGACCCGCCATACCAGGAGGCCACCCCACGATCCTCGATCCCCACGTCCAGTTGAGATGCCCCCTTAGGGACCCAGGAACAGGCACTCAGCAGCATTCCCAGACTGAGAACGATTGCCCATACCAGTTGTCGACTGCTCTCATGAGTTCGACTGACTATCAAATACCACCTCTTGAGCTTGGTTGAACCGACTGTCACACAGGATCCTGGCCTGTGTGCCCTCACAGTACGGTCCGACCAATAGTCCTGCAATACCGAAAGGGTAGTCTGGGCCCCTACTTTAGGGTGAACTGCAAGGAGAGACCAATCACGAATCGTACGACAATGAACTGACGATCTCAGCGAGAGATCTAGCAGAGTCATATATATAGAAGAAAGTACGTGTGCCAGTCAACCTGGGGACTACCCTAGTGCGGACGCTTGTGATGGGGAACGGTCTAAAACTGCCGTGTTGTCGCCTCCCTCAAAGATGACCCAGCGAACCTGTTGTCACAGCCACGGTATGGTCGTAACAGCTTGAATCAAAAGCGCTATTTAACCTGAATGACTCGAGCAAATACTCCATCCCGTTGTTTGATATAGGTGAGCCACACCGCCTCACCCACACTGACGTGCTGAAGCGAGATCCGCTTCCCCTTTCGCGTAATTTTGGTTTGGGATGATACCTTGGCCCCCACGGTCATGTCGTTATGATTGCTCAACGGTGTCTTGATGACAATCATATGGGGGATTGGGAGACGTTCACTGCGGTGACTTGGCCATGAACCCGATAGGTGCGTCCGCCTGCTGCTTCACTGGCAGGTGGAATACAGAGCAGCATCATCAACGCAGCGATTGCGAGCAGCGCCCCGTTCACTTGACGCACCCTGGTCATTGATCGATTCCCTTAAGGCAGGACTGTTTTCACGCGATCGGACTCTAGCAGGATGAAGAAAACGTGTAAAGTTATGCGTGTGGCGGAACACGATAATGTTGACTGCCCTAATCCGACTGAGTAAGATGCCAGCTAGTTGCCTGTAAGGGTGTATCGATCAACCCGCCGGCACTACTCTCCAACTCAATCGGTCCCATCACCACATATGATTGAAGTTCAAGAGATTACGAAGCGGTATGGACAACATACCGCCCTCGATCGCGTCAGTTTCTCCGTCGCCAAGGGCGAGGTATTGGCGTTCCTGGGCCCGAATGGGGCGGGAAAAACCACCACGATGCGCATCTTGACCTGTTTTATGCCGGCGACGGAAGGCACTGCACGGGTGGCGGGGTTCGATTGTGCGGACCAGCCGATGGAGGTAAAACGCCGGATCGGCTACCTGCCGGAGACTCCGCCGGTCTACCAGGAATTAACGGTCACAGAGTACCTTCGGTTCGTGGGCCGTCTCCGGGGTCTGAGCGGAAACACCCTCACCTCGTCTATGCAGCGTGAAACCGAACGTCTTGGACTTGGCACGGTACAACACCGGCTCATCGGGAATCTGTCGCGCGGATATCGCCAGCGTGTCGGGCTGGCCCAGGCGTTGCTGCACGATCCCCAGGTATTAATCCTGGATGAACCGACCGTCGGGCTCGATCCGAAACAGATCATCGAGATCCGAGAATTGATCAAGAACCTGGCTGGATCCCATACCGTCATTCTGAGCACCCACATTCTTCCCGAGGCGACCGCTGTGTGCCAGCGCGTCGTCATCATCAGCGGCGGGCGGATCGTGGCCGAAGATACGCCCGAACAACTCTCCGCGCGCCTGCGCCAGTCCGAAAAGGTCTCGCTGACCCTCAAAGCTCCCGCCGCGGACACTGAGAGCCGCTTGAAGGCGGTGCAGGGGTTCAGAACGTCTTCACGGGCGGCGACTCCGGCACGTTTCTCCTGGAATGCGAACTTGGCCGGGACGTGCGGGACGAGGTGGCTCGCCTGGTAGTTGCCAACGGATGGGGGCTGCTCGAACTGAAAGCCATTTCCATGACGTTGGAAGACGTATTTCTCCAACTGACGAGACATGAGGAAGGCCTCGCGCCGGAGGCAGCGGTCGCCTCAGTAGACCCGGCAGGTCAGCTGGCATGACACCGGTCCAAGCCATCATCGCAAAGAGCTGCGTTCCTATTTTGTGTCGCCCGTGGTGTATGCGGTGGGATTCGTGTTTCTCCTGATCGTGGGACTGCTCGGCTATCTCTACGTGGTCTTTGCCGGGGCCCAGGCGATTCAGCTGATGCAGATGCAAGGAACCGCCCAACTCAATCTGAACGATCTGGTCTTCCGCAATCTGTTTGCCAGCACACGATTCATTTTGCTGATTATCCTGCCGATCCTGACGATGCGGCTCTTTGCCGAAGAGCGCAAACTCCGCACCTTTGAATTCTTGCTGACGTCTCCGGTGGGCATTAACGAAATCGTGGTCGGGAAGTTCATGAGCGTGTTTATTGTCTTTCTGGGATTGCTCGGACTGACCGGTCTCATGCCGCTCCTCCTCGCACTCTTCATCGATTTTGAGTGGTATCCCATACTGACCGGCTATCTGGGCCTTGTCTTGCTCGGCGCCCTCTTCCTCTCCGTCGGCGTGCTGGCCTCGGCGCTGACCGAGAACCAGATTGTCGCGGCCTTCGTGAGCATCGGCATATTACTGGTCTTGTGGCTCTTCGCCGGCTTGGGCTCCCTGCTCGGAGATACAGCCGTTGGACAGGCCGTCTCGTACTTGTCATTCATGGAGCATTACGACCACTTGGTGCGCGGGTTGGTCGACACGAAAGACCTCGTTTATTTTTTCAGCAGCCTCGTGTTGATGCTCTTTTTATCTCATCGGGTGGTGGACTCGGCGAGGTGGAAATGAATCCCAAGACGATCCCCTTTGGTGTCATCGGACTGATCTTGGCTGTAGCCGGAGGGATCAGCTATGGCGTGGTTCCGGAGCAATACTGGCTGGTCGCAGTTCTGGAAGGATTGGCTCTCCTGTGTCTTATTCTATCCTTTGTGGCCCATTTCAGCGGCCTGAAAGCTGTTCTCCACCCGCCGATCTACTCGCATAGGCGCCAATAGTGTGGTGATGGTGCTTTTCTTCATCGGCATTCTCGCCATCGTCAATTTTCTGGCAGCCCGTCACTCCATTCGTTGGGATCTCTCGGAGAATCAGAACTTCTCACTCTCTCCGCAGACACATCGCATGTTGCGGAGTCTTGCGCGCGACGTGAGCATTACCGTCTTCACGAGAGAAAAGGATCCCGGCTATCAAGCCTACAAAGAACGGCTCGATAGTTATCGGCAAGCCAGCTCGAAGATTTCCGTAGAGTTCGTCGATCCGGAACGGCAGCCGAAAATCGCCCAAAACTACGGCATTACAAGAACCGATACGGCCGTGTTCGAAAGCGCAGGGCGCAGTGTCCGGGTCACCACTCCCTCGGAAGTGGAACTGACAGGGGCACTGATCCGGATCTCTCAAGACAGCAAGAAACGCGTACTCTTTCTTGAAGGGCACGGGGAGCCGAGTTTCGACGATCGGGAGCGAACCGGGCTGTCTTCGGCCAAAGAGATCTTAATCAAGCAGGGCTATGATGTCGGGACGCTCAGCTTGCTCAAGGAAGAGGCCGTCCCGGATCACACCGCCATCCTTGTTGTAGCCGGACCCCGTCGGCCGGTGACCGCTGAGGAACTAGAACGGATTCACGCGTATGTAGAGAGGGCGGCCATCTCCTCCTGCTCATCGATCCGGATACGAAGGCCGATCTGAATCCGCTGCTCAAGCGGTGGGGCCTGGGCGTCGGCCCTGGAGCCCTGGTCGACTTGCAAGATCGATTAGCCCAAGGCGATTTGACGTCCCTGCTTGTCCGCACGTTCACGGAGCATGAAATTACGCAGGACCTCACTGCTGCCGTGCTGTTTCCCCTCGCGCGACACGTCACCTTCGATGAACAGGTCGGCAGCGCATGGGACTACGTGCCACTCGCCCGAACGTCACCGAACAGCTGGGCAGAAACCGACCTGAAGGGCCGCGTCGTCCAACTCGATGAAAAGGAAGACGTCAAGGGCCCCCTGCCGATGGCCGCGGCACTCTCGCCAAAGCTCGCACCGGAAGAAGGCAAGCCTCGGCCGGCGATCGTGGTCATTGGCAATTCCACGTTCGCGACCAATGCCTATGTGAATTTTCCAGGCAACAGCGATTTTTCTCCGCTCGGCTGCGTGGCTGGCTGAAGAACGGAATATTCTGGCGATCGCCTCGAAGGATTCCGCGCTTCGCCCATTTACCCCCAACCCCTTACAGGAACGAGCGTTGCTGTATCTGCAAGTCGTCCTCCTGCCGGCCACGATGGTGATCTCCGGCGTCATTGTCTGGCGCAGACGCCGGCGTTCTAACAGGATGCTGAAAAGTCCGCCAGCATCGTTCCCGCTTCGCATAGAGGCTCAACGTACCGAAGCGTACGCCTCGCCTCTATGCTCGCTGCGGCCTTGCTGGAGGCCTTTTGAGCATCCTGAAGCTATTTTCATGTCGGCATCATTTTGTAAGATTCCAACTGTGCATTGTGCATAAAAACGAATTTCCCCATACGCTACTAGACCGATGCGATATTGGCCCACACTCGTTCTGGCGCTAGTTCTGGCTGGACTCGGCTTGTACCTCTATGCCATCGAACTTCCGCAGAAAGAATCTCACGAGCGACAAGACACTGCCGAGCAAAAAGGTGCTGCTCTTCGACCAGGAAGCCCTCTCCGGGCTCAGCTTCAAAACCGACCGGTACGAACTCGTTTTTGCTCGAACTCCCGAACGGGGTTGGGTGTTGACGGCGCCTCTCAACACCGAAGCCGACCAGCGGGAAGTACAAAATCTGATCCGAGCCTTAGTGACAGGCACCGTCACCCGCGCCGTTGAAGACCACCCCACCAATCTGGCTCCCTTTGGACTCGACAACCCGGTGACGACCATCACCGCCACCGCCGGCGCTGCACGGGAGACCTTCTCCATCGGGGATAGCGGTCCTCTCACCAACACTCTGTATGTCCTTCGTGAATCAGATCGTAAAGTACTGCTCACTAATCTGGCCCCCAAAGATTTCGTGAACAAGACGTTGATGACCTTTCGCCGCAAAGACCTCTTGCGCCTGTCGCAAGGCGATGTCGATCGTATCCGTCTTACCTATCCTGTTACCGAAATCGTGCTCTATCAAGGACAGGAGAAGCCCAAAAGCAAATGGAAGATTCGCTACCCGATTGAGGCCGAAGCCGATCAAACGGAGGTACGAACTCTACTATTCAGGCTTGAAGACTTAAAAGCGATGGGCATCATTGACCCAGGGCCGGAACGCGATGCCCTGGCCCAAACACTCACTGCCCCGAAAGTGAAAGTCACCATCCATACGGCCGATGGCGACCAGACAGTCAAACTGTACCAACCGGACCCGGCCAGCGGCGAAGCCTTTGGGGAAACGAGTCCCACCGGCCCCCTCTATCGCGTCAATCCCAACGCGATCAGAGATCTGACCAAGGAACTCTTTTCGTTCCAAGACAAGCGGCTACTCGGCACCGACTTTACCGACATCGCCATGCTCTCCGTCAAAACCCCGGCCGAGCAATATGTCTTAATCAACCAACACAACGAATGGGTCTTGGAGGATCAGCCGACCGAGAGGTTAGACCAACAGGGTGCCGACTTATTTGTGAGCCGTGTCGCCAATGCCCCAGCCGAAGAGCGTGTGGTGAAACAGGCCGGACCGTTGGCGCCCTACGGCCTCGTGACACCGGCAGCAGAATTTATCGCCACGGGCAGGGATGGGAAGATTGCAGGGAAACTCTCGATTGGCAGCCATGCCAACGGACTGGCCTACGCCATGGGGCAACGGATTCCGGGCATTTTCAGATTCGCGCCGACCTGCTCACACAGATTCCCACAAAGAAGGAGCTCTTAGCTGCCCAAGTGGAGAAGATACCCTAGGAGCCTGTCGGTCTAGCCCTCGCACCTCGACGTGGCACTCCAAAGATCGCGCGCCACATCATCCCGAGCTGAGAAACTGAAGAACGCCGCATGGGAACAGGCACCTCCCTGGGAACAGAAGCTGTCTCGGCAGGTTCAGGGCGGGCTGGTGAAGTATCCTTGAGGGCTTCAATTGACCTCCACCAAAAATCTGTATCCGCGGGTCCATGGTCACGAAGTAATCCAACGCACCCTGGCCATGAAGAAGATATTCCGGGTGATCCTGATGTCGAGCCTGTCGGAGCAAGACCGTAAAGCGTATCGAATCGCCACCGAAATTATGGAAGCCCGTGTTTTGTAAGAATTGCCTTTGTAGCTCGGGTGATCACCGCACGATCCGACATGTTAAATGACCACATCAATTGACGGACTAGCTCTGCAATATGGTCAGGAAACAACAGCACATCATCTAAACTCTCCAATATAAGATTATCCTCTGCCTGGACTATCTCCTCAACTGAACGAAGGTTACCCCTGCCAGCCAGACGCAGTTATCATCGAATCCCTAACGCCATGGAGCTGCACGCGCGCTAAGATGTTCGCTTGGGTGCCTTTGAGGAGGTATCTCGCTAGATTTAATGCCCGCTCTATTTCGCTTACTATTTGGTCAAGAAATACCCTAGGCCCATCGACACTCAACGTAACATAGCAGGAAATGATACCATGCAAGTTCATCTCAAAATGAAATGCGGCCTGATCGACCAAGGGGTGAACCTCCTCTGACATGAAACCTCCCCGAACAAGCCGAATGAAGTGCCGCAAGTTGACATAGGTGCCAGGGTGAGACAATTCCTTTAGTCGAGCTAGGAGCACCTCTTCGCCGAGAATCGACCGCCACGGATAGCGAGGACTTACGACGATTCTAATGGATGGAGGGCCGATACGAGATCTACCCCTCATATCTTCGATCATTTCTTCCCGCATCTGTTCTGGCTGCTGCCGTCGCTTCAAGAGATATTCGATTCGATCAATCTCAGCCATCTGGATGATCTCAGCGGCGCTATTCGTGCGGATATAGACCTTCGTGGAGTTCTCGATGGCGTGCGGTGCTTCCATACTCTCTGAATATCTGAACGACCACGACGACATGCCCTTCGTCCCCGGGAATATCGATGATTTTGATATCCGGTAACAACGGAGGATAGAGATTGTGGTAGCACGATTGTGTAATCCGTTCCTCGATACCAGCTGTGCGAGAAATCCCACGAATCGGAAAGACCGCGCGGTTTTCGACATCCGTCGCGACTCCAATAATCCAGACACCTCCCACGGTGTTCGCAAACGACGACACAACCTTGGGGATGTGCCTGGGATCAAGCTCTCGCTTGTATTCGACCCTGACACCCTCGGGCCAGTTGCGGCAAAACTGTTCGATCTGTCGAAGTTCAAGACTGTGAAGTGGGCGGAAAAGAGCATGGGAATGAGTACAACTTTTCAATGGCGAACTCAAGAGGTAGAGCTAGCAAGGGCTTTGTTGGTGGCGATCTTTCTAGCCGGGAGCTTTTTATCTCTGGAACAACGCAGAGGAGGTGTTTGACGACTAGATGCGGCAGGAAGATCGGTGTGAAGACCAAAGATTACGATGTCAGTGGAGTGGGGAAACCCGACGAAGCGAGTCAAGTTGGCAGACGGTGGATCGACATGGACGTGGGAGTTCCGTGGGTATGGCGGCGCGCAGGGCTGGCATAAACTCTCACCTTCACACCTGATGGGGCGTTGAAGGAGTGTCATCGTGAATAGTGGCCCAAGGAAAATTAGTAACTCGGATAACTACTCCCGCGGGCCTGGGGTGGCCGCCCGAATCGCCGTTTCCCTGGTGGCATCGCCTGACCTCGCTATCAACAGGACCGGGAAGCCGATAGTCACTGCCCACGTATTTCATTGGTCTGAACACTTCCCCGCTTACATCTTGCGCCTTCGTTCACACCCCTCCTACAATACGCTTGCCACAGGGCCCCATGTCCTTCACGATTCGTCCATTCCGTTGCTTCTCCGTGCAATGCGATATCATGATTCCAAGGAGCCTTCTTCGAGAGCAGAGAGAAAGGAGGGGTCGAGAATGGAAATCATCTACATTGGCGTCGGCATCTTCTTGGTCTGGCTTTGTCCGAACCCTACACAAGATCAGGGTCCGTGACCAGGAGGAGACGGACACGAAGATCGCGTTCGCCAAGTGGGCTAAAGAACAGCACGACCCACGCATCGTGTCCATGGTACAGAACTTCATGAGTGAGGGGCGTTTTAAGACCTGGAAAGAGGCGGTGACATATGCCGAGCAGGCCCTCAACACACCGTCGCCGGAGCCCCGCTCAAAAGCCACGACCAACGACACGGAAGGAACTCCTTCATGACACCTCGTTCGCACCCCTCCCACAATGCGTCTCCCCTGCGAAGCCTTCATGCCCTTCTTGATTTGCCCCCCACCGTCGCTTCCTGAGTGCAATGTTCCGTCACGTACAACGCGGGTCCCTTCCAAGGCCAAGGCACAGTGTGGAAGCACTCATGGACGGGTGCGATGCAGTGAGTTGGCGTGGAAGCTTCCTGCGCCTCGCGCAACGCGCGGTCGCCGCTTTCGCTCATTGGATGCACCGTGATGTTGCGGAAACGCCAAGCGGTGATCTCAGAAAGTGCAATGGAATCATGAGAGGCGAGAGGAATGTTTCGAGAAGAAGATGATTCAGTGTGTTAAACGAGAACCATGTGACAGCGCGTGGCGGCTGCTCGTTTCTCAAATTCCCCACTCACGCCACACAACTACAGTTCGGGCTGACCTGATGGTGACACGACTACTTCTGGCATCCGTTGCCGTGTTGTTTTTCACTTACCCCGCTCTTTGCCGGTTTCACCGGCCCCGTTGTTTCCGTCCTCGACGGCGGCACCCATCGAAGTCCTGCACAACACCCACCCTGAGCGTGTCCACCTCAGCGGCATCGACTGCCCTGAGAAAGGCCAGGCCTACGGCAACAACGCCAAGCAGGCTGCGTCAGCGTTAGTCTTCGGGAGAGATGTCATCCTCCAGACCCACGGCCAGGACAAAGTACGGGCGCACCCTTGCAGATGTGTTCCTGCTGGATGGCACCCACGTCAACCACACGCTGGTCAAAGACGGTTGGTGTTGGTGGTATCGGAAAGTATGCGTCAGGGGATATGGTGCTCGAAGGGCTGGAGAAGGAAGCACGAGAGGCCAAGAAAGGCTTGTGGGTTGATCCAAAGCCGGTGCCGCCGTGGGAGTGGCGCAGTGACAAACGCTTCAGCCGTTAGCCTTCAGACCCTTGCCTGTCTCGCTCATTGCTGTAATAGCGGCGCGGCTTTCTGCTTTGGGCTATCTTGTCCGGGGTTCTGGCTGCCGAGTTGTTTTTCTCATGGATTCCACTTCCTGCTTGAGGGTTTCCACCTCCTGAGCCAAGGCCTCTCTGGAGCGAGCATCGGCTTCGGCCGCCTGAGTTCCTTCTGGCGATTCGCCAGCCGTCGCAGCGCCACCTCCCAATTGAGGGCCAGCTTTCCTCTTGGTTGCCAAGGCCCGGCGCGCTTGGTCCAGTAGCTGATAATCGACGGCAACAAACCTGTCGGTCGACTTTTCCATTGTCGGCGGATTCGGCTATCGGCTCGAGAGCGGCCTCCGGAGTGAAAAGTAGCGTACGGTTCGTGAGGCCTGAATAATCGAGTGCATGTGATCGGTTGGAGAGGTCGGCTATGTTCTCGTTCGTCCGGATCGGGTCGTAGCGATATTGAGAGAGGATCACATACAGCTGTCGGCCATCGGCATAGAGTGAACCGGCGGTCGTTTCCGTGGTCGCTGATTGAAATCTATTAGAACCTTCGTGCGTCGTTACCACACGATACTCGATAGACTGATTGGGTGTTGCCGTCCGTAAGCCCTCCGCAAGCAGTGGAGCGAGAAACTGAATCTGATCTTTCGAGAAGAGGGGGTAGGTAGATGGCTGTCCGGCAAAGCCAGACTCAACACGACGATGGGGCCCAGTACCTGCCTCATGAATCTCTAAGCCTGCCAATAGCTGGGAGAGAAGGGCTGGTTCCAGCTTGATCGGATGACTGGCCTGAACCAATGGGCTAGAAATGGTCTGAAGAGACACGGCTCCGCGAGCGTCCTCAAAGAGGATTGTTCCGGTCGGGGCGGTCGTGCTGCAGGCGGTGCCGGCTAAACAGAGCAGGGCCAGCAGAAGCAACCAACGGCAAGACCGCTTCCCTGCCTGATCCTTTGGTGAAGGAGTCATGACGGGAGTGAGTGTAACACAGACGATCGGTCAATCCTAGAAGGGCGGACGGGAGAGACGGGCGAGAGTGGTGGGATGGGCAAGGGTTCGCAGGCTGAAGGATGACGTTCTGAAAACTTCGGCCTTCAGCCTGCGCCTCTTCTCGCTAGTCTTGCTCGTCGTGCTTTTCTCGCATGTCTCGCGCGAAGCTCTAAATTATTCATACACTGGTCATAGACCGTTGGTGCTGGTGGTATCGAAAGTATGCGCCAGGGGATATGGTGCTTGAAGGGCTGGAGAAGGAAGCACGAGAGGCCAAGGAGGGCTTGTGGGTTGATCCAAAGCCGGTGCCGCCGTGGGCGTGGCGCAGTGACAAACGCTTCAGCCGTTAGCCTTCAGACCCTTGCCCGTCTCGCTCATTGCTGTAATAGCGGCGCGGCTTTCTGCTTTGGGCTGTCTTGCCCGGGGTTCTGGCTGCCGAGTTGTTTTTTAATGGATTCCAGTTCCTGCTTAAGGGTGTCCACCTCCTGAGCCAAGGCCTCTGTGGAGCGAGCCTGGGCTTCGGCGGTGCGAGTTGCTTGGTCCAGTAGCTGATAATCGACGGCAACAAACCTGTTGGGGTACTTTTCCATTGTCGGCGGATTCGGAATATCGGCTCGGAGAGCGGCTTTCGGAGTGAATCGCAGCGTTCGGTACCTGAGGCCTGAATAATCGAGTGGTTCCTGTGATCGGTAGGGGATATCACCGAAGTCCATGTTCGTCCGCATCGGGTTGTAGCGATATTGAGAGAGGATCACATACAATTCTCGGCCATAGGCGTAGAGAGAACCGGCGGTCGTTTCCGTGGTCGGTGATTGAAATCTATTAGAACCTTCGTGCGTCGTCACCACACGATACTCGATAGACTGATTGGGTGTTGCCGTACGTAAGCCCTCCGCAAACAGTGGAGCGAGAAATTGGATCTGATCTTCCGAGAAGAGGGGATGGGTAGATGGCTGTCCGGCAAAGCCCTCGACACGACGATGGGGCCCAATACCTTCGTCATGAATCTTTAAACCTGTCAAGAGCTGGGCGAGAAGGGCTGGTTCCAGCCTGATCGGATGACTGGCCTGAACCAATGGGTTAGAAATCGTCTGCACAGACACGGATCCGCGCGCATCCTCAAAGAGGATTGTTCCAGTCTGGGCGGTCGTGCTGCAGGCGGTGCCGGCTAAACAGAGCAGGGGCAGCAGAAGCAAACGACTGTAAGACCGTTTCCCTGCCTGATACTTTGGTGAAGGAGTCATCGGTGAGAGTGAGTGTAACACAGACGATTGGTCCATCCCAGAGGGACGGGCGGGAGAGACGGGCGAGAGGGGGTGGGATGGGCAAGGGTTCGAAGGCTGAAGGATGAAGTTCCGAACACTTCGGCCTACAGCCTGTGCTTAGACTAGGCCCTCAAACGGCATAGCGATCGGCTTCTCAGTCCTCACACATCCAAGATCGGTATTCATCCACCAACGGAGCTGCTTCGCCTCTTCTAGGCTTAACGAAGGGGCGTTTCGCCCACGTCCAGTCTGGATGTTTGTGGCCGGCGAATAAAACGGGAAGATCGGGCCATTCTTATTGAGAAATGCATTCAGGAATGTCTTCCACTGTGAATCGGTTGTTTCAGGTCCAATCGCATTCAGAAATCTGACAACCTCCTGTAGGCCATCGGGGGGTCGGGGAGACGGTAGCGATGAAGATCAGCGGGTACAAAACTCGATCCGTCTTCGATCGCTACAACATTACGAAGCGATGCGGATCTCCGAGAGGCGAGCGAAAGCTTCACGAGCACAATTTGGGGCACACTGCCCACACTCGCCCCTTCCAATCTCTCCCGTGAGTGCGCTACAAATAAGCCATGCCCCCGTAGCTCAGTTGGATAGAGCAGCGGTTTCCTAAACCGTTTGTCGTACGTTCAATTCGTATCAGGGGCACCAATTTTCAACTACTTCAATACCGATACCATCTCCAATCGAATCCACTGTTCCGGTTCCTGTCACGGTTCCATTGGAAATCGGCTTGTCCTCTCTCACTAGGAATCTGATTCTCTCGCACCGGTGCCGGAGCCTTCCCGAACCCCGCTACCCCTCAACTGCTGCCTTCAGGTGCGATGGACTCAGGTGGGCATACCGTTTGACCAGGGCCGTGGTCGAATGCCGCAACAGCGCGGCAATGGTGCCCTCGTTCTGGCCGTTCATCGCCAATCGACTCGCAAAGGTGTGGCGGAGGTCATGCCAAGTGGTCCACTCAATCCCTGCTTCCGCCAACGCAGGCAGCCAGACCCGGTTATAGAAGTTCCTCACATCCAAGGCTGTGGCGGGATTCTCGGAGGGAAAGACCCACTTCGGACCGCTGCCGGGAATCGAAGCCTCGCAAAAGGGTCGTGGACCTCCTCGTTCAAGTGGACATACTGTACGCCTCCTGCCTTCGTCACCAGCAACGTCAGCATGCCTCGTTCGAGGTCCACATCCTTCCATTGCAGCCGGAACTGTTCGGACTGGCGGAGTCCGGTGAGGATCGCCAGGCGTGCCCATGGCCCATACATCGGTCAAGCTTCTCCAGCGACCGCTTCTCGTCTTCCATCGACAGGAACCGCGTCTTTGCCCTTCGGCTCCTTGTACATCGTCAACTTCAGAACGGGATTGCTCGCCAGCTTCCCTTCACGCACGACACCATTCAACAGGTGGCGCAGCCATGCCATGTAGCGGTTGACTCGTTGCGGGGTCATGTATTTATTCGTCTCCCCTTCTCCTTCGCCTCCAGCACCACGGTGGCCAACAGCGTCTGCCGCGCCTCTTCCAATGCCCTGACCGTGATCGTATTAGAGGTCGCTTGCCCGTGAAATAGTCTTTCCACCATTTGGCAAAAAATCGCTCCGCAAATTGGGTCATGGGTTTCTTGGTCAGTAATGGTCAGACAGATACCGATCAATCGTGTCCTCGATGAGTTCATACCCGCCGTGTTGGTATCGCTCTGGGAAGAACCGTCCGGTCTTCTGCTCCTGCTTCGCCTTCTCGTAGAAGTCTCGTGCCGCCGTCTTCGTCGAAAAAGCTGCCAAATCGCCGTTCCTTCCCCTCGTGATGAGAGCCGGAACGAACCAGACGATTTTTCCACTCGCATCTCGCTTCTGCATCAACCCACGGTCGAGCCGTCCTTTCCGTGCCATAACTCACCCTCGCTTGAAACAGTGTGACGAGTTTACCTCTTGACTATCATACATATCACTATGATAGTGAAATAAGTCCAATTTACGTGAATCCAGACGAACACGATACCTCGCTATGGCACAGATCACCAGCCGACGATACTGGGGCTTGGAACTTTCGAGACATTCCGCGTGAGCTGATGCGGAGAGTGAAGATGGCTGCGGCCCATGAGGGGGCAAAACGGTGAAGGACTTCCTGATCGAGTTAGCGCAGGCCAGAATCGATGAACTGGTGCGGAAGGGGATCCTGCCAAAGAGTAAAGGGTAGCAACTGTCTTCAGAACGACCTGTGTCTTATTGAAATAGATACCCACCCTGAATGTCTATTAAGCCCTGAGAGGGTTTATGGACGGGGGTGGCAGCCCAATGCTCACGCTCGCCATCCGCACGCACCTGAGAGCCTTGAGCTTTCCTCTCCCACGGACGGCCCTAGCCTTGCGACGCATCCCCATTTATTCTGTTTGTTCTTATATGGGCAAGAAGAATTGACGAATTCTGCAGCTCGATCCCCCTTTCGTTCCCTGCAAACGAATCCTATAGCGATCGACTTACTCCGCCTAATGGCTGCATGCAATGATCTAATTGCATTGGCTGAGTGGGCATCCGTAGACAAATATAAAAGGAGGATATAGCGAACTTCGATAATTCGGATAGATCGGCGATTTCTAAAGCTACGGATGGTCGCTTCATTTTTTTACGAAGCCATGAAGGTATTAGAGAGGAACTTGAGAGCGGGCCCAACTGCAAGCAGCTAGTTACCAAAAAGCTAAGTACGGAAGGGATGGATGCGCTGAAGCGATTGCGGGCTGTACGATGCGGCAAAGATCCCTCCATCCGCTGACTTGCTTGACAGAACGCGCAACTTGGCACGCTTCCATTATTTGAAATCTACCTACCAGAAATCCCTGTCTCGTATGAGTCCTACTCATAAACCATTTCCCGTGGTCATTAGATATGAAGGTGGGGATAAACGACGCGTTTTGGTACCCGCTGGCCGGGCAAGTGAAAATCGGACATACAGCTTTTTCCATGGGAACTCATAATGCGGATTCTCTCCTTTGGGATTACTTGCGTCAGTTGGCCAGCGACTGGATGATCTGGCGTTAGTTCTCGACGAGTCATGTGAGGGACTCACAAAAAACAGCACAAGCTCGGAACCATCCACGGCGAAGTGATCCAAGGAATTGGCTGAGTCCTCTCTGGGCTAGACTCCGGTACTGCCAGGGACCATTACCTGCCCACGCCGTGCCTGGCGGTTTGATACTTCCCCTCCTACAATACGCCTCCCCTGCGAGGCACTCCATGCCATTTGGGTACACGGCCATCGCTTACCTGTAGTACTTGGACCGGTAAAGCCTCGTCAGTGACTTCTGATCCTCTCTTCTCTTGTTCAAGCTGAAACGAAAGACAATTGTTTCAGAAGCTACCTACTCAATGGGGAGACGGGGAAACGCCCTCATTTGCCGAAGCAATGGTTCTCAGAAAGCAAAGAGCAGAGAGCACTAGAGGAAGCCCGGAACCTACGTCGAGAGCTACACCAAAGTCAAGGAACCTGGACCTTACTGCTGAGGAGATACAGGAGCTATTGCAGGCGGCGTCATTCAGGTGGAGGTGTTGGAGAAGAAACGTTCTGCTGTGAGCGAGAGTGCTTTCAGTTCTTCATCAAAGATTAGAGCCACGGTGACCACTGATTAAGATGGAAGAACTCGCTCAGCGGGTAAGGGGCAGGAATGTGGCCGAGGAATACAAACGGCTTCAGGACAATTACACTAGGCTCAGTAAAGAGTTCGAGGCTCTGAAACTCTCGCTAGCGAAAAGTCCAGCTGGGCCCGGGGCGTGAAGAAGCGGCACTTTCGACCCAGATCAGAAGAACAGGGAAAAAGAATTTCGAGCGGTTTCAACAATCTCGGAAGCCTTCCTTTTGAGCGGTTGATTTCTGGAGAAACACTCTTTCTCAAATGCATTGGCGCAGTTCTCACAGAAAGATAATGAAAGACAAGCTGGTAGAGGCTCTCTTCCAATAGAATAGATTGCAGAGGGATTCGCAATTGCCCTTGGTGAACCGGCCATTCATGCCAGAGTGGATAATAAAGAGCCGCGGTCGGCCTTAGGTGTTGCCCGTCACGATCAAGGTCACAGAAAGCATTAAGATGGCTACGGAAGAGACTGCGCGTTCTCTTGGGAGTTTAATCCTGCCAGTTCAATTCGGTCGGCTTGGGAGGGGCAGGTAGTGGTGTATCTCTCAGGATGGGCAACGACTTTGACACGGTCGCATATTTCCAGAAGAGGATCGCTAATTTGGTGTTTGTGATAGAAGCTCGTTTGACAAATGACTCTTCAATCGGCTGCTACGTTGCTCCTGCTGGTCAGATGTACGGAATCGCTGGATACGTTGGGCTTTTTAGGGATTGATCCAGCCACGGTATTCAAAGCGGGGAACACAATAATGGTAATGTTCGGAGCTTCAACGTTCGACACTTATTCGGAAGTTCCCAAACTAAAGAGGATGAAGGCTTTATTGTCATATTGAAGAGCCAGTTGATTTCACGATCGCGACGACACTAGGTCTCGAATCAGCTAGGCAAATAAAGTCACTAGAGGAAAAATTATGGAAGGAAAGACGTTCAGATTATTCCGATCCGTAGTAGCAGACCTGAAGAAATGCGACATTGCAGCTAGCTCCCTGTCGCGAGGCAAATCATCGATATTGGGCAGCGGGTGTTTAGCGAGGGGGACGATGCGCTGAGAAGAAGTGCACCTCTTTCTCCCTTAAGGCTAATTATATGGATGGCAACCAAATCCGCAAAACACTTCTTTGAGGTTGTGCGATGGGGTGTCAAAAGCCAAATACTGCTTCAATCAGGGTGGATTCTTGAAACAGCTTCGTACAGCGGCTCAATCTGCGGCACAACATTGAACATGAACGCGCACTCCTCAGTTGCTTTCACGATCTTTTCAGATTGGGACACCTGGCTTGGGGGCTAATCTATCAAAACCCTCCTTTTGTCGTAAGTGACTGATCGGGGTCGAAAGACGCTCGCACAAATCGAAAGCAGAGACCACCTTAACCCAGATGGATACACGCAATTCCTCAAAAAGCAAAGTAAGCCTCAACCCTGTTGCGCAATCTTATATAAACGAAGCACTAAACACCTATAATTCTGGCTGCTTCAAGGCATGCGCTGTCATGGTAGGAGTTGCTACAGAAAGCCTTATTCTCGAACTGAGACCAGCTAATTGGTCGATTGGATAGCATAAGCGCAGCGAAGCCCAAAAAGAACATGACTGGAGGATTAAAACTGTTTTTGATTCCTTGAGAAACTTCTTAATCAGAAGAGGCGAACATGCCACATGAGCTTTTCGAGGGATTCGACTCGTATTGGTCGCTCTTTCTCACCAGATTCGGACTGCTCGGAACAGCGCAGGCCACCCGAAAAAGCGTAGATCCTGTGTCACCTGAAGATGTCCACGCGTCGCTGTTAATATTCCCACTTGCGCTTCTGGCGCAGGACCTCCAGCACATGGGTCACCAACTCCTACAGCTGAAGCCCAAGCACCAGATTGGGCCGTTTATAGTAAAACCCCTTCTCTGCTTTGTTTTCTCGCCTGAGTCTTAATGACTGGCTTTCTGACAGCACCATAGCGGCCTTCACCGGCCCCGTCGTCTCCGTCCTCGACGGCGACACCATCGAAGTCCTGCACAACACCCGCCCTGAGCGTATCCGCCTCAGCGGCATCGACTGCCCTGAGAAAGGCCGAGCCTTCGGCACAACCGAGCGAAGCAGGCTGCGTCAGCGTTAGTCTTCGGGAAAGATGTCATCCTCCAGACCCACGGCCAGGACAAGTACGGGCGCACCCTTGCAGACGTGTTCCTGCTGGATGGCACCAACGTCAATCACGACGCTGGTCAAAGACGGCTGGTGTTGGTGGTATCGGAAGTATGCGCCAGGGGATACGGTGCTGGAAGGGCTAGAGAAGGAAGCACGAGAGGCGAAGAAAGGCTTGTGGGTTGATCCGCAGCCGGTGCCGCCGTGGGAGTGGCGAAAGACTAAACAATAGTCGAAGAGCGGGAGGTGGGTGATGGTAGGCCGCTCACGGGCACAGCCCATTGCGCCTTCCTGAACGTCCCTCATACAATACGCCTTCCTGTGGGAGGCCTCCATGCCTTCTCCGGTTCGTCCCTCCCATCGCTTCCCGTGCAATGCTTTGTGACGATACCGTAGACCAATGTTGTCGCTTGCCAAAACACTCTGCATCGCGCTCGTGACGATTCACCTCACTTCCAGTTGCATTGGCGAACAGTGCTCTGCCAAAACGCACTTTCTACATGGTGGAGTATCTGAAGCCAGTCGCGGGTATGGAGAGGATCTTTCGGTGTTCAAATGTGATCTTCAATCGAAAGCTGGACGCGAAGACGGCGAGGCGTTCTCGAGAAGAGCTTCAAGCGCATTGTCTCCGGCCTTTTTCAGCCCAAAACAGACGTTCAGGCATTTGCCTGGATGGAAACAGATTATCGCCAGGCTCAGAAGAGCAGATTTCCCTCCCTGATGGTTCCAGTTACCTCATCTACTTCGCCAAAGAGTAAGCAAACGCAGACTCGAAACAATTTGATCTCTCAAGGCAAGCTTCCTCAACCTGGCAAGAGATCAGAGCTGAGCTGGCGTTTGAGCTTGAAACGCCGACGGCAGAGCTCGCCTCCTGGGAAGAACAAATCTGCCACATAGAATGATCCTCATGCTCGACCTCCGCCTGACCAATTCAAAGTTCTATGCACAAGACAAGGTCGAGGTCGTGGATGGACGCATAGTGTCGGCCTGGTTCAACGACAAAAAGGCAAACCTCTAGCAATTGGCACCTATGAGGTCGGGGTGTCGGAGTCCCCTTTCAGGTCTCAACCACCAGAAGTACGCGCCGTAATCATGGATGGAGAAAATCTCGTGGGCCCCTGTTCGTTACTCGATGGGTTCGAAAAGCTGATGAGTACAGAACGAAGATCTCACTCAAATAGTTCGTTTTGACATTAGACTGCGGCTGTAGCGAGATCGACGGGCATCCTAAGCCGAAAGATGAACTGGGTGCAGAAAATTCTTCCGCAGGCCACACGTATGAGCAGATCAAATACAAGATTATTGGCAAGCAGAAATAAGAAAGGGCTAGCCCTCGTAAGAACTAGCCCCGTGTTATGTATGTTTACAGGTAGAGACTGACCACCGGTGGCCTTGCTTAGAGCTTCTCGACTGTCTTTTTGCCTTTTTCGATGGCGTCCACAATGCGCTGTGCTTCTTTCTGGAAGCTCAGTGAGCAGCAGTTCCATCAGTTCAAGTGCCTTGACGCGATGCTTCCTGGGCGCAGCAAGGATGGAGTGGATCTCGCCTTCGTCACTCCGCCATGTCTGATCCTCGCATCGAAATAACCCGTCATTTCCTTGGCCATCAGAGCGGTACTGGCCGCGTCCATGCTCAACGCAGCAAAAACATCATCATGATCACGCTGAACCGCATTTTCTATGAACGTGGTGTGACCTGCCCCTATAAACTAGGTCGGATCTGGAGTTAGGATTTCGACCGGCGAAAGGAGGAGCATGGCACGGAAGCGGTACACGGCTGAAGAAATTATTGGACAGCTGCGAACCATTGAGATCGATCTCGGGAAAGGGAGCGCAGTGCTTGAGGCCTGTCGGAAGCTCGGGATCACTGAGCAGACCTACTATCGGTGGAAAAGGAGTACGGCGGGCTACGCGTGGATCAGGCCAAACGGCTGAAAGGGCTGGAACAGGAGAATGCACGACTAAAGCGACTCGTGGCCGATCTCTCGCTGGACAATAGCATCCTCAAGGAGGTGGCCGCGGGAAACTTCTAAGCCCGGCCCGACGCCGAGAAGCGGTGTGCCATGCACAGGCGACGCTCTCGGTCTCCGAACGCCGGGCGTGTCGAGTGGTGGGGCAATGCCGGGCCACTCAGCAGTATATGCCCACCCGCACTGAGGGTGAGGACCGACTGCGGACACGGATCATCGCGTTGGCCCACGCGTATGGCCGCTACGGGTACCGGCGGATCACTGCCCTGTTACACCAAGAGGGGTGGCGGGTAAATCACAAACATGTGGAGCGGATCTGGCGGCAGGAAGGGCTGAAGGTGCCGCAGAAACAACCCAAACGAGCCCGGCTCTGGTTCGCCGATGGCTCCTGTATCCGCCGCCGGGCTGAGTATCCGAACCATGTCTGGTCGTATGATTTTGTGATGGAGCGTACGCAGGATGGCCGACCGCTCAAGATGCTCACGGTGGTGGATGAATACACCCGCGAGTGCCTCGCGATTGCGGTTCGTCGGCGTCTCAGGTCACAGGACGTCCAAGAGGTCTTGGCTGAGCTGTTTCTGCTTCGAGGCTGTCCGACGCATATCCGGTCCGATAACGGGCCAGAGTTTGTTGCCCGGATGCTTCGACAGTGGTACGAGCGGCTCACTGTCGTGCCGCTGTTTATCGAGCCAGGGAGTCCGTGGGAAAACGGATATGTCGAATCCTTCAATGGAAAATTGCGGGATGCATTGCTCAACGGCGAACTCTTCTATACGCTGCACGAGGCGCGGGTGATCGTGGAAGGGTGGCGCCAACGCTACAACACGCAACGCCCGCATAGTGCGCTGGGGTACCGGCCACCCGCCCCAGAGACTCGTACCTTCGCACCGCTCAACGGGTCGGCGTGAAGGAACTTGAACGGTGGCCTAACAACTGGGGGCTGGTCACCATGACTCACTTACTATCGAAGTATCCATTCATCACAACACGCCTGCTGCTATTGGCCGCTGTCCTGATTGAAACGATGGTCACGGTCAGCGCCACGTCCGCCTTAGCAGCCGACGCCGCGGAACAGCAGCAGCTTGTGGACAAAGCGAAGATGACGGTCGAGGCCTTTGCCGCCTGACCCCGGCGTGGGAGCCTGCGACCCGCGAGATGAAGGGCGAGGCCAAGGCGTTGTTCATCGTGCCACGCAATTCTTGCGGGGCGCCTTTGTGTTTGGCGGAGCTGGTGGCAGTGGCGTACTGATGGTCCGCGACGAGAAGACTAAGCAGTGGTCTGAACCCGCGTTCTACACCATCGGCTCTGCCAGCTTCGGTCTGCAAATCGGTGGCGATGTGTCGGAGATGATCTTTGTGGTGCGGAACCAGAAGGGGCTGGAAGAGTTCTATCGAAGCCGATTTCAAACTAGGGGCTGATGCCAGCATGGCGGTGGGACCGGTGGGCGAAGGGGCGCATGCGAAAGGGATCACGGCTGACCTCGTCGCCTATGCCAAAAGAAGGGGCCTTTGTCGGAATGGCAGTGGATGGCTCCACCATTGCAGTGTCGGATGATTCCAATGCTGCCTATTACGGCAAACCCGTGCGACCGACGGACATCATTGTCAAGCACAGTGTCAGCAATCCGAAATCCGCCGACCTGCGCAGACGCGGCCGGCGAAGTTAATGCAGTAACAGCAGGCGGCTCATCTGTTTCTATAAGGCGGGATGTCTAGGCCGATCGTGACTAGAGGGAGGGTTGTTCAAAAATCCTATGGGCATTGAGTCGCAAACGCCTGATTTCCCTGCGCTTCACAAAGGACGATTTGAAGAGTTAAAAACAACTGTTTTTGATCCTCTTCTGGTTGTAGCCTTATTTATGAGGGAATTGGTTAAGCAAAGTCTTTGACACCTAAGCGGACCAATTCGTTCGCTTAACGTTCGCGTCAGAATCTGTAACCGAGCTCCACAAGGTACATGTCCACGCCGCGAGCGGACGGACCATAGACGCCGGCGTCGGAGAAGTGCTGGGCACGGAAACCCGGTATACGAATGAACGAAGGGATTGAGCCTGATCCCAGCCGTTTCCACAATTTGAACCGGCCCGCCGAAGTTTTGAGTGCCAAATTGGTAGCAGGGAAAATCCCAAACCGATCCCGAGGTCGAGGGACAGGAGCCTGTTCAAGCCACTCACGGCAAGATTGGAACAAACGTCGCCATCGAGACGATGTCTCCACGGCCAGGACTGCGCTGGCAATGAGTTGAGTGTCCAGACTCCAGCCGCTATTATCACCGAGGGGCCGTTGCCATGGAAGTCTGAAAAGCGCGGCGACTATCATACGGGTGAAAGGCATACCTTTGCTCCCGGCTGGCCCAATATGGGCTGATCGCCGCTGAAGCCTAATCGGGGGCGCGTCAGGATGTGACCGATATCCGGCACCAGCCGGGGTAAAACGAAACGTAGTGAGCGACAAGCTGATGTTTCGTGGATGCGAGAAATGCTGGATTTGGCTCATGCGGTGCCCACGGTCGTTTCTTGCTCTGATTCTATTTTTCGATTACCCCTAATCATTTGTTATTGGAACAGGCGGAAGGATACGTCAAAGCCCTAGAAAAATCGACTTATCCGCTCTCGACCATGAAAGAGGTTTTTGAACACGGTGCGCGGGACGACTAGGCAGGCGGCGACAGGCTGAAAGTCGTTTTTAAGAAGGTCTGTCTACTGGTGAGCCGGCTGCGTTCTTCCGAGATTGTGTTAACTCCGCGGTCCTTGTATAAGCATCGCGATGGCTGAATCTCCTGGCGACCAGAAGAAGAGCCTGCTTGTCCTCGGCGGCTCTGGGGATTGTGTATGGCGATATTGGCACGAGTCCCCTCTATGCGTTGCGCGGAGTGCTTCAGCCCGGCCATTGGGGAGCAATACGTAAC
>ERZ1370068.202-contig-10181_pt1 | contig 61406 bp, 74 predicted proteins | sample MGYA00561227_ERZ1370068 | MGnify/ENA primary metagenome ERZ1370068 (study PRJEB38410, sample SAMEA6850437) | metagenome | study: Metagenomic assessment of the ecological functions of the soil: analysis of the soil microbiota associated with the...
GGTCTGGGTGCTGTGCGGCGACAGCGAGATGGCGGAGGGTCGATGTGGGAGGCGTTCGACAAGGCGGCCTACTACCGGCTGGACAACCTGACCGCGATCGTCGACGTGAACCGCCTCGGCCAGCGCGGCCCGATCGAGCTGGGCTGGGACCTGGACGCCTATGCCAAACGAATTGAGGCGTTCGGCTGTCGTGCCATCGCGATCGACGGGCATGACCTCGACCAGATCGACAAGGCGCTCGAGCGTCGGTGGGCGGCGCGGGCCAGCCCACGGTGATCGTGGCCCGCACCGTTAAGGGCCGCGGGTTCTCCGAGATCGAGGACCGCGAGGGCTGGCACGGCAGGCCGCTGCCGCCGGAGATGGCCGAGCGGGCCATCACCGAGCTGGGCGGCGAACGGCACCTGACGGTTCAGCGGGCCGCGCGCCGGACGGCGGAACCCCCGGCTGGCCCTAGCGGGCGAGGTGAGCCTGCCCCGCTACGAGCTGGGCGCCAAGGTCGCCACCCGGCTGGCCTTCGGCCAGGCGCTGGCCGCGGTCGGCGCCCGCGGCGACGTCGTCGCCCTGGACGGGGAGGTGAGGCAACTCCACCTACACCGAGGAGTTCGCCAAGGCCCATCCCGAGCGCTACTTCGAGATGTACATCGCCGAGCAGCAGCTCGTCGCCGCCGCCGTCGGCATGTCCGTGCGCGGATACGTGCCGTTCGCCGCCACCTTCGCCGCGTTCTTCACCCGCGCCTAGCGACTTCATCCGGATGTCGGCCATCTCCGCGGCGAACATCCGGCTGTGCGGCTCCCACGCCGGCGATCGAAATCGGCGCCGACGGCCCGTCGCAGATGGCGCCTGGAGGACCTCGCGATGATGCGGGCCGTGCACGGCTCCACGGTCCTGTACCCGAGCGACGCCACGAGCGCCGCGTACCTGGTGCGCGGAGATGGCCGACCGCGGCGGCGTCGTCTACATGCGCACCGACCCGCGGCGCGTACCCGGTGCTGTACGGGCCGGACGAGGAATTCCCGGTCGGCGGGGCCAAGGTCGTCCGGTCCAGCCCCGGCGACCAGGTGACGCTGATCGGCGCCGGCGTGACCCTGCACAACTGCCTGGCCGCCGCGGACGAGCTCGGCCGCGACGGCATCCGCGCCCGCGTCCTGGACCTGTACTCGCGTCAAGCCGATCGACACGCAGGCGCTCCTCGACGGCCGCGGACGCGACCGGCGGCAGGCTCGTCGTCGCCGAGGACCACTACCCCGGAGGGCGGCATCGGCAGCGCGGTGCTCGAAGCGCTCAGCGACGCGGGTCACCCGGCCCAGATCACCCACCTCGGCGGTCCGCGGCCTGCCCGGCTCCGGCACCCCGCCGAGCTTATGGAGGCCGCCGGGATCTCCGCCAGCCACATCGTCCAGGCCGCCCGCGACCATCCTACGGCGCCTGACGCCCGCCTGGCGGAGTTGCAAGATCTGACTGATGGCTCGTGGCCTCGGCGATCGCGGGAGGTGGAACGCGGCACGGCCGACCCGGGGCCTGGCCTCCGTCGGCCTGGGCGCCGCTGCGCATACCGGACTGTTCCGGACGCTGTGGATCGCGTCGCTGGTCAGCAACGTAGGCACCTGGATGCAGACCGTGGGCGCCCAGTGGTGTGCGTCCAACGACGCTCACGCGGCCATCCTGGTTCATCCGCTGCCTGTCCAGACCGCCTTACGCGCCGCCCGCCGTCCTGTTCGCGCTGGTGGGCGGCGTGCTGGCGGACATTTTCGACCCGGGTCAGGCTGCTCTCGTCGCGGTCCTGACGCGGCATGACCGCCACCGGCGCGGCGCTGACCGTGCTGACCGCGGCGCACCGGATGCCTCCGGCGCTGCTGCTGATGTTCACGTTCGTGCGCTGGGCAACCGGCGCGCCATCCTGGTCGCGCCCGGACGCTACCAGTCGCTGGTGCCGACATGGTCCCGCGCGAGCAGCTGCCACGCCGCGGCTCTCAGCTCGATCAACATCAACCTGCCTGCGCCATCGGCCCGGCGATCGCCTGCTCGTCGCCCACAGATCGTGGGGTGGCCGCCGTAGTTCGCCCTGAACACGGCGATGTTCCTGTTCTACGCGGTCGGTGGCGTTCCATCCCCACCTGGGCGGACTCGCAGCCTCGAGCGTCTGCCCGGGGCTGCGGGCTGGGGCAGGTACGTGCGCAACGCGCCCGTTGTGCGGCGCATCCCGCTGCGGGCGGCCCTGCATTCCTGATACGGGCAGCTGCCTGTGGGCACTGCTGCCGCTGGTCGCCACCACCCGGCTTGGCCTAGGCGCGGGGGTTACGGCGTGCCGTTGGCCGCCCTGGGGGTTGGTGCCATCGGTGGCGTCTGTCCTGCCCCAGGTCCGGGGCGAGGCTGTCGGCCAATGCCATGGTGGCCGCCGCGAGCCTGGATCACGCGGCCGCAGCTGGCCGTGACCGTGCTGTCGCGCACCCCTCGTACACCCCCTTGGTCCTGCTGGTGGCTGCGGCCTGGATACCTTCCTGGCTAACGCCAACGCTGCCCTGCAGCTTTTCCTCCCCCGGGTACGCGCCCGTGACTGGCGCTCACCAGATGGTCCTGTTCGGGGCCAGGCGGCCGGTGCTCCTGATCTGGGGCGCTGTCGTGCCGCCACCGGGGCTGGCAGGCCCGCGTTCCTGATCTCGGCTGTGCCTGCTTATTTGCATGGCGTTAGCGACGATCTGGTTCTGGCCCTTCCACCAGATCGCGAACATGGATCGGAGCCTGCGCTGGCCGGATCTGCAGCTGCTCCTCAGCGCCGACGACAGCGAGGGCTCCGTCCTGGTCCGGATCGCTTACACCATCGCCGCCGACAAGGAGCAACTGCTCCTGAGGCCATGGGCTTCAGCTGCCGGTCGCGGCCTGACCGAGCCACCGACTGGGTCTGTACCGAGACGCCAGAACCTGTGCCTGTTCGTCGAGCTGCGTTCGCCGTCCCGAGCTGGGAAGAACACCTCAGACAGCACCGGGAGCGGCAGACCGGCACCGACCTCGAATACCACGATGACGCCGCGGTCTCCTGTCGGACCCGGCGCCGCAGACCGAGCACTACCTGGCTGCCGCCGTCCCGGAGTAACCAGCGCCTGAACACCCCCCACACGGCCATCACCCCGCCGCCACGGTGCGGTCGGACGCACACCCTCCACACGGCCATCACCCCTGCCGCCACGGCGACGCACAGACGCCGCACTTGCCTGTTCCCGACCAGCCAGCGCCCCGGCCGGGCGAGGTGCGTCCGGCCAGCGGCCCAGGAGCGATGGAGTTGAGACTTGACACGCTGTGCCGCCCGGTCTCTGACGGGGCAGCAGGCCCGCGGTTAAAGAGGCCGCTGGCACTCAGGGCGGCTGCGCTCGCGGCGCTCTGCTGTTCCCTGCCGCTGCGCTGCGTCCCGGCCAGCGCCAGCACGCTGTCCGGATTGCCTGGCCCAGCAGCACGTCTGCGTCACCAGCGACGGCCGCGTGCCTGATCTCCGAGGGCCAGCAGGCGCAACTGGAGCGGCAGATCGGCGGCGATGACATCTACCTGGTGGTCGCGCCATCCGGTTCGGCTGGCTACGACAGCGTCGATGAACCAGATCATCAGCGCGCTGAGACGGGCACGCGCAGTTCACCGTCGGCTTCCTGGACAGCCAGCAGCAGCACTTCGGCGCGTACAACAAGGGAATGCTGCCCTCCGGCGGCGCGGCCGATATCGCGACACAGAGTGGTAGAGCAGCATCAGGCGGACCAGAACGTCTTCGCGGCGCTGACCGATTTCGTCACGCGACGTGCAGGAGCCAGGCTCGGCTCAGGCTCACGGCGCCGGCGGCCAGCATGCGCCTTCGCACGCGCTGCGCAACGTCCTGATCGTCGTCGGTGTTCTTCTCGTGCTGGGCGTGCTCGGCTTCTTCCTCATCGCGCGCCCCGTCCGCCAGCGCAGGCAGCGGGAGCTCGAACGAGGCCAAGCTCGGCCGCCCAGGACGACCTGATCGCGCTCAGCACCCGGCTCACCGACCAGGACGCCGACGTCTCCATCCGGGGCAACCCGGAGGCGGCGGAGGAACAGGGCCGCGGCGCTGAGCGCCTACGAGCGCGGCACCGCGGCCCTCGACGCGGCCAGGCGGCCCGCGGACATGGGCGCGGTCAGCCGGGCCATCGCCGAGGGCCAGTACCACCTGGCCTGCGCCGAAGCCCTCGCGGCCGGCCAGCCGCAGCCCGAGCGGCGCCCGTCGTGCTTCTTCGATCCGCGGCACGGCATGTCGGTGACGCGACGTCTACTGGACGCCCCCGGACGGCGGGCCCGGCCGCACCGTCCCGGTCTGCTCCGCCTGCGCGCACAAGCTCGAGCAGGGCATCGAGCCCGACATGCGCAAGGTGGAGGCTCGACGGCGCCCCGGTCAGCTACGTCAACGCCGGTTTCGCCCCGGCGTACTGGGGCGGCTTCGGCTTCGGCCCCGGCCTGTTCACCGGTTTCCTGCTCGGACAGGCGCTGCGCCCCCACGCCTTCTTCGGCGACGGTTATTCCGGTGACGGTGACCCGGCGGCGGCGACTCCGGCGGCGGGGACTTCGGCGGCGGCGACTTCGGGGGCGGCGACTTCGGCGGCGGCGACTTCGGCGGCGGGCGACTTCTAGCTCATGGGCCGGAGATCGGTCGCCGCGATGGCGGTGCGCGGGCACTGAGCCGCAGGCGGCTGCGCCACAGGCGGGGGCGCAGCGGCAGATGGCAGCGCACCGACGCCGAGCGGTACCGTGCCGCCCGCTCCGGGCGATGCCGCGTCGCCCGCCGCCCGCCTGGGCAGGCCCTCGGTGCTGGTGGGTGGCCCGGCGGTGCCGTGGGCGATCGCCTTCCTGCCGGGCGGCGACGCGCCTGGTCACCGAGCGGGACAGCGCCCGGCTGCTCCGGGTGACCCCGCAGGGCCGGGTCAGCACGGTCGGCACCGGTCCCGGGCGTCGAGCCCGTCCGGTGAGGGCGGGCTGCTCGGGGTGGCGGTGTCCCCGTCGTTCGGCCGGGACCGGCTGGTCTACCTGTACTTCAGCACCGCCGCCGACAACCGGATCGTGCGGTTCCGCTACTGCCGGCGGCCGGATCGGGCCACTGGATACCGGTGGTCACCGGCATCCCGCGCGCCGCCATCCACAACGGCGGACGGCTGGCCTTCGGGCCGGATGGCATGCTGTGCGGCGACCACCGGAGAGCACGGCGAACCCGGCACTGCCCAGGACACGGGATTCCCTGGGCGGCAAGATCCTGCGGATGACCCCGGACGGCAGAGCCTGCGCGCCGGGCAACCCGTTCGGCACGCTCGTCTGGACATACGGGCACCGCAACGTGCGAGGGCATGGCGTGGGACGGCGCGGGGCGGATGTACGCCACCGAATTCGGCCAGAACCGCTTCGACGAGATCAACCGGATCGAGAAGGGGCGCAACTACGGCTGGCCGGTCGTCGAGGGACGCCGGTCGGCGACGGAGGTACACCGATCCCGAGCTCACCTGGCCGACGGACCAGGCCGTCGCCGTCGGGCGCCGCGATCGCGGGCGGCAGCCTCTGGGTCGCGCGCGCTGCGCGGCGAACGGCTGTGGCAGATCCCGCTGAGCCGCTCCGGTGAGGTGGGCGCGCCGGTGGCGCATTTCACCGAGCGAGTACGGCGTAGGCTGCGCGCGGTCGTGCGCGCGCCGGACGGCTCGCTGTGGTGCACGACGAGCAACCGGGACGGCCGCGGGAGCCCGGGACCGGACGACGACAAGATCCTGGTGATCCCGCTCCGCTGATCACCGGCTTCACCGGGGCGAGCCGGGCGAGAAGTCCGGCCAGGCGGCTCCATCGAGTCGTGCTGACACTTTCCTCCAGGCCGGGACCGGTGATCGAGGTCACGGTCCTCCACCGACTGGTAGACGGTGTTGTGGGTCAGTCTGCGTCGTGCGCCGTCACGTTCGGAGAAGGTGGCTGACGGTCCACAGGGGAGATGTGCCCGGGCCTGCCCTCGAACTCGAAGCGTCCGACGATGCCGCCGGGGGACGGGTGCTCCGCCGAAGCACGCCGTGGATGGCGTAATCGGTGCTTCGCCGGGCCCCAGGCAGCTGGTAAAGCGCCAGGTGCCCCCGTCGCGGAGGTCGAAACGGTCGACGGTCATCATCAGCCCGCGCGCGGCGCGAACCACTGCACGAGCAGGTCGGGATCGGTGTGAGCGCGGTGGAGGAACTCGCGTGGCGCGTCGAACTCCCTCGGTGATCACTGACCTGCGGCACTCGCGGCTCGGCGACGAAGTGCGTGCTTCCCATAAGGGCGTCCTTTCCGGTCGCAGCCTGGCGGCACGGTGCCGGTGATCGGGGCGGGAGTGGCGCTTACGCGGCTTTTTGTTCCGGCAGCATTCGCCTCGTTTGGCCATGCACGTTTGTCGGGCCCGGCCGCCTCCTGCGTGCGTCCCGGCGTCCGCCCGCTCGGCCTCAAGCACCAGGGGGCGGCCCTTCTTTGTGACCGTCAGGAGGACTCGGCGACGACGACGGCTCCGAAAGCGACGAGGAACCAGACGGTTGCGCCCACGCCGCAACGACCTCCTCCGCGTTCAAGCCTGGCCCGGCCGGCGGCTGACCGCCGCTCCGCGGGTTGCAGCCCACGTGGGCCGGGATGTTGCGGCGATGAAGCTCACGCGGTGTGCGGTATGGAGCCCGCCGAACCCGATCCGTTGCCGTCGGGGTCGACGTAGGTGATCTTGCGCATGCCGTTCCTGTATTGCCCGCTGCGCGGCTCCAAAGTCCTCGCTGAGCCATTCCGGCCACCAGGGTGTCGAGGTCATCAACGATGATGGTGTGCATGGCGTGGCTACGTGTTCGCCGCTGGACGATACACCGACCGGTGTTCGGCCAGTTCCCACACGGCCTCGATGTCGCGCGGGGAAGAACGACGGCGGGAGCTGAGCAGCCTCTCGTACCAGGCCAGCGCCGTTACGTAATCGGTGACGGGTATGCCCGCGAACAGGTAGACGGCCATGCCGACATGCCAGGGACAGGCGCGCCCTGGTTCACGTGTAGCTGGGTTGCGCGTGACGCCCCGGGACGCTGCGCTCGGGCTGGGCGGTGCAGCAGCGAGCGGGTCAGCGAGTCCATCAGGAGATGGCCGGACCGGAAGTAGGCTTCGGGTGGGCCGGACGCGCCGGCGGGGGACGAGTTCCAGTGGCGGTCCGTGAGGACAGCCGGGGACCAGCGGTGGTAGATCTCCAGCCTCATGCGAAGCGGGGGCGCAGCGTAGGGCCCCGGGCCAGGCCAACCTCGACCCAGAAGGTACGGGGGTCGCTATCAGTGCTCGATCGGCCAGCGCAACAGGCTTCCGGGCCGATATGCAGTTCGCCGTCCTGCCCCGCCCGCTGCCAGCTCTCCAGCGTGGCCATGCAGGTCTGCGAACGGGACGTCAATAATCCGCGGAAACGACAGCCAGCACGCAGGCGAGCTCATGCGCCTTCGGCGGGGCATGGCTTCACCAGACCGCTGTGCACGGCCAGGTGGCCGCGACATGCCACACTCCTCACAGTCACCGGTAGCGATGACTTCAGTTTCGTTCTTAAGAGGCCCGCGATTTCATCGGCCAGGTGCCCTAATCCGCTCTGGCTGCCGGGGTACTTAGAAGCTTCATACGGCCACCACAGGAGCTTCACTTATCCCGCACCGGTGTTCATTTGACTGCCTTCGTATGCGTGTCGGCGGGCTGTGAGGCGGTGCACATGACAGATACCGACCTGCTCGTGCTGATTCCATGGGCCATCGCGGGCGCCGTTTTGATTCTCATCTGCGTCCGGATCCACGTTTCATCCGGGCTTGCGGCAGCGCCCCAGGCTGCCCGCCGGCGGGTCCAGCCGCCGGGCATGAAGCGCTTCTGCTGACGACCACGATCCCGCGCCGCCTCGACCATGTCTCCGCACCGGACCGCCGTCAGGATACGGCGGCGTTATTGACTGCCCATGGCCGCGCGGTGCGACCTTGTAAAGGTCAGGCAGCCAGCCGCCCGGGCGGGGCATGGCGCTGCGGGGGCGTGATGACAACACCGCCGAGAGTGCCAGCGGGCTGGTACGCCGATCCGTCTGCCCGGCATGAACGCCGCTACTGGGACGGGACGGACTGGACGGCCCACGTGGCCGACGGCGGGGTCACGGCGACCGACCAGCCCGGGGCGCTTGACCGCCGCCCATCGTCGGAGCACCGCGGCTGAGCCACCAGCCGGCCGCCGACCTGGCCGCCCCGCCGACCGCCCCCGCGCCGCGCAGACGGCGGAACTGGGCCGTGCCCGCGACCGCGGCCGCGGCCGTGGTGGTGCTGGGCCTGATCGCCACTGCTGATCTGGGCCCCGTGGAAGAGCCCCCGCTGCTGCGGCTCACCGGACCTCACGGCGGGGCCTGTCGACCACCAGCTCGGTGCGCGTTCCGCTGGTCGCGCCCGGCGACCGGGCCGCCGCCGGACAGGTACGTGATCCTGCGCGACGGCCAGGTGGCCTAGCTTCGGTCCCCGGAACCGTCACCTCCTACCGGGGCACCGGCTCGCCCCCGCCACCGCGTACCGGTAGCCGGGTGGCGGCCGAGCGGGACGGCAGCAAGCTCGGCCCCGTCGCCGGTCATCGTGGTGACCACCGCCACCCCGCCCGTCTCGGCGGCCCGGCTGCAGGGGCCGTGGACGGTCAGCATCAAGATCACTCAGCGCCGCGGGCCTCACCGGCCCGCCGACATGGGATGAGACGTGGCAGGCCACCCCGAAGTGCGCGGCTTCACGCCATGCGACGTGCGGCTCTCCGGCAGCCTCAACGGGTTTGCGTTCACGACCACGCTGACCCGCGCGGGCGCCGAATACCAGGGAAAGATCGCGGGCAACGTGCTCCCCGTGCGGAACAGGCTCCAGGCGTTCGCCATCCGGTCCACGGTGAGGATCCGGATTCCGCCGCCGCGGCGCGCGTGGACAACCGGGCGTGGGTTGCCGGGTCATGGGGCGGCCGCATGGTCACGACCGCGCCCTACACCGCATCCGGCAACTGCTACTGCGCCGCTCCCCGCCAGGTGGCCTCCCTCGAACCGGAAATCCCTGACCCGCCTGGCCGCCCCCGAAACGGGCATATCAGGGAGATGGAACGCGGACGCAGCTACATCGTGGTTGGTGCGGGTGCGCTGGGCAGCGCGGCGGCCTACTGGCTCACCCGGTCCGGGGCGGCCGATGTCCTGGTGCTGGAGCAGTACGGGCTGGGACACGGCCTCGGCGCCTCAGAGGACCACTCCCGCATCATCAGGCATGCCTACCACTCGAGTGTGTACACGGCGCTGACGCAGGCCGCCTATGACGCGTGGGCGGAGATCGAGAGCGAGACCGGGCTCCAGCTGGTCGTCAAGACCGGCGGACTGGACTGGCCGTCGCCGGCGACACCCGGGGAGGCCGATCTGGGCAATTACCGGTGCTCGCTGGCGCCCTTCGGCATCCCGTCCGAGGATCTGACGCCGCCGAGATACGGCGCCGGTGGCCCGCCTGGCGGATCGGCGATGATGTGGTGGGCCTCTACCAGCAAGACGGCGGGATCCCGACATCCGCCGGGCGAACGCCGCCCAGATCGCGCTCGCCCGCCGCGGCGGGGCGGAGTTCCGGCCGCACACGACGGTGGGGATCTCGCCGCGGCGCGCACGGTGTCACCCTCACCACCGACGACGGCACGCTCGACGCCGACCATGTCATCCCTGTGTGGCCTCTGGCTGCTTCTACTCTGCTCGGCGACCTGGGCCTCAACTGGCGGATAACGCTCAGCCAGGAGCAGGTGAGCTACTTCGCCACGCCCAACGCGCGACTTCACCCCTGGACCGCTTCCCGATGTGGATCTGGCACGGCGAGCACCTGTTCTACGGCTTCCCGGTGTATGGCGAGGTGGCGCGTCAAGGCGGCCCGGGACATGACCGGGCGGTTCGTCACCCAGGAAACGCGCTCGTCCGAGCCCGACGCGCCGGCGAGACCGGACTCATCGCGTCCTTCCTCCGCGAAGCGGCTGCCCGGCGCCGTTGGGCCCGGAGCCTCCTGAGCAAGACCTGCGTCTACGACATGCCGCCCGACCGTGACTTCATCATCGACCGCGTGCCGGGCCACCCGGCGATCACGATCGGCACGGGGCGGGCCACGCGGCCAAGTTCGCGAGCCTGCTCGGAAGATCCTGGCCGATCTGGCCACGAGCGGCGGGACTCTCCCACCCGATCGGCGCCTTCCGCGCGACCGGCCCGCGCTCACCGACCCCGGGTTCGAGCCGGACTTCCCGCCTGGCTACTACCGCCCGTCACCGGCGTGGTGACGACGTCCTCCGCCGGCGCGGCCGGGGCCAGCCGCTGCCGGTCGGCGGCAGGAGCACCCGGCCTCTGCCGCCGCAGTCCCCGGGCAGCAGCCCGCCGTCCATGTCCCCGGGCCAGCCCGCCGCCAGCCGCGCCATGGCCAGGTCACCAGACCCGGCGGGCACGCCGAGCCGGGCGGGGAGCGGCGCGGGCGCCTCGATGGCAAGCGGCTGGCGCACGGGATGGCGGCCCGGGCCGCGGGCGCCCACGGCCCGCCGGGCCTGGGCAGGTCCGGATGCGGCCCTGCGCCGGCGGCGCCGTGCCTCCGGCGGCTTCCGCCCGGGCGGCTGCTACGCTGGCCGCCACGCCCCGGGTCCGGTATGCCAGGCGGACCGCCAGCGCGACGCTCGCTGACGGCGGCGACAATGCTGATCAGGGTGACGAGGACGGCGGTAGAGGATGGTGCTGATGACGGCGGCGGCCATGCTCACGAGGGCCAGCGCGGCCGCCAGCACGACGACCGGCAGGCCGAGTCCGGCTGAGGCGGCGCCGCCGCCGGAGGACGCTGATCCGGGCTTGCACATGGTGGTTCCCTTCCGCGCTTGGTGGCCGCCGGTCACTTCCCGCGTCTTACACCAGCGTGGCAGGCGGCGGACCGGAGGAGGCGGCAGCGGATGATCCTGGCCAGCCTGAACCTGCACGGCGGGCGCCGGCCTGACGGCACGCCGTTCGACGTGGTCGCCGGCGTGCCGCCAGCTGCAGGCCGACATGATCGTGCTGCAGGGAGGCGCCTGGCGGCCTTACTGGCGCACTGATCCGGTGGCCGAGGCGGCGCGCGCGCCGCTCACCGCATCCTCCGCGCCGACCTGGCGGGGCTTACACCAACCTGCGCACGCCTGGGCATTGGCGCGCGGACGCCCGCCGCGGCCAGTGGGGCCTCGCGGTGCTCACGGCGCTGCCGGTGACCGGCTAGCGAGGTGGTGGACCTCGGCCGGACCCCGGGCGACGAGGATCGAGCCGCGCCGCCCAGCTCGTCACGGTCACTGCACCCCGGCCGGGGACCAGCCTGCGGGTCGCCAACGCTCACCTGACCTACCGCCTGCTCAGCCCGCTGCAGCTGGTGCGGCTGGCGCGAGCGGCTGGCGGCGAGCACCGGCGCCGACCGTGATCGCCGGGGACCTGAACATGCCCGGGCCGGTCAGCGGGCGTGGCGGTCGGCTACTCACCCGCCGGTGCACGGCCCGGACCTTACCCGGCCCACCGCCCGCTGCGTGCAGCTTCGACCAGATGCTCGACTGGCCGGGCCGTCCGGTCCGGCGGACGGAAGGGTGCTGCCCCCGGTTCTGCTCGGACCACCTCCCGATCAGGGCATGCCTGCAGGTGGTGTGACCCGCCGCCGGGCCGACCGGTCTCGCGGCCGAACAGCCAGCAGCCGCAGCCGAGGCGGGCAGGGGCGGTCCGCCAGGTGCGGGTAGTTAACATACGCCGGTGGTCACCGAGGGCACCGATCGAGCCGCTCGCCGACGAGTGCCGGCCGACCGTAGCCGTAGCCGGAGACTGGCTGGCGGACCGGCTGCGACCGGCTGGCCGACAGTCCCGCAGCGGCAGCGGCTCGAGGCGGCGTCTGCCAGCTCGGCGCGGTGGACCGCGGCGGTGTACCGGACGATCGCCACGGTGCCGACCCCGGCGCTGGACGTGGCCGTTCCGGCGCCTTCCCGCGCGGCGGACAAGTCCCGGCTCTGGCTGGCCATCGCGGCCGCCCTCGCCATCACCGGGGGCCGACCGGGCGCCGGGCGGCCGCTCCGGGGGGTGCTGTCCATCGGGGTCACCTCGCCGTGGTCAACCTGGGCGTCAAGTCCGTCTACACCCGGCGGCGGCCGGACCGTGCCGGCTGCCGGGGTGCCCGGACGAGCGGCAGGTCAGGATGCCGGGCTCGACGTCGTTCCCGTCGGGGCATCTCCGGCGTCGGCGTTCGCCTTCGCGTCCGCCAGTGGGCCGCGACCTGCTCGGCGCTGGCGCTCGGGCTGAACTTCCTGGCGGCGGCGGTGGCTTACTCGCGGGTCCACACGGGCGTCCACTATCCCGGTGACACCGTCGTCGGCGCGGTCATCGGCGCCAGCACCGCCACCACCGTCAGCGCCGTCATGGACAGGTTCACCGCCCGTACCGGACCCACGCGCGGAGCCCGGAGTGGTTCCAGCGGACACCTGTGCCATGATCATACGCCGCGCTGGCCGGCCGGCCCGGCCAGCGGCCGACGGGGCGATAATGATGCTGGCGATCCAGGTGAGCGGGCGGGGATGACGGCATGACCACGCTGCGCGGCCGACGACCGGGGCCGGGGGCGCACCGACCAGCAGCAGCGATGGCGGGCCGCTCGCGGTACACGTGCGCGGGCTGGTGAAGTCCTACTCCGGCGTGCGAGCCGTGAACGGCATCGACCTCGACATCTCGCCCGGGCGAGGTGTTCGCGCTGCTCGGGCCGAACGGGGCGGGCAAGACCACGACGGTCGAGATCCTGGAGGGGTACCGGCGCCCGCGACGCGCGGCGAGGTGACCGTGCTCGGGGTGGATCCCGGCCGGCAGCGGCGCCGCGCTGAAGCAGCAGCATCGGGATCGTCCTGCAGTCCACCGGCGTCGATCGGTACCTGACCGTCGCCGAGACGATCGCGATGTACGCCGGCTTCTACCCCGACCCGCGGCCGGTGGACGAGGTGATCGGCCTGGTCGGGCTGGCGAGCAAGCGGAACAGCGCGGGTGATCAAGCTCTCCGGGGCCAGCAGCGGCGGCTCGACGTGGCGATCGCCCTGGCAGGCGACCCGGAGCTGCTGTTCCTCGACGAGCCGACGACCGGGTTCGACCCGTCGGCTCGGCACGAGGCGTGGGAAGTGATCAAGAACCTGGCCGACGCTCGGCAAGACGGTGCTGCTCACCACGCACTACATGGACGAGGCGCAGTACCTGGCCGACCGGGTCGCGGTGATCGCGGCCGGGCGGATCGTGGCCGAGGGCGACCCGGCCACGCATCGGCGGCCGGGACCGGCGCCGACGACCGCGGATCCGGTACCGCGCGCCCGACGGCGACGTCACTCCCGCCGGATCTGCGGCCCGGGCCGGTCGCCGGACGGGTACAGCCGAGTTCAGCCCGACGACGTGACCCGCGGCGCTGCACCAGCTCACCGGATGGGCGCTCGACCACGACGGTGCAGCCTGGACGGGCTCGAGGTCGAGCAGGCCATCGCTGGAGGACGTCTACCTGCCAGCTGACCGCGATGCAGCGCAGTCGACCCGGACGAACGGGCGCACGGCATGAGCGCGGTGGCGACCTGACCGCTCTCGCCAGATGCGCTACGTGAACAAAGCGTTCTGGCGCAACCCGGCGTCGGCGTTCTTCACGTTCGCGTTCCCGCTGATGTTCCTGGTGATCTTCACCTCGCGTGCTTCGGCCACTGACACGTGCAGGTCGGCGCGAGTCGGTGAACCATCGAGCCACCTACTACGTCGCCGCGATGGCGTCCTTCGCGGTGATCACCGCCTGCTACAACAACATCGCCATCGGGATCACGTTCCAGCGCGACTCCGGCGTGCTCAAGCGGACCAACGGGACCCGCTGCTTGCCCAGCGGGTCGCTCCTCGGCGCCCGGATGCTGCACGCCCTGCTCATCGCGTTGCTGCTGGTGGCGATCACGCGCGGCGTTCGGCCGCGTCGTTCTACCAGCGCCGACATGCCCACCGGGGCGCACGCTGGCGCGGTTCCTGGTCATGCTCGTCGTCGGCGCGGCCAGCTTCTGCGCGCTCGGGCTCGCCGATCACCGCGGTCATCCCGAACGCCGACGCCTCGGCCGCCGATCGTCAACGCGATCGATCCTGCCGCTGCTGTTCCTGTCCGGCGATCTTCATCCCGCTCGGCAACGACGCCCGCAGCCTGGATCGCCTGGACCGCCCGGATCTTCCCGGTCAAGCACTTCGCCGACGGGATGCAGGCCGGGTTCCTCGGCAGCCCCTTCCACTGGACCGACGTCCGCGTGGTGGTAGCCGCCTGGGGGTGGCCGGGCTGGCGCTGGCCCTCCGGTTCTTTCAGCTGGGAACCCCGTTGAGCTGACGCCGCCCGCGGCGGCACCCGGTCGCCAGGGCGCACGGGCGGCGGCGGCCGTCCGGGCATTACAGACCGGGCTCTGGCCGTTTAAGAGGTGGTAACGGCGGGCCAGGGGGCGCCAACAAGGAGAGCTAACAAGAGATGATCACGCGAATCCAGCTGTACGATTCACTCACCTGTGTCGCGCTCGAGTTCGAGCCCGGGCCGCCCAAGGAGCCGCCGAAGCTCACGCCCCGCACGCCGTTTGGCTGTGGCGGCATGGCTGCCGCCGATCGGGATGCTCATCCTGCTGGGCCTGCTGTTCTGGCCGAGCTTCCTGCGCAGCAGTCCCACGACCAAGTACTCGTTCACCACCTTCCAGAACAAGGTGACCAGCGGGGATGTGAAGTCGGTCGCGGATCGACAGCAACGGTGCGGTGACCGGGAAGCTCAGCAACGGCAGCGGAGTTCACCAGCCAGCGTCCCGACCGTGCTCGACCGGGCGTCCCGATCACCCAGCAGCTGAACGCCCACCACGTCCAGATCACCGCCACCCAGGCGGGCGGGGGCCTGCTGGAGACCCTGCTGCCGAGCCTGATCTGGCTGATCCTCATCGTCGGCCTGTTCGTGCTGGACCGGCCGGGCGGCGCGGCGGTCGCTGGCCAGGGGCCTCGGCGGCTTCGGCCGGTCGGAGGCCAAGGTCATCGAGGCGGAGCGGCCTGCACCACGCGGTTCACCGACGTGGTAAGCTACGACGGGGTCAAGCAGGAGATCAGCGAGGTGGTGGACTTCCTGCAGTGACCCGAGGCGGTACCGGCGGCGTCGGCGCGATGGTGCCCGCGGCGTGCTGCATGATCGGCCCGCCCGGCACCGGCAAGACCCTGCATCGCCCGCGCGGTCGCCGGCGAGGCATCGGTGCCGTTCTTCTCGGTCACCGGGTCCGGCTTCGTGGAGATGTTCGTCGGCGTCGGCGCGTCCCGGGTCCGTGACCTGTTCGCCGAGGCGCGCAAGCGCGCCCCGGCGATCATCTTCATCGACGAGCTCGACGCCATCGGCCAGCGCGCGGCGGGCGCGGGCGCCGTCGGTGGCCAACGACGAGCGCGAGCAGACGCTGAACCAGCTGCTGTCGGAGATGGACGGCTTCGACCTGGCCGCCGGGGATCGTGGTGCTCGCGGCCACCAACCGGCCCGAGATCCTCGACCCGGCGCTGCTGCGGCCCGGGCGGTTTCGACCGGCAGGTCATCATCCCGCTGCCCAACGCAGACCGAGCGCGCCGCGATCCTGGCCGTGCACTGCCGGGGCAAGCAGCTGGCCCCGACGTCGACCTGAACGTCGTCGCCCGCGGCACCCCCGGCTTCTCCGGCGCCGACCTGGCCAACCTGGTCCAACGAGGCCGCCATCGTCGCGGTCCGCGGACAACCGACCGACGATCACCGCCGCCGACTTCGACGCGGCCCGGGACCGGATCCTGCTCGGCACGCCGGGAGGGCTCCAACGTCCTGCTGCCGGAGGAGAAGCAGTCGGTGGCCGTCCACGAGTCCGGGCCACGCGCTGGTGGCGGCGCTGTCCCCGATCACGCCGATCCGGTGGTCGAAGGTGACCATCCTGCCCGCCGGGCCAGGCGCTCGGCGTCACCGAGCAGCTGCCCGCTGGTCGAGACGGCACCTCTACAGCGAGGACTACCTGCACCGACCCGCTCGCGGTCCGGCTGGGCGGCCGGGCGGCCGAGCTGGTCGTGTTCGGCGCAGGGCTCCACCGGCGCCGCCAACGACCTGGCCGAGCGCCACCGATCTGGCGATCCGGATGGTGCGCGAGTTCGGCCTGTCACCGGCGCTGGGCCGGTCGGCTACTCCGACCAGGGTTCCCAGTACCTGCGGCGGCCCCGATCCAGGACGGGCTCCGCGGCGCCCCTTCTCGGAGGAGACCCAGCGGGTCGTGGACCAGGAGGTCTCCCGGCTGCTGCGGGAGGCCGAAGAGCGGGCGGTGGCGATGCTGAACGACCACCGCGACGCCCTGGACTGGCTGGCGCGAACGGCTGGTCGAGAAGGAGACCGTCGACGGCAGCGTGGTCCTCGAAGTGCTGCACGACAACGGCAGCTCGTCTCCCGCGCCAGCGGGTCCGCACCCCGACCGGCGCCGCCGGTGCCAGCCCCAGGACCAGCCCGGCCTGCCAGTGCCGATGTAGCTCGCGGCCGCCCGGATGGCGCGGACGGACGGTTACAAGGCCGGAAGCGCACGGGCAAGTGCCGTCCATGACCGTGCTCAGAGCTGTCGCGCGCCCGATGCTGGCGTCGATCTTCGCCATCCAGGGCTATGACACCATGCGCCACCCCGAGCGGGTGGCCGCGAGGGCCGAGTCCGGTGGTGCGGCCGCTGGCCGAGCGCGTGCCCGGCGGTGCCGGGCCAGACCGAGGACGCGGTGCGCCTGAACGGCGCCGTCCAGTTCACCAGCCGGCTCGCTGCTGGCGCTGGGCATAGTGGCCGCGGCTGTCGGCGCTGGCGATCGCGGCCACGCTGGTGCCCACCACGGTCGCCGGTCACCGGTTCTGGGAGGTCGAGGACGATGCAGGGCCGCGCCCAGCAGCGCATCCAGTTCCTCAAGAACCTCGCCATCTTCGGCGGCCTGCTGATCGCCGCGGCCGACACCGCCGGGCGGCCCTCGCTCGCCTGGCGCAGCCAGGTCACGCCGTTCGTTCCGCCCGCCGTGACGTCGCGATCGCCACCCGGACGGCCCGGGTGTCCAGCCGGGCGGCTCATCGGGCGAGCCGGCGGGCGAGCAGTGCCAGGCCAGGGCGAGCCGGTAGCGCCCGGGCGAGCGGGCCAGGCCGCGGGCCGGGCTAGGGGCCAGGCCGAGCCGGGCTAGGGCCACGACAGCCGCGTTAGCAGCTACGCAAGCCCGGTAACCCGCGGCCAGCTGCGGCCCGCGGAGGCCCCTGGCCGGGGGCACTCTGGCCTAGGTGGCGTGTAACGCCGTTCGCGCCTCGCGCACCTGCGGCAGGCCGATGAAGTCCACGAACTCGCCGAACGTCGGCAGGTCCGTGCAGCGCGGCCGCCGGGGGTGCCGGAGCGTGGCGATCTCCCGCAGGATCGCGCGCATGGCGGCGGTGGCCGCCAGCAGCGTGCCGATCGGGAAGATGACGATCCGGTACCCCAGCTCGGTGAGCCGGGCCAAGGCTGACCGGCGGGGTCTTGCCCCCTCCGCCCAGTTGAACAGCAGCGCGCACGCCGGGGAAGGCGCGGGCCGCCTCCTCGATCTCGGCCTCGCTCGTCGAGCGCCTCGATGAACAGCACGTCCGCCCCGGCCTCGCGGTACAGCCGGGCGCGCTCCAGCGCCCGCTCCAGGCCCTCCACCGCGCGCGCGTCGGTGCGGGCGATGATCACGAACTCCGGGCTGCGCACGCGCCTCGACCGCCGCCCTGACCTTCGCCGCCATCTCTCCGCGCCGGATGACGAGCTTGCCCTCCATGTGCCCGCACTTCTTCGGGGCCACCTGGTCCTCGATGTGGATCCCGGCGACCCCGGCCGCCTCGTAGCGCGCCGACGGTGCGGATCACGTTCAGCGGGTTGCCGTAGCCGGTGTCGGCGTCGGCGATCACCGGGATGTCGACGCAGCCGGCGATCCGCCCGGCGTTGGCGGCCATCTCGGTCATCGGTCAGCAGGCCGACGTCCGGCCGCCCGATCAGCGCCGCCGACGTGCCGAACCCGGTCATGTACACGGCCGGGAAACCGGCCTCCTCCACCAGCCGCGCGGCCAGCGGGTCGAACGCCCCGGGCGCCACGATGGTCTGCCCCGACTCCAGCAGGGCCCTGACGGGCGGGTCCGCCCGGGCGCGGGTGAGCCTGCCCGTCACCGGGTGCCCCCGACCCGCTAAGCTCATCAGCGCCACGAGCATCGCTTCCGGGTCAGGCCAGGTCGAACTCGCCGTCCTGGACGCCGAGGGTGAACGCCTCCCATTCGGCCGGCGGTGAAGATCAGCACCGGGCCGTCGGGGCGCTTGCTGTCGCGCATGGCGATCACGCGGTCGGAGCCTTCCTTCGAGCCGGGGAACGAAGGCGATCTCCACGCAGGCGCCACCGTTCCCGCTGCTGGAGGACGACGTGCGCCAGACGGCGCCGGTCAGGCCCATCTCTCGATCGCCTTCCCTGCCGGATCGGTGGGAGCCCGCGGGGATAGCGCCTCCGCCTTCAGGTATGGCGTACCGGCCCCGGCTCAGGAGTCGGTGTCCAGCACGGGGTGACCGGCCGGGGGCCGATGGTGGCGGCCTCCGGGCCGTACTGGCCTTGACGTGGGAGGGGTGGACCTGGCGCCAGCGCTCTCCCCGGTCCACGGCGGGGTGGCTGAACCAGCCGCGTAGGCGAGGGTGTCGAGGCAGGTGTGCCAGCTGGCCCGGTCACGCCGCCGTGCCCCGCTCCTCGATGGTGTCGGTGAGGGTGAGGAGGGTTGCCGTCGCCGTCGGCCGCCAGCTCCGAACCGCAGGATGTCCGTTCCCACCGCATCTCGAGCGTCCGGGGCGGGTCGTAGACGAGCAGCTCACCGCCGAAGTTGGCCTCCGGCACGAGGTCGCTGACGAACCGCAGCCGGGCACCGGCCACCCAGTCGCCGTCGGCCTCGATCCGCTGCGGGAACCAGGCGTCGCGGTGCTCGGGTCGTCAGGGCGCGCACCCTTCCCGGGCCAGCCTGCGCTCAAAACGGATCGCCACCGGCCGCCGGATTCGCTGAGCAGCCCGTCGGCCTGGTCATTGACATGCACGTCCATGGGATCGCCCTCCCCGGTCGCACGGGCACTATGGCTGGTCACCGTCGCCGGGCATGGCATCAAGATGCCGCTCCAGCGCAGCCCAGGCTGGTGGCCCCAGCCGCCAGGTACGGCTCGGACGCCACTCGTCGAGGGCCCGCAGCGGCTCGGGACGCAGCCGGTACAGGCGCCGCTGGGCGTCCGAGCGGGCGGTCACCAGTGGCGTCGCGCAGCACCCGCAGGTGCTTCGACACCGCCGACTGGCTCAGGCCGAGCACGCCGACGGCTCCCACGCTGCGCTCGGAGTCACGCAGCTGGTCGGGATGGAGCGCCCGGTTGCACCGCCGCAGCACGCCAAACGGTACAGCGGTCATGAACGGCTAGTATGCCTCTGTAGCATATATCTGTCAAGGAATGTACAGCCCAGGACTTGCCTGTCGCGTCAGGAGCCGGGCGCCACGCGGTAGTCCTCGTCGGTAACGTGCTCGTGCCAGGCGGTCGGCCCGGCCGAGATGGCGACGTGGCACATCAGGTGGTCGGGCGCCGCGCCGTGCCGGTGCCTCGCCCGGCTCGATCACGACGCTGTCACCCGGCCGGATCTGGCGGACCGGGCCGTTCTCGCCCTGAACCCGGCCGACGCCCTCGATGACGTGCAGCACCTGCCCGAGCGGGTGCACGTGCCAGGCGGTCCGGGCGCCCGGCGTGAAGTGCACCCGAGCGCGCGCACCGGGCCTGACCGGGCAGCGACGCGATCTCGTCCGTCCACACCTCGCCGGTGAACCACTCCGGTCGTACCGCGGGGCGCTTGGGCGTTCCGCCGCGCCTGTCACTTCCATCGCCTCTCCTCACAGCCCGCTCTGTCTGCCGTCACTGACCGCCAGTCTCCCAGGTGCCCGGCAGGCCCGCCCGGCCAGCCCAGGCGGATGGATGACGACAGGGAGCACCAGGAGCTACCCGGCGACAAGGGCGCGACGATGTCGCGGACCCGGTCCGGCTCCAGCGCGCAGGTGGCGTCGCCGACGGACAGCTCCACCCGCTGCACGCCGGGATCGCCGGTGGTCATGGCCTCCGGCCAGGCCCAGATCTGCCTGCTCGGCGGCCAGCCGCCGGGCGGCCGCAGCGAAGCCGTCCTGGGTCGTGGCCAGCAGCAGGTGCATCATCGGGACCTGCGGCGGGTCGGGCACGACCCGGACGCCAGGGACGCCGCCGAAGCGCGGCCGCGATCGCGCGGGCGTGGCTGAGATAGCCGGGCATCAGCGGCAGCCGCCGCCGCAGGCAGCTCAGCGCCGACGCGGCGTTCGGCCAGAGGCCGAACAGCGTGCCGCCCATGCGCTGCCGCCACTCGCGCACCTCGGCGAGGATGTCCGCGGGGCTTCGACCACGCAGCAGCCCGGCAGCGCGCCGATGCCCTTGTAGAACGACACGTACACGGTGTCGAACAGCGCCGCGATCTCGGCCGGCGGCTTGGCCGTACCCGGCCGCCGACTCCCACAGCCGGGCGCCGTCAAGGTGCGCGGCGGCTCCCGGCTCCGGGCCCATGCGAGCTGAGCCCGCAGGTCGTCCCAGTCCGGCTGCTGGCCGCCGAGGTCACGCTGCGGCAGCTCGATCAGCAGCGCCGCGGGCGGCTCGCCGATCGCGGCCAGGTCGCCGACGGTCAGCAGGCGGTCCAGGCCGCTCACCGGGCGGCCGGTCAGGCCGTGCAGCCGCTGGTAGGCCTCGCCCTCGTGCCGGTCCAGGTGGCACATGGGGTGGAAGATGACCGTCTTGCGCTGCCGCCGGTCCGCGTGCACCCGCAGCACCGACTGCTGGGCCATCGTCCCGCTGGGCAGGAACACTGCCGCTGGCTTGCCGAGCAGCCCGGCGATCTCCGTCTCGAGCTCGGCGACGACGCCACCGTCGCCGTAACGGTCGGTGGCCGTGCCGGCGGGGATGCCGGCCAGCGAGGTCGGCTGCCGTCAGCCTGCCCATGGCCGACCAGGAACACCGAGCACTGGGCGCGAGCAGCGCGGCCTGCTCGGCCGCGGACAGGCTCCTCGGTGGCGGGCATGCTCATCGATGCTGACATGCCCCCTCCGCGGCCACGCCTGGGCATCCGGACTGGGTGGCGGCACGGCCGGGCAGCCAGGACCCTGACGGCGGCCACGGCCGGGCATCCAGGACCCTGACGGCGGCCACTGCCTGGGCATCCAGGATCCCTGGACGGCGGCCACTGCCTGGGCATCCAGGATCCTGACGGCAGGCCACGGCCCGAGCGGCCAGGACCCTAGGCGGCGGCTACCGCCGCTCCGCGGTCAGGGCGGCCGGTGGCAGGTTCTACCAGCCGGACGCACTCGCGGGTCAGGTGTGCCTGATCGGCGTAGCCGGTGTCGGCGGCCAGCCGGGCCAGGATCCGGCCCGCCGGGCGGCCTTCCCGGCGTCGACCCGGGGCCACGAACCGCCGGAACCGCAGCACCGCCGCAGCGTCGCGGGCCGTAGCCTGCGCTGCGGCGCGGCACCGGCGGAGCAGCTGGCGCTCGCCCACGCCCAGCCGGGCGGCGACGATCACCGGCCTGGGCCCGAGGGCCGGGCCGAGCAGCCGTGGCCGCCCGGTGACCAGGGGTCGGCCGGGCCGTCCAGCACCAGGCCGCGCACCTCGCCGCAGCCAGCAGCCGCAGCGCCACTGCCGGGGGAGTGCGTGGCCCCAGCAACCGGGCCAGCCGGGCGCCGAAGCCGGTCCCGAGATCGGACGCCTCGACCCGCTGGTCGAGCAGGGCGGACAGCGGCAGGCCGAGGGCGGGCCCGCCCGCACCCGGCCGGCAGCCGCGCCCCGGCCATGACCGTCCCCGCGCGGCAGGCGCGGAGGGCCAGGGCCCGGTGTCGGGGCTCGGCCACGAAGGTCCCCGGCCGCTCTGCCAGATCAGGTCGCTGCAGGCGTCCGGCAGGACCAGCGTGGCCTGTCCGCCGCCGGGCGGGGCAACCTGCGTCCACAGGCACGCTACCGAGCCAGCAAGCCCGGGGGCGGCGCCCACTCCCGGTAGCTCCGGCTCCCGGACGGGCGCGGCGGGTTCCGGTCGCGTGGTGTCCACCCCCATGGGCACCAGTCTCGCACCGGCACGTCCGTTTCGTTCAAGACGGCGCCGCCGGTGCCGGTGCTGTGATGAGCCTCATGGCCAAACCTGACATCGACGCCGCCGGCACTCCTGGCCGCCAACGCGCGGGTGCTCGAACGGCGGCAGTTCGAACGCGCTGTTCGAGGCGGCGGGCCTGCTTCCGGTCCGGCGACGCCGTCGCCGCCTACCGCAACGCCGACGGCGGGTTCGGGCACGCGCTGGAGCCGGACGGGCGCTGCCCCGGCAGCCAGCCGATAGCCATCGAGTTCGGGCTGCAGCGCCCTGCACGAGGCGGACGCGTGGGACGCCACGGGCTGGCCGAGGGCGCGTGCGAGTGGCTGGCCGCCCACGCGCCACCGGCGGCGGCGGGGTGGTGTTCGTCGACCCGTCGATCGACGGGCTGGCCGCATGCACCCTGGATGGGTGCCCGAGGACGGCGCGTCCGCCCTCGCTCATCTCCACCGGGCTGATCGCGGGAACCCTGCACGCGCGCGGGGTGCGAGCACCCGTGGCTGGACGGCGCGACCGGCTGCTCTGGTCCCGGATCGACTCCCTCACCAGCGTCGGCCCCTACGACATCCGCGCGGTGCTGCGGTTCCTCGACCACGTGCCCGACCGGGACCGGGCCCGCGCGGCCGCGCGCCCGGCTGAGCCCGATGATCCTGGCGAGCGTGGTGGCGCTGGAGCCGGGCGCTCCCGGCGAGGTGCACGACGCCGCTCGACTTCGCCCCGCTGCCAGACTCCGTTGCCCGGGACCTGTTCGACGGGCAGGTGATCGCCGCTCACCTCGACCACCTGGCCGCCGCCCAGCATCGACGACGGCGGCTGGATGTTCAACTGGCAGGCCTGGTCCCCGGCGGCCGTAGCGCGAGTGGCGGGGCGCCGTCACCGTGGACGCGCTCCACCTGCTGCGCGCCAACGGCCGCCGCTGACCGGCCCACCGCAGAAGCCGGGCCTCAGCCCGTAGAACAGGCGCTCCATCGACGGCGCGGCCTCGCCGGGCCGCCCGCCGGTAGTCCTGCTCGATGTCCTGGTAGGCCTCGGGCGCGGTAGCCCCAGCACCGAGCGCCACCGTCGCCAGCTCGGGCTGGCGGGTGGGCAGCATGTCCGATGGACGGCCCCGGACCAGGACCGTCGTCCCCTGATGCGGGCCGCCGAGCCGCCAGGCGGCGGCCAGCGCGGCCGCGTCGTCCTCCCCCACCAGCCCCGCCTGGCCGCCGGCGGCCAGCCCGGCCATCGTCCGCGTCGTCCGCAGCCCGGGCACCGCGTGCGCGTGCCTCGAGTCTGGCAGCAGCTGCACCACCCACTCCACGTCCGCCAGCCCGCCCGGGCCCAGCTTGAGGTGGAGCGCCGGGTCGACGCCGCCGCGGGCATCCGCTCTGCCTCCATCCGCGCCTTGATGCGTCTGATCTCCCGGACGCAAGTCGTCGCGAGATGCCGTCCTGCCGGATACCGGAACTCGTCCGCCAGCGGCGGTGAACCGGGCGCCCAGCTGCGCGGTCGCCGCAGCGACCGGCTCGGCCCGCAGCAGCGCCTGGGCCTCCCACGGAACCGACCAGCGCCGTAGTAGGCGCGGTAGGAGGCCAGGGTGCGCACCAGCGGGCCCTGCTTGCCCTCGGGCCGCAGCCCCGGGTCGATCAGCAGCGGCGGGTCGGGCGCGGGGCGGGCCAGCAGCGCCTGCAGGTCCTCGGCGACCGCGTGCGCGGCCTGGCTGGCCTCCTGCTCATCCGCACCGGGCTACCGGGTCGTGCACGAACATCACGTCGGCGTCGCTGCCGTAGCCGGTCTCGTGCCCGCCGAAGCGGCCCATCGCCACGACGCACAGCCGGGTCGGGCAGCGGGCCCCGCCCGGCCTCGGCCGTCCTGATGCGCCACCTGCAGCGCGGCGCTCACGGTCGCCCCGGCGACGGCGGTCAGCGCCTCCCCGGTGTCCTCCACCGCGGACAGGCCCAGCAGGTCCGGCGGTGGCCGTGCGGAGCAGCTCGCGGCGGCGCAGCGCCCGCACCGCCGCCACCGCGGCCGGCGGCTGGCGTGCCGGCCGACTGATGCCGCGGCCTCCGCGCGCAGCGCGGCGGCCGGGCGGGCGCGAGCTGGGCGTCGTCGCCCAGGATGGCCACCATCTCCGGCTGCGCGCAGCAGCAGGTCGGTCGCGTACCGGCTGGACGGCCAGCACGCGGGCCATCCGCGCGGGCCACCGTGGTGTCGTCCCGGAGCAGCCGCAGGTACCAGGGCGAGTTGCCGAGGCGCGTCACTGACCTGGCGGAACGCCGAGCAGGCCCGGCGTCGGGCTCGGCCGCGTCGGCGAACCAGCCGAGCATCACCGGCAGCAGCGTGCGCTGGATGGCCGCCCGGCGGGACACGCCGGAGGTCAGCGCCTCGATGTGCCGCAGCGCCCCGGCCGGATCGGCGTAGCCGAGCGCCTCCAGCCGGGCCCGGGCCGCGTCCGGCGTCAGCCGGGCCGCCTCGATCGGCAGCCGGGCCACCGCGTCGAGCAGCGGCCGGTAGAACAGCTTCTCGTGCAGCCGCCGGACCTCGCGCGGCGTGCTGGCGCCACTCGGCGGTCGAAGTCGGCCGCCGGGTCGGCCCGCGACGGCGAGCGACCCGAGGCTGCGGCCGCCCGCTCGGTCTCGGCCCGCAGTGCCCGGCCGAGCCTGCGCAGCACGGCCGGGTCCTCGGGCAGGGTGTGGGTGCGGCGCAGCTGGTGCAGCTGGAGCAGGTGCTCGACGCGAGCGCAGGAACCGGTAGGCGGCGGCCAGGCTGGCGGCGTCGTCCCGGCCCACGTAGCCGCCCGCCGGCCAGGCGCGGCCAGCGCGGGCAGCGTGGCGGGCTGCGCAGCGACCTCGTCGGTGCGGCCGTGCACCAGCTGCAGCAGCTGGACGGCGAACTCGATGTCGCGCAGCCCGCCCGGGCCCAGCTTGAGCTCGCGTCCGGCCTGCCCGGCGGGCAGCGACTGCCTACCACCCGGCGGCGCATGGCCTGCACGTCCTCGACGAAGTTGCTCGCGCTGGGCCGCCTGCCAGACCAGCGGCGCGATGGCGTCCGCGTAGGCCTGGCCCGAGCGCCAGGTCGCTGACCACCGGCCGGGCCTTGAGCAGCGCCTGGAACTCCCAGGTCTTGGCCCAGCGCTCGTAGTAGGCCAGGTGGCTGGCCAGCGTGCGGACCAGCGGGCCCAGCGCCGGCCCTCGGGCCGCAGGTTCGGGTCGACCGAGAAGAGGCTGCCCTCCGGGCGTGACTCGCGAGCACACCCGGATCAGCCCGGCGGCGAGGCGGCTGGCGGTGCGCCAGCGCGGCGGCCCGTCTTCGTCCCGTCGACCGGTGCCTCGGCTGCGCCGACGAAGATCACGTCCACGTCGCTGGCGTAGTTGAGCTCGCGCCCGCCGCACTTGCCCATCGCGATCACCGCCAGCCTGAGCAGGGCACCGCGCCGGCTTAGCAGCTGCGAGCGGGCGATCGGCGAGCGCCGCCTCCAGCGCCGCCGCCGCCAGGTCGGCCAGTTCGGCGGCCACCTCGTCGACGCGTCACCTGGCCGGTCAGGTCCCGCGCCGCCAGGTGCAGCAGCCGCTGCCGGTAAGCCACCCGCAGCGCGGCGGCGGGACCGGCACCGGACCGATGACCGGCCCGGCTGGCACTGGCCTGTCCGGCTTGGCCCGTTACGGCGCGGTCCCCGCAACCGGCCCGGCGCACCGGGATCCGCCCCGGCGGCGGTCAGCAGGGCCGAGCGCAGCTCCCCGGCGGACGGGCAGGCCAGTGGCTCAGGGCCGCCCAGCAGACGCCAGCCCTCCGGGTGCCGCGCAGGTGGTCGCCGAGCGCGGCGCTGGCCCCGGCACCAGGGCCAGCCGCCTGCGCAGGTCGCGCGTCCTCGCGCAGGGCGCTGGAGCAACGCGGCGTCCCGGGGCATCCGGGCCAGGGCCGCGAGTGCGAGATCCGGGTCGGCCGCGGCGGCGAGCGCGGCCAGCAGTTCGGCGTCGCCCCGTCGATGTCGAGCGCGAGATCCGCTGGCCAGCCGCTCGGCCCGGGCGGGGTCGGCGAACCCCATCCTGGCCAGCCGGGCGCTCGGCGTGGTCCGGCGCGGCATGCTCACCACAGCACGGTAGCGACCACGGCCGCCGTCGGCGAGACGCCGCAGCGCCGGGCAGGCTGCCGGGCGGCCGGGCTCTACCGGAGTACGCGTCAGGGCGCGGGCGACGCCTCCTGCTCGCGCGCCCGCCGTTCGGCGCTCTCCCGGGGGTCGGTGAGGGTGGTGACCACATCGGGGTCGAGGTCGGTGTGGTGCTGATGGTGTAGAAGCGGACCTCGTGGCCGTCGGGGTCGTGCAGCTCGGGCAGGATCCAGCCGATGCTGGCCCAGTGGACTCCCGGCGTGCTGCTCGCCCAGCGCGGTCAGCCGGCGCGGCCAGCTGGTCGATCGCCTGCCTTGTCCGGCACGCCGATGGCGAAGTAGTCGAATCCCGGCGGCCGCCGGGCGCGTTCCGGGTTGAGCCGCAGGCCCAGGTCCGGGCCCCCGTTGGGATGCGCCAGCCCGTATGCCCATCAGCCGTGCCCTGCTCGACGAACTCCAGCTGGACCTGGTAGCCCGAGGCGGCTGCGGTACCACTCACGGGACCTGGCCAGGTCGGTGACCGGCAGCTTCAGGTGGTGGATCCCGGCCAGGGCGGGTGCGTCCGACGGTCAGTCATGCCCTCCAATGCAGTATCGATGCATCCATATGCAGTTAGACTGCATCACATGACCGATGATGTCAACCCCGGCGGCGCTGCCGCCGCTGCGGCAGGCGCAGATCGCGCAGACCGAGCAGCGGATCCTCGCCGCCGCCACCGAGTTGTTCCTCGCCGACGGCTACGTGGCCACCACGCTGGAGGCGGTCGCCAGGCGCGCCCAGGTCGGCGCGCGCACCGTCTACGTGCGGTTTGGCACCAAGGCCGCGCTGTTCAAGCGGGTCGTCGACGTGGCCATCGTCGGCGACACCCGAACCCGTCGACGTGCTGGGCCGGGACTGGATGCAGGCCGCGCTGACCGCGCCCACCGCGGCCGGGCGGATCGCCGCCGGCGCGGCCGTGGGCTTGCCAGATCATGGAGCGCACCGGCGCCCTGTTCGCCGTCGCCCAGCAGGCCGCGGCGGTCGAGCCGCTGATTGCCGGGTTCTGGCAGCAGGGGCCGCGAGCAGTCCCGCCACGCCCAGCGCCGTGTTCTGGACCCGGATGGCCGAGGACGGGTTGCTCGACCCCGGCGATCGACCTGGCCTGGCTGATCGACACCGCCAGCATCCTCGGCCGCCGCGGAGACCTACCTGCTGATCACCCGCATGCACCGGATGGGACCTCGACGCTTACGAGCGCTGGCTGGTTCACACCATGAGCCAGCTGACGGTCTCCGGCAGCCGAGGGCTAGCGCTCACGCCGCCCTCGGGTGGCTGGCCCGATGCCGCCCCCGTGGCGGTGATCCGTGCCGCGTGCGCAGGCGGCATTCCGCGGTCATGGGCTCAGCATGATGTCTGCCTGCCGCAGGTGGCCCTGCCCGGCGTCCACCTCCGACCGCCAGGACCAGCCTGGCCGTCTCGCCGTCGAGCTCCACCGTCGTGCTCTTCTCCCCGTTGCCTGGCCCGGTACGCGCCCTGGGCGGCACCGGCTCTAAGCCCAGGCACCGGCCATCCGCAGCTGGCGCAGCAGCGAGCCCGGTAGCTACCGGGCCGGACACCGGCAGGGCGGCTGACCAGTCGCGGGCACCGGAGTTCAGAGCAGCGAGACCAGGGAATCGAGCGCTCGGCCCAGCAGGGCGTCCGGGGTCGGCGGCATGGCCAGCGTGAGCGACTGGACACGCGGGTGACGCTCCGGGGTGAGCCTGAGCTCGGCCTGGACGCACCACGCTCACCCCGCGAGCCACCACCGGCAGTGCGCGGGCGAGTCGAACTCGGCTTAGCCGCTTCTTGTCCTCGCCGAACACGCCGATCCGCTCACTGAACCAGCTCGGATCCCGGCGCTACGCTCTGGGTAGGGCTCATCCTGCGCGCCACGTTCTCCGAGAACAGCCGGTCCGCCGCGCGCGTCGCTTCCAGTTGTACAGGAGCTTGTCTCGCCTCCTCGCTGCGCGGCCAGCGTCGCTGGCCACGGCCCGGCCGAGGGGCCGCGTGGCCGCCCGCCGCCGCCCGCCGCCGTAATCGCCCGCTGCCGCCGGGCCGGGCGGGCTCGCCCTGCCGCAGGACGGCATCGAGCAGGCTGGCCGCCAGCATGGGTGCGGCCGCGTACGTGCTGTTCGCCAGGACGATCACCGCCGATCCCGGTCTCGGAGTGCCAGCGCATGTTGCTGCCGAACGCCCGGGTAGCCGCCGCTGTGGCTGACGACCCGCCCCCGGACCGGGTGCTCCTCCACGAACAGCCCGAACCCGTAACTCACCGGCGCCTGCGCCAAGGGATCGCCCGGCAGCCGGGCCAGCGGCCAGCGGCATCATGCGCCACCTGGGGGCAGCTGCATCCTCCCGCCGGGTCGCGCGCGCCAGCGGGTGCGCACCACGGCTGCCCGCCTCACCGGCGCGGGACGGCGCCAGCGAAGCCGCCCACCCACCGCGCCAGGTCCGCCACGCAGCTGAACACGCCGCCCATCGGGGCGAATGCCCCGCAGCCGTCCGGCGCAGAGCTCGTCCCAGCCCACCGGCCCGCGGCGATACCCGCGGGCCAGGTGCCGCGGCATCGAATTCCGCCGCCTGAACCCGCTCCCGGTCATCCCGAGCGGGCGCAGGAGCCGGTCCCGCACGAACTGGGAGTACGGCGCTGGCCTGAGACCGCGGTGATGACCTCGGCCGAGGATCGCGTAGCCGAGGTTGGAGTACTCGAACCGGGTTCCGGCGCCCAGGCGAAGCTCAGGCCGCCTAGCCAGGAACGCGGAGAACTCAGCCATGCGCCGGCCCTTGCTGCCGGTCCCCCCAGGGATCGTCGGTCGGGAACCCGCGCCGTCATGGTCAGCAGGTGCCGGATCGAGACCCGCGGCGAGTCGGGACTCGGCAGCGCCAGGCCGCGCATGCTCTGGCACGAACTCCTCGGCAAGGTCGTCGAGGGCCAGGCGGCCGTCGTCCCGCAGCGCCAGTCTACCGCGCGCCGCCGTGAAGCTCTTTGGTCATCGAGGCGATCCGGAAGACCGTCCCGGCGTCGGGCGCGGGCCCGCCCAGCCACCGCTCCCCGAACCCGCCTGGCGTGCACCAGGCGGCCGTCTAGCGACGATCCCGTACGCCACGCCTGGCTGCCCGCCACGCTGCGTGGAAGCTTTCGGCCAGGGCATCCACGGCCGCGAACCGGTCAGGCATGCTCACCTCCGAATCGGCTGGCAGTCAAGCAGCGCAGAAAGCCAGCGCTCGCCACATCTACACCCCATAACGGAAGGAACGCCGTCCCCGGCCCAAACGCACGCGCCGGGATCCGCCGGACCGGCGGTATCGAGGCCACCTGGCGCCGCGGCCGCATCTCCACCCGCAGGCGGACCGGCCACCTTCCACGACGCCCGCCGCGATCGCCCGGGCCACGACCTCGGCGGCGGCCGCCTCGACCAGGTCCGCCAGGACGAGAGCCGGCGCGCCGCGCCGGCCGGCGCGGCCGTACGGCCCCGGTGGCCAGGCAGAAGATCGGTGTCGCCGTCATACCTGGTGTGGATGCCGGCCGCACCGCCGCGGGCGACGCCGTCGTGCGCGACCGCTGCCACCCGGTTGGCCTGCTCCTCGGTCAGTTCCGCGTCGGTGATCAACGACGCCGATCGTCGGTGTTCGCATGCGGCGAACTGCACCGGGCCCGTGCGCCGCCCATGCCGCCGGCGCCAGCGGCGCGACCCACTCGTGGCGCGCGTCGTCCCAGATCCCGCCGACGCTGTTGGCGACCGCGACCGCCGACGACGGTCGCGGCGCCCGCGAGCGCGCTCCGCGATCCCACGCCACCGGGCGCGGCGTGCCTGCCACCGGCCTTGGCGGCAGTCGCGCCGGTGTCCGCGCCGACCGCCTCGGCCGCGGGATGGCCGGTCGCCGCCCAGCGCGCGGCGTAATGCCGGCAGCCGGCGTCCGGGCCGGGCCCGCGCGTCACCGGTGAGCAGGTCGAAGATGACGGCACCGGCGACGATCGGCACCCGGGCACCGCCGATCGCGAAACCGACGCCGACCGCTCATCGAGATAGCGCATGACGCCATCACCGGCCGCGTCCAGGCCGAACGCGCTGCCGCCGGTCAGCAGGACGGCGTGGGCCCGCTCCACGAGCGTGCCCGGCCGGGCGCGTCGGTGCCCAGTGTGCCCGGTGCCCCGCCGCGCACATCAACAGCCAGCCACGGCGCCGTCCGGCACCAGCACGACCGTGCAGCCGGTGCGGCCTTCCGCGTCGGTCAGTGCCCGGCGGACACCCGCCGGGCAGCGGCACGCCTGGCGCCGTTCAAAGAACCGGAGGTAGCGGTTCAGCTCCGAACTCGGTGACCTGGCGGCGGTACTCGTGCCACTCCGTCGCGCTTGTTGCGCAGGAAGAAGTCGAAGACGTGCTCGCCGAGCGTCTCGGCGACCAGCTCGCTGCCCTGCATGACGCTGATGGCCTCGTCCAGGCTCTGCGGCAGCGGCTCGATGCCGAGCGCCCGGCGCTCGGCCGGGTCAGCGCCCACACGTCGTCCTCGGCGCCGGGCGGCAGCTCGTAGTCGCCTCTCGATGCCCTTCAGCCCGGCGGCCAGGATCACCGCGAACGCCAGGTACGGGTTGCAGGCCGAGTCCAGCGACCGGAACTCGATCCGGGTCGCGTTGCCCTTCTGCGGCTTGTACATCGGCACCCGGACCAGCGCCGAGCGGTTGTTGTGCCCCCAGCAGATGTAGGCAGGGGCCTCCCGCCCGCCCGCGGCGTCCGCTCGGCGCGCCCCACAGCCGCTTGTAGGAGTTCACCCACTGGTTGCACACGGCGGTGATCTCGGCGGCGTGCTGGAGCAGCCCGGCGATGAACGCCCGGCCGTCTTGGACAGCTGGAACTCGCGCGCCCGGCTCGTAGAACGCGTTGCTGGTCGCCCTCGAACAGCGACATGTGCGTGTGCATGCCCGAGCCGGGATGGTCGGTGAACGGCTTGGGCATGAACGTCGCGTAGACGCCCTGCTCGAGCGCGACCTCCTTCATCACCAGCCGGAACGACATGATGTTGTCGGCGGTGGTGAGCGCGTCGGCGTAGCGCAGGTCGATCTCCTGCTGCCCGGGCGCGCCCTCGTGGTGGCTGAACTCCACCGAGATGCCCATCGACTCCAGCATCGTGATCGACGCGTCCGCCGGAAGTCGTGCGCGATGCTGTGCGGGGTGTGGTCGAAGTAGCCGCCGGAGTCGATCGGCCGCGGCTTCTCGCCCGCCTCGGGCTTCTCCTTCAGCAGGAAGAACTCGATCTCGGGGTGGGTGTAGAAGGTGAAGCCCAGCTCCGCGGCCCGGGCCAGGTTGCGCTTGAGCACCCACCGGGGATCGGCGTAGGACGGCGACGCCGTCCGGCATCAGGATGTCGCAGAACATCCGGCGCGACCCCGAGTACTCGCCGCGCCAGCGGCAGCAGCTGGAACGTGGACGGGTCCGGCGCAGCGATCATGTCGGCCTCGTAGACGCGGGCGAACCCCTCGACCGCCGACCCGTCGAAGCCGATGCCCTCCGCGAACGCGCCCTCCGAGCTCGGCGGGCGCGACCGCGACCGACTTCAGGAACCCGAGCACGTCGGTGAACCACAACCGGACAAAACGGATGTCCCGCTCCTCAAGCGTCCGAGCACGAACTCTTCCTGTCTGTCCATGTCTGCGCATCCTCACTGGTTCGGCGGGCGTGGCAGCCGCGGGCACACGGTACCCCGCTGTCAGGCCACGGGTCTTCCCCAGTCTCCCGCCCGCCTGTTTCCTGCGCGTTACATGCTCCGCCTGCGCGCATGAGGCGGAGCCGCCCGGCAAGGCCAGCGGCGCCGCCCGGCAGGAGACGGCGCCGGGAGGCGCGGCCGCGCATCTCCACCGGGCATCACGGCCATGCGGGGGCATGGGCGCGAGGTGGCGCCGGCGTTCGGCATAGGGTGAGACGTGCCCACGCTCAGGATCGCTCTTGCCCAGATCAACTCCACCGTGGGTGACCTGGCGGGCAACGCGGCGGCGATCGTGGAATGGACCCGCCGCGCCGCGGACCGCGGCGCCCGCCTGGTCGTCTTCCCCGAGATGATGCTCACCGGGTACCCGGTGGAAGACCTCGCCCTGCGCGCCTCGTTCGTCGACGCGTCGATCGCGGCGCTGGCCACCGCCGGCGTCCCGGCTCGCGGCCGAAGGGCTCGGCGACGTCGCCGTCGTGACCGGGTACCTCGGCCGCCACACCGGCCCGCCGCCGCGGCATCGGCCAGCCGTACGGAGCGCGCGCAGAACGCGGCGGCGCTGCTGCACGGCGGCCGGGTGCTGGTCACCTCGGCCAAGCACCACCTGCCCAACTACGGCGTGTTCGACGAGTACCGCTACTTCCGTGCCCGGCGACACGGCTGCCGGTGTTCCGGCTGCCGTGCGGAGCCGGCGGCGAGCCGCCGTGGACGTGGCGATCGCCATCTGCGAGGACCTGTGGCAGGACGGCGGCCCGGTCGCGGTCACCCGGCGGGCCGGCGCGGGGCTGCTCGTCGTCGCCGAACGCCTCGCCGTACGAGCGCGGCAAGGACGACGCGCGGCTGGAGCTGTGCGTGCGCCGCGCCCGCGAGGCGGGCGCCACGCTGGCCTACGTCAACATGATGGGCGGCCAGGACGAGCTCGTCTTCGACGGCGACTCCATCATCGTGGACGCCGCCGGCGGCTGCTGGCCCGCGGGCCGCAGTTCGAGGAGGCGCTGGTCGTCGCGGACCTGGACCTGTCAGCCGGCCAGCCGGGCGCCGCTGCCGCGACACGCCGCCGACGCCCACGACGGCACGACGATGACGATCCACCGGGTCACGCGTGCCCGTGGACCCGGCACCGCTGGTGGACTCCGGCGCCACGGCCGACCCGGCCGCGTCGGACCCGGGCCCGCTGTGGCCGCGGCTGGCGCCGCTGGCCGAGGTCTACGCGGCCCTGGTGACCGGGGTGCGGGACTACGTGCGCAAGAACGGCTTCCGGTCGGTGATCCTCGGCCTGTCCGGCGGGATCGACTCGGCGCTGACCGCCACCATCGCGGCCGACGCGATCGGGCCCGACCAGCGTGCACGTGGTGCTCGATGCCGAGCGGGTACTCCTCCGAGCACTCGGTCGCCGACGCCGAGGACCTGCGTCAAGCGGCAGGGCCTGCACGTGCGCACGGTGCCGATCCAGCCGATGGTGGACGCGTTCCAGGCCGACCTTACCGGTGACGGGACTGGCCGCGGAGAACCTTCAGGCGCGGGTACGCGGCGTCATCCTGATGTGCGCTGTCCAACAGCGACGGCCACCTGGTGCTGACGCACCGGCAACAAGAGCGAGATCGCCGACCGGCTACTCGACCCTGTACGGCGACTCGGCCGGCGGGTTCGCGCCGATCAAGGACGTGCCGAAAACGCTGGTCTGGGAGCTGGCGCGGTGGCGCAACGAGGACGCCGCCCGGCGCGGGCAGGACCCGCCCATCCCGGAGAACTCGATCGCAAGCCGCCGAGCGCCGAGCTGCGCCCCGGCCAGCTCGACAGCGACTCGCTGCCCGACTACGCGGTGCTCGACGCCATCCTCGACGACTACATCGTCGAGGACCATGGGCGCGGCGGAGCTCGTCGCCGCCGGGCACGACCCAGCGCTGGTGGACCGGGTGGTCGCGGATGGTGGATCAGCGCCGAGTACAAGCGGCGCCAGTACCCGCCGGGCCCGAAGATCACTCCCCGCAACTTCGGCCGCGACCGCCGCCTGCCGATCACCAATCGCTGGCGGGAACCGCGAGTGGGCTGACCAGGACCCGGCGCACCACCTGGCGTCCGGGGCGGCGCGGCGGCCCCGCGTCGACGCCGCTCGCGCTCAGCTGAGCAGCAGCACGGCGTAGCAGGCGAGCCAGTGCTCGACCATGTAGTCGTCGCCGATGACGTGCGGCAGCGCGGCGTCGGCGTGGCCCGCGCGGCGCGCCTCGGCAGAGCTCGACACGCGGGTCCCCGGCCGGAAGCTGACTCCGCGATTCGCCGCCAGCACCAGGCCCGGCTCGCGTTGAGCCCGTGCAGGTGGGCGATCTGGCCGTCGCTGGCGTCCGAGACGACCGCCGGGGTGAACAGCGTGGCGGGCTCTCGCTGACGATCCCGGGCAGGAAGACCGACAGCCACCCGGCGAACTCCCCTGCGGCAGGATCTGGGCCATCAGCTCGGCCTCGGCCAGCGCGGGCGACAGGAAGTCGTGGCCGGACGGCTCCCAGCCGCCTGGGTAGAGCATGTCGGCCCCGTACCAGTCGAGCGACTTCCGCGCGATCGCCTCCAGCAGCGCCGGATCGCCTAAGCCGCCGCCCGCAGCTGCGCGTAGCCAAGGCGCGCGGGAGAGGCCGAACGCGCTGTTGGCGTGGACGCCGCAGCGGACCGGATAGGTGGCCTTGGGCAGCCAGTCGAGGAAACAGCCGGTGATCGCGTCGGCCAGCGGCGCCATCGCGGCCGCCCATTTGGGGCCTTCCGGGTCGTCCCAGAGCCACGCCTCGTGGATGAGCGCGAGGGCCCAGCCCCAGCCGTAAGGACGCTCGCGCCACCGGCCGGGGCCGGCGATGTAGTCCGCCTCCACGGCCAGGGCGACGGGGCTGAACTGGGCCCGCAGCGCCTTCCGGATCGCGGACGCGGGCACGGCATCGCCCGCGATGCGGAGCAGGCGCACCAGCAGCCAGTGCATCTCCACGCACGAATGCCAGTCGAGGCTGCCGTAGAAGACCGGTGTGCGGGCCCGGGGGCGGAACGGGAAGTCCCCCGGACCGACGTCGGTGTGATGCACGTCGGACGGGGAACTCGCGCTTGATGTTGGCGAGCGCCACCCGGGCGTATCCAGCGGCCTCGGCGCGCAGCAGTTCGCCCCATTCAGGCCGCCAGGTCCACGATTCCTCCTCCGGGCCCGCGTGTCGGCTGGCTTAGCTGATGGCAACTGTTCCCGGTCTCGGGCTCGCCCGAACCCGGCGGCGCCACCCTGTCAGACTGGCAGGCGTGACCAGCGACGAACGCCGGCAGGCCCGGGCCGTCTCGTTCGGGGCAGTGGCCGACGCGTACGAGCGGGGCCGCCCGCCCTACCCGCCCGAGGCGATCGACTGGCTGCTCCCGGCTGCGGCGGCACGCGTCCTCGACCTCGGCGCCGGAACCGGGAAGCTCACCTGCCAGCTGGGCTGACCGCGGCTCTCGACGTGACCGCCGTGGAGCCGTCGGAGGGCATGCGCGAGCAGCTGCGCCGGGTGGTGCCCGGCGTTCGCGGCGGCTGGTTTGCGACCGCAGAGCGGATCCCGCTGCCCGGTCGCAGCGTGGATGCCGTGCTGGTGGCCCAGGCGTGGCACTGGGTCGATCCGGTGGTCGCGGTGCCCGAGGTCGCCAGGGTGCTCCGGCCGGGCGGGCTGCTCGGCTGCTCTGGAACATCCGCGATGAGCGGGCGGACTGGCGGCCGAGCTCGGGGCGGCCCTGCGCCGGAGCGATCGGCCCTCAGTCGGCCAGCAATACCGTCAGCTCCGCGCCGCTGGTCGGCCCGCCGTTCGGCCCGCCGAGCGCCATGATGTCGAGTGGGTGCACCACATCCCCCTGACGCGCTGGATCGACATGCGTCGCCTCCCGCAGCTATGTCATCACCCTGCCGGACCGCCGACCGTGCGGCGCTGCTCAGCGAGGTTCGCCGTCTGATCCAGACCCATCCGCGCGCTGGCGGGCGCCGATGAGATCGCGCTGCCGCACGTGGCCCGGTGCTGGCGAGCCCGCGCTGCTTGCCTGAGCACCCGCGCCAGCGGCCGCCGCGGCGTCCCCGGCGTTCCCCGCTTGCCCAGCGCTCGCCGGCGTCCTGGGCGCTCGCTGTGTCCCCGGCGCTCGCCGCGCTCGGCCCCCGCTGCGTCCCGCCGAGGAAGCGCTCGACGTCGGCGGCTTCCGCCGCGCCAGCGCCGCCCGTTCCGGTGCGGTGAGCGGCTGGAGAGCCTGCATAACGACCTTGCCGCCGGTCAAGCTCCACAGCGCGGTGCCGCGGCCCTGGACGAGCACGAACGGCGCGGAACAGGCCGTTCGTGGCGATGACCGGGCCGCCCGGCGCCAGGAACAGCCTCGCGCGAGGCCCAGCCGAGCAGGAGCGGGTCGAAGGCGCCCAGCAGGCGCAGATCCGGCACCGCTGGCAGTCGACCGCCCCGTGCCGGTCCGGCCAGGCCTGGCCAGTCCATCGTCGCGGTCGGCGAGCCCGGGGCGATCGCCGACAGCCCCCGCCGCGCGTCACCCAGCGGCAGGCTTCACCATTTGGCCAGGTCCCGGTCGGTGGCCGGGCCGTGCCCGGCGAGATAGCGGCCGGGCGAGCAGGCCGAGGGCCTGCTCGCGGCCCATCGGCGCTTGCGGCGGACCCAGCCAGTCGCGGGCCAGCACAAACGCCTGCTCGCGCGCCGCACACCGGGCCCCGCACGATCGAGGCCGCTTGCAGCGTGGCAAGAACCGAGGAGCGTGGACGATGGCCCGTCCCTGCGTGCGCACAGCTTACCGCGGCAGATCCGCTCCCGCAACTCGGCCCTGGTGAGCGGCCCGTCGGCGGCGAGGGAACGCTCGATCACCCCGACGCCCCGTTCGGCGTCCTGAGGCGGGACCCCCTTCCTGCGCGAGCCGCCGCTGCGTTCCCGGCGGCCAGCTGCGGGGTCGTGAGCTGGTGCAGCCACCAGTAGTCCTCGGCCAGCACCAGATGCAGGGTGCCACGGTTCAGCCAGCTGACCACGACGGAGCGGTCGGCTGTGAGCGCCTCGTCGACATGCGGTGGCCAGCAGGCCGGACGTCCGTGCCCGGACGGCAAGCCGCACCCCGCGCGGGTCCTGTGCCTGGACGGCGAGCAGGTGGCCGGTCACCCCGGCGACGGTGCTGGTAGCCAGCGCGCCCGGACAGCAGCTGCGCCGCGCAGGCGCTCCGCCGCCAGCGAGGGCGGCTCCGCATTGCGCCTGGGCACGCCGGTCATGATCCTGATCCTGCCACCGGCCTGGATCAGCGGGCGGCGAGGCCGCGCAGTAGCTCGTCCACGACCCGCTCCGGGTATCCGGGCGGTACTGCCTCCATCTCGGGCCCGCGGCGGGCGATCACGGCTCCGGCCAGCATGAACAGCGCTGCCTCGACGTCGAGGTCGGGCCGCAGCTCTCCGGTGGCGATGCCCCGCGCGCAGGACCGTCCTGATCACCTCGCGGCGCGGCTCCAGCACCGTCTCCCAGATACCGCGCCATCAGCCGCGGGTACTTCGCGCCCTCCCCAGCAGCAGCGCGAACTGCCGGGCACGCCGCGGGTCGGCGGTCTCCTCGCACATGGCGCCGAGCAGCGTCAACCAGATCCTCCTCGGGCCGACCGGCCGGCCGGTTCCGGCAGCGGGCGCTTTCAGCGCCGCGATGGCGTCCAGCAGCAGGTCTTCCTTGCCGGGCCAGCGGCGGTAGATGGTGGCCTTCCCCACGCCCGCCCTGGCGGCGACGCGCTCGATGCACAGCCCCTCCGGGCCCCGACTCGGCGAACAGGCTGAGTGCCGCGTCGATGATGGCCCGGTCGGCCTGTTCGCTGCGGGGCCGCCCGGGCGGCGGCTCAGCCGCCGCTGGCGCTTCCGGCGCTCATTGCGCCTGGCCTTCCGCCTGGCGCGGGGTCGCCCGCGTGCGCTGTCCGCGCGTTCGGCGCGAGCGCCGCCGGGAGGCCGAGGCGGCCGTCGCTCCTGTGGCGACCGTCCTCCAGCGGGGCGCTGACCTCCGGCGCGGCGTCAGCTTCCAGGGCAGCCGCCGATAACCTGCGCCGCCGCGGGACCAGCTCGCCGTGGCTCGACCACCTCCGTGGCGCGGCTTAGGCCTCGGCCCGCGGCGGCGCGCCGGGCACCGGCGCGCCCGGGCATCCAGGTCACCACGACCAGCGCGCCGAGCAAGGTGATCGCCGCCGAGATGAGGGTGGTGATGTGCATGGCGTGCACGAACGGCGGAATCGGCGAAGACGGCCAGATCCCGCCCGGCGGTGCTGCCCGAGCCCAGCTTCGCCGCCACCGCCTGGTTCGCCTCGATCGAACCCGTCGCCGCGCCCCCGGCCGCGGCGCAGCGCGCCCAGGTGCGGGCTGAGCTGGCCCCGGTAGGCCTGGGCGAGGATCGAGCCGAGGACGGCGACACCGAGCGCCCCCGACACCTGCCGCGGCGACGTTGGTGAGCGCCGAGCGAGCGCCCGCCCGCTCCCTGGGCACCACCGACATCGACCGCCTCCGTGGCCAGGTGGCATGCACGCTGCCCATCCCCGGCGCCCCTGGACGAAGAACAGGGCCGCGAGCACCCAGATCGGGGTGGCGATGCCGAGCATCTGGTAACCGGCGAGCGCCGCCGTGACCACCAGCAGGCCGGACGCGACGACCGCCTTGGTGCCGAACCGCCGCACGAGGTCGGCGCTGCGCGGCGCCAGCAGCATCTGCGCCGGCCGCGAACGGGAGGCGAGCAGCCCGGCCTGCAGCGGCGCTGTAGCCGCGCACGCTCTGCAGGTAGAAGCTGAGGAAGAACAGCGCCCCCATCATGCCGAAGAACACCAGGGACAGCGCGCCGACCGCGGACGACAGGCGGGGGTTGCGGAACAGCCGGACGTCCAGCGACGGGTGGCGCAGCCTGGCCTCGTACCAGGCGAAGAAGGCGAGCACGGCGACGCCCGGCGACGATCGGGCCGAGCACGCCGGCGTGCACCCGGGAGCCCTTCTCGCCGCCCTGGATGATCCCGTAGACCAGCAGCACCAGGCCCGCGATGGAGGCCAGCACACCGACGTAGTCGATGCGGCCCGGGTCCGGGTTCTTCGACTCGGGCACCAGCAGCCAGACCGCGGCCGCGCCGGCGGCCGTGAACGGCACGTTCAGCAGGAACACCGAGCCCCACCAGAAGTGGGCCGAGCAGCAGGCCGCCGACGACGGGGCCGATCGCCACGCGCGATGCCAACCGCCATGGCTCCAGATGCCGATGGCCTCGCGGCCGCTCTGTCAGGGTCGAACACGTTGCGTGATGATCGACAGCGTCTGCGGCATGACCGCCGCCGCGCGCCAGGCCCATCGCCGCCCGCGCCCAGACCAGCTGATCCGCGTGTCTGCGCGTACGCGGTGATCAGCGAGAAGAGGCCGAACGCCACCAGCCCGATCATCAGCATCCGCTTGCGGCCGATCCGGTCGCCGACGCCACCCCGAACGTGAAACAGCAGCCCGGCGAACACCAGGGTGTAGGAGTTGATCCCCACTCCAGCTGGCTTCTGGCTGGCGCCGAGCCCGGCGACGGGGCTCGGCGATCGTCTTGAGCGCCACGTTCAGGACGGTGTTGTCGAGCACGATGGCCATCAGGCTGGTGGATCAGGACGCCGAGAATGAGCCAGCGGCGGCGGTGGATCCTGTCCGCGCAGGCACCGGCGATGCGCGGCCTGCGGGGAAGCGCTGCGCGAATCGCATGATGTCCTTTCAGGTCGCAGGACAGGCTGGCGCCGCTGCGTGGCGTTGCGCCCGTGGGTCCCGGGCGGCGACGTGCCGCCCAGGCGAAGCCATCGATACGGAACTGCACCCGTATCGCAAAACATTCCCGCCACTGGCCGCTGCGGGTCGCGGCGCCGGGCTACGCCGCCGCACCGCGCCAGCCGTCGGCCTGGCGGCTTGCCGTGCCCAGCCCGGGCAGGCCCGCCGCGCCGCCTGTGCCCGCGCGCCCGGGGCGTGCGATGATCGAGACCGTCCGGGGACGCCACCGCGGCGCCACGAGACATGGAGGAGATCCAGATGAACGACAGCAGAGCAGCAGTTCGGACGCGGCCGCGACGAGTGCGCGGACCGCAGAGCCGCTCCTCGGGGGCAGCGCGAAACGCCGGGTCACCGTCCGCGACCTGGCGGCCGCCAAGGCGCGGGGCGAGAAGTGGCCGATGCTGACCTCGTACGACGCCCTCACCGCCGCGCGTCTTCGACGAGGCCGGCGATCCCCGTGCTGCTGGTGGGCGACTCGGCTCGAGATGGTCGTCTTCGGCCATGACAGCACCCTCGCCGGTGACGGTGGACGACCTGCTCCCGCTCACCGCCGCGGTGGTCCGCGGCACCCGGCAGCGCGATGATCATCGCCGACCTGCCGTTCGGCTCTATCAGGTCTCACCGGCGGATGCGCTGGCCGCCGCCACCAGGTTCCTCAAGGAAGCCGGAGCGCACGCGCGTCAAGCTGGAGGGCGGCCAGCGGGTCGTCCGGCAGGTGGAGGAACTCGTCGCGGCTTCGGCATCCCGGTGATGGCACACCTGGGGCTCACCCCGCAGTCGGTCAACGTGCTCGGCGGGTACCGGGTCCAGGGCCGCGGCGAGGCCGGCTGACCGGCTGCTGCACGACGCCAAGGCGCTGGAGGCCGCGGGCGCGTTCTCGGTCGTGCTCGAATGCCGTCCCGGCCGAGCTGGCCGCCCGCATCACCGAGGCGGTGAACATCCCGACCATCGGGATCGGCGCCGGAGCCGACTGCGACGCGCAGGTGCTGGTCTGGCAGGACATGGCCGGGCTGTCCCCGCGCACGCCGAAGTTCGTGAAGCGCTACGCCGACGTCGGTAAGCGTGCTCGGCCAGGCCGCCCGCTCGTTCGGGCAGGAGGTCGTGGCCGGGCAGTTCCCGCGGCCGGAGCACGCCTACCACTGAACCGGGCCCTCATGATCGCGGACGCTGCGCGCCACAGCGCCTACAAGCGTCCGTGATCACGAGTTAGGTGCGGTGATGCGGAGCCCGGCGTGGGCCTTGTAGCGGCCGTTGATCGAGACCAGGTTGGCGGTGAGCGCCTCCACCTGGCCAGCAGTTGCGCGAGTAAGCTGCCGCGTAGATGCCGCGGACGCCGGGGATGCGCGCCGCGAGCGCCGGCGACCAGGTCGGTCGCTGCGCCGGTCGTCGCCGAGCACCAGCACGTCCTGGTCGATCGCGGCGACGTCCGGGTCGAGGCAGCAGGACGGCCGACACGTGGTGGAACGCGCCCGACCACCACCGAGCGCGGGCAGGACGGCGGCTGCCTGCTCGGCCGCGCTGCCCTCGGCCACCGTGCAGCGCGTGGACGCCGCGTGCGTCGAACCCGAGCGGGTTCACGCAGTCGATGACGATCTTGCCCGCGAGCGGCTCCGCCAGCGAGGCGAGCAGCTCCGGTGGCCCTCCCACGGCACGGCCACGATCGACCACGTCCGCTGCGCGCGCCGTGTCCTCGTTCGCCATCCCCTGGATCCCCGGCCCACCGCCGAGCCCGGCCTGCCGCGCGGCGGCGCTGCGCGCTGCGCGAGCCGATGATGACCGGTTGCCCGCGGCGGCCAGCCGCCTGGCAAGTCCTCGCCCCTGGTCGCCAGGTGCCGCCGAGGACCGCCACCACCAGGCTCGCGACATCGGCGCCGGTAGCAGGCGGCACGCGCTGCTCAGTCATGCCCCGATCCTGCCAGAGCGGCCGCGGCCAGCCGGTGCGGCGCGAACCGTGCCTGGGCTGGCGTACCGCGTGGACACGCAGCGCCGTTGATACGTTGTCGCCATGAGCACCCAGATCCAGCATGGCCGAACGCTTCCTCGCGCTGCACCGCCGGCAGCAGCCGCTGCTGCTGCCCAACCCGTGGGACCTCGGCTCGGCGAAGCTTGCTTGCCTCGGCTCGGCTTCTGCCGCCTGGCGACCACCAGCGGCGGGTTCGCGGCGACCGTGGGCCGCCTGGACGGGAAGGTGACCGAGACGAGGCGCTGGCGCATGCGGCGGCCATCGTCGAGGCGACCGACCTGCCCGTCTCGGCCGACCTTGAGAACGGGTTCGCGGACCACCCGGCGGGGGTCGCCGGAGACGGTGCGGCTCGCCGCCGTGGCGGGCCTGGCGGGCTGCTCGGTGGAGGACTTCACCGGCAGCCGCGGCGACCCGATCTACGAGCCGTCGCTGGCCGCGGAACGCGATCGCCGCGGCGGCCGAGGTGGCCGCGTCCGGCCCGATCCGCCTGGTGCTCACCGCCCGGGCCGAGAACTACCTGCACGGCCGACCCGACCTGGCGGACACGATCGCCCGCCTGCAGGCGTACCAGGAAGCTGGCGCCGACGTGCTCTACGCGCCGGGCCTGACCAACCTGGCCGACATCCGCCAGGTCGTGGCCTCGCTCGACTGGCCGGTGAACGTCCTGGCCCTGCCGGGCGGGCCGGTGATATCCGAACTGGCCGCGGCCGAGGTGCGGCGCGGTGTCGGTCGGCGGCAGCGTTCGCCTTCGCCGCGCTCGGCGCGCTGGTCGAGGCCGCCACGCGAACTGCGCGAGCACGGCACCTACGGCTTCGTGCGACTCACGCGCCGTCGGCCGCAGCCGCCGTGCGCGACGGCCTTCGGCCTTAGTCCGATGCCCAGAGCCGCCGTGCCCACCTAGGACCCCGAGCGGAGGGCACGGGACTCAGGCGTCGAGGCTGAGCACCATCGTGGGCCGCTCGATCACGTGGTCCTCGCGCAGCGGCCGTACCGGCGGTGCCGATGGCGAAGAACTCGGTGGTGTGCGAGCCCCAGGTGTGACTGTGCTGGCGGAGCTGGACCCCGACGATGCCCTCCGCGTGCAGCGCCCTCGGCCTCGGCCTGCATCCGGCTCATCGCCAGCTCCCGGGCGTCGTACAGGGCCTGGGTGAACTGCTCGATCTCCACGTTGCGGCCGATGTTGCCGATCACGCCGCCGAGCCGCTGGTGGGCGATGTGGTAGACGCACGAGCCCATCACCATGCCCAGCGGCGCGTAGCTCGGCCCGGATCAGGGTCCAGAAGTCCTGCCCGGACAGGTCGGAGGTGAACGGCTGGTTCTTGTTGTTGCGCCAGTTGTCGACCCCGCCGCCGCCCGCGCCTCCTCGGCCTTGACCGCGGTGCCCACGGCGATGAACTCGGCGATGTCGGACCCGAACTCCTTCATCTCCACGTCGAGCCGGACCCCGACGATGCCGTCGGCGGCCAGCGCGTCCGCCTCCGCCTCCATCCGGGTCATCGCCAGCTCGCGCGCGTGGTACATGGCCTGCGACAGCACGTCGAGCTCCTGGTTCTTGCCCCACCGGCCGATCTGCAGCCCGACGTGGTAGATCGAGCTGCCGAGCACCAGCCCGAGCGGGCGGAACCCGGCCTCCCGCACCAGCAGGAACTCGTTGACCGACAGGTCGGAGGTGAAGATCGCCCTGGCTTGCCCGGCTGCAGCTCGGCCAGGCGCCGCATGGCGTCCTGCGGCACACCGGCCGCCTCAGGTCCGACGGGTGTCTGCTCGGTCATCGTTATCCTCTCACGCTGGGAAGAGGCGGTCGCGCGCCGCCATCGCCGTCAGCGCCCGAGGCTGCACCCGGGCCACCTGCCGCCGCTTGCGGGTCGAGCGAGAGAACGGCGAGGCTGCCCGGCGGGGCAGCCACCGCGAGGAGCGTGAACTGCGCGGTGGCCGTGCCGACGATCGTGACCTCCGCGATGTGGTCCCTGGTGCTCTCCCGCACGGGGCACTCCGCTCGCGCACCCGCAGGTCATAGCGTGGATACCACGACCCCGTCCGCGCCCATCCGGCTCACGTCGGCCTCGAGCTGGACCCGGGCGTCATGCCGGGCCATGTTGACCAGCTCGGTGTAGCCGCCCACCTCGGTGTTCCCGGCGCCCCAGAAGGTCGCAGCCGCGGGTCCGCCAGTCATCGTGCCTGGCCCCGATCGAGATGCCCAGCGCCAGGCCGACCGGTACCCAGCCGCGCCCGGATGAGCTTGGCGAAGTCCTGGCCCGGACAGATCGGGAGCTGAACGGATGCGGCGGGGCAGGTGCACCTGTCGCCCCGCACGGCCGTGCCGATGGCCCTGAACTCCAGCCCGCCGAGCCGGGAACGGGCCGAAGCTGAGCGACGACGCCCACGATCCCGTGCCCGCCCAGCGCCGGCGCACTCGGCCGTCATCCGGCCGATCGCCTTCCGCCGGGCGTCATACATGGCCTGGGTCAGCGGGCCGTAACGAGGCCCAGCCGCCCTGCCCGGACACCTGCGTCGCCGCCGTGACGACCCCGCCGAAGACCCCGCTGGACCAGCCCGCCGGCGCAGCCATAGCCGCCGGTGTAGCCGATGTTGTACACACACGCGCCGAGCACCTGGCCGACCGGCTCGAAGCCGACGCCGCGGATCGCCGCGAACTCGTCGGTGGACAGCGCCGACCCCCAGGTGCCGCTGCCCCGGATCTCCGCCATCCGGGCCCGCGCCGCCGACGGGAGCCTGGCACCCGTGCTGTCGTCGGTCACCGCACGCCCCTTCCGGCTGCTGGACGCCGCCCCAAGCTTACCTTTCCCGGGCAGGCAGGCGGCACGCGCCGGCAGGCGCCGCCGCCGGCCTGAAGCGGCAGCTCAGGCCGTGTGGCATCCCACTCCTCGTTGCCGTAGGCGGACGGTCTCCAGGGCCCGGGCCGCCTCCTCCTCAGGTGGCGTAGGGCCCGAGCCGGTCCTTGCCGGGCAGTACACCGTTCCGCTCCGGCCTGTTATGCCGGAGGCAATACCACCAGCGCGGCTCATCGTCCATGCCACTAGACTTCCAGACCATGGCAACGATGCTCCAGCCCGGCCGGATCTCACCCACCCGGCAGGTGCTTGACGCGCATCCCCGGCCGGAATACGTGGGCAAGAAGCGCCCGTGGACGGGTGAGCCGGACGTCAAGGACGCGGACACGATCGAGCGGATGCGGGCCGCGGGCCGCCTCGCGGCCCAGGCGCTGGCGGAGGTCGGCTGGCACGTCGCGCCCGGGGTCACCACCGACGAGCTGGACCGGGTCGGGCACGGAGTTCCTGATCGACCACGGCGCCTACCCGAGCACGCTGGGCTACCGGGGCTACCCGAAGTCGCTGTGCACCTCGCTGAACGAGGTGATCTGCCACGGGATCCCCGACGACACGGTGATCGCCGACGGGGACATCGTCAACGTGGACATCACCGCCTTCATCGGACGGCGTGCACGGCGACACCAACGCCACGTTCCTGGCCGGGGACGTGGACGCGGAGTCACGGCTGCTGGTCGAGCGCACGCACGAGGCGATGATGCGCGGCATCCGCGCGGTGGCGCCCGGGCTAGCCGCTCAACGCCGTCGGCCGGGTGATCGAGTCGTACGCGCGCCGCTTCGGCTACGGGGTGGTCCGCGACTTCACCGGCCACGGGATCGGCACCACCTTCCATTCCGGGCTCATCGTGCCGCACTTCGACGACCCCAGCGTCAGCGTGATCATGGAACCGGGGATGACCTTCACCATCGAGCCGATGCTGACCCTGGGCACGATCGACTTCGACATGTGGCCCGACGGATGGACCGTGGTCACCAGGACCGCAGGCGCACGGCCCAGTTCGAGCACACCGTGCTGGTCACCGCGGACGGCCACGAGATCCTGACCTGCCCTGAGCACGCCGCCGTCGCCTGGCCCCGGCCTGCCGGGGATGATAGTGCCCATGGGAGAGCTGATCCTGCTCCGGCACGGGAGACCGAGTGGAGCCGCGACCGGTTAGCACACCGGGCGGACCGACGTCCCGCTCACCCCGGCGGGCGAGGCGGCCGCCGCCGCCCTGGCGCCCGTGCTCGCTGAGCCGCGACATCCGCTGCCGCCTTCGCCAGCCCCTTGCAGCGGGCCGCCCGGACCGCCGCACTGGCTGGTCTTGCCGACGTCAAGCAAGACGCGGACCTGCGGGAATGGGACTACGGCGGCATACGAGGGCGTGACCACCCCGCAGATCAGGGCGCAGCGGCCCGGGTGGTACCTGTGGCGGGACGGCGTCATCCCCGGCGACGCCGATCATCCCGGCGAGACGGCGGAGCAGGTCGGCGCGCGGGCGGACGCGGTGCTGTCCGGGTCACCCCGCTGCTGGCGGACGGCGACGTGGTCCTGGTGTCCCACGGGCACCTGCTGCGCGTGCTGACCGCCCGCTGGCTGCGGCTGGGGCCGACCGACGGACGGCTGTTCCGGCTCGGCACCGGCACCCTGTGCACGCTGGGCACCGAGCACGCCGATCGGTGATCAGCTCCTGGAACGTTCCCCTGCTGACGCCTGCGGTGGACGGCGCGCGCCGGCGGTGCCGCGGAGCACCGCCGTTCAGCCGAGGAAGGTCAGCTTCAGCAGGTACACGTTCATGCGCGATGATCAGCGCGGCGATGACGACGGTCGTCACGGCGGTGGTCAGCGCGCCGGTTGACCAGCGCGCCCATGATGTCGCGGCGGCGGGTGAGCAGCAGCAGCGGGACCAGCGCGAACGGGATGCCGAAGGACAGCACGACCTGCGAGATCACCAGGCTGGCCGTGACCGGCAGGCCCAGCCCGAGCACCACCAGCGCCGGCGAGCATGGTGATCGCGCGGCGGACGAACAGCGGGATCGCGGCGGCCGATGAAGCCCTGCATGACGACCTGGCCACGCGTAGGTGCCGACGCTCGAGGAGGACAGGCCCGAGGCCAGCAGGGCGACCGCGAACGCCAGCGCGGCGCCGCCGCCGACCAGCCGGCGCGATTCCGGCGTGCGCGGCCTCGATCGACCCGACGTCCGCCCGGCCCGGTGCGGTGGAACAGCGAGGCGGCGACGAACAGCATGGTCAGGTTGACCAGGCCGGCCGCTGCCGAGGGCGATGATCACGTCGAGGCGCTGGAAGCGCAGCAGCTCCCGGCGCTCGGCGTCGTCGCGGCAGGAGACGCGCGACTTCGTCAGCGCCGAGTGCAGGTAGACGACGTGCGGCATGACCGTCGCGCCGATGATGCCGGCGGCGATCAGCAGGCTGCCGCCGGGGAGGCTCGGGACCAGGCCCGTCGCGATGCCGCCCGGGTCGGCGCCCACGGCCAGGAGGTCGTAGCCGAACCCGCAGAACACGATGGCGAGCAGCGCGGTGATCGCGAGCTCGAACCGGCGGTAGCCGCGCTGCTCCAGCGCGAGGATCCGAACGCGACCACCGCCGTCATCAGCCCGGCCGCGGCACAGCGGCACGCTGGAACAGCAGGTTCAGCCCGACCGCGGCGCCCGACGAACTCGGCCAGGTCGGTCGCCATCGCGATCAGCTCCGCCTGCACCCACAGGCCGCAGGACAGTGCGGCCGCGGCAGATGGTCCCGGCATAGCTCCGGCAGGTCACTGGCCGGTGGCCACGCCGACCTTCGCGGACAGGTACTGCACCAGCATCGCCATCAGGTTGGCCGACCACGATCACCCAGGCCAGCGCGTACCCGAACTGCGCCCCGGCGGAGAAGTTGGTGGCGAAGTTGCCCGGGTCGATGTAGCGCGACCGCGGCCACGAACGCTGGCCCGAGCAGGGCGACGACGCCGCGCACCCGGCCGCGCGCACGCAGCAGGCTGCAGCCCGCTCTGGTCGGGGACCGCCGCGTCAGCCGCCAGCGGCAACTGCCCGCTGACGGCGCGGTCGGCGGCGTCAAGGTCAGCCCACCGACGGGCCGAGCCCGAGCGACTGCGGCGTGCTGGCGTCGGGTGACGGCTGGTGCAGGCCCTCATCGAGCGAGCCGAACTCGGTCATCAGCGCCGGGCTGCCGCCCCAGGGCGTCTGCTCCTCCGCCACCAGGGTGTTCGTGGTGAGCAGCAGGCCTAGGCCACCGAGGCGCCGTTCTGCAGCGCCGAGCGCGCGACCCGCAGCGGGTCGATGATGCCCATCTCGACCATGTTGCCATAGCGGCCCTGCAGGGCGTCGAAACCCTCGTCCGGGCCCATCTTGGCCATCTGCGCGACCACCTCCTGGCCGGAGTAGCCCGCGTTCGTGGCGATCAGGTAGGCCGGCTCGGTCAGCACCTGGCGCACGATCTCGACGCCGGTCGCGTAGTCGTCCTTGACCTGCCAGGCTCGTCCAGGGCGCCCTCGGCGTGCATCAGCGCCGCGCCGCCGCTCGACCACGATGCCCTCGGCCATCGCGGCCCTGGTGGCCGACAGCGCGTCCTCGACCCGGTGCTGCAGCTCCTTCGAGCTCGGCCGGTGGTCGGCGCGCCGACCCTGATCACCGCGACCTTCGCCGGTCAGCGCGCCGATCCGCTCGGTCAGCACGTCCTCGTCCACCCCGAAGCGTGGCCCGCTCCAGCTCGGCGCGCAGCTGGGTGACCGGAACTCGACGTCGTCGGCCGAGCCGCGCCGCCGATGATCGGCGGTCCGGTCGGCGTTGACCCGGACCTGCGCGGCCCGCCCGAGCTGGTCGATGGTCATCGTCTCCAGGGTGAACCCGGAGTGCCTGCTGTACACGGCGCCGCCGGTGATCGCGGCGATGTCCTCCAGCTTGTGCAGCCGCCGGTCGCCGAACCCGGGCGCCCGCACGGCCACGCACTGGAAGGTCCGGTTGACGTGGTTGTGCACGAGCATCTGCAGCGCCGTGCCCTCGACGGTCTCGGCGATGATGACCAGCGGCCGCGGCGCCCGCATGATCTTGTCGAGCAGCGGCATCAGCTGCTGGACCTTGGTGATCTTCTCGCTGCACAGCAGGATGTACGGGTCGTCGACGATCGCTTCGAGGCTGGCCGGGTTGGTCACCATGGTACGGCGACAGGTACCCGTTGTCGAACTCGAAGCCCTCCACGAAGTCGACGCGTCATCCCGTGCGCGGCCGACTCCTCCACGGTGACGATGCCGCCGTCGCCGACGGTGTGCAGCGCCTTGGCGATCACCGCGCCGACCGCGTCGTCGTCGTTCGCCGAGATCGCCGCCACCCGCGCGTAGTCCTGCTCGGTGACCACCGGGTGCGCGACGCCCTGCAGGTGCTCGACCAGCCGGCCCACGGCCAGGTCGATGCCGCGCTTGACCAGCACCGGGTTGGCCGCCGGCGCCGATCGCCTTCATGCCCTCCGGACGATCGCCTGGGCGATCACGGTCGCCGTGGTGGTGCCGTCGCCGACGATGTCGTTGGTCTTGATCGCCGCTTCCTTGACCAGCTGGGCGCCCATGTTCTCGAACTGGTCCTTCAGGTGGATCTCCCGGGCGATCGTCACGCCGTCGTTGGTGACCACCGGCGACCGGTGATCTTCTCCAGGATGACGTTGCGGCCCTTGGGCCCGAGCGTCGACTTCACCGCCTCGGCCAGCTGATCGACGCCTAGCCAGCAGCAGGGCGCGGGCTTCCGCGCCGAAACGCAGTTCCTTGGCCATGGCGTCCTCCTCGGTGCTCCGGGCTAGACGGGTCAGGCGGGATTACGGGACGAGGATGGCGCGGCCGCGCGCACCCGGCCCGCGTCCAGGTCGGCGATGGCCTCCGGCGCGGCGTCCAGCGGGTAGGTCCGGTGTGCAGGGTGACCTTCCCGGCCTGGGCCAGCACCATCAGCTCGGCGAGGTCGTTGTAGGTGCCGACGATGTTGCCGATGATGTTGCGCTCGGTCGATGATGATGTCCAGGGTCGGGATGTGGAGCTCGCCGCCGTAGCCGATGACGTAGTACGAGCTAGCCCGGGCCGGTCATCGCCAACCCGTCGCTGCTCGGCGCCCTGCTCGGCGACGAAGTCGCAGCACGACGTCGGCGCCGCCGCCGCCGGTCAGGTCCGTGACCGCGGTCGACCTGCCCGCCGTCGGCGACCACCGTGTGGTGCGCGCCGAGCTGCTCGGCGAGCTTGAGCGCGTCGGGGTTGCGGTCCACCACGATGATCTTGGTGGCGGTGAGCGCGGCCAGGCACTGGATGCCGATGTGGCCGAGCCCGCCCGCGCCGATGACCACGCAGGTGGTGCCCGGGTAGAGCAGCGGGATGGCCTTGCGGACCGCGTGGTAGGCGGTGATGCCGACGTCGGCGAGCGCCGCGACGTCCTTGCGGCTGGGTCTGCGGGTCGAGCTTGACGCAGGCCCGGGCCGTGGTGAGCAGGTACTCGGCCATCGCCGCCGTCGCGCGACAGGCCGGGGAACTCGCTGTTGATCGCAGTGCATGTCGTCGCTGGCCCGGCAGGCGTGGCACAGCCCGCAGGTCGGCGTCGGGTGCAGGATCACCGTGTCGCCGACGGCCACGTTGGTGACCGCGGAGCCGACCTCGTGCACCCAGCTCGGCTGTTCTCGTGGCCGAGGATGTAGGGCAGCGGCGGCGTGCATGCGCCGCGTCCCACTGGCCCTCCATGATGTGCAGGTCGGTGCGGCACACGCTCGGCGCCGCCGATCTTCACGATGACGTCGAGCGGGCCGCGAGGGCCTAGCTCGGGTACCTCGTCCACCACAGGCATGCTGGTGGTAAGCGTGCAAACGGACGGCCTTCACTGGTCCTCCTCGCCTAGTCCTGATGTGGCCGTACCGGTGCCGCAGCATGCCGCGGCAGATGCTGGCTGTTCGCCTCCGATGCTGACCCGCGTGGTGTGCGCCCGGCGCAGGTGCAGCGGCACCGCGTCGGCGCTGCAGCGGCGCGCCGGTGGCCGGGTCGATCAGCAGCGGGGCGTCGTCGCCGGCGGGCAGGCCCAGCTCGGCCCGGCGCTGCCGCAGCCGGTCCAGCGCGCCGGACGGCGGCAGCCTGGCCCAGGGTGAGCGCGGCCAGCGCCGACGGCTCGAGCTGCCCGCCGCGGCGAGCGGCGCGGCAGACCAGGTCGGTGCCGAGCCAGCACCGCCTTGCGCAGGAAGTCGGCGCGCAGCTCGTGCAGCTCGCCGACCGCCTCGCCGTCGAAGCGACCGGGCGAACCCGGCCCTGGCGGCCACCCCGCCGTTGATCGCATCCGAGGCGAAGTGGTCCTCGAGCACCACCTCCGTCGTGCGCACACCCGGCAGGGCCGACACCGCGTCGTAGGCGTCGGCCACCATCAGGAAGGCGAAGTTGGGCGCGCAGAAGTAGGTCGGCAGCCGCAGCCGGACCTGGGCGTCCCCGTCCGCGGAGACGGTGCACGACGAGACGAAGCCGAGCGAGGTGATCGGCTCGTCCAGCTCCGGGTCGCGCACCGCCGTCAGCGCGGCTAGTACCCGTGCGGCCTCGGTGATTCCAGGGCGCGCTCGGGGATCCGGCTGTCACTGAGCTGGTCATGCCCCGAGGCCGCGTTCTCGGGCTCGCCGCCTGAGCACCTCGGGGCGCCGGGCGTGCCGCCGTCCTTCGAGCTGGTACTCGGCGGGCACCTCGATGTCGTACAGCTTGGCCGCGTTCAGGCCCATGATCTTCTTCTTGCGAGTCGGTGTTCATCCGCGGGTAGTCGGAGAACGCGTCATCGTCCGGGATACTCCCAGTCGACGAAGCCCTCGACCTGCCACTTCGGCTCCCAGATGGCGTAGTCGCTGCCGAAGAGCATCTTGTCCTCGCCGACCCAGAACAGCAGCTCGCCCATGACCTTGGCGAAGAACTTCGGCCGGGCGTGCATCAGGCGCGCCGATGACCACGGCCAGGCCCGCGTACACGTTGGGCTCCTGCGTCGCCATGAAGCAGAAGTCCTCGATCCGCGGCAGGCCGACGTGCTCGACGATGAAGTTCAGCTCCGGGAAGTCGGTGGCGGCGTGGTCGACGTCGGACGACGTCGAACGCGTCCTTGTCCAGCGGCCAGATCGTCGGGCCCTTGTGCACGTGGATGTTCTTGATGCCCGAGCTCCTGGCATGCCTCCAGGTAGCGGTAGGCCGCCGGGTCGGTCGAGCTTCCAGCCCGCGCGAGCCGTCGCGTTCCACTCGGCGCGTGTAGAGCTTGACGCCCTTGGAGCCGTACCGCTCGACGTTCCTCCTGAGCTGTCTCGAGGCCCTCGTCGCCCTCGCGCGGGTCCCAGCGGCGTGTTGACGATGAACTTGCCCGGGTAGCTTCTCGCCCATGAGCGCGTTGCGCTCGGTGGTGTTGAAGCCTCCTTGTACCACTCCTTCAGGTAGGTCGGCTGGAAGATCGCCGACGTCGACGTAGCCGTCCTCGAAGACGTCCTTCATGAGGTCGTCCTCGGAGTACTTCTGGAACGTGCTCGATCGGCCAGTGGGTCTCCGGCGGGCCCGAGGCCCTGGTAGGCGTGGAAGCACTCGATCCAGCCCTTGGCGTACTGCTCTCGGCACCCGGCACCCAGTTGTCCGGGGCCGCGTTCCAGTAGTGCATATGGCCATCGACAACGAAGTACTTCTCGCCGTCCTTTTCGTACACTGTCCTCCTCGTCGGACCGAACCTGATCGCTGACGCTGATGCCGATGGCGGCTGGCCGCTGGCTCCTAGGACCCTAGGCCCGGCAACTGCGGCCTACTGGGCCGTCAGGTCAAAGCCGAGGTACTCGGCCGCGTCCTCCGGGTTGGCGAACATGATCGTCCGGTCGTCCTCGTGGATCATGCGGCCGTAGTGGGTCGACATGTTCTCCTCGAACTCCGGCGGCGTCGAAGAAGCCGGCTCCTCGCCGAGCGCCTCGGAGATCTCGTCGTAGACGACGTCCATCCGCCGGACCGCGTCGACCCGGATCATCGACGGCAGCGGCGTCACCGTCACGTTGGGCTTGGTGCTCCATGACCTCGGCCACCACCGCGCCGACCTGGTTGTTCATCAGGGTGAAGCCGCACATGTTGGACGCGGTGTTGTCGGACTTGAACGGGCTCTCCGCCGTCTTGAAGCGTGGTCACTGCGCCAGCTCCTTCGGGGTGCTCGAGGCCGAGGTCGGTCAGGATTCCGGCTGAACCGGTTCTTGGCCCGGTCCAGGCCGTCCTCGAATCGCGGCGGCTTGCGCGTCGGGCTGGCGACCAGATCGGCTGCAGCGTGCGGGCCGCCGCGATGGCGCCGCGGCACCCAGGTCCGACAGCCACCCGCTGCATGATCGCCTTGTTGTGGTCGGCGAACTCGCGGTCGTTGGTCAGCAGCTCGAAGCATCGCCATGGTCTAGCGCAGGTCCCGCTCGGCGAAGTCGTACTCCTCGGCGCCGATGATCGTCGGGGTGACGAAGTCGCCGTTGCGCGGCGCCGCCTGCTGCACGCAGGCTGGCTGCGGAACAGCTCGCCGACCAGCGGCTCGAACACCACGTTGGCGGCGAAGATCGCCTCGCACCAGTCGTCGATCGCGCGGTGAGCTGCTCGGCGACCTCCGCGGACGCCCTGCCAGGCCGGGTCGCTGTTCCAGGCGTCGAGGTGCGCGGTGCCGTCGAAGCCGTCGATCTCCTCGCTCAGCGTCAGGTTGTACAGCGCCAGGTCCTGGGCGGACCGGATCCGGTGCATGCTGTTCACCGAGATCGCGTTGTTGTGCATGTTCGGTCGGCGCGCGGCGGTTGGCGTTGGCGAACAGGTACGAGGCCGAGGCCGTGGTCGACGTGCATCCACGCGCCGACGTTGCGCTCGACGAAGCGCACCCAGTTCGCGGTTCCACTGCTCGAACGCCTTCGCCTGGCCGGGCCGCTCTCGATGTTCTGGTTGAGCTGCCGGACGACGTTCGGCGTTGTAGCGGTAGAGCGTGAGCTCCCACTCCTCGTTCGGGTCGCGGAACTCGTGCCAGCCGAGCGCCGGCCAGTCGTAGCCCTTGCCGCCGGAGCCGGGGACGCGCTCCGGCTCGGGCCGGTCCGAGCCCCACGCCTTGAGCGTCGGTCCAGTCCAGCGGGTAGCCGCCGCGGCCGTCGGAGAACCCGTACGAGCCAGCCCTGGCTGAGGTAGTGCCGCGGGTCGGGCTGGACCTCGACGGTCACGTCCTCGTAGTGGGTCTGCTTGCGCTTCTGCGGGCGTGTAGTAGTTGAACCTGCGGGCGTTCGAGTCCGGAACTCCTTGGCGCCAGCCTCGGCGTCGGTGAACACCGGCTTCGGCACGCTGCGTTCGGTGGACGGTCGTCATGGGTCTCCTTACGCTGAGAGTTCAGTCGTTGCGCCAGGCGCTTCCGCAGGCCTGGCATCCTCGAGTCCTACTGTCGCGGGATCACCGGTGGTGGTGAACTTGTCGTAGTAGATGCGCTTCTCGCGACACGCCGAGCGTGGTGAGCACGCGGCAGCGCCGCCTCGACCATCGGCGGCGGGCCGCACACGTAGGCGTGCGCGTCCGCGAGGTCGGCCTCGTGCCGCTTGACCACGTCGGTGATCAGGCCGGCCTCGCCGTCCCAGCCGTCGTCGTCGGCCGGCTCGGACAGCGCGGGCACGTACCGGAAGCCGGGCAGCGCGCTCTTCCAGGCGCGCGCAGTTCCTCCTCGAAGCACAGGTCCCGCCGGCTGCCGGGCGCCGTAGTAGTAGGTCGCCTTGCGGTCGATGCCGCGCTCGGCCATCGAGCGCAGCAGCGACAGGATCGGGCGCCATCCCGGCGCCGCCGCCGACGAAGATCAGGTCGACGTCGCGGCTCTCGCGCAGGGTGAAGACGCCGAACGGCCCGCTCGATGTCGAGCCGGTCGCCGACCGCGAGCTTGGTGTCCAGGAACTGCGAGAACAGGCCGTCCGGGTAGACCTTGATCACGAACTCGAGCTGGCCGCTCTCGCGGCTCGAGGTGTTCGCCATCGAGAACGACCGGGTCGCCTCGGTGCCGGGCACCGATGATGTCGATGTACTGCCCGGGGAAGAACTTGATCTCGTCGCGGCTCGACCAGCCTGAGCACCAGGTGCCGCATGTCGTGGGTGACCGGCTCGTTGGACGACGACCTCGGCGACCGCCTCGCTGGATCGGCAGCCCGGAGCGGATCATCTCCTCGTCGTAGTTGAGGAGCTCGATCGTCAGGTCCTCGTAGGCGTGCGCCCGGCAGAGCAGCGTGTAGCCCTCTTCCTTCTCGTAGTCGGGCAGGGCGAAGGTCGAGTATCTGTCGAGCTCGATGTCGTCATCGCCGTCGAGGACGAACGACTTGCAGGCGGCGCACTGGCCTCCTTGCAGCCGTGCATGAGCATGACTCCCTGCTCGGCCGCCGCACGCAGGACGTTCTGGTCCTCGTCGACCTCGATCTCGATGCCGACCGGCTCGAACCGGCACGACGTGCTTGTCGGCCATGGCCTCCGTCCTCTCCGGACTAAGCCGCGGGGCTGGGCCCTCCGGCAGGTGGAGGGCCGGCTGGGCTCGCGGCCCTCCCTCACGCGACCCGCGCTCAGGCGTCGCGCGGTGCCGGGCGGCCGGCGGGCCCTGCTGATGTAGTCCGGCGTGGAACGCGGCCCGCTCCTCCGTCGTTCATCTCGTTGAGCAGCACGTTCGGGCTCTGCAGCGGCGGGCAGCCGCCGCAGGTGGTCCAGCGTCCACATCTTCTTGGGGTCGAGGTCGAGATGTGGCTGCGCCGTCATGCGTCTTGCCGTCGTCGCGGACGAAGCCCATGTCGGAGACCACGTCGGCCCAGTTCCAGCCGTGGTAGAGCGTCTCCCACTCGCGGTGTGCCGATCGAGCTGGCCCATGTTCGGGGTCTCCCGGCCCTGGTAGGTCGGCCGGAACGCCTCGACGTCGGTCCAGCGGCAGACCTCGTGGCAGTACGTGCGGGCCACTGGCCGTCGACCTCGGCCATGACCATGTCCTCACGGACCAGGCACGGGCACCATGCAGGTCCAGCAGCGGTGCGGGTACGCGTAGTCGACGTCCTCGAACACGATCGGGTTGTGCCCGTTCGGCATCGACAGGCGGTTGTAGTTCTCCCACCACTTGCCGTACTTGTCGTACCAGCCCGGGTACTTGTACTCGAACCACTCGAAGTCCTCGTCGGTCATCGCGTCGATCCGCCAGTAGTTGGCGAGCCAGCCGGTGGCGAAGAACTGCGCGACCTCGTGGACGTAGCCCTTGTTCCAGATCTGGTTCCACGCCTCCTCGATGAGGTCGTGCGGGATGACCAGGCCGTACTTCTCCAGCGGGACGAGGTAGCTGCGGTAGTAGTCGTCGTAGATCCAGCGCCGCCACATCTCGGCGTAGGACTCGCGGTCCTTGCGGCGGTCCTTGGTGCCGTACTCGATGAACGTGCCGATGGCGGCGTCCACCACGCGGTGGTTGTTCCACCACGCGTAGCGCAGGTCGCGCTCGAGCAGCTGGCGGTTGTCCTCGTCGGACAGCGCCATCAGCAGCGTGGCGTAGCCGTTGGAGATGTGCCGCGACTCGTCGGACTGCACCGAGTGGAACACCGTGGGCAGCAGGTAGTCGCCGTTGGCCGCGGCCTCGGCGGGCATGGCCACGAACAGGCGTGTTGGTGAACGCCGTCTCGGCGACGATCGTCAGGTAGATGCTGGCCGCGGTGATCGCGTCACCGGTGATGAAGCCCTCGGCGAACTGGCGGCCGATGGTGCCGCAGTAGTCGTTCTGGAAGTTGCGCAGGCTGTTGTTGAAGCCCGCCGGGTCGATGTAGTTGTTCATGTACAGGCGCTTGAGGTTCTGCTGGATCGTCGAGTGCCGTACCTCGTCGATCATCTGGATCGCCTGGCCGTTGTGCAGCTCCGGGTTCGGAACCGCGTGGAACAGCATCGGCATCGACCGCGCCGCCGAGATCTCCGGCAGCGGGATGATGCGACAGGAACAGCTTCTGCCACTCCAGCCAGCGCTCCTGCACCTGGCGGAACATGTTGCCGCGGATGGCGCCGTCCGATGCGCCGTAGACGCGGTGGTCCTTCTCCTCCTGCATCGGGAAGTAGGACCGCAGGACCTGCTTGAGCGGGTCCTTCTTCGCGGCCTTCTGGAACGTGTAGTCGGTGCCGTACTTCATGTACGGCTCGTGGTACTGCGGCTCCCAGGACAGCTCCTGGATCTTCTGGTGAGCCTTTGCCACACCTCTGGCGACTCATCGTCACCTTTCCCCGGCCACCCGGGGTCTACCACCGGCCGACGGCGGCGCAGGATGCCCCGGTCCGCCGCACCTGACGCGGACGCTCCCGCCTGCTTGAGTGCGCGCGCGCCTACGCCTTCGCAAGTCCGGCGTGCTCGCATCACAACCCAGACCTGAGCAGCGGCTGGGCTCTCAAACATGGCAAGAATATTCCGGACGAACTGCCCACGCAGCGGACCGGCCGCCGACCGGGGATGACGCCGGAAAATCAGCTGTCGCCGAAGACGGCGTTCCGGATCTGCGGCGAGGTGGTCCTGGATCTGCTGGAATCCTGGCGGTTGCCCTCGGCCGTTGTCTCGATGCCCAGCGCCCGCAGCAGGTTTGCCGCTGGCGGGCGGGATCCCTGGTTTCCCGAGCACAGATGAAGGCCCTGCTCAGCCAAAATGCTCAAACACCACGCCGTGACGACGCCCACGGATTGAACGTCTCGCCGGTAATTTCGATAGACCCCAGTCTCTATGCGGGGCGCCCTCTTTGTTCATCCATGGCAATCACTCCTCCGGTATCGTCTGATGGTGCGAGCCTACGTGACGGCGTGGCTGAAACGGCGCTAACGACGAAAACGGTCTCAACTTGAGAATAATAAACGGTAACGGCCCACTGGCGGTGGTCACGTACGACGACTTCAAATGCCCGGCCCCGGCGGCTTGCCGGTGTGTCCCGCCACGCCATCGGGAGGCATGGAGGCGATGGTGCCCTCAGCGCCCTGCCCCCCTGAGGAAGCGCTCGGCTGGCGGGAGGCACGGAGCGGTCTCTCACCAGCGAACCGGTTGCCCAGGGCGATGTACGCGAGCCCATACTGCATCATGGTGGCGGTCCCGGGACTGGAAAGTCGCGGCCGACCGCGTTGAGCTGTCCATGTCCGGGACCCGAACTCTCGACACCGCCCTGACCCGGCAACGCCAAAGCGTCGGTACTGCGGGAACCCGCAATGAGCACCACCTGGGCGGGCAGCCCATCAGCGTGACTCTTGACCGTGGACGCGGCTTGCTGTGGTGCTGATTTTGACACTTTGCGTGACCATGACCTCGAACGTGCCGCCTTCGGACAAAGGTCCAGTTTGCCCCGTTTCAGCTACGCTGAAGATGCGGGTTAACACCAAACCAGACTGGACATTCTGGAGCAGGCCAGCCCGCGTCGTTGGTCACGAGCACTACGCGGAGGACTCGAGATATTCGGCTGCGCCGGGTCCCGATCAATGACCCGCTGACCGGAAGCTGCTCGGTGTGGGTGGACCTGACTCTGCGCGGCAAGATGCGACGCCGCTCGCTTCCCGCGTTCGCTACACCACCGGCCGACCAGATCACCAGCTACCTGCTGAACGACAGCACCGCCAGGAAAGCCATTTTCGCAGTAGAGTACCTGCGGCGCCGCCGCAAAGACACCAGCGGGATCAAAGAAGGAGTTATCGAGCGACACGGTGATGATGAACGATTCCGCCCGGCAGGTGCTCGACCGCGGGACCAGGCCGCCAGTGCTCGGCCACGCGGGCCGAGGTGCTTCAGCCGCCGCTGCCGGCGCGGCGACCGTCAACCCTGGTGTCCCACCGGGACCCGTGCCCGGGTCCATTGCTTCGGCCGCTGTCGCCGGACGGACCGCCTCTCCGGACGGTGTCGTCCACGTCAGCTTTCGATCGAGGTTAACGCCGCGTGCGGCGAACGTCAAACAAGCCGACGCTCGCCCCAAAGCAGCCGATGTTCCTCCCTCGGCCTCGGTCGGCCCGGTTTGCCCCGCTCGGGCCCGCAGCGGCTGCAGCCAGGTGGAGGCCGTCTACCACAAGGTCGCGAGTCGGCTCGCTCTTGCAGGCGAAACCAGGCGTCGGGAAACTCGCCGTGCTCCGGGCCGTGCAGCAGCGCCACGATCCCGCGGGCCGCCTGAGCGTGCTGGACGCCGCCGACGCCGCCGAGCACGACTGGCTGGTGCAGGCCCGCCGCGAGCTGCTCGAAAGCCACGGCACCGTGGCTCCTCAGCGGGCGGACACCGCAACCGGCTGGGTGCCAGGCGAGCTGAACGCACTGTCGCGGGCGGCCGCAGAGGCGCCCGTGGGCCGGACGGGCAAGCAGGGCCCGGTGCGGGTGGTGGTCACGCTTTCGAGCCGCAAGCGCAGCGACGCGGGACCTTGAATTCCAAGGTCTTGGCGCCGCTTCCCCAGCAGCGTGGAACTGGCCCCGCTGCGTCACCACATCGAGGACCTGCACGAGCTGGTGCCCTTCTTCCTGGCCAAACCCAGCCAGCGAGGCCGGGGCCGACCTGCTCTCCTCGAGGCGATGAAGCTGCTGCTGCGATCACGCTGGCCCGGCAAACATCGAGCAGCTCTGGGACGTGCTCAGCAGGGCTCGCCAGGCACCGCTGGTCCGGCACGATCCAGCCGGTCGACCCGCCGCCGGAGGTGCGGACGGTGAGCCGCCGCCTGCTCAGCCTCGCTGGAGTCGATGGAACGCGACGGCGATCGTCCAGGGGCCGGTCTAGTGCGTACCGCGGCAACAAGGCCATAGGACCTGGCCGAGTCGCGCTGGGCATGTCCCGGGCAACGATCTACCGGAAGATCCACTGAGTACGGATCGTCGTCCCTCCAGCCGAATGGTCACCGCTCTGGCGGCCCGGGCGCGTCTCCTCCGTTATCCAGCCCAGGTAGGCGTCCGAGCCCGCGACGATCGGTGTCGCGTGACGACTCTCGGCTCTGTCGTGGTGGCTGGTGCCGGGCGCAGGCCAGAAGTCCGGCGAGTGCTTCGGCACCCCGTGGGCGCGGGAGCTTTGAGCTACCCAGCACCCGCATCTCCTTTCGGCACGCTTCGATCCCGTCCCTCCCACCAGTACGTGCTCGCAGATGGGGACCGGCGACCTGGCGCAGGCGGCGAGCCGCTCCTGGACGGCCTGGCGGGCGAGTTCCACCCGCTTCTACCCGCGAGTCCGCGGTGGTCTTGCACCTGAGGCACTTCGGACGGTCGGCGGCGGCACCTCGCTGAGCAGGCCAGACACTTGCTCCCGACCCGAACATGCCGCCAACCAGATGTTACGCCGACCTGACGCGATCTGGGTGGTCAGCGTCCAGCTGACCAGAGCTTTCGCCGGTGCTGGCCAGCGCGCCAGGTCGGCGGGGCGTCCTGTTCGGCGACGATGCGGCCGCGGATGGTGCCCAGCTTCGACGGCGGTCCCCGGATCACATACGCCGGGCATCGATCCAGCCACCGGTGGCGTCCGGGCGAAGCCGTCGACCGCCCGGCGTGCCGGTGGCGACATGACATCTCCCGGCGCCAGATGGGTGAAGGATCGAGAAGAACTCCAGATCGGCTATCGGGCGGGACGCCGTCACGATCATCTGCGAGGCAGCGCGCCGAGACTGCATCACTTCGTCCCAAGCCGGAGGGGCCGAGCTGATGGCACAGGTCGCTGACGTCCACCCCTGCTGCAGGTGGTCACCACCTTCGGGGCCCGGACCGGCATGCTGCCAACGAAATTCTTCCCGGCTGCGTCCACTGGTGGCCGCCCGCTGCCAGTCGCGGCAACGACGCGTCGCCGAGCACCACGGAACCCGCGATGGCGGCCGAGCGCGCCCTGGCCCGGATGTGGCGGCCACCGGCCCCGATCACGATCCTGAGTTCTCGGCTTCGTGAAGTCGAACCTGCTGGTGAGGGCGGGCTTCACCAGGCCCGCGTAGTGGCCGAGCACGCCGGCCGGCGCCGCGCATCGAACCGCGGTCCGGCCAGGCCGGCAGGTCGGCTCCGGCCAGCCCTCCAGCGCGTGCTCGGTGCAGTCCAGCCCCAGCGGCAGAGGATCCGCGTGGCGGGCCGGGGACCGCGGCAGGCGAAGCTCGTGCGGAGCGTTGACCCCGCGCCCGGTCAGCGGCGGCTGGGCGGAGCCCGGCGGATGGGCGGCCGGTGGCCCGCTCCCGGCGCCGATGTCGCGCTCGTTCAGTGCCGACATCCGGGGATCGCCCTGTGCGCCGACCAACGTTCGACGTAGCCGGAGCGGCTCCCTGATCGCGGCGCCGCGGGCCCCGGCTGCGGCAATCGTGGTCGAGCCTCACGCAAAGCCGGATCTCCTTCGTGCTGGCTGAGCATCGTGACCACGACCGGATGCGATGCACGATCTGACGGCGATCTAGTGACCATGATCGGCAATTTCCGTGGCCTCGTGGAGGCGCGGTCAGGGGCGCGACGCCGCTGGCAGACAGGCGAGCGAGAGCGGTGTAGCGGCAGTCGATTCGCCGCGTGGCTGGCGTCGAACAATCTCGAAGTGGATCGACGCCTGCCGGGCACTGGCCTAGCCTCCCGCAGCGCCGCTCTCGGAACGCCTCCGCCCGGACGCCGAGGAACCATTCGTCGCCTGGTCCCGGCTGCGTCGATCCGAGATCGCCCGCAGCGACCCCAGCCGGCCGGCGCAGCGGGCAACCACACGGACCGGGCCCCAGTCCAGCCAGCGTTGGCGCACACCTGCGGGCAGCAGCACTCCCGGCGTCCGGCGGATCGAACGGGCAGCTCGACGGTGCCGTCCGGGTCCGGAGAAAAGGCATTGGCCGCCACGCCGAGCGGCATGAGCGGCAACCTATGCCGGCTCTTAGTGGCTTACGCAACTGAACGAAGCGC
>ERZ1370068.6888-contig-5841_pt1 | contig 61375 bp, 103 predicted proteins | sample MGYA00561227_ERZ1370068 | MGnify/ENA primary metagenome ERZ1370068 (study PRJEB38410, sample SAMEA6850437) | metagenome | study: Metagenomic assessment of the ecological functions of the soil: analysis of the soil microbiota associated with the...
ACGCTTCGTTCAGTTACGTATTGCTCAATCTGAGCGGCATTGTCGAGCGGGCCGCTGGGGACAAGCAACTCTACATAATGAAACTTTGGCATCAAAGGAACGATACTCAAACAGACGGTGTATAGGCCAATACAAAAATCTTTTCTACCAGCGCTGTAGGCCCACCACGGTGCCGTGCCCCCTGGCCATCCACCCGCTGGCGCCACAACGCGATCGCCTGCTCCACGTCATCGGACGTGCCTAGTGCTGGGCTGTGTGTGCGGCGATCCAGGCCGACACCTGGTCGTAGTAGTTGGCGATGTAATACTCGGCGATGTCGTCGGCCGTGGTGATCCACACGCCGTCATGGCCGAGAATGTACCGCAGCGCCTCGTCGAGATGCTTGGCGGCATTCGGCCGCCCGATGTTGTGCGGATGCAGCGACAGACACATCACGCGCCCGTTGTCCGCGCCTTCCCGATAGAGCGTGTCGAACTGGTCCTTGATCATCTGCAGGAAGTAATCGGCTTCGCGATTCCATGCCAACATGCCAGCGTCGTTGGTCTGGCCGGTGTACGGCACATAGATGAATTTCTGGCCGCCCCGCACGTTGATCGGCCAGGGCTGATCATCGATGATCCAGGAGGTGTGATAGAGACAGCCGGCCTCGGCCATCAAATCGTCCGTGCGGACGGTGTAGCCGGCCCCGCCGCCGAGCCGTCCTTTCAGGCGCTTGCCGGTCATCTGCCTGCACATGCGTGATGAAGTCCTGCCAGTAGGCCCGCTCCTGCTCTTCCGTGTAGTGGTAGATCGGGCGGCTGTTGTAGAGCCCATGCGCCATGTAGTCCCAGTTCGCCGCGATCATGGCGTCTTTGATTTCCGGGAAATGGTCCAGGATCTCGAGGTTGAGACAGCAGCAGGCGCGGACCTTGTGCTTGTTCAGCACGTCGAGCATGCGCCAGAAGCCGACGCGATTGCCGTAGTCCATGCGCGCATAGTGCGGGATATCGGGCTGGGTCGGCCGGCTCTCCGGCAGGTACTCGAAGAACTCCATATTCGGCGCGACCCAGAACGCCACGCGGGCGTTGCCGGGCCATCGGATCAGGGGTCGTTCCGTGATCGGGGCATACGCGAACCGGCCGGGGGCAGCGCCATGGGTCTGCTCCGTTCCCCTGCGAGGGGTGTGCGTGCGTCCGCCACAGCACGCCGACCCGGCTCCCCCGACTGCGCCGTGAACCAGTCGATGATCTCGCCGCCGGTCGCCTTCCACACACCGGCGTGGGCGGTGATGTGGCCGAGCACTTCATCGAGATGCCGGATGCGCCACGGCTGGCCCATGATCCACGGGTGCAGGTGCAGCACCATCACCCGTCCGGTGGTCGCGCCGTCGGCGTACAGACCCGTCGAACCACTCGCGCCACAGCCGGTTGACCTCGTTGATGGTGCGCCGCCCGTGCAGGTGGATGTAGTTGTCGTCGAGGTACGCATTGACCCCGAGCGCATAGAGCTCGCCGGTCTGCGGCGTCATCTTGTAGGGGCTGCTCGTCGTTGCCCCAGTCGCAGACGTAGCGGATGCCTTCCGCGGCGAGCAGGTCGGGGGTGTGCGGCGTCTCCTGGAAGTCTGGGCCGGACCAGCCCACCGGGCGCGTGCCGGTGGCCTGTGTCGACCGCCGCGATCGCGTCGCGGATATACTGCCGCTCCTCGTCCTCGGACATGCCGATGTGGATGAGGCGCCGGCGCGAGAGGCCGTGCGCGATGAACTCCGCGTCGCGCCTCTGACCCTCCTGGATCAGGAACGGGTAGTGGTCGGCGACGGCCTTGTCGAGCGCCAGGGTCGGCGTGATGCCGTACTTGTCCAAGACGGCGAGGATGCGAAAGAGGCCGACGCGATTGCCGTACTCGTGGTTGCCGTAGCCGCCGATATCGGGAAAAGCCGGCTGGTTCCCGCTCCACAGCCCCTCGGGGCCGCCCAGAGGGCTGACCGCCAGCGGCGTATCGGGCGGCACCTCCCAGTCCCAGTGCTCGAGGTTGACGATGACGGCGAGGGCGACGCGGGCGTTGTCCGGCCATCTGAGCACCGGGCGCGCGATAATCGGGGACCACGGATACAACTCCTGGTCCATGCCATAGGCTCGTTTGTGCCGGCGTGGAGTTATCCCCCCCCTCGCCTGTGCGGCGCACAAAGTGATAGGGCGTTAGTCAATCCCCGCGGTGATGGAATCGGTGTCGTAGGCGACCACCTCGTTGGGAGCCACCAACGTCCATCGCATCCCAAGAAAGACGCACAGGACAGCTCCGGAGGCAGGGTCGCCTCTTTGGCCCCAATGAAGCCTGCCCTCCCGCAGCAAGCTGCGGGGTATCACAATGAAGGGCATTGTCTGTGAGACACCACGGTTTCTCACGCTCTTCCCTTTACAAGGTAACCTCAGAGCAAGCTCTGAGGAATCTCCCGATTGACCTCACAGCGCCTCGTGCTCACGCCAGCGTCAGCTCGCGATACCCCCCCCCGCAGCCACGGCGTCACAGCGCTGGCGGAAGGCGGGTGGCCGCCGCTGTAGCGCATGACCCGGCGCACCTGCTTGCCCGCGACATTGCGGTCAGATGCCGGTCATCCACGAGTCCACCTTGGCGAACAACAAATGACGGCCCTCGCTCGTCGCCAGGACGTGGTCGGTCCAGTCCTGGCGAAGCGGCCGCGGTGGCCGCCCGACGCGTCGTGGCCGCGCTCGTGCCGCCGAAAGCGGACCAGCGCGGTCACCCAATCGGCGCTGTATCTCCGCTGCGCGTGGGAAGTTGCCGGGCCCGGCGTGCGGTCCCATGACCATCAGGGAGTTGGGGAAGCCGTCCACCAGGATGCCGAGGAAGGGGTTTTTGCCCAACCACACCCAAATATCGTGGTGCACTACATATTTGGAGCGTCAACTTCAAGTACCAGATCATGTCAAGTCCGATGGGTATCCCTAGACGTGGCAACGATTTTACGCATTGTTACCCGGCATGATCGGGAGGGTCCAGAAGCTTGGTCCTCTACCAGACATGAGCGAGATATCCTCACAAGAGAGGACGAAAAGGATCAAAATGGCCTTGTCTTGGCCTATGACTGTAACACTTTGTCCGATCCTGGGGCATATTTGCTCCTCTGATCCGCCTTGCACAGCTATCATGAGAGCTGCCCTCTGCCTCCGGATCATGCAAAGCTGCGCTCTACAGGAGATGCCCGCAAATGCTGAAGCAACCAGAGTTTGCCAGGCGTTACTCAGCATGATCCGGTACTTGAGATGAGCCCCTCATGCCCAGCAATGGCGGTGAGGTGGGCGTTGGGCAAAAACCCCATCCTCTGCAGACCACCAGCAACCGGCTGCACCTGGCTTTTCGCGCAGGAGGAGCCGCTGGACGGCGTCCAGCGTCCGTTCGCTTGGTCGCGTTGGGGTGGATCGAGCGCCTGCCACTGCGGCTCGTCCACCGGTACCTCAAGAGCGCCAGGATGGCCGGGAGCATCGGCGGCAGCGCCTCGTCAAGGCTCAGCACCTTGCCCAGCGCCTTTTCGCGCCCGGCGCCGGGCGTCATCATGGGCCTCGATGCCGCAGTGGCTTTGAGCAGGTCGCAGCACGGGCAGGTAGGCGCGTGGCCTTGCCGTAGCGACACCGAGCTGCTCTCCAGGATCAGCCAGCCCTGGGTGCGGTGTGACCGCGTGACCCTCGTACACCAGGCGGGACTTGCCCACCCCGGCTCGCCCAGGCAGCGCGACCACCTGCCCATGCCCAGCCCCGGCGCGCGCCAGCGCCTGAGCGACAGCGCCACCAGTTCGGCTGTCACGCCCGACGAAGGGCGTCAGGCCCCGGACGCTGGCCGCCTGCAACCGCCGCACGCAGGGCCGTAGCCCCGACCAGCTCAAACACCTCCACCGGCTCCGCGCAGCCGCTTTGACCGGCACCGGCCCGAGTGCGGTGACCTGCATCAAGCCCTCCGCCAGCCGCAGCGTCTCCGCCGTCAGGCGGATGCTGCCAGGCGGGGCGAGCTGCTCCATGCGTGCCGCCAAGTGCGTGGTCTGGCCAATGGCCGAGTAATCCATGTGCAGGTCGTTGCCAATGGCGCGCACCACCACCTCGCCCGAGTTGAGGCCGACGCGGATCTGCACCTCGACGCCGTGCGTGCGGCGCACCTCCGCACTGTAGCGGCGCATGGCCTCCTGCATGGCCAGGGCGGCGTAGCAGGCGCCGCACGGCATGATCCTCATGCGCCAGTGGCGCCCCAAACAGGGCCATAATGCCATCGCCCATGACCTGGTTCACCGTGCCCTCATAGCGGTGCACGGCCGCCATCATGCGCTCCAGCACCGGGTCGAGGAGCTGGCGCGCCTCCTCGGGATCGCGGTCGGCCAGCAGTTCCATCGAGCCCTTCAGGTCGGCAAACAGCACGGTGACCTGCTTGCGCTCGCCTTCCAGGGCGCTGCGGGAGGTCAGAATCTTCTCGGCCAGATAGGGCGGGGTGTAGGCGAGTGGTGCCGGCGCGGGTGGCTCACGAGGATGGCGGCGGCGGGCGACGCCGTGGCCCTGGCGCGCCGCTCCAGACCAGGACGCGGCCAGCCTCATCGACCGCGAGGCGTTGGCCCTCAATGAGCTCGTCTTTGAGCGCTTCCAGGTGCGCGTCATCGAGCTGAAACTGCAACTGGAGGGTCCGATACGTCAGGCGGCCCCGCTGGCGCAGGAGGGCGATCGCTTGATCCACCACCGCGACAAAGTCCACTCGCGTGTCCTCCCTGCCTGGTGCTCGGCCTCCAGTGCTTGTGTGCGCATGTCATCATAGCATAGGTGACAGGGGCGATGCTGAAGGAGAAGCGCGTCTGTTAAGTTTCTTCTGGCTGAACCCAGTGCTCTCATCAGAAACCATCAGCACGTTCCGGAGAAATCTGTTATAACGTCGCTCATGGAACGTACCAGCCCCCAACTCAACGCCGCTTTTGAGCGAGCGCCAGTGAACGGCAATGGCACCACCCCTTTTCTCAACAGACGGTGGTCCTGACCAAGCAAGCCTATATCGAACTCAAGTGGAAGGCGAACTATTGGCAGGCGCAGTACGAACAGCTTCTCCAGCGCGAAGCCGCTTTGAAGGCGCAAGTGGCCGCCCATGAGGCCACCATCCGCGACCTGAAGCAGCGCCTGTACGGCAAGAAGAGCGAGAAGTCCACAGGTCCCGAGCGTGTGGGGAGTCCAAGCCTCTCAGTACCCGCAAGCGAGGCCAACAGCCCGGTAGTCAGGGCCATGGCCGCAGTGACCGATCCGCTCTGCCAGTGGTGACGGAAGTGCATGAGTTGAGCGAGGAGATGAGCTGCTGCCCGGCATGTGGTCAGGCCTTCGCGCCGTTTCCCGGTATCGAAGAATCCGACATGATTGAAGTCCAGGTGCAGGCCCACATCCGGCGCATCCAACGCCCGCGTTATCAGAAGACATGTCAATGCCCTCAGGTCCCCGGCATTGTGACGGCGCCGCCAGCGCCGCGCGTGATCCCGAAAAGCCCCTTGGGGGTGTCGGTGTGGACGAGGGTCCTGCTGGACAAATATCTTTATGGCCGTCCCACCTACCGCTTATGTGAGGAACTTCGGCATCACGGCTTACCCCTGTCCCAAGGCACGCTGACCGATGGGCTGCAACGCATCGCAGGGCTCTTGAAGCCGCTGATGCCGCTGCTATACGAGCGGCAGATGACGGAAAAGCTCTTCCATGGGGATGAAACGCGTTGGGAAGTATTCGAAGAGGTCGAAGGCAAAACAGGGCATCGCTGGTATCTGTGGGTGATGCAGTCGGCCTCGGTGGTATATTACCTCATGGCCCCTGGGCGCGGAGCCGACGTTCCCAAAGGGCATTTTGCCAAGTTGCGCCAGGACTTGGTGGAAGTGGTGCTGGTATGTGACCGCTATAGCGCCTACAAGTGTCTGGCCAAGGACCATGACGAGGCTCATTTTGGCCTTTTGCTGGGCGCATGTACGGCGCGATTTTCTCAAGGGAGCGCGCAGTTGGCCGGAGCTGGAGAGCTGGATGTTCACCTGGGTTGATGACATCCGCGACCTCTACCGCCTCAATAAGGCCCGCCTCGAGGTGTGGGATGAGACCTTGCCGCTTGATCAGCAGCCTGCCGCCTTTGCTGAGCCCCACCGCGAATCTGAAGACCAAACTGAGCGAGATGCAAGCGCGCTGCGAAGCCCATCTTCACGAACCCGACCTCCACGTGGCCAAGCAAACGGTCCTGAGCAGCCTGCACAATCACTGGGATGGCCTCACGGTCTTTGCGGGGTGCCCGGAAGTGGCGATGGATAATAACACGGCGGAACGCAGCTTGCGCAACCCGGTTGTGGGCCGCAAAAATTATTATGGCTCGGGTCGCGTGTGGAGCGCCTCCCTGGCGGCGATGATGTTTAGCGTGCTGCAAACGATGCTGCTGTGGGGCCTCAATCCGCACCATTGGCTGAGCGCCTTCTTAGAGGCCTGTGCGGAAAATGGCGGCCAAAGCCCGACGGACCTTGGCTCGTTCTTGCCTTGGCAGATGACGCCCGAGCGCCGAGCCGAGCTGTCTCGACCCGTCGCGGTGAGGTGCCCATCCGTTGCGTTTCAGACCCAAGAGCCGGGCGAACCAGCAATACGTAGGGTAATACTTCGTTCAGTTACGTATTGCTGAACGTGTGCTGTTGGTTGTTTGCTCATCATCCTGGAGTCGGCTCCTGCAGACCCCACCATGCGAGAAGTGGCGGAACTGGCAGACGCGCGAGACTTAGGATCTCGTGGGTAACCGTGGGGGTTCAAGTCCCCCTCTCGCACCAGACCACGACCGGGCAGCCGGCAACGGCTCGGCAGCCCGCGCAAGGCCTCTTATAAAGAAAGGGCACGCGCCAGCTATGAAAATGGAAGTGACTGAACTAGGACCGATGAAACGCGCCCTCAAAATTGAGGTGCCGGCCGATGAGGTCACTCAACGGTTTGCCCGAGCCTACGTCGAGCTGAACCGCCAGGTCAACATCCCAGGATTTCGCCCTGGCAAGGCACCCTTGGCCTTGCTGGAAAAACGCTATGCCAAAACCGTGGAAGAGGACGTGATCCGAAGCCTCGTGCCGGACTTCTACGACAAGGCCGTCCGCCAAGCGGGGATTGTGCCGGTCCTCGTCGAAATTCCCCCGCTGGACCGGGTCAAGATTAAGAAGGACGAACCCTTTACATTTACTGCGACCGTCGAGATCAAGCCGACAATCGAGTTGCGAGACTATAAAGCGCCAGAGTCCGATCTCGCTCAAGCCCGACAAACGCACCGTCACCGACGAACAGCTTGACCGAGGACTTGAGGTCTTGCGCGAACAACAGGCACGCCTGGAAGCCGCACCGGCCGGCCATACCATCGTGGACGGGGACTATATCGTGCTGGATGTGCAAGGCGCTCTCGATGGAGCACCGCTGGAAGGAACGAAGAAGGAGGGTCAACTCCACAAGGTCGGATCCCACGCGTCCGTCTTGGGCTTGGAAATTGATTCGCATGTCGGGGAAGAAAGAGGGTGACGTGCTCGAAATTTCCCAGCCGTACCCAGCCAGCCATCCCGATCCTCGCGTTGCCGGCAAGACGGTCGTATTCACGCTGACGATCAGATCCGTCAAGGAAAAGAAGCTGCCGGCCCTCGACGATGAATTTGCCAAAGACTGTGGCCCCTACAACTCGCTCCAGGAAATCAAAGACAAACTGAGGGACGGGATGGAACGGGCGCTGAAACGAGAGATCGAAGACACCCATAAGGATACGATCATCAAACGGCTCGTGGAGACTCACCACTTCGACCTCCCGGAAACCCTGGTGGAGCGTGAACTGGAAGCCATCATCCGCCAGCACGTGCAGCAGCAGCAGCGGAAGACTGGCGCCCAGGAATCGCCTGGCACGGAGGATCTCACAAGCCTTCGCCAGGAGCATCGGAACGAAGCAGCACGCCGCGTGAAGCTCGGCCTCGTTTTAGAAGCGATCGCCGAGAAAGAAGGGCTGACGGTCACGCAGGACGATTTCAACGCCGAAATTATGCGGCTGGCGTCGGAACTCAAAGTGCCGGCGACCGATCTCGTCAAGATGGTCAAAGCCGGCGGACAAGAGTCCATCGATGAGTTACGCACCAGGATTTTGGCGGATAAAGCCTTGGATTTCGTATACCGCAATGCGGTGATTCAGGGATAGTGCCGAACGGTGCAGGCCACCTTGCACCTCGGCTTCAACAGGCTGTAAGCGGAAAGGAACGACGTGCGTGCTAGTTCCCATCGTTATCGGAAACGACTAACCGAGGCGAACGCGCCTACGACATTTATTCTCGGCTCCTGAAAGACCGGATCATCTTCCTCGGTGCGCCAATCGACGACATCTTTGCCAACCTGGTTATTGCCCAGCTCTTGTTCCTCGAAGCAGAGGACCCTGAAAAGGACATCAATCTCTACATCAACACCCCCCGGGAAGCGTCACGGCAGGATTGGGCATTTATGACACCATGCAGTATGTGAAACCCCCGATCAATACCATCTGCCTCGGCCAGGCCGCCAGCATGGGGGCTTTTTTGCTTACCGCTGGAACCAAAGGCAAGCGATTTGCCCTGCCGAATGCGAGGGTCATGATTCACCAGCCCATGGGCGGGTTTCAGGGGCAAGCCACAGAAATCGACATTCATGCCAGAGAGATCTTGAAAATCCGCGAACGACTCAATGAGATCATGGCCAAACATACCGGCCAGCCGCTGGAGAGGATATCCCAGGACACCGAACGGGACTACTTCATGTCGGCAGAAGAAGCCAAGCGGTACGGTCTCATCGACGAAGTCATCACGCGGCCACCGAAGCTCCTCAAGGCCGTCAGTGGCGACGCAGGAAAGACGCGACCAAGGACAAGTAACAGGGAGGGCGCATGGCGAAGCCGGATAAGATGGATCGACATCTCCGCTGTTCGTTCTGTGGAAAGAGCCGCGACGAAGTCCGCAAATTGATTGCCGGGCCCACCGTCTACATCTGCGACGAATGCGTCAACCTCTGTAACGACATCATTGCCGAGGATTGGGAAGAAGCCAAAGAAGAGATTTCGTCAAAACTCAAAAAGCCGGTGGAAATCAAACACCACTTGGATCAATACGTCGTGGGACAGGAGCGGGCCAAGAAATTCTCGCGGTGGCCGTTCATAACCACTACAAGCGAATCTCGGCCAAGGATAAAGACGTTGACGACGTGCAACTCCAGAAGGGCAACATCCTCATGCTGGGGCCCACAGGCACAGGAAAACGCTGTTGGCCCAGACCCTCGCGAAGTACTTGGACGTCCCCTTCACGCTGGCCGATGCGACCACGCTCACAGAGGCAGGGTACGTCGGCGAAGACGTGGAAAACATCATCCTCAAGCTCCTGCAAGCAGCGGACTACGATGTGGAACGGGCCGAGCGGGGCATCGTCTACATCGATGAAATCGACAAGATCAGCCGCAAGAGCGACAGCCCGTCCATCACCCGCGACGTCTCGGGCGAAGGGGTGCAACAGGCGCTGCTCAAGCTCATCGAGGGAACCGTCGCCAACGTGCCGCCTCAAGGCGGGCGCAAGCATCCGCACCAAGAGTTTATTCAGGTCAATACGAGCAACATCCTGTTCATCTGCGGCGGAGCGTTCGTCGGGCTCGAACAAATTATCGAGCAGCGCCTGAATCAGAAGGCGATGGGATTCGGAGCCGAAGTTCGCGGACGGAGCGAGGTGCGACTTGGCGAACTGTTCGCGAAAGTTCAGCCGGAAGACTTCCTCAAGTACGGCTTGATTCCGGAGTTCGTCGGTCGGCTGCCGGTCGTAGCCACCTTGGATGAGCTGGATGAACGCGCCCTCATTCGAATCTTGACCGAGCCGAGAAACGCGCTCACGAAGCAGTATGAGAAATTGCTCTCCTTTGAGAAGGTGAAGCTCAAGTTCACGGAAGGCGCGCTCGGGGCGATTGCACGGAAAGCGTTTCTCCAAAACCGGCGCTCGAGGATTGCGTGCCATCCTCGAAGACGTGATGCTGGACGTGATGTATGATGCCCCTTCTCAGAAGCAGATTAAGGAAGTCCTCATCACCGAGGATGCCATCCTCGGCAAGTACGCTCCCATCCGAATCTTCGAACAAGACAAGGATGTGAAGACCGCCTAAGTCGTTATAACTGTAGATTTTTTCGCCCGCCCCACAGGACGTCTACTCAGAATCCTCAGGCCAGATCACCTGGCCTGGTTGCCCCTTCACAACGTCCCTTCTCGAATACTCTCTGCTCTCTTTTCTGCCTACCTAACCTGTGGCGACGCTCATGACTCTACGCTTTTCCTCGACAAGATGAAATGCTGCGCTATACTTGCGTTACAGATTGAACGTGGAGGACGTGTGAAATATCCCGTGTCTTCAAGCCTTCGACACAAAGGGAAAGCCCTCGACCTTGACGCAGCCCGTGAAGTGATCACCCTTCTGGGGATCAACGGCGAACTCATGGGCAACCTGTCCTGGGACTTCGTCATTGATCAGATTCTGGCCTATCGTAAACCCCAGGCGAGCCGAGAAACCAGGAATGAGCCGCGCGTGACACTCACCTTCCGTGTCAAATACACAACCCCGGAAGGTCAGCAGTTTGAAAGTCGCGCAGGCGGCATCGGCGGAGGCGGGCTCTTTATCGAAAGCCTGAGCACTCTACCGGTCGGCACCAAGCTTGCGCTTGAATTTTCGCTGCCAGAGCAGCCGTCAGAATGGTTGCCGGCGAAGGGTCTCGTCGCGTGGGTATGCCCTAAAGCAGACCAATATACGTTTAGCCCTGGCATGGGGGTGCGCTTTACGGAGATTAACCCCGATATCCGTAACCGCGTGCTCGAACTGGTGAAATCGCCTCCAGCCCGTAGGAGCAGCCAGCCTAGTGACTATGCATCTGCGACCGAATCGTCCGGCGTTCAATACCAATACAAGGACCTGACCATGAAGTTTACTGTGATCACGGCGGAAGGGCATGAGGGCAAAGTCCTTGAGATGAATGCCGACCGGGAAGTGATCACGCTTCATAGTGCCACGGGAGAACTGCTCGGCGCCCTGCCGTGGGGAACGATCATTGAACAGATTCTTGCCGGCGACGACGACGTGCGATTCGCCCATGCGCGCTCTCATCCGAGAGCCCCGCTCGCCGTGAAAGTTCGCTACACGACCCCGGAAGGCAAACAGTTCGACAGCTTAACCGGCGGCATCGGTGCAGGCGGGTTGTTCATCGAAAGCAGCACCCCGCTGGCTCCTGGGACCGAGCTTTCCGTCGAGTTTGCACTGCCCGATCGTCCTTGGGAAAAATACAAGGCCACAGCGAAGGTCGCCTGGATCCGCAACAAGCCTGAACGGCATCTGCTCTTCCCCGGGATGGGCATCCAATTTACCAACATCGATGAAAAGGCCCGCAAAGAGCTTATCGAGCTCGTCGATGCGTTGAATCGTTCCCGCCTAGCGACCTAATTCCCTCGGTTTGCCCAGCGACGCACCCCACTGTCTGGATCCTTCGCGATCGTCGTGTTGAGCGCTGCCCTCGTATCAGAATCGCTGAGCATTCCCAGACGATAGGCCGCTTCTGCTCGCACCCCAGGCGAGAGATCATGGGCCAAACGTTCTCTGAGCCAAGGGGAGACCGCCGGCCCTCCCCATTCACCCACCGCCGCCACAATGCCCTGACGAACCTCCGCATCGGAGTCACGTCCTGCTGCGACGAGCGCGGGAACCGATTGGCTTGAGTCGACCTGTAGCAATGCCCGCACCGCCGCTCTCCTAATCGTTGCATCCGAAGATCGCAGTAACCCAACGACAGGCTGCAGCAATCGAGGACCTGGTTCGATCTCACCGATCGCCACAACCGCCGCCTGCCGGACCGATTCGACAGGGTCCTCCAGCGCCTGCGTCAACAGGGCAACCACTCCATCAGTGGCTGCGGGTTTCAAGCGTCCCATGGCCAGCACCGAGGCTTCGCGGACAATTGCTGCCGGATCGTGCTGGAGGGGGAGAATGGAGTCTGCGGCTCGTGGGTCGCCGATCTTGCCGAGAGATTCTGCAGCCGCCCGCCGCACTCTCTGGCGATCTCATCGCGGAGCAACTCCAGCAATACCGAGACAGTGCGCTCACTCGATGAAAGTGGAGAATCCTGAACACAACCGGCGAAACAGAGGGACTGCCAGGACGACTGAATACCCGATGGTGCGAGAGGAGTGCGACAGAGCAGGAGGCAAGCATCGGGCAGGCTGATGAAGACCGCACCCCAACTCACGCTTGTTTAGGAGGCTCTTCGTGCAGGGCAGGAAGTTTCTTGGCCGCTTCGATGGATTGCTGGAATTCCTTCTGGGCAGAATCCATCTCGGCTTGGATTGTCCGCATCTCAGGATCGACCGAATTGCGGACATCGGCAACGGCCTGCTTGAACGTCCGCAACACATCCCCAAGTCCTTCTCCCAAACTCTGCATATCCCCTGGGAAATGCCGCCGGCTGCGCGGCCTTCGCCTTCATCGCCGCCTGCTGCGCCTGCACGCGGGCCACGGCATCCTTGTTGACAATGGCCGACGGGCGTTTAACTACTGGTTTTGCCTGGGCGCCCGCTGGAAGAGGCGGGTACTGCGCCCGCATCATCGGCGTGGGAGCAGCCGCACGTTCCTCCATTGTGGGAGGCTGCTGGCCCTGCCCCGTCGATTGGGCCGAGACCGACTGGAGCTGCCGTTGAGGTCATTGGCCGAGCCTGCTGTGGCGGAGTCGCCATGTTGTACATCAGGGCGGCAGTGGTCCCGGGAGTCAGTTCCGGCCCAGGCGCATAGGGTGCCGTGGGCTTCGGAGCAGCGAGAGTCTGTCCCGGCGTAATCGTCGGTGCCGGTGCAGCCTGGATCGTTGATTGACCTGCGTAGGTGCCAGTTGATTCGCTTCGGGCGGTGCCGCATCCGGCGGGGAATATCGTTGACTTCTTTCTTGAACCCTCTGAGCGCTTTGCCGACTCCTTCACCGATTTGTGGGAGCTTTCCCGCCCCGAAAATGATGAGGACAATGACGAGGATAATGATGAGTTCCGAGATCCCCATGGTACCAAACATGGCGTGATTCCTTTTCCCTATGACAAATCGCCGTCGGTCCTGCCTTGTTGAGAACCGAATCAACTTTATAGGCCAGTAGGAGGCACTGTCAAGGAAGGGACGGATGGCTAGAAGAGCGGGACGATCTCGCTCTGCAACGGCAAACCGAACACCAACGCCTCATCGCTCAGCGAGGTACACGTCCAGTTCACTCCTGATCCCAAACTCGCCGGGCAAGTAGATCCCTGGCTCAATAGAAAAGCAGGTCCTCGGCATCAGACGGCGGGTGTCCTGCGTCTCCAAGCCATCGATGTTGGCTCCGTTGCCATGAACTTCTTCGCCGATCGAATGGCCTGTGCGATGGACGAATTGATCGCCATAGCCGCCTCGTTGGATGACCTGCCGGCAGGCATCGTCGACTTCCCAGCCGAATGGGCGATGGTCGGCAGCTATTTCTGTCCGGACGAAGGTCAGGGCCGCATCCCGCCCCTGCCGGACCAAGTCGAAAATCTCGCGGTGTTTCACCGGAACGGTCTGACCGACATAGCCGGTCCAGGTGATATCGGCGTAGACCGAACCGGCCTCCGCTCGTTTGGCCCAGAGATCGATCAAGAGCAACGCATCGCGGGTGACCTCGGCTGACCCCGTCTCTGTCGGACCATAATGGGGATCAGCGCTGTGGGCATTGACGGCGGCGATCGGTGCACTCGACGTGACCATCCCGGCCTCGCGTATACGAGCCAGAATAAACTGCTGCACTCCATATTCAGTGAGACCCCGCCCTTGCGTTATCGCCTCATGCACATGATTAAACGTCTGATCAACGATGCGCCGCAGCGCCGCCGCGGCAAACTGATGCGATTCGAGTTGACGGTCCGTCCAGCGCGCTTCAAACGTCTGAATCAAATCCGCTGAACTGACCACCTCGACGTCGTAGCTTCTGATCAACTCGATCGTACCGGCATCCACGCGCGACACATAGGGAACCGCGTTCAGCGGAGAATACTGCATGGCGACACGGAGGCCACCAGCGAGCAGGCGCGCAAGGATCTCGCCGTTGCTGCTCCCACGACACATAGCAGTCGGCTTGTCCCGGCAATGTATCCAGCACGTGCGGCTCGATGCGATGCAGCAGCTTGACAGGAACTCCCTGCGCCGGAATCCAGTAGTACCATCGCCTCGTCACATGGACGGTAGGATCGAGCTGGAGTATACGATAGGCGAGGGGATCGCTCCCGCGGAAATCATAGAAGAGCCAGCCGTCGATCTCGGCATCACGCAGTGCCTGCTGCATCTCACTGATACGCTGATATATGGCCGTGGTCATGGTAGAGGGCATCTTATCGTCGCGCTACCAGCCGTCAATGAGACGGCCGGTTGAGATCGGTGGTCATGCTACAATGCGCGCCATGGCAGTCGAGCCTGCACCAGAGCCTTCCCAGTTCCGCGTGACCCTGTTTGTCGGACCGCAGCCAGTGGAGGGAAAACCCTTCACCTCTCTCCTGTGTATTTAACGTCAAGAAACGGAGTTGGAAGGGCGGAATCCAGGTCGCCGTCGTTATCACCCAGAGTCAGATTGATACGCTCAGCACTGACGTTGATTTCTCCCGCTGGTTGGCCCTGGCCCTGACCGATCTCGCAGATGAAGATCGTCTATCTCATCAGGAAGCGAGCCCATGAGCTGTTTATCCAAGCAGTCTGTTGGTGCAAGCTGGACCTGGCGTTGCAATCCGGCATCACTCAAGAGAACCAATGTCTCGCAGACGACACATGGGATCCCTGAAGTTAGAGACACCGTAATCAAGCGGACGAACTTCATCACGTCGTACATTGCATCTGAACTGGACCTCGTGCTGAGAGACGTTACCGCTCCATAAGACACTCCCACGCGGGCACGGCAGGGGGTTTGCAATCAGAGTTGAATTTGTTATAACCCCACTACCACTGAATCGTGGGTGAGCGCCCTGGAGTCCAACCACTGCCGCTCAGTTCGCTCTGTCGAAGAAGGAGGATTATCTGTGAACACCTACTCGTCTTCATCCAATCGCCCCTGTGAAGGCTTCCAGCTTCAAACTGGTGGCAGTCTTCCTGCTCCTGGCCCTGTGCACCGTCACAATGGTGCCGTCGGCGTGGAGTCAAGAAAGCGCGGCCCCCCGTCGAGCGCAGAGCACCGAGGGTGGAACGCGTCAGACGCGGGCATGCTAGCTACGCTGCCGGCTTCTCCACCCTGTTGTATTTTCCACTGAAAGCGGTATTTGCCATCTGCGGCGGCATTGTCGGAGGACTCGCCTACTGTGCTTTCCGGCGGGAATGAACAAGCGGCCAAGAGCGTCTGGAACACCAGTCTCTACGGCACCTACATCATTACCCCCGATCACCTACAAGGCAATCGGCCCATCCGCTTCCTGGGGGTCGCTGATTCGAATGATGCACCGGCGCCAGCCCCTGCTCCGGAGCCCATCCGCTAGCCGATGAAACCGATCATCGGCGTCACACCAGACTTCAACGCCGGTGATCGGAAGGAATGGGGTGGGCGCGAGCCCACCTATTTTTGCGCGCACGCTACATCCGTGCCATCGAAGAACTCGGCGGCATCCCGCTGGTCCTTCCACTCCTCGCAGACCGAGGCCACGAGACGGCGCCTCCTGCAGCAGCTCGACGGACTCCTCCTCACCGGAAGCGGGCCGGACCTTCCACCGTCATTGTATGGTGAACGTCAGCGCTATCCGTTCGGAATCGTGAGCGAACGTCGCGCGAGTTTTGAACTGGACATCGTCAACCTGGCAAGACAGGCTGATGTCCCGCTGCTCGGCATCTGCGGAGGCATGCAGACGATGAATGTCGCCTGCGGCGGCAGTCTGTTTCAGGATATCTCATCCCAAATCTCGACACCGCTCCAACATCGGCAACGAACTCCAGCGACGAATCTCAGTCACACCGTCACAGTCACACCCGGCAGCCTGCTCCGTCGCATCGTACGATCGCGTGTCGATGCGGGTGAATAGCTCCCACCATCAGTCGGTCAAAGCCGTCGCGCCGTCATTGATCGCCAGCGCTCTGGCCCCCGATGGTATCGTGGAGGCGATCGAATCTCCGGCCCACCGCTTCTTTCTCGGCATCCAGTGGCACCCGGAATTTCTCTTCGACCGGCACCCCTCCACCGGCGATTGTTCGAGGCCTTTTGCGCGCCGCCCGCGCCACAGACCGTGGCGCGTGAAAGCGCGAGAACCGGCTGGTCTCCCTTGTTTATTTGGTCTGTTTGGTTTGTTTGGTTGAACGAGACTGACCAGATGAACAAAACAGACCGGATGAACCAGATCAACGCGTCTCGCCTGTCTCACTCGGCTATCCTACGGAGAAGGCCTGCTATACTTGAACCCATATGGAACAGAAGCTCGTTGACCCTACAGCGCCTTTCGCCATCCCCGCGGCCAGAGGCGGTACGGTGATCAGGCCGACTCTTTCGAACCAAGTCCATTGAACAAATCCTCGCGGACGCAGACCATCCCGATCATCGTTTGAAAAAACCCTTACGGCCTGGGATCTGACCGCGCTTGGCATCGGCGCGATCATCGGCACCGGCATTTTCGTCCTGATCGGCACCGCCATCGTCGGCGATGCCCACCGGCCAGGGGCAGGGCCCGGAATCATTCTCTCCTTCGTGCTCTCCGGCCTGACCTGCGCCTTCGCGGCACTCTCCGCTATGCAGAGTTTTCCACCATGATTCCCGTGGCCGGCTCGGCCTATACCTACTCGTATGCAACGTTGGGAGAATTCCTGGCCTGGATTACTGGCTGGAACTTAATTCTCGAATACGGTGTGGCCTGTGTCGCCGTCGCCATCGGGTGGTCCGGCTATTTCAATAATCTGCTCAGGTTGGCCGGGATCGAATTGCCGCACTGGGCTACGCATCCACCTGGAGGACCTGACGGGGGTGTGGCAAACTTCCCCGCCGCCATTATCGTGTTACTCGTCACCATCATCCTCGTCATTGGAATCAAAGAAAGCGCCCGCGCGACCGGCATCATTAGTGTGCTTGAAGCTCGCGGTCATCCTCTTCTTCATTGCCGTGGGAACGCCGGCCGTGAATACCGACAACTGGACGCCCTTCATGCCGCAGGGATTCGCCGGTGTCGGTGCCGCAGCGGCGATCGTGTTCTTCGCCTATATCGGATTCGACGCCATCTCGACGACCGCCGAGGAAGCCAAGAACCCTCAGCGGGATCTGCCAATCGGAATCATCGCCTCACTGAGCATCTGCACCGTCCTCTACATTGCCGTGGCCGCTGTCCTGACCGGCTTGATCCCCGTTGCACAGATCGACATCCATGCGCCGGTGGCCGAAGCGCTGAGTATGAGTGGGCTTCAAGTGGGGAGCGGCGATTGTGGCGATCGGGGCTGTAGCCGGAATTACCAGCGTACTCGTCGTGATGATGCTGGGGCAGATCCGGGTATTCTTTGCCATGTCGCGCGACCACCTCTCTGAGCCCCTGGCTGTCAACCGTGCATCCGCGCTATGGCACGCCTCACTATGCCACCATTCTCACCGGCATCGGCGTGGCCACGCTCGCTGCCCTGATTCCCATCGGCGATGCGGCGGACATGACAAACATCGGCACTCTCTTTGCCTTTGTCCTGGTCTGTATCGGTGTCGTGATCCTGCGCTACACGAAACCCAACCAGCTCCGCCCATTCCGGCTTCCGTTCATGCCGGTCGTCCCCATTCTGGGCATGCTGGCCTGCCTCGGCTTAATGAGCTTTCTCCCATGGGTGACCTGGATTCGATTCGTCGTCTGGACTGCCATCGGCATTGGTGGTCTACATGGGATATGGCCTGAAGCACAGCAAACTGGCCGGCGCCTTCTCCTGAAGGCCACTTTCCAAAACGCTCGCTTTAAATAGCCCTCATTATTCATGACGGTTCGTCGCGAAATCGCGCAGTCGCCAAGCAAGACAGGCGCGCGAACCCGCGATTGCAGCAGCAGCGTTCATGAATGATGCGGGCTAAAGTGGGTTAGCTCGATTTGTCTGCAGGCTGAGCTGCCAGGGCTGGAGCAGGAGCCGGTGTGGTGTCAGCAGGAGCAGCCGGAGAGGCTGCCGGTCACGACAGGCTGGCCTGCTGGTGCTGATGCAGCAGCGGATACCGCTGGTTTGGGAGCAGCGGGCGGCTTGGGAGGAGCAGGTTTCTCCGGCTTGATGCCTCCTTCCCACGAGGGACCGGAGTACATATCCGCCGAGAGACCCTTCGTTTTCCATTTCTCTTCGAAATCCGCGGCCGCCTTATTCGGCGTCTCACCACTCCCCACGACGTCATTCCACGGATAGACCTTCGGGCCGATCTGGCACCCGGTCTCCGTCCGCTTCAAATACAAGGCAATCGGATTCCCGCGGTACGGTCCAAGATAGATATGCACGGAACCGGCGTATTCGAGCAAATGCTCCATGCGCGCCTCCAGGAGGGGGCATGATGCCATAAGAGGCGAGAGGAGGGCAAGGAGGAGCGGGGATGGATCAGATCGCTACGCGTTGGTGCCTCTCGGAGCGACCCTTTCGGAATTTGCCGAATGGAATCCTTCGGAAATTCCTTCGCGGACTCAGTCAGTTTCCGCTTTCCTCTTCGGCAAATTCTCGAAGGGTCCCACGCTCCTTCGGCAAAACGCTCCGCGATTTGTCCCATCCCCTGATGGGAAATAAGAGAATTCTGTGCTCGTTGGACGCGCGCAGTCAGGGAGCAAAACCTCCTCGCCCTCTAAGGGAGTAGAGAAGATGAGAATATGCGGTGGGTCCATGCAAATGACGGCATGGAACTAGAGGCTGCAGTGCTCGCCGAACACGACGTCACCAATCACCATGCCGGTTTCTTCGATAACGCAGGACTTCGGAATGGTGGGATTGAAACGCTGAAATGTGCGGATCATGCGTCCACTGTAGGGGAATCGGCCCGCGACCTGCACGGGGCTGTTGATTGACAGACTTTTCAACCGTCCCGTAGACTGCTTCCTATGCCATCACGATTGATCACCCCGTCTCGCCCAAGCAGCAAGAAGACCACCATCGGCTTCGTCAACCTGGGTTGTTCGAAAAACCAGGTCGATTCCGAAGTCATGTTGGGCATGTTGGTGGCGGACGGGTTTGCCTTGACCGCTGATCCGAAGAAAGCCGAGGTGGTCATCATCAATACCTGCGGTTTCATCGAAGAGGCCAAGCAGGAGTCGATTGATACGATCATTGCGCACGGCAAACTAAAGGAAACAGGATCCTGTCGTGTCTTGATTGCCGCAGGCTGTCTGGCGCAACGGTATCAAGGAGACCTCCTCGAGCAATTGCCGGAACTCGACGGCGTGGTAGGGACCGGTGAGTTCGGGAAGATCGCGGAGATTTGCCGGGATCTGCTGGCGCCGAAGAAGACGGCAACAACGGCTCTGGATCAGCGAGCCTCCCTATCTGTACGACGCAGACGCGCCGCGTCTGCGTCTCGGGAGGCCCATAGTGCGTATGTGAAAATCGCCGAAGGCTGTAACCGGAATTGCGCCTTCTGCGCGATCCCCTGATGCGGGGCAAGCAGCGAAGCCGCACCGTGGAATCGATCGTAGCCGAAGCCACGCGCCTCGCAGCTGAAGGTGTGAAAGAGGTCAACCTCATTTCCCAGGACACGGTGAATTATGGCGTCGATCTTGGCGTGCGCCAAGGCCTCGTCACGCTGCTTCGCGAGCTGGTGAAGGTGAAAGACTTGCGCTGGATCAGGCCGTTCTATCTCTACCCGCAACAGGTATCGGATGAGTTGTTGGATCTCTACGCAGGAGAAGAAAAGATTACCAAGTATATCGACATGCCGCTGCAACACATCAACGATCGGATGCTCAAGCGGATGCACCGGCTGGGTGACCGGGCTGCCATCACCTCCCTCGTCGATCGGATCCGGACGCGCATTCCCGGCGTCACGTTTCGCACGGCCTTCATCGTGGGGTTCCCAGGAGAGACGGAGCAGGCGTTTGACGAACTGAGAGGCTACGTGGAAGATGCCGAGTTCGATCGGGTGGCAGTGTTTTTGTATTCGGACGAAGAAGACACGCCGGCCGTCGGGCTTGATGACAAGGTCGAGCGATCAGTCATGGACGAACGACGGAATGAAATCTTAGCTGTGCAAGAAGAGATTGCGGCGGCACGAGGCCAGGCCCGTATCGGCTCCGTGATGGAGGTCTTGGTCGAAGGGGTCTCCGAAGAGACAGAGTTACTGTTTGAGGGACGCCATGAAGGGCTGGCTCCGGAGATCGACGGGGTCGTGTATATCAATGATGGATCAGCCACAGCAGGGGAACTCGTCAAGGTCGAGATCACCGATGCGGCCCTGTACGATCTTGTGGGCCACATCGTCAAGTAGCAGGATGCTGAAAAAGTCCGCCAGCGTCGTTCTCGCATCGTTCAGACCCTCAACGTGACCGCCACAAGGGTGACGCGCTCAGGCCTTCACTCGCTGCGGCCTTGCTGAACGGCCTTTTGAGCATCCTGCTGGATTTTCATCTGTTGTCCATGACCTGAGACCATGAAGGTTCTTGCATGCCATAACAATGTTTCCTCAACTCGCTAGCGCCATTTCCCACCAATTTCGTTGCTCGCCTGCTACACTTCAACAAGTCACTCTCATCGGGGAGATAGGCCCACGATGGCACACCGAAAAGAATCTGTCGTCCTCCTGATCCATTGTAAGGATCGCAGGGGTATTGTGGCCCGTGTCTCGGGCTTCATTCACGACTTCGGCGGGAACATTCTCGATTCGGATCATCATACAGATGAAGAGACGAACGAGTTTCTCATGCGCATGGAGTTTGCCGCCGAAGGTTTGCAGATTCCGCCCGATGAAATCGCAGCCGCCTTTGCTCCGGTCGCAAAGACCTTCGAGATGCGCTATGAGGTTCGCCCTTCAAGTCGCCGAACAAGGGTCGCGATGTTGGTCTCGAAACAGGATCATTGTCTGGCGGATCTGCTCCAACGGCACAAACGCGACGAGTTGCACATCGATATCCCCGTGATTATTTCCAATCACGATACCTGTGCCGGCTGGGCCGCGCTGTTCAAGATTCCCTTCTCCGTTCTGTCCCGTGACCAAGGAGACCAAGCCGCAGCAGGAACAGCAAGTTCTCGCCCTGCTGAAGGACCATCGTGTCGAGCTCGTAGTCATGGCTCGGTACATGCAAATTCTCAGCGCCAGCTTTCTTTCACAGGTCGGGTGTCCGGTCATCAATATCCATCACTCCTTCCTGCCCGCTTTCATCGGCGCTAATCCCTATCGGCAGGCCTATGACCGGGGTGTGAAAATCATCGGGGCCACGGCACACTATGCTACGGACGATCTGGATGAAGGTCCCATCATCGAGCAGGACGTCATCCGTGTGGGCCACCGTGATACCGTCGATGATCTGGTGAGGAAGGGACGGGATCTGGAAGAGATTGTGCTGGCCCGCGCCGTGCGCCGCCATGTCGAACGACGGGTGTTGGTGTATGGCAGAAAAACCGTGGTATTTGACTAGCAGGATGCTGAAAAAGTCCGCCAGCGGCGTTCTCGCATCGTTCAGACCCTCAACGTACCACAAGGGTACGCCTCAGGCCTTCACTCGCTGCGGCCTTGCTGAACGACCTTTTTGAGCATCCTGCGTCCTATGCTTCTGTTGTCCAAGACGTAAAAGCCAATGGAATTCCAGCGTGCCCACAGTGTTTTTCCGCGGCCTGTTAGGTGTCTGCTCACCTCATGTGGCCATCTTGCCGTCAGATATGCCTGGGTAGGTTTGGAAGAAATTAAGAAAGATCAAGGCATGCAGATGGGGCAGCATCCAACTGCCCCATCTTCGTTATTGTGATCATCAGACTTTGCGCTGAGGAACAACGCGTTGCCTCGCCGGTCAATCAGGATCAAGACGTTCTCGCCCTTCTTCAGCCTGGACGACACCTTCTCGAAATCCTTTACCGACTTCACCGGCTGCCGGTTGATTTCCCGGATTACGTCACCCCGCATCACCCCAGCCTTCTCTGCACCGCTGTCCGGTTCGACTGCTGTGACCACCACGCCCTGACGCCTTCCCCTTGACCCCGAGTTCCTTAGCTGTGTCCCGATCAAGATCCTGGACGGCCACCCCTGCCAAGACATAGTCCGACTCACCGGTCTCTGCCTTGGCGATCTCTGTGGTTTCTGGTTGTTCGCCGATCGTCACAGTGAGGTCCTTCTCGTGGCCGTCACGGATCACCCTGATGGTCACTCTCGTGCCCGCCGTCGTCTTCGTCACCTGCCGCTGAAGTGCGACGGCGTCTTCGACGGGCGAGCCTTGATAGGTCGTGATGATATCCCCTGCTTGAGGCCTGCTTGGCCCGCAGGGCTTTCGTCCCTTATGTCGCTCACGAGGGCGCCTTTCGCGTCTTTGATACCGAACGATTTGGCCAGATCGTGATTGAGATCCTGAATCGAGACTCCAAGAAACCCACGCACAACCTTTCCATTCTTGATCAGGCTTTCATAGATCGGCTTGCTCATGCTGGTGGGAACGGCGAAGCCCACGCCTTGATAGCCACCGGTTTGGGAGAAGATTGCCGTATTGATCCCGACCAGTTCACCTTTGGTATTGACCAAGGCGCCACCGGAATTTCCAGGATTGATCGCTGCGTCAGTTTGAATGAAGTCCTCGTACTGACTGATGCCCATATGGCCTCGGCCCAACGCGCTTACGATGCCGAGGGTAACGGTGGAGTTCAGACCAAAGGGATTTCCCACTGCCAGCACATATTCCCCGACTTGCAATTTGGTAGCATCGCCCCAGGAGACCGTCGGAAGGTTCTGTCCATCGATCTTCACGACGGCGAGATCCGTTTTCGGATCTGCTCCGACGATCTTGCCAGAGAACTCCCGCTTGTCCGGTAGCGTGATGGTGACGGTGCGTGCTCCGTCAATCACATGGTGGTTGGTCAGAATGTACCCATCTGGTGAGACAATGACGCCGGACCCCTGCCCTCCTCCCGATGCTCCCGTGGCTCACCATAACCTTGCGGCCCACGGAATCCACGCGGGCGGAACGGTGCCCCCGGTCCTCCAAAGAGCTCCTCCATCCGTTCACGCCATTCATCCGGTACGCCCCGGCTATCCGACACCTTCTCGACGGTCACAGTGGTAATGTTGACCACGGCTGGTGTCACCGCCTTCGCCACCTCCATAAATCCATTCGATGGCGTGGTGCTCATCGTGAGGGCCACCGGCGTCGGCGTCGACGCAGCCGGACTCGACGCCTGGGAAGAGGATACCGAGTGGCTGCCCCAGATCAGAAGGGCGCTCAGCGCCAACACCGCAATGGCGCTTCCACTAGTCTGACGAACGAGCTGTCTCATGATTCCCTCCTTGCAATTGATCAAACGAGGTAAATACCTGTGAGCATGTGCAGGTCTGCGAGTACCGTAACAGTCGGCGATGAGAAGAGGATTAGGAGGGGATTAGAAGTCGTTTAGCCGATGCGGGGGCCAGAGGCAGCATCACCGTAAAGGTCGAACCTTCGCCGACCTTGCTCTGGACCTCGATATGTCCGCGATGGGATTCGACAATCCAGGCGCAGATGGACAGCCCCAGGCCCGTGCCCTTCTTGGTATGGGCCCGCGCGCCGTCGGTTCGATAGAACCGGTCGAAAATCTTCGGCTGATCCTCTTGCGCGATCCCAATGCCGCGATCGGTCACCGACACCCGTGCATGAGTCTGTTCGATCGTCAGCGCAATGTCGACCGTCCCGCCGGGGCGAGAGTATTTGACTGCGTTATCGAGAAGATTCAGGAACAGTTCTCGCAAGCGTAGTTCATCTCCCAATACCACTGCCGACGCGGTGGTTCGTAGCACGACCTGGATGTCCTGTTCCTGCCCCAACAGCGAGGCTTGCCGGTGGAGGTCCTCGACAAGCGTGTCCAGTGGGACCGGCAGATGATCCATCTTCACCTCGCCCATGTCGGCCCGGGAGAGAAAGAGCAACTCATCCACAATGCGCGTCATCCGGTCGATTTCTTCGAGATTGCTCTCCAGGACGACTTTGTAGTCGTCGGTTTCGCGAGGGCGTCGAAGCGCGAGCTCGGTTTCCCCTTTCATAACCGTCAATGGCGTGCGCAGTTCGTGTGAGGCATCGCTGCTGAACTGGCGGATCTGCCGAAAGGAGGTTTCAAGCCGGTCGATCATGTCATTAAACGTATTGGTCAGACGGCCGATTTCGTCGGCCGAGGCCGGGACAGTCAGTCGTTGGGTGAGATCGCCTCCGGCAATGCGTTGGGCAGCCAGCGTGATCGCATCGACCGGACGGAGGGCTCGGCCGGCCATGAACCAGCCGCCGGCGAGCGACACGGCCAGCGCGATGGGCATACTTACCAGAAGCACTAACAGGAGACGGTTCAGGGTCTCTTCGACGGAGTCCATCGAGGTGCCGACCTGGATGATATAGAGCAGATTGCCCCGATAGATGATGGGAACCGAAATGAGGCGTAACGGCGGTTCCTTGGGGAATTTTGCGAATTCGAGGAGCGAGCGGCCTGAGTAGGCGACTTCCAAGGCCTGCCGGCTCAGCGGCATCTCATGTTGTTTCACGTTCGGCGAACGAATGGTGATGGTGCCGGAAGGGCTGAAGATCTGGAAGAACTTATCGATGCGCGCCAGTTCGGGGAACTGCGACATGAGTTCGTCTTCGTCGATGAGAGGGAGGAACCCGCGTTCTTCTAACGACCGAACGGCCGCCGCGGCGGTTTCCTCCAGCGATTGATCGACCGCATCGCGGAGGCTTCGAGCGGTAATCACGTACAGGATGGTTGAAAAGATGATGAGGATCAGCGCGAGGGCTGTGCCGTACCACAGAGTGAGCCGGACGCGAAGCGGGCATCAGTCGGCCTTTAGCATATATCCGCTTCCGCGAATCGTATGAATCAGCTTCTTTGAGCGTCCCCGGTCGATCTTGTTGCGGAGATAATTCACGTAGACATCGATGACATTGGTGAACGTGTCGAAGTCCTGGTTCCACACATGTTCTGAAATCATAGGACGAGTCAACACGCGTTCCGTATGGCGCATCAGATATTCGAGCAGGGCATATTCCTTCAAGGTGAGGTCGATCCGCTGGCCGCCCCTAGTCACTTCGCGCGTGGCCGGGTTCAATGCCAGATCGTCGATCTGGAGCACGCCGGGACTCTCGGTGGAGCCGCGGCGAAGCAGGGCGCGAATTCGGGCGAGCAGTTCGTCGATGGCGAAGGGCTTGGTGAGGTAATCGTCCGCTCCTGCGTCAAGGCCCTTGACGCGCTGATCTACCTGCGATTGAGCGGTCAGAATCAGAATGGGGTTTGAATCCGTGCCTGGCGGACGCCCTTGAGAATTTCCAATCCGGGCAATGATGGCAGCATCAAGTCGACGATCAGTAAATCGTAGTTGGTGTTGAGGGCCATCTGAAGGCCCTTCGCGCCGTCTTCACAGAGGTCGACGGCGTAGCTCTCCTCTTCAAGCGCGCGCTTGATGGAAACAGCCGACCTTGGTTTCGTCTTCAATGACTAGAATACGCATAGTTGGCGATGGAGGATTATAGCAAACCTGTGCCTACAATTGGTCTGTCTGGTCCATCTGGTTAGTTTCGTTCAACCAAAAACAAGACAAACCAGATAGACCAGATCAACCAGATAGACCAGTTTTTATGTCGGCGGAAAGCGCGTGACCGTCACGGGCTCATAGGTCAAGGCCGTTCCCTCGGGAGTCCGTCGGATAAGGCTGTGTGTCAACCAATGTTGATCATCGCGGACCGGGAAGTCCGACCGGTAATGGGCCCCGCGGCTTTCCTTCCTGGCGAGGGCGCTGGCGACGATGGTCTCCGCGACATCGAGCAGGGACTGGAGCTCGAAGACTTGCACGAGATCCGTATTAAACACCCGCCCTTTATCCTGTACCATAACGGACCTGGCTCGATGGGTCAGTGCGGTGAGTGCCGCGAGCGCAGCAGACATGGATTCGTGAGTCGAACGAGACCCAGATTGAGGCTCATCAACTGGCCGAGTTCTTCACGGATCTGCCAGGCTCGGACCGATCCCTCCTGTGCTCAGCAGGCGCTGGACGCGACGCTGTTCGGTGGTGAGCTGGTCTGTTGTGAGTGCCTGTGGCGCGACGGTTCGAGCGTACTCTCCTGCTCGGATTCCAGCGCGCCGACCAAACACAATCGTCTCAAGAAGTGAATTGCCTCCGAGCCGATTGGCGCCGTGCACACTGACGCAGGCACATTCACCGGCTGCGTAGAGGCCGGCGAGGCCTGTTTCCGTCCATTGATTAGTCCGGACGCCACCCATCTGATAGTGCGCGCCGGGACGGACAGGAATGAAGTCTCGATGGGATCGAGGCCGGCAAACTCAATAGCGAGTTCTCTGATCTGAGGGAGCCGTTCGAGAATGCGCTGGCGTCCAAGATGCCGCAAGTCCAGCAACACGCACCCGTCGACCCCGCGGCCTTCGAGGATTTCTTGCCCGATGGCCAATGAGACAGTGGAGCGAGTGGCCAGTTCCATTTGCTGCGGGGCATAGGTCTTCATAAACCGTTCGCCCAGCGTATTCAGGAGGTAGGCTCCTTCTCCGCGAGCACCCTCGGTGATGAGGATACCCGTGCCCTTGAGTGTGGTGGGATGGAACTGGACAAATTCCATGTCCTTCAGCGGAGTGCCGGCACGATACGCGAGCGCCATGCCATCACCGGTGTTGATCACGGCGTTCGTGCTCGTCAGGAAGACGCGCCCGCCCTCCCGTGGCCAAGATGACGGCTTTGGCCTGATCGCGCGCAACCCTCCATGGATCAGGTCCCACGCTACGACTCCCCGGCAGGCGCCGTCTTCCACGATCAGCGCTGTGGACATACCACTCTTCATACACGGCGATGCGCCGTTTGAGCAGCTGTTCGTACATGGCGTGGAGGATGGCATGGCCGGTACGATCGGCGGCGTAGCAGGTGCGTGGGAAACCCGCTCCGCCAGAACGGACGTTGGGCGATACGTCCCTGTTCGTCGCGACTGAAGATGACCCCCGAGACGTTCTAATTCGAGAATGTCGTCAGGAGCTTCGCGACACATGGCCTCGATGGCATCCTGATCGCCGAGATAGAGCCCGCCCTTCGTGGTGTCGAAGGCATGGGCTTCCCAGGAATCGTGCTCTCCCAGTGCCGCGTTGATGCCCCCTTGCGCAGCCACAGAGTGGCTGCGAACCGGATGGACCTTGGATATCACGGCGACGTCGAGATCCGGCGGTGCGGCAACCGCCGCCCTCATCCCTGCCAGGCCGGCTCCGATGATAAGAATGTCGTGTAGTTTCACAGCCTCCCTGATACCTGTCTTTGGTCATGTGAGTCCGCAGAGGACAGGAAATTCCCCAGTAGGCTGCGGACAATCCGTTCAGCACAGCAGAACTTCAATGTCCTGCATGTCTGGAACAAGAAGGGAACGCCTCCGCAGGATGCTCAAAAGTCCGTCCAGCAAGGCCTCAGCGAGCGAAGAGGCGAGGCGTACGCTTCGGTACGTTGAGCCTCTGAGCGAAGCTAGAACGACGCTGGCGGACTTTTCAGCATCCTGCTAGATTGTCCGCACTCATACGTGACTCTCAGTCCAAAGGCAAGCCCGGAAGCTATCGCACAGACCCTTGGAGAATAGGAGGTGAGCATGGTATTCTGCAGAGTGCGAGAGGGTCAATCGGTACATCAGAACTCTCGACCGACGAGACCTAATCCGAAGGACAAGACGAACGCCATGGCCACACCGGACTTTCTGAGCCCGACCGACACGTTTATCCATCGCCATCTTGGTCCCACCGACGCCGATACTTGCGAGATGCTTGCCACGCTCGGCTTGCAATCGCTGGAGGAGCTGAGCGAGGCAACCGTGCCCGCCGACATTCGTTTGCGGAAGGAATTGGATCTGCCCCTTCACCGCGGCGAACAAGCCGTGCTGGAGAGATCCGCTCCATCGCCGTAGAAAACCAGATCTACCGTTCATTGATCGGCATGGGCTATCACGACTGCATGACGCCCGGCGTGATTCAGCGCAATATTTTCGAAAACCCGTCCTGGTATACCCAGTACACGCCCTACCAGGCCGAGATCGCCCAGGGCCGCTTGGAAGCCCTCGTGAATTTTCAAACAGTGGTGACCGACCTCACTGGCTTGCCCTTAGCCAACGCCTCGCTCCTGGATGAAGCCACAGCGGCAGCGGAGGCGATGGCCATGTGCTCTCGCCATTTCGCGTTCGTCCGGCCGCGAACGGACAGAGTTCTTCGCCTCTGCAGGACTGTCATCCCCAGACCATTGCAGTGATGCAGACGCGGGCTGAACCGCTCGGCATGACGCTGCGCGTAGGGCGGACGCAGACCATCGACTTTTTCCAACCCTCAGCTGGCCGGCATTTTGCTCCAGTATCCGGCCACCGACGGCTATGTCGGGGATTACGGTGCACTGGTAGCGCAAGCCCACGCGGCTGGGGTTCTTGTGGTGGTCGCCACCGATCTGCTGGCCTTGACCCTCTTGCGCCCACCGGGAGAATTCGGAGCCGATATCGCCGTAGGTTCCAGCCAGCGATTTGGTGTCCCGCTCGGATTTGGCGGTCCACACGCCGCGTTTCTTTCTACCACTGAGGCATTCAAACGGCAGATGCCGGGACGCATCGTTGGAGTGTCCAAAGATGTCACGGGGAAACTTGCCTACCGACTCTCCCTGCAAACCCGCGAGCAACACATTCGACGTGAGAAGGCGACGAGTAACATTTGTACGGCGCAGGTGCTCTTAGCCATCATGGCGAGCATGTATGCGGTCTACCACGGGCCGGAGGGCTTGCGGCGGATTGCCGAGCGCGTGCATGGTTTGGCTGTGGTGCTGGCAGAGGGATTGCGGCAGCTCGGATTCGATGTCGCAGCGGAAGTGTACTTCGATACGATTCGGATTCGTCTGACGAAGATGCAGTCCGAGCCCATCTTGATACGGGCCAACGCAGCAGGCGTCAATCTTCGCCGGCATGAGGACAACTCCATCGGGATTGCGCTGGATGAGGTGAGCACGGAAGACGAAATCCGTCGCCTGATGGAAATCTTTGTCGGCCATGATCGGCTGCCTTTTCAAGTGCGGGACTTGAGCGGCAGCGTCACCACGGAAGTTTCCCGGCGAATCTCGCCCGCACCAGCAAGTACCTGACCCACGAGGTGTTCAATCGCTATCACGCGGAGCATGAGATGCTGCGGTATATCCACCGTCTCGGGGCGAAGGATCTGTCGCTCGTCCATTCGATGATCCCTTTGGGGTCCTGCACCATGAAGCTGAACGCGACGGCCGAGATGCTGCCGGTCACCTGGCCGGAGTTCTCACGGCTTCATCCCTTTGCGCCGATCGAGCAAACCAAAGGGTATCAAGAGTTGTTCCATCAGCTGGAGGCCTGGCTGGCCGAGATCACCGGACTCTCCGCCGTATCCTTGCAACCGAACGCAGGCTCTCAGGGCGAGTATACGGGACTGATGGTGATCCGGGCGTACCACCGGAGCCAGGGTGAAGAGCATCGGGATGTATTAGCTTGATTCCCGTGTCCGCGCACGGCACGAATCCAGCCAGTGCGACTATGGTGGGCATGACGGTTGTGACGGTCGCCTGCGATCGACAGGGCAATGTGGATTTAACCGATCTTGAAGCCAAGGCCGCTCAGCATCGCAATCGGCTCTCGGCGCTCATGTTGACCTACCCCTCGACCCACGGCGTCTTCGAAGCGGACGTGCGGCGCATCTGTCAGATCGTTCATACGCACGGCGGGCAAGTCTATATGGATGGTGCCAACTTGAATGCCCAGGTGGGGCTCTGCCGGCCCGGGGACATCGGCGCGGATGTGTGCCATCTGAATCTACACAAGACATTCTGTATCCCCCATGGCGGAGGGGGCCTGGGATGGGACCGATCGTTGCGGCGCGGCATCTAGCGCCGTTTCTTCCAGGCCATCCGGTGACACGCTGGGCGGACAAGATTCCATCGGACCGGTGTCGGCGGCACCTTACGGCAGCCCCAGCATCGTGACGATTTCCTGGGTCTACATCGCCCTGATGGGACGCGACGGCTTGACCAAGGCGACGCAGGTGGCGATCTTGAACGCCAACTACATGGCCAAACGGCTGGAGAAATACTATCCCATCCTCTACACGGGAACGTCCGGTTCGTCGCGCACGAGTTTATTCTCGATCTTCGTCAGTTCAAGGAGAGCTACGGGAGTCGAAGCGATGGATGTGGCGAAGCGATTGATGGATTATGGGTTTCATGCTCCGACGGTCTCGTTCCCGGTTGCCGGGACGCTCATGATCGAACCGACGGAAAGCGAATCGAGGGCCGAATTGGACCGGTTCTGCGAGGCGCTGATCTTGATTCATGCAGAGATGCAAGACATCGTCGAGGGCCGCCAGCCGCGCACAAATAATCTGCTGAAGAATGCTCCCCACACGGCACAGGTGGTGACGGCCAGCGAATGGAATCGACCCTACAGCCGTGAACAGGCTGCCTTTCCTGCTCCCTGGGTACGCGACCATAAATTCTGGCCCAGCGTGAGCCGCATCGACGAAGCCTATGGAGATCGCCATCTCGTCTGCACGTGCCCGCCAACCGACACCTACTAGAGTCGGCTGCTGAAAATTCCTACCTGCGCGTTCTCGGCTCGCAAACATCCTCACGTACGCGCACGGGAAAAGAGTGTTCCGACAGCTCGGGGTGGCGGGTGAGAATGCTACGCCTCGGTCGTCCAGACTCCCTGCGGCTTTGTCAGAGCAGCCTTTTGAGCAGCCCTGAAGAGAAGGCGCCCCAACATAACCCTGCTTTGCCAACCTGAGCTACCCCCGATTCCGTAGACACGACCGAATGGGGGCAGGGTTCTGTGTTTCGAACTGCTGGGTGTGGCGCGGCGATACATGCGAGAGACCGACCGAGTTCAAAGTTCTACAGTTCCGAGTTCGTGTGTTCCGATAACTTCGAGCCTTGAGCTTCAGAACTTCGAACCTCGAACCCTCGCCCGTCCCGCGCCTCTCGCCTGAACATTGGCGATTGCAGCAGAAGCGTCGCATGATTAATGTAGGCTGCGGAAAACTATTTGTGGCACGCCAGAACACTCGATGGTGCCATCCATGTGGCACAACAGTAGAATATTTATGCAGGATGCTCGAAAGGCCGTTCAGCAAGGCCGCAGCGAGTGAAGACCGGAGGCGTACCCTCTGGGGTACGTTGAGCTCTGAGCGATGCGAGAACGATGCTGGCGGACTCTTTCAGCATCCTGCTAAAGGTACTCCCTCGGGAATTTGATCCAGCTTATAGAAATCAATCGGGTCCGAGTCGGCGCTGGGTCGCTTCGGTGGGCTCGCTGCCCTTGGGTAAAGAGCTCGACGGTACTCCAGGCTGTCCCTCCTGCTCACCCTCAAGCAACCCCGTCGCCGGATCGACCTTGACGAACGTGACGCCTTCCGGAATGGTAAAGGCCATGACCGGCAGCGGCTTGAGCGCTTCCTGCATGAAATTGATCCAAATAGGCGGCGGCGGCATGCGCTCCCGATTCCGTCTCGCCGAGTGAACGTCGGTCGTCAAACCCGACGTAGATGCCCGCGACCAAGTTCGGCGCACCGCCGATAAACCACGCATTGATAAACTCGTCCGTGGTTCCGGTTTTCCCCACAATCGGCCGCCCGTCATTACTTTGGCCGCCTGACCGGTCCCCTTTGGATCACGTCTTCCATCATGTTCGTGATCAAGTACGCCGTTTCTTTGGAGATCACCGCCAGTGCTTGCGGTTCCGCCTGTTCAAGCACCTTTCCGCGTTGTCCTTCCACGAACAGGATCGCATATGGAGTTCCGCACGTGTCCCCTGGTTGAGCAACACGCCATAGGCGGAGGTCAGTTCCATCAGCCCGACGGAAGATGAGCCCAGCCCCAGCGACAGGTCTGCCGCCAGCGGACTGGTGATCCCGACCGTTTTCGCAAACTCAATGACATTCTTTACGCCAACCTTATCCAGCAACCGACCGTCGCCAAGTTGTGCGAGTGGGCCAGGGCATCCCGCAAACTCACCATGCCATGGATTTTCCTTCCATAGTTCTCCGGCTTCCACGTTTTCTCATCCTGGTCCTGCTCGTAGACTACCGGTGCATCGAGGATCACCGACGCGGGCTCATCCCTGACTCATGGCCGTCGCGTAGATGATCGGCTTGAAGGCGGACCCGGGCTGGCGGTGGGCCTGCACGGCCCGATTGTACTGCTGCGACCGAAATCGTAGCCTCCGACCATGGCCTCGGAATGGCACCCCCTTTGCTCGGCTCCAGCGCAATCAACCCTCCATCGATGAGGGAGTCTGTTCCAGTTGCACAAGGACGATGCCATGATCCAGCTTCTTCACCATCACCTCGATGACATCGCCGGGCTTGAGCACTTGCTTGAGATTCGGATTGACCACGAGAAATCTTTCGCCGTATCCGGCCCAGTAAGACGGCGCTTCGCCCATGCCATATCGTCAAAGGCGAGCTTGGCCACCGTCCGTGCCGATCTGCACCAGATAATAGTCCTTCGCCACTTTGCTGACGAACCCTTGCGCGATAGTCTCCACCTTCACCGCCTGCTCAGTCGCCGCTAGCAACAATGGGCGGTGTCGGCGCAGTCACATCGACCGTTCGGAGCGGACCACGCCACCCTGGCGCTTATCCAAGTTCGCGCAGGCCGGCCGCAAATGCCGCTTCAGCAGCCTTCTGCATCTCCATGTTCAACGTTATAAAGACCGTGAGGCCGCCCTTGTACACCATCGCTTCGCCATACTTCGCGACCAGCAAGCTGTCGGACATACTCCACAAAAGTAGGGCGCAGCCTGTTCACTGCCAGGACGACGGAAATTGAGTATCTCCGCTGCAGCCTGTTCACGTTCTGCCGTGGTGAGGAACTTCGCCTCTTCCATCCGCGCCAGTACATGCTCCTGTCGACTTTTTGCGCGATCGTAGGCCTTGAAGGGCGAATAATGGTTTGGCGATTTCGGGAGATCCAGCCAGAAATGCTGATTCTCCAATCGTGAGGGGCGGAGAGGTCTTTCCCAAAATACGTTTGAGCCGCCGAGGCGACACCATACGGCGCCTTGTCAGCGAAGTAAATCTGATTCAAATACAGTTCGAGAATTTGCTCTTTCGTCAGAACCAACTCCATCTTGTAGGCCAGAATTAGCTCGCGGACTTTGCGGTCAAAGGTGGCGTTCGGACGAGAGGAACAGCGACCGCGCCAACTGCTGGGTTATGGTGCTAGCCCCTTCGATCTTGCCCCCTCGGCGCACATTCGTCCAGGCTGCACGGAGCATGCCGATATAGTCGAGCCCGGGATGTCTCGAAGAACCGGACGTCCTCGACCGCGATGACCGCACGTCGCAACCGTTCAGGGATTTCTGCCACCGGGGTCAGGGATGCGCCGCTCGATGAAAAATTGACCGATGAGTCGCTGATCGATCGAATAGACCTGAGTCACCAGGCTTGGCTGATACGTTCCCAACTGCTCCAACGTCGGGAAGGTCTTTTCGAGAGGTGCCAAAGCAACCCGCCCACTGTCAGCCCCCTATCAAGACTGCCGCCCCTAGGCCTATGAGCGAGATCTGCCACCAGCGCCACGAGCGACGAAGTGGTGGTTGACGAAGTGGATCCTGTGTGGATCCCGTAGATATCGGCCGATCCATCATGGTTACGCGAGTTACCCCCGAAGGAGGCTTGGCTTCCTGAGAAGGATACCAAGGTCACCATACCGTGGAGGCCCTCAAAACTCAAGATTCGAGCCGGTACCGGAACGACAGCGGCCCCACATCTTCCTGCTGGCATCGCTTGTACCGGACATCATTGCTTCAGGTATACTGCCATACGACGCCTGGACTCCTGGGCGTCTTTTTGGAGCATGCACGCAATATCTATGGATCAGGCAGCCGCATCAGAATCTCCCATCACAACGCAGCTCGAGCCCTATGAGCGCCGGAGCGATATTCGGAATATCGCGATCATCGCCCACGTCGACCATGGCAAGACGACACTCGTCGATGCCGTGCTCCGACAGACCCATGTCCATCGCCAGATCGACGATATGGGCGAACGGATCATGGACTCGATGGACCAGGAACGTGAGCGCGGGATCACAATCCGGGCCAAGAACGCCAGCGTGATCTACAAGGGCGTGAAGATCAATATCGTCGATACGCCGGGCCACGCCGACTTCGGCGGTGAAGTCGAACGGACCCTGCGCATGGTGGACGGCGTCCTCATCTGATCGATGCGAAAGAGGGCCCATGCCGCAAACGACCTTCGTGTTGCGGAAGGCCTTAGCGCTCGGCCACAAGGCCATCGTGGTCATCAACAAGATCGACCGGGCTGACGCGGTGATCGACGACGTGGTGAATCGGACCTTCGACTTGTTTGTCCATCTCGGTGCGACGGACGAGCAGCTCGATTTCCCGATCGTCTACACGGCGGCGATCAAAGGGCACCGCGACGCTCGACGTGAATAAGCCCGGCACGGACATTACGCCGCTCCTCGACACCGTGCTGGACAAGATTCCCGCACCGGCCATCAACGCCGACGCGCCGCTCCAGATCCTGGTCCTCTCCCTGATTCAGGACCTCTACAAAGGCAAGATGGGCGTGGGCAAGATTCAGTCCGGTTCGATCGCCCGCAGGCAGAATGTGATCGTACTCGGAAAGGATGGCGCACAGTTCCCTGGAAAAGTGTCAGACCTCGCGGTCTACTCCGGCCTTGAACGGACGGATATGGAACGGGCCGAGGCAGGAGAAATCGTCGCGGTGGCCGGCCTGGACGAGGTGAGCATCGGTGATACGATTGCTGACGCGGAACATCCAGTCGCACTGACCCGAGTCACGATCGACGAGCCGACCGTCCAAATGACCTTCTCCGTGAACAATAGCCCGTTCGCCGGACGGGAAGGCAAGTACCTGACCTCGCGGCATTTGCGCGATCGACTCTTCAAAGAACTCGAAACCAACGTGTCGTTGCGCGCGAGCGAAACGGATAGCGCGGACAAGTTCCTCGTGGCCGGCCGCGGCGAGCTGCATCTCGGCGTCTTGATCGAACAAATGCGCCGGGAGGGATACGAGCTGCAAGTCTCGCAACCGGAAGTGATTGTCCACCGGGAGGGGGACAAAGTCCTCGAACCCTATGAGGAACTGACCATCCAGGTGCCGGAAACCTATCAGGGCGCCGTGATTGAAGAGCTCGGCAAACGCCGCGGCAGAGTCGCGCCACATGCGACTCATCCATTCCGATGCCGGACCGAGCGAAATGCACCTGGAGTACCATATCCCCACCCGCGGCATCATGGGACTCAAAAACCTCGTGGTTGCCAAGACTCGGGGCACCATCATCATGCACCATGTCTTCGTCGCGTACGAACCGGTGGAGGAGCGCGAACCTCGCGGTGGCGACACACGGGTCACTCGTCGCACACGAAGACGGAACCAGCACCGGCTATGCCATCTTCATGACCCAAGAGCGGGGTACCATGTTTATCGGCCCTGTCGTGGAGGTCTATCGCGGGATGGTCGTCGGCGAGAACAGCCGGGACGAAGACATGGACGTCAACGTCTGTAAAGAAAAGCACCTGTCCAACATGCGGGCGTCAGGCACCGATGAAGCGTTGGTCCTCACGCCGCCACGGGAAATGGGTTTGGAGTTCGCACTGGAATATATCGGCCCGGATGAACTGGTTGAGGTCACGCCGAAGAGTCTGCGTATCCGCAAACGGCTCCTCAACCCGGATGACCGCCGCAAGGCCCGCAAATCCGGCAAATAGCCTCCCCTCCAGCGATGAGGATCAGGAAGAAAACCCCCAAACCTTCCGCCCGCCGTCCCCCGCTCTACTTTGTCGGCTATCGGGGAACCGCGCCGGCCACAGACGAACTGAAGATCTGGTACGACCGGGAGTATGGCGGGCCGCTGACCATTCGCCACGAAGCGGGCTCAGCAGAATCCTGGCACGCGACTCACGGCCCCTGGTCGGCCCATGTCGTGATGCCGCTGCCGATGAGCCACGTCGCCGACGTGATGAAGCAGTTGGCTTGGGAGCACGACGTGATGGGCGCAGTCGCGCCTTCCCTTGCATCCCCGCGAGGATATGCCGGACACGATACTCTTTGCCGCGCGACTCGCCCGGGGCCTCACCTTCCTCACACAAGGCACGGCCCATGACATCATCACCAACCAGTACGTGAACCCGTCGGATTGGCAGGATCGTCCCCTCACCCACTTCGTCGTCGGCGATCATATCCCGATCATGCGGGGCGACGATGAGCCGAGCCACCAGGACCTGGTGCTATACCCTCGGCCTCAGCAAGTTCGGGGTGGATGAACTCGAAATATTTCTTCCTCCCGGTCTTCCAGACCAGCCTGCGCGCGATACGCTCAGAGAAGCAGCAGACGAATTGACGAGGACCGGACAGTCGCCAAAAGTCGGGAGCCACATCCGTGTAGGACTCTTAGATCAGAGCGTTGAGATTCGCCTAACCACCGCACCGCCGCACCAGCCGGACGCATGCTGAGTTTTCGAGAAATTCGTCCGTTGCCATAGTTTTCCAGTCCTATCGATTACGTTGTGGGACCAACCAGCGCCTCTTCTGGGCCTTCAGGACCCGTTGACAAGGTTCCGAGCCACACGGTACAAAAATTGCAGATGACAGTGTCAGAGGCCGGACTAAACCCAGCGAAGGAGGCATAAAGATGAGCGACGTAGCAGCGAGAAATTAAGGTAGGCGATACCGCACCGGATTTTAACTTAAAGGATCAGGACCAAAAGGACGTGAAGCTGAGCGACTATCGTGGCAAGAAAAATGTGGTGCTCCTGCTTCTATCCGCTGGACTGGAGCCCCGTCTGTCAAGGTGAGAACAAGTGTTTGACCGACGACTTCCCCAAGTTTCAATCGGCCAACGCGGAACTCTTCGGCATCAGTTGCGACAGCTTTTTCTCGCACAAGGCTTGGGCTGATTCCATGGACCTCAAGCATCGGCTGCTGTCGGACGTGCATCGGACCACGGCAAAGGGCTACGGTCTCTACTTCGAGCCGTTGAACTGCTCGAAGCGTGCGACCGTCATCGTGGACAAGAACGGCAAGGTCGCCTACGCGAAGGTCCAGGAAATCAAGGTGGCGCGGGACGACAAGGACATCCTCGCGGCCCTTGCGAAGCTCCACTAATTTCAGTGCATAAGGTCCGAAAGTCGAAAGTCCTCACGTCGAGGCTTTCTGGCTTTCGGACTTTGACCTGATGACTTTGGACTCGAAGATGGCCGGAACAGTCGAAGACGTCAGAGACGAAAACTATAAGGAATTCACAGGTGCGCCGGCTGCAATTGTCGCCTATGGGCTTGCGACTTGTGAGCCCTGCAAGATCTACGACCCCATCCTGGAAGAGACCGCCGCCAAGTTTCCCGACGTGAAAGTCGGCAAGGCCAAGATGCATGTCCCAGGCCGCTGCCGCGAGATTAAGAAGAGCCACACCTTCGAGACTTACCCCACGACGCACTTCTTCTCAAAGGGCAAGCTACTGCTCACGCGCGAAGGCGTCGTCGAGCCGGCTGAACTCGCCGCTCTAATTGTGGATCATTTACTGAAATAATCAGAGCAGAGGCCTAAGAGAGGTGTGTGCAGGAGCCCAACCGCTCCGGCGGCGCGGGAGCGAGGAGCCACCGGCTCAGAGGGACGGCTCAGAGACAGGATGCTATTTCATCAGTCGCGTCTTGGAACAATGCTCATGCTGAATAAGCCAGGTTGAGCCTTCCTTGCGCAGGAGTGTGGTGCATTGCCCAGAGTCCTGCGCTTCGAGTTCGCCTTTCCTGATCGCCTGAAACACGTAGTCGTAGGTAGCCCAAGCCGTTGGGCCCGGCATCCGAACCTGCAGGTTCGACACGACGCTGATAAAGCGCAGGGTGCTTCCCTTGTTGAGCTCAGATTCATAGTCCGACAGCCACTTCTCGATTGCGTCCCGCGTCTCCGTCTCGCCATCCTGAATACCGACATAGTCCTTGGTGTACAGTTTCAACACGGCTTGTTTGTCTCTGGTTTCGGAGAAGGTCGCGGCTGCCATGGCGGCCTCCTTGACAGTCTTCTCTCGATCGCCTCCCTTCCTCGGCAGACCAGGCCACCGCCGTCCACGAGAGGCACACCATCAGCAGCGCATAGATCAGACGTGTATTCATAGAACGCCTGGAATGAACATACTTAACAGGCTGCGGGAAAAATATTGTGGCACTGCAGATCTTCGACTACCTTCACATCTGGGGATCGAGGAGAACGCCTCCCACAAGATGCTCAAAAAGGCCGTCTCAGCAAGGCCGCAGCGACACAGAAGATCCGGAGCGCGTACCGCTGGGGCGCACGGTGCATACGGGATGGGAGATGATCCCGCTGCGCGCCGCCAGCGAGGGCCGTCCGAGGTCCCCGTTGAGCGGCTGAGCGATGCGAGAACGCACGTTGGCGGACTTTTTCAGCATCCTGTTAGACGCGTCAGCCTGCGTATTCGAAGGACAGGTCCCGAGACTGAACGAGACGAACATTCGATAGTCTTCCCGATGAGAGAGAAGCGACCAGTTGTTTCCAGATGTGTTCGACCAGCTGTTCGCCGGTCAGGGCTGAGCCCCGAGAGTCTGAGAAGGTCGTGACGATCGAACGTCTGCATCACCTTTTCCTGGACCAAACGGTTGAGGGCACCGATATCCGTCACCATACCGGTCACGGGATCAATGGTGCCATGGACCGTCACGAAGCAGTCCCACTCGGGGCCTTGCCTGCCATCCTGCACCGCCGTGAACGAGTAGCGGCGCGTGACGCTGGCGACGTTGAGCCCGGCCGCCGCCGTCACCTCGGCATACAGGTCTTCATCCTCGTACAACCGAATCGCGTGGAGCGTACCGATGGCTTTTTGCGTATCCAGCTTGGTCCAGAGGACACGTGCAAGGTTTTCAGACGTGGGAATCCGGCCCTCGAAGTAGGGCATATCCAGGTTCAAATTCTTATGGTCGAATTCTTCGAGCACATTGAGCAAGATGCGCTTCAAATCGAAGAGATTCACGACCATGCCGGTCTTCGGATCCACCTCGCCTAAGACCGTCACCTCGACCATGTAGTTATGTCCGTGCGCCGGCGGATTGTAGCAGGGGCCGAACACTGCACGGTTCTTGGCCTCATCCCATTCAGCCTTGATATAGCGATGCGCCGCCGCAAACTCGATACGTTTCGTCAGTAAGACAGGCGCCATGCTACCTCAGATCTTTGAGCCACTCTTCGCGCATGCTCCCAGGAACAGGCGCCTCGGCGTGGTACTCGTGATGGTGCACCGTCAGCGTGACCGGCACATGCAAGTCGGCGAACGCGGCTGTCATCGACGCGGCCGGCCGGAATCGGACGAAATGCACCGCGCTGATTTTGGTTTCATGACTGTGGCCGCCTTCGAACAGGCCGAAGGCCTGCTCGGTTCCGGCGCGGATCGCGACGGTTTCGCCGTGATCGAGTCCCATGAACACGTCGAGCCACTCTTTCATCCGGTCCTGCTCCGTAATCTCAATCAGCAGCGTGGCGCTCAACTCACCGGACCCCGGCATGAGGGCATTATAGACGTCCAATTCTTCCTGGACTCTGTGGGGATCGAGGATGTGCTCGACCCGGATCATTTCCTGGGTCTGAAACCGCAACGTCTCACGATTTTCGAAGACGAGCGTGATGAGCGGCCCAACGGAAATCCGGCGCCGCTGCTTGAGCGCGATGATCTGCGAGCGGAACTGCTCCCGCTGCTGTTCATACTCTGCCGCGGGCAAGAGGTCGTGGGGAGCCAACAGGTTCATGACCGCAACCCATAGGCATCGCGCACGATTTGAATCGGATGCTTCGTCGGCCTGCCGCCGGCATGGGCCATGGCGCCGGCTTGATCCAGCTGCAATGCCGCCAGTGGGCAATCGGAAGCCACGAGATCTGCCGTAGCCTGTTCAATGATTCGAACGGCCTTCTGCGCGATCAGCATCGAGAGGGGAAGAACTCCGTCTTGGCGGACCATGAGCCATCGTGGCCGGAACACTTCTCAATGACCTCGACCTGTGCGCCGGCGCATTCCATAAGTTCCTTGGATTTGAATCCGATGTTCTGATCCCGCAGATGGCACGGAACCTGGTAGGCCACTCGCCCAGGCTTCTGCAGAAAGTCGGTGGCCAGCGCGCCCTCCCGCTTCAACTTCATGAGATACTCACAGACATCGAACGTCCGTTCAGCCACGCGCCGCACCCCATGGCCACCGACGATCTCGGGATATTCCCGCTTCCACATCAAACTGCAACTGGGCACCGGCACGACAATCTCGTAGCCTTTCTCCACCCACGGCAAAAACGACGCGACATTCGCCGAGGCAGCCTGCTCAATTGCCGCCGTATCGCCGATATCGAACGAGGGCATGCCGCAACAACGCTGTTCGGGAATCACGACATGCACACCGTTCTTTTCGAGGACTTGAATCGTCGCTTTGCCGACATCAGTCGCTTGATAATTGACCAGGCAGCTCCCAAAGAGCGCGACCTTCCGCGGCGCGGAGGCGGAAATCTGTGCCGCCCCTCGACGCTCCCACCAATGGGTAAACGTCTCCGGAGAAAAGTGCAGCACCTGTCGATCCCGATGCACGCCGACCCACGATTCCATCAGCCTCCGAAGGAACCGACAGCCCAACACCCAATTAGCAACCGGCGCCACCAGGCTCCCGAGGGTACCGATCACATCCGTCTTGATCAACAACCGATCACGCCAGCCCACCCCACGCGTCGCGGCCAGATGCTTCTTCCACGCGATCATCAAGCGGGGGAAATCGAGGGCATACTGATGCGGCGGCGTATAAGGACAGTGGTTGTAGCAGAGTTTACAGTAATAGCACTCATCGACGACCCGATGGTGGTCGGTGGGCGTGAGCTTGGCGACGTGCACCCTCATAACGGTCGATGCCGTCGAGCAGCGTGTTGAACGACGGACAAAGATTGAAGCAGCGCCGGCAGCCTATCGCAGACTTCATAGATGCGCTGCGTGTCTTTCTGAAGCTGCGCGGGATCGATGGGATTGATCAGGCTCAGACCATTCACGTTTGCCCATTGTACATCCCTGTGAGATCCTGTCGAATACAAGATCCCGGTGAACGACAAACAAAGACAGGTGAACTGGGGCAGCCCAGCTGCACCCCGCACTGATGTCGACAGCAGAGACAGAACTTATCAGCTTGCTTCAGGCTATCGAGCCCCTTCGTGAAGCGATTCGCATGGGATCGCTCCGCCTTGGCGAGCGTCTCGGAACCATTCAGCCAGTTCAGCGAATCCCTCGTCCCGAGCCGTTTTGGCCATGCCAGGGTACATCTGCGTGTACTCGTAGGTTTCGCCTTCGACCGCCGACTTCAGATTGGCTTCGGTATTGCCGATCGGCACCCCGGTCGCCGGATCCCCGACTTCCTTCAAGAAATCCAGGTGCCCGAACGCGTGGCCAGTTTCTGCCTCGGACGTATCGCGGAACAAGCCTCCGATATCAGGAAAGCCCTCGATGTCCGCCCGCCGGGCGAAATAGAGATAGCGCCGATTGGCCTGGGACTCGCCGGCAAATGCGCCCTTGAGATTGTCGTGGCTCTTGGTTCCTTTCAAACTTTTCCCCATTGCGTCCTCCTCCCTATGCTAAGAAATCGTGCCGTCACCGTGACGGGATCTTACCACTATGCCCTCGGTGATTAACATAGCCATCCTCGTGGGATCAATGGGTCCTAGCAGGACTGAAAGTTCGCCAGCAGGCTTCTACATCGTTCAGCCCCAACTACCTCAGCGTATCCTTCACCGCAGCGCCTCCGATCTTTGAGCCTGCGGGCGATCTGCCTCTTGTCGCACCGTGCGCATCACAGAAGTCAGCGTACCAAATGGTTTTTCCGCAGCTCTTGCGTCATCCGACCGGTCGATACCGTGGCAACCCGACTCCATCTCGGCCAGGATTTGTAGATGCGGTCCTTGGCGGACAAAATGGTGTCGCAACCGGCCATGGAATGGCGAGGGCCGGATCGTTCCAGATAATTCCCTGCTCGTCGCTCGGCGCATAATAGTCCGTGCACTTATACAGGAACGAGGCGCGGTCGCTGGTCACGCAGAATCCATGCGCACAACCTGGCGGCACATAGACTTGGCGCTGGTTCTCCGCCGAGAGCTCGGACTCCATACCACCGGCCAAAGCTCGGCGACCCCTTTCGGATATCCACCACGACATCGTAGACGGCGCCTTCTGTCACCATCACCAGCTTCCCCTGGGCGTGCGGCTCTTGATAGTGGAGCCCGCGCAGCGTGCCCGCGCATAGACTGTGAATAGTTATCCTGAACAAAGAGGCCGGGAATGCCGGCGTCCGCGTATCGACGTGCATGGTAGCGTTTCGAACAAAGAGCCCTGTTGATCGCGGAAGACGTCCGGTCTGAATCAGCAATACGCCTGGATATCGGTCGTCGTGACCGCGCATGATGCTCCTCTCGTCTTGTCGTCGTCCCGCTCGGCATCAACCTGACGCCGGGTTTTCGGGATCGACGATCTCAGGAGGATCGGGGTACAATCGCCCAAGCCGATCGATCAACGGTTTCGCGCCGTGGCGTGCTCTCGTGGGTCGGCTCACTCACCGGATGGTCCCAGGTGAGGGTGCGAATGCCGGCGTCCGTCAGCAACGAGCGGATCGTAGATAGACAGGCTTCCAGCGTCAATTCCGTGCCCTGGCGAAGATCGAGCACACGCTCCTTGGGATCAGTCGGCGGCGCCTCGGTATGGATGAGCGCCCAACAACGGTCGAAGATGGTGGTTCGAAGTTCCGACGGCACATTTAGTGTCGTGAGATCAGCCGTGCAGAGGGCCGACACGAACAGGACGAATTGCAAATCCGGCATCCCGGAATTCTGGATATCCAACGACGGCATGGCTGAGCATTATCGATGGCGACCGGCACGGAGTCAACGGGCACAATGCCTCCGCCGCCCAGGCGGATGTCACGACTGAAGATGAGGAGTGTCCGAGCATGATTACCATTTCGCTGATGGGTCAGCTCCAAACCGCCGATGGCGAACGGGACCTCGCCTGTGAAGTGCCGTCCCCGATGTCCGTCCGCCAGGTGATCCAGCGGCAGGGCATGCAGTTGCGCCACCTCCTCCAACTCATTCGCGAGAAGAAGGTGCTGGTGACCATCAATAAGAAGATCGCCAGCGAGGACTCACTGGTTCAGGACGGCGATGCGATCCGGCTGGTGGGGCACGACGGCATGGGCGGAACCGGGCTCGGTCCATCGATGTAACGAGGCCACAAAATACAGGGCCGGCGCCCCCTCGGGGAGCCGGCCCTATGGTTCTTCATGCGGCGTGAATGAAGCCGGAAGAAGGCGCGTCACGTACGATCTGCGCCCGGACGATCTCCGCTTACTTCTTCCCGAGGATCGCGTCTTTGGCGGCTTTGGCCACGCGGAACTTGACCACACGCTTGGCTGGAATCTTGATAGCCTCACCGGTCTGTGGGTTCCGTCCCATGCGGGCCTTGCGGTTCGCCAATACGAGCTTCCCGATCCCAGGTATCACGAAGACGTTCTTCGCTTCCTTGTAGGCCAAGGCGGCAAAGTCGTCCATGAGCTGGACGGACGCCTTCTTGGTCAACCCGGTCTTCTGGGCCAGGTAATCGGCGATCTGCGACTTGGTCATTGATTTAGCCATGCGAGCAACCTCCTTAAAGAACGAAAATGGTAGGTGAAATGTAGTGAACTCGCCTCTCTTGACTCCGCTCAGACTCGATAAATATTCATGAACGAATAGTCGTGTCGCTGGAAGCGGCGAAAACCTGCGGGAGTCTATCCAAGCGCTCCGAGGCTGTCAACCAGAAAAACACAGGCCAGGCGTAGGGAAACGCCTTCACCGGCCTCTTGCAGTTTCGAGACCAGCCAGCGTACAGTACAGATTGTACGATCGTATTCGTGCGTCACTATTGCCGTACCCCGAGTCGCTAGCATGGCAAAAGAACTACCCATTCTGCCATCGACCGCCCAACCGGCCGACGCTGCACAGGCAGAGCAGTACCAGTATTCTCGCGTGTTTTGTCAGAAGGAAAACTCACCCCCGCTCCGTTTGCTCTTGAATTTCTCAAGTCACGTGCTCAGACCCCGATTACTCCGCCGGACATGGACGACACCATGTTGGATGAATGGGCCTGGGTCCAGGTGACGCTCGGTTATGATCGCAACCGAAAACCGATTCAGGTGTTTTGTGTCCGGGATCGAGGCACCTATCAAGACGTGTTCGATCAAGAGAAGAAGCTGTTCTTAGACCTCCTCTCCGCTCACGACGATATCGAAGGCAGGACTCGCACGCGGATATGTAGAGCGCGCGCGGTTTGTGCTCACGACCCGGTTCGCCCAGAATGAAATGACCGATGAAGGCTATGACTTCAACGGATGGATCTTGGAGTTCTACCAGGACCAGTGCAACGGAATCGTCCAGATTGATAACCAGGGCTTCTACTCACCCAAAGGCGAGCTCATCGTCGATCTCTCCTTCAAAGAGGAATGAGCCACCGTGGCAGTTCCAACCCTGCCCAATCCTGCTCCCGCTGTATCAAAAACCGACCACTGGTTCCAGCGGGCAACCGCCGCCCTGCTGGGTGAAGTTCCTCGCCGACTCGGCTGCACCAGCTGTTGCATCGGCCCCTTTCCCATCACCCTCCTCGACGTCCACACCCTCCAACAGGGACTCGCCGGCCTTCCGCCGGATCACCGCCATCGTATCGAACAGCGTGCCATCGAACAGACCGCCGCAATGGAGGCCGCCTTCCCACAACTGGCCCACACCGATCTTCTCGACAATTGGTCCGATCAGGAGATCGACCGGTTGGTTACAGAGTTTCACAATCATCCCTGTCCAGCGCTAGAGGCAGACGGACGCTGTGGCGTCTACCATCACCGCCCCCTGGTCTGCCGATCGATGGGCATCCCGACAGAAGATCGCGGTCTGGCCCATGGCGCCTGCGAGGTCCAAACCTTCATCCCGATCCTGCGGCTCTCCTCCGCATTCCGGGAGGAAGAAGCTCGTTTGGCACAGGAGGAAGCTGCCACCCTGATGCGCTTCGTCGGACCACCGGATCAACAGGAGAGAGAGGGTATTCCTGCCCTTACGGGTTCTTACCGCGAGACATGCGAGAAATGCAGACGGTGAGCATGTCTGGGAACTCAATGCTGAGGTCTGGTGTTCGCAACTTCGTGGCGCTTCGCCCGATCTTCGCTGAGTCAGGCAACCGCAGCTGAAGCAAAAACAGGCATGACTGTCCGAGCCACTGGTTCCGCGCTGGATGCTCGATCTGGTTCGTCCAGCAAGGCTGCAGCCAAACGAAGCCGAGACGTACGCCCGAACAGGACCAACATGAGACGCGAGAACGATGCTGGCGGACTTTTTCAGTATCCTGCTAGACAGAGGATAAAATCCTGTGCTACTGTCAAGCCCCCCTTGGTTGCGGGGAGCGCCTGTAGCTCAGCTGGATAGAGCATCAGCCTCCGGAGCTGAGGGCCACAGGTTCAAATCCTGTCAGGCGCACCAGCAACACAGGCAAGGGACAGCAGCAGCACACAGATATCCGCCACACACATACCCGGTGGGCCGTTAGCTCAGTTGGTAGAGCAGCTGACTTCTAATCAGCGGGCCGTAGGTTCTGACCCCCACACGGCCCACCAAAGCAATCAACTCACTTCCCAGGCAGGCAGGCCACTGGTACCCAGCTCATGGCGAGAAGTGGTGGCAGGTGGCGGGGCTACGGTGTTAACGGTATCCAAAAACGTTGACCCGATGGACCTGCCCGCTGGCAATCCACGCGCGCATAGTACTTGAGCGTGATCGTGGGCTTGGAGTGGCCGAGCCGCTGACCGACATAGGGCACGGGATATTCGACGAGAGCAACAACGACGCGAAGGTGTGCCGAAGATCGTATACACGGAACCCTTTCGGCAACCCTGCCCCTTCTAGTACTCCTGTGAAACGCTCGCACGACGTGCCGCTCATCTAACAGCGTTCCCGTCGGAGAAGGAAAAGCCATTCCGAATCTTTCCCCCGCGCTACATTCTCGGCTCGCAGGAGAGTCACATATGTTTTCAGTTGGGCAAGCAACCCATCGCTGAGATCAACCCACCGCTTTTCCCCTGTTTTTGTGCCCTTAATGACTCCCCGCAGCAGTGGCGGCCCGTTCAACCTGAAGGCGTCTCCCGTGGAAATCAATGTCACTCACCTTCAGTGCTCGCCCCTCCCCGGCTGAAGCCCTGTCTTGATGCATAGCCATAGCGACATGCTGTAAGACGGGTGAGCCTCGTCCAGCCTGCTCCATCTCACATGCAGGTGTGTTCTAAAGCCCTTCTGCCCCAGTGAAGGGGCACACCCTCAGAGGCCACTGTCTGGTTTGCCCGGCGCTTGCGGCGTTGCCCCAGCACAGGATTCGGCTGTGATCACCCCGTCCTCCGCGGCATCTGTCAGATCGTAGAAATCACGGCCCGAATGAGGCGCACCGGGGCTGACGGACAGCCCGGCGTGCTGCTTCTCATGCAACAACCTCTTTCACTTCGACCCGGTGGCAAGAGCCGCGTTTTAGTTTCGCCTGCCCAACGACGGGAGAATGTCATAGCCCCAGGATTTGCGTATAGCTCGCATGGGTTTTCGCCGCCAGTGAACCCTTCTGCATTCACAAGCCACCGTTGGATAAATTTCACAAGAATGGGAGCCACTAGCACCTCAGGGGCTATCCGCAACCCTTCCAAGAGCTTCGTCTTTATGATCCCCTTGCTCTTTGGCTACTTCTTTGTTTCGGCAGCCGACCTTCCACCGCTTCAGTCGCCCCAGGCGCACCCTGCCAACGTCAACGTCGTCCCATCGTTCAGCACAGGAAACTGCACATAGTAACTGTCTTTGCGTCGGGTAAGTCCCATTTCCCATGTACCTCCTTCCGTTTTTAGCTTCGAATAACTGCCCCACAAATACCCCCAGCGCATCCGCCAATTGCAGTGCGTGCTCAAGCGTGGGTTGGCCTCTCCTGATTCACCGGGAGAGCGTGGCAACCTACGCCTGAACGTCGTGCTAGCTCTCGCAAGCTCACCCCCTTTCGTTCTCGTAGCTGGCGCACTCGAGCATGGGGCCGTAGTGTTCCATATACGAACACGACTGTCAACCATGTTTTGGGCGGCACGGCATCACCGTTTGCCGCTTCTTGATCCACTTATCCAACAACTCCAGATCGAACTTGACCAACCGCCCCATTTTCACAAACGGGAATTGCCGCTGGCTCACCATCGCAGGATGGTATGGAGAAAGCCTCGATGTAGACGGCGGCCTCTTTAATCGACACTAGCCGATGCATTGCGTTCGTCCCTTTCCTTTTGGTAATCCCGCTGCCCCCGTCCTACTCATACCCTCCCACATGGCACAGTTATGGGAGACAGGCACTTGTTGAGCATATGGAGTATGTGGAACTTATGGACCACCTCTATATCCCCCCACCCTCTCTATTATCTATAGGGTTTGGCGGTTGGCGGCTTCGGTTCCCCACCCTCTCCCCGTTAGATAGCCTTCAGTTCCTGTTTCAGCCGGTACCGGCCACGTCACATTTTTCTAGAATCCCAGCTGCAATAATAACGCTCGCAGGGCCCGCTCTCCCCGTGCGTTGAGTGATCCCCTGCACTTGCAAAGAACCGAGAAGACATCCTGTTGTCGCTGTGAACGCCGGTAATTCAGCGAGAAACGCTTGAATCAATACCTTGCCTCGTTCGAGCTTCGTCTGTTCCTCTGCCAAGTTCGAGTCCTCGCTCACGTATCGCATCACCACGGCCGTTCTCTTCGATCCGTTGTCTTCCATGACTACACGGAAGGGCTCGAGTTCTACGGCCATGCGATTCTTCACAGCTGATGGTCAGGTCATCGCCTCTGCGTGTGATGGCGTAGGCAGTATCGGCACCCGCGATAATGTCCGTTGAACTCGCTGGCCCGATGTCGCATGGAATCATGCCCCTGCGTATTCGGTTTCCTCATGTGATGCGAGACGATCAACGTCTTTCCAGCAGTAAGGATAGGTCCCACGCTTTGCCAGAACTCCCCACATCCGCAGCCTCATTCTCACTGCCATTAAGTACTCGCCTGAGGGTTTCCACCACAATAATGTTTGGGTCGAAGTCCACCTGGTTTAATGCGTCGAGCAGGGCTTCAACCTTTGCCCTCCTGAAACCGCACACCGAGGTGGCTGATCGCTTGAAAGTGGGAATCGACGACTCCCGCAAGCCCATCCCTTCTAAGGCGCTTCACGCGTCGACGCACTGGCAAGCTCAGACATTTCCTCGTCAATGAAGAGTACGGATTGCGATTGGCGAACGGGAAACGTATCTAGCCAGGAGTTAATTCCGCCGCGATATGAAGGGGACAGGTCCAGGAGAGCCCAGGACTTCATGGAGCCGAACTCCCGAACACTAACAGCGTACGGGTGCCGGTCGGAATGAGAGACTCCACGAGCCATTCAATGGCGGTAATGGCTCGCGCATGATGGAATCAAACGACACCAGGCGGCCAGCAAGGTTGGGGAGCGAATTGTTAGCGCGGAGAATGCAGAGTCAAAAACCGTTCATGGTTGTCCTCCAGATCTAGTGAGCTAAATAAAAGTGATTTCAGAAGCAAAAAAGTCACGTGCGGGGAGGGCCCCCTTCCGCGGGTTTTCTCCCTTACTGGTTTATAGCCGTCATGTATGGCTATCTATCCTTATTTGCTCGCGCAGGCCTGCTTTGTTATTAAGAACAATGGCTTACAAAATTGTCGTGGAAATACTGCAATGCTGGGGTATACATTGTGAGAGATAACTATGGACACACAGGAACAGTCCAGGCTGGAACTGGAGACAAAAGGTAGAGCTGAACCACTCCCGAAGGCGCGAGCTCAGTGGCTCTGACTCAACTTTTCCCACCACCAAAGTCAACAACCTCAACTTCGCCTAATTGGAAGTCGTTTGCGACCAAGAACGAATGGGCTGCATTTCTTGAATGGGAAGGGATGTCGTGTGAACTTGCGATTGACTGACAGTGAGGAGGGGGCTATCACTACATGGGCGTCAACAACTCAAACGGGCTCTAGAACAGCTAAGAAATCCGGCTTAACCGGAGCAGCACATGTTGCGCATCGACATGGGTGATGTCTCCTACGCGTATCACCCCCACACGTGCCCCACTGGTTCGGTCAAACCCTGAAGACGTATCAGCCCCCGATACTCTCCATTGCTTTAGACTATTTTGCCCTGTGGCTACGCCACTGCCCCAAGACAGGCTGTCAGAGATTTTCATGGCTAAGGGCAAGAAGAAATATCGCTCGCCGCGATGTGCGCTTGCTGTCGCCAAAAGAAATATCGTAAACAAAAGCGTGAACGCAATGGCTGCCTTGACACCTCCCCACCGACGGCCTAGCCTTCACGTTCAGGAAGTGCATCATTTGATCTGTATCGTCTGGCCTCTTTCTCTCGCCTTTCCACAGCGGAGTCCATTTGGCTACATATAGCGTGTTTGTCTTCTGTAACGAGTGCTCCCAGGTTCATGCTCTCGGGATATCGCTCGCGCTCAACGATGGTCCGCCCAGCAAGAGCGAGCATCGGAGACGCCTACGCCGGACAAGAATTGCCAGCGCAGGTCGCGCAGCTTTCGAATAACCAATTCACTTGTCCTGAAACAGGAATGCTCACATCGCAAAAAAGATAACAATCAGGTGTTTCTTGTCCCGATAGGATAAAAGGTTGGGTCTGGAAAGATGAAAAGAGGGCATCATCATGATGAGGTGGAGATGGGTTTCCCGTGTCCGCCTTGACAGTCCCTTCGCAGACGGGCTTCCACCTTTCTCTATGCCATCCAACCCCAATGGAACCGCCTCCGACTGCGACAGATATCCCCTGGACCACAGTACCGCCCACGCAACCAGGAACCTATTGGTTCAAGGGTGAGCCCACATCGAGTGGCTGATTGTGGTGGATGTTCACGTGAGGGATGGAGAGAGTTGACCGTCTGGCGGCCTCAACATCGACCAACCCGTGGCGAAACTGAACGGTCAGTGGCGCGGCCCGATCCCGCCCTCATCGGGACCAGGAAGCCGGTAGATAGTTGCCAGGTGTGAATCGTGATGCACCGACGCGGTTCTAGGCTTGAATCTGATCGACCAAGGCCTGAATTGTTAGTGGTGCATTTCCCTTCGGCACGGTTATTCACCAACGCGTAGACGTTCCGGTTCTCCGCTGACAGCGCGTCTCACCAATTCCACGGTCTCTCGTCGCATCTCCGGTAGCTCTCCGACAATCTTCGTGTAGGGTTCCGCTCGCTTCTTGGCCGCTGCGTAGGAAAACTTCAGCGGTGTGAGCAGGCGCAGCACCGTGAAGGGCGCCGTAAAGCTGCCCAGGTGCGTGCTGTTCAGCAAGGGAGGGCATGTACGACCAGTGATTGTAGACATGCGCAACACGATGTGCCGGTGGAACTCACCTCCAACTCGATGCAGTGGGCGCACCGTTGGAACAGGCGGTGAAGTAGGCACACTAATGTCTGCGGAGCAGACTTGCCGATTGTGAACTGCCGCTAATCGGTTTCTTTCATTCAACGCCATTCGACAGCGCCGAATCCGAGCCTGAGGAAGACGTACATCAGGCTTGACGGTGGTAATCGTTTGATTGCTGTACGCAACATTCTGGTAGGGGCATCCCGGTGTGAAGCGGCATATCGGAGCGCCACTCCATGTTGATCGAAGATTCGGAGTGAAGGAGGCGTCTCCTACCACTATATTTTCTTCTCCTGTTCCTGAAGCCAGCGTGTCTGGCTGACAAAATATTCGCGCCCCGTGAGGTCGATCATGACTCTGTCGCCAAAGATCAGACGAAGGGCGAGTGGAGGGCCTGGGGAGGAGTCCGTAGTGGTAATCCTCCCTTGTTAGGCGCGATACCTGCCATGTGAGGTATGTCGGTCAACGACTCGCGGGGCTATACTAGGGCTCAGTGGAGCGGGCCACAGCGTGCAATTGGCAGGGTGAGATCTCTGTTTTCGAACGTCTAGAGAGGAACCAGCACGAAACGGAGAAGCCCAGGAAATGTTTTGGTTTCCCGCGTAGGACATCACCCGATTTGTTTGCAAGTTATAGCCCTCCAGGGATACCGTCAGTGTCGTCCATCCTCGTGATTGTTGTATATTCAACGAGAGTGCCTTCCCACCAATCGTTTCCAGATCGATGAGTCGATCGCTAGATCGTTGGGCGGAGTAGTTTCCCATGGTGCCGATGATGAGCCGCTGGCTCTGCTGGTAATTCATGGCGAGAGAGGCTGAAGGCGACCGATTCGGACGCCAGACCAGTCTTGCTGTTCCGTCCGATAGCCGAGTGTAGGGGTAACGGTCAGGAGTGTTGAGCGGACGAAGCGAGGCCGTGACTGTCTGCAGCTTGACGCGGTTGTCCGATCCATTGCGAAGAAGATCGGCTCCGAGGGTGTAACTGGAGGTCAGTCCGGCATTCCATGCGGCACCGTGCCATACCTCAGGGTGTGGCTTCTGAGTGTGATTGTTCACTTTCTGTGGGCGATGCCGGTCGTATCCAGGGTGCTATTCAGCGCATTTTGCGAATAGGTCACGGCGAGGTTGGGCCAGAGAGCCTTGTTCAGGAGAGGGCCAACTCGGCCATAATGCTGTCCCAGGCGAGCCCGCGTGGGGTCTCCGTCCACATTATTCCATTGTTGGCCGATGGCACTGCGCGTGGTGGTCAACCCATTTTTCCACTCTCCCAGACCTCTCTTCACCGCCTGGTCTGGTCCATTGTAGAACGCCTGCCCCGCTGTCCGGCACGCCCGCGCCGTAGCGGCCGAGCCCGAGGAAGCGGTGAGGCCGAGTCGCATCATGCGGCTTGCTGGATCGTCTTGGTGTCGCCGGGAATGCTGTTCACCCTGATTGGTATTACCTCAGTTTCCGTCGCGAATGCTCCTTTGAGCCAAGTCGTCGAGGCGAGCACACACCCCCCCGGGTGCCGTGGCCGATTGCCAGTCAAGTGACAGATCACGCACATTCGCCCGGGCAACGGGGGCGTATAGAAGGTCGGTGTGATATTCGCTTGATACACCGGGGCCTGCGCTGGCTGTGCACTGGTCTGGCAGTTCTTGGAAAGGAGAACCAGGAAGACCACCGCGGAGGAACGTCGCTACTCCAGACAGGACTCGGCGATAAGGCTAGTGGCGAGCATTAAACTTTAAGCATTTTATTACGCATCTACACTGATCCGAAATCACCAACGCCCCAGTGTGAGGGGTTTCAAGCATGATACGTACCAGGAGCTACAAATCGTCATGCCGCCCGCCAATCAGTCATTTAGGTATGTTTGGTTATCGGCCGCTGCTCAGAGAAGCTGTGGAAGACGTATGGAGTTCCCCTTCATTGTCGTAGTGTGTGATGCTCATTTACCTTCGCATGTTCTTCTATCGCGTGCCGACACTGATAAGTTGCCGGCGCAGGTCCTCAGACAGCGACACCATCGAAGTCCTGCACAACACCACGCGCCTGAGCGTATCCGCCTGAGCGGCATCGACTGCCCGGAGAAAGCGATCCAGAAGGAAAAAATAAGAGAGGAATACGACATGAGAAGAAAACCCTTGTTGTATGGGTTCTGGGCGTACTTCATCTCTTTGGGAATCAGCGTGGCTCGCGCCAGCGATCTTCCCGACCACACCCCTGACGCCAGGCGCGACGACCCAGCGGATGTCACGCAGGCCAGTATCAGACAGACTCATTTGCGTGTCGGGTCGGACGAAGACCGTTCGCCCAGCGACAAGCTACGCCAAGAAACTGAAAGAACAACAGATTGCGGAATATGGTTAGTACCGATATCGGACCCAACCCATTATGAGGGAGGACCACCTCATTAGCCTTCAACTTGGCGGCCATCCGACGGACCCCAAGAACCTCTGGCCTTGAACCTTATATGGTTGAAATGTGGCGCACGAATTAAGGGATGTGCTCGAATCCCGACTGAAGCGAAACGTGTGTGCGGGAAAGATAACGTTAAAAGAGCAGCGCAAAAAGCTATCGCACAAGAACTGGATCAAGGCTTACCATACCTATGTCAATGCAGAGGGCTGTCACTGAACTATCGGATGATGATGAGTAGCAGTGAAGGTGAGCGCAAGCGGCGGGTATCGAGTACCAGGGAATTGTCCCCGGAGCTATCAGCAGCCGCCGTGGAATGGCGGAAAAGGAGCCGATTTCGCTCCATCCGCTGAATTTTTGATGAAGCAATTAAGGCGCTCATAAATGTGAATCCGAAACACGTGAAAAGAGGAGCCGAACTAAGAAATAGTTTCCGTAGCCTTTGCTGAACCGAATCAATAACCTCTTGAAGGCGGCTTAATTTCAATCCTTCAGCATAGCCAATAAATGGTCAATGTGGTTGTATCCACTAATGGGCTGAACATCAATAAATCCCAATCGCTGAAACCGTATAAGGTCGGAATGGGAAAAAGGGACGCATCCTTTAGCTCTATGTCTACCTCTCGCACTAAGCGTTATAATCAGCCCTCAAGGCTTTCTCAAATTCATCACTCTGAAACCATTCCATCTCTTGACCGATTCACCAAATGGGCAATAGCCCAATCAATGTGTCCAGATAGATTCTCTAAGTGCGAGGCGCTGACGTTTTTCCAAACGGCAAGCTCTAAATGAAGCCAGCCAGCTAATCCGATAAAACTTATTGCCAATATAACGAGGAGAAACTTGATTTCATAAGCAAGCCTTTCTCCGGCGCAGCTAGCCAAGCCAGCGTCGTCATGGCAGCACCGAATAGAGCGACCGAAATAGCAATGGTATTGTTTCTCTGCCGCATACCGCACCCTTGTGGAGAGGGGGTATCACAGGGACATTATGCTCCAGTGTCATCTCACGAATACGAACTTTCATGTGATTTTATAAAGTTCGATACATTCATGCCGCTAGATGACCAAGCTATCTTAAAATTGGAAGTGGCGAAAATGGTTTAGCCAATGCCAATCCAGGAATGAACTAGAATCCGCCTTCAAAGTCCATACTTCGATGAGATGGAGAAATGCGAACAGCATCAGTGTTACTGGGCCTTGCTCCATCTGGTCGTGGATCCTGCTCGATATCTGCGGTGCCCTGAATCACGTAACGGAAGCAACGTCGAATCGGTATAAGGATTGGTGTGAGCGATAACTCCTCTCTGACAGTACAATTTCCAGCATGGAATGGTATGAGATGAGAAACAGACTTCTTCATCAAGAACAACTCTCGCGCAAAGGTAGATACCGGGTTCATAGCTTCGGTCAACCAACCACCTCCGCAAACCGTCCGATTATGAACTGCCAGAATTCTTCGTGCTGACCGGAGTAACTTCCACCGTGGCGATAACTCGGAGAATGTATTTGGGTGAATCTAGAGAATTGTAAAACCTACATTTGTCGCCGGTAAGTCCGATCAATCTTTCCTGCTATACTTGCGCCTGGCAGATTTATCTATACGACCACGCGCTGCTGAAAATGGTGATGAAGCGGCTGATGAATGCTTGGTGCTGGTCAATACCAGGGCCTGGCTTTGCCACAACCGTCTTCGGCTGTAAGACATTGCAATCTTCCATCCTGGCAACGATCGCCCTGATTTCTTCGTTCAACCAGTTAGCCGGAAAATGGGGAAGGCTTAAGCAAGCGCGTGCCGGACATGCAAGACGATGCCTGGGTCATCCTGATAATCTGGGAGAAAAAGGACACTTTAACTTCGTAAGCAATGCGCCACGGGCTATTTGTTGGGGACCGGTACGCTCTTCACCATCCTTGACGGTAGAGCGCACGGAAAAACCGGAGTGGTCCGCGTCAGTTACGCCCACGATAAGGCGGGCAATCTTGTCTTAGTGGTCGAAGCGCCAATGATGGCAAGCATTACTATCTGAAATGGACGCCGATGAAATAGCGGATGCTCGCTGCTCTCATAGAAGGGAAGTTGCTCCTATAAATACGGTGTTCGAGTCATGATCAGATCGCCGCTGCTCACCCGACCGGTCTGGCCTGGCGACTGGGGAACCACTCTTATTTGCGATGATATCGAATCCAAAGTTACCGGTAGCTGCGGTGGTGAGCGAAGAGAATCGTACTCGCCGTCATTCATCTATGTCTGTCGGGCGTTGGCGCGAATCGTGCCGTACCTATGGACATCGTCCCCCCGCGCTGACCAACGCGACGGCGGGAGTGCGCGCGGCTTTGAGAATCAGCACCACCCAATCCACAATGGCCGATCTGAATCGTCTTAGAAATCATCCGGGCCTCAGCATCGCTGGCTTCGGGGATCTGTTGAAACACATGGGGTCTTGAAGCCGTCACTGAATACACCGGGCAAGATCATGGGTTGGCAGCACGTAGATGACATCGCACACTCTTGACCATCCCCAACGTGTACGCCGGGTTTTTGAAGTCCTCGGACCGACCTTTGTCAAGCTTGAGCCAGATTCTGGCGACTCGCCCTGACCTGTTCGGACCCGAGTGGATCACTGAATTCGAAAAGCTCAATGGCAAGCGCCCCCGCTGGATTTCGCCGAGCTTCGTCCTCAGGTCGAGGAAGATCTGGGAGCACCGCTCGAAGAGATCTTCCAAGAGGTCGAAACCACACCACTCGCTGCCGCTTCCTTGGCGCAGGTGCATCGGGCGACCTTGAAGGACGGGACGAAAGTGGTGCTCAAGATTCAGCGCCCTGGGATCCGGCCAAGAATTGAATCCGATATGCGCCTGATAGCCCATCTGGCGTCGTTGGCCGAAAAGCATGTGCCTGAGTTGGCCGCCTATCACCCTCAAAAGGTCTTCCAGCACTTCGTGAAGTCGCTCCAGAACGAGCTCAACTTCATGACGGAAGGACACCAAGCCGACCAGGTCGCGGCCAATTTTGAAGGCCATGAGCAAATCGTCATTCCCAAAATCTATTGGGAATGGACAAGGCCACGGATTAATGTCCAGGAATTTGTGGATGGCATCCCTGGAGTGGACATTCGAGCCATCGATGCAGCCGGAATGGACCGGAAACGCATTGCCCAAACTGGGGCGAGGGCGGTGCCTCAAGATGATTCTGATAGACGGGCTGTTCCATGCCGATCCGCACCCGGGGAATTTCTTCATCTTGCCTGGTGAACGCATTGCCTTCATCGACTTTCGGCATGATCGGACGCGTCTCTGAGGTCAGACGGCAACAGCTGATGACTGCTGCTGCAGGCGTTGCTGGACAACGACGCCGAGGGACTGTCCACGATTCTTCTGGAATGGTCTGACAGAGGAGGAGACGATCCGGGGAACTGTCAGGAGCCGTTGAGGGAGTTTCTGAGCAAGTATGCCGGAAAATCGATGGGCCCTCATGGATTTGTCGGCCATGGTTGGAGGACTTGTTGAGTCTTGGTCCGAGACAACAAGCTCACGATGCCCCCGGATCTAGCCATGCTGCTCAAAGTGTTTGTCTCGCTGGACGGCGCATTCAAGAAGCTCGACCCGGGCTTTGATATCATGGCCGCGATACAACCCATCCTTCATGAGGCTGTCATCGACAAATTATCTCCCAGCAAGCCCTAGGGAAACGCGGACTGAAACATTCTCACGCAATATCTGGAGTTATTCGCTGACCTGCCCAAGGAGATACGCCGCGGAATCTATGCGGCGAAGACCGGTCATCTGAAAATTCGCGTGGAACTGAGCCAAGTCGATGAACTGCGACATGCTGGTCATGCGTGCCAGCCGCCTGCGGGCTGTGGCCGGCATCACGGCAGCCTTGCTGATCGCAGGGTTCCAGAAGTTATGTTTCTCACAAGATAGTGTCGGAACAAAGCCAGCCGGGGCCTTGGCTGTCCAGTGTGCCCTCATCGGAGGTTCGTCCTAAGGTGAATGTCGAAGAAACGTGATGGAAGGTTGGGTACCGTGCCGGATGTCCGGCGCTTCATCCATTTCTTGCCCTTTTGAGAGCTAAGTCCGCGTCCTCAGACTTGCCACGCCGATCCTATTGATTACGTTAACGACAACAAATTTAGAGGAGATCATGGCTCGCGCTAAAAAAGCCGTAATGAAATAGCGGCGGAACTTAGGCCAATCGCAATAAATCTTAATAAAGAGGCGCTCCGTGTATACGACACTGTGGAAGGAGCCTGACCGAAGCGGGTGAGCAATTCGAAGACCCAGTGACTGAGGCCCGCGCCGAGGTGAAAAAGGACAAGCCATCGAGACGTGACAAAAGGCACAAGGGTAAGTCCTGATTTCGGTCCCCACGACCTGTCCATGGTAGCGTTTCGCGTCACGAAAGACTGTGTAAGCCGCATTGGCGTCCTCGTAATTATTGGAACTCACAACTGGAATAGATACAAAGGCCTCCAGAATGAGTTGGATTTGACCCTGGAGCGAAGGCAGCAAAAACAAAGATTGCCTAGAGGTTACGAAAGCCCGAGTCGCGATGTTTTTGGTCCTACCTTTCTGACTCCCAGTTGATAGGCCATCCTCTAAATTAGTAATGCACCCCGCGATCACCGTCACCGTGCTGGGTCACATCGAATTTGGCCGCCTTTGCCATGGCCTATCTCCTGATCGAGTGCCCGTCCTGCTGGCCGCCAAAGTGATGCTCCTTCAGCGGTGGAGAAGTGAAGCGTCACTTCCGTCAGACGCGGTCAGCGTAACTCACTGCTGACCGCTAGCATCCGATTCCGATGCCTCAGCATCGCGCTACTGCTTCTCGGCCTTCGCCCGAAGGCCTCAAGCAAGTCTTTGAAGTAGGGCGTCATCAGGACTACGAGACGCGGAATGTTTCATCGAGGATCAAATCCGGCGACTTGCTCGGTCGACGCACGACTGAGGTAGACGACGACCGTGCCGTCCCCTGTTGGGAGCGCCGCCGCCCCTTGTTGCGAGGCAGTTGTATTCGTGGCTGGCGTAGTATTGGCGATCCACGAAGACATAGGCTTCGCCGACCTGGAAGAGCATGCGGTGAGACAGGGCGAAGGTCGGACGCCCAAAGGACTTCGCTATTAATCCACAAAAACTGTTCCTCGAACTCCTCGCCTTGCTTTGAAGGTGGTGGCCGGATACTTGATTAGTACGTTGTACACGGAGGGGGAGATACTTCGCAAGGAGCTATCGATTGTTTTGTAGCAATGGACAGCTCGTCGCTCGCGAGCAGGTGAGGTCCGCTCTTGCGTGCGTAAGGCGCGACGCCGGCCAGCCCTTTCGTGTGATAGGCCTGGTAGCGGGCCAGCAACCCCTCGCGTATCAGCGCCTCCACCGTCTGAATCGGCACGCGCCCGTCCTTGCTGGCTGAGTTCAGCGCCCGAAAGGCCGCCATCTCCTTGGCGTCCAGATTCAGGTCATTCGCCCGGTTCCACTTCGAGGTAGCGCCGGGCTTCCTTCTCTCCGTTTGGAGCCAGCGTCACCCCTGCAAAGTCGGCCAATGTCCCTTCGTTCTCAATCTTTCAAGCCCAAGGTTCCCAATCTTTCCAAACGCCAGTGATCACCTTGATGTTCATGAACGTAGCCGCCTCACGAAAGAGCTCGGTAAGATTCTCAGCCGGTTTGGTCTTCACCAACAAAGCCATGCCGAGGGCGAGTTCCCGATCCGATCCTTCAGTGGCCGTCCACGTGACAATTTCGCCCTCCCGGATCCTCTGCCGGTCGCTGTCCGAAATCTGCAACTCCTGCAATACTTCATCTGCGGGGGCAGCGCCGATGCATCAAGGACGGGACTGCATAACACCAGCGCTACACAGATGCTCACGACGGTACGGGTGGCGCCCAGGAGGTTGACGACACAACGGTGGAGGATAGGGGAACAGGACTTGGCTTTTGTTATTCTTGATTTCATGGGCTCCTCTTCAGGGTTTCCCCTCATGGGCTCGCCCTCGTTACCACAGAGTTTGTTTTGGACCCTCAGAAGGATCTCCCAAAACTGCAGAAAAATCAATGCGGGAGAGTTGTTCCCGCGAGTGGGCTTCATCGTGACGAACCTGAGCCTGCCCAGCCGGGCGGTGGTGCGGTTCTACAACAAGCGCGGGACAGCAGAGCAGTGGATCAAAGAAGGCAAGCAGGCGGTGAAGATGACGCGGCTGAGTTGCCACCGGTTCCGGTCCAACGAGGTGCGGCTGTGGCTGAGCGTGATCGCCTACAACCTGGGGAACCTGTGGCGGCGGCTGGTGCTGCCGAGCGAGATCGAGAACTGGTCGCTGACCAGCTTGCAGCAGCGGCTGGTGAAGACCGGCGGCCGGCTGGTCAAGCACGCCCGCTACTACTGGCTGCTGTTGGCTGAGAGCCATCTGACGCGGCGGCTGTTTGCCGGCATGCTGCGAGATGCGCATGGGGCTTCCTGTACCACCAGCACCAGCCGTCTAAATTCTATTGTCTAGACGTACCGCTTGACAGCACCGAAGAGGCAGCCTAGAACCTATCTCAAAATTGCTTGAGGAGCATGGTAATCGATGCGAGCTGCACAAACCCCAGGAAGTTTGAGGCGTAATATTCCCAACGAATGAACAAAGAGGCAACTGCTCAATGCCTTACACATCGTCGTGCTCTACAACCGTCTGCGCGAGAATCCTCGCCCTCGATTTCGCGCCCCGGAACGTTCTTCTCTTCGCCGGCAAGGCGGCTACAACCCGCAGTGGCATTACGGGAACGAACCGGAAAACGCGCCGGGCGCTGGATGCGACCTTGCATCACTTCAGCCGGTATGAGCCGACTCTTCAATCCTCTTCGCGAGGCCCTGTTGACGCGCACGGCGACTATTACATGCATCTGGTTGATCTCACACCGTACAGCGAGGCGCAGTGGACATTACGCTGACCTGCACGGCTGGACTCACAAAGCTATCGTCAATGTCGCGAGCTCGTGGAAGTTCTCCAGCGACCGGACGATCGCCGAGTATGCGCGGATAATCTGGGGGTCACGCCATGTCCGGTGTCCTAGCAAGGCCGATATGACAGTCGCACAACGTGATCAACTCTGCACCAGCACCAGTCGCACCGTGACGATGGACGCGATCAGGAAGGCGACTCCCGGCTGGTACAACAACTGGGGGCGGTCATCAGTCTCTGCGACGCTCCTGCGTGAGGTGATCCCGATGAACAGAAAGTTCCTTCTCACCGGTCTCAAGAAAATCCCCTGTTCCCGCACCCTGGGCGACGCGGGCGCGTTGGATACCTCGACAGTTCAGGCACGCGTGCTGTTTGGCCCCCCACCGGAAACCGCGGCGGGCGAGAGGCCGACCTCGTGGACTTCCTCGCTGCAGGTCACCCTCTTCGAGGAGCTCGGCCGCAGCGATCCCAGACGGCTCGCCCGGATTGTCCACGAACGGAGCTACTATAGTGGACGGCGAATATATCTATGAACAGGGGAAGCCTGGCGTGGCGCTGTTCCTCATCCGACGTGGCGTCGTCGAGATCACGAGGCGGAGACAGAAGGGCGAGGAAGTGCGCCTCCTCGTCTTGTTGAGCCTCCCGCCTCCTTCGAGGAGTTGGCGGTCACGGGGGCAGAGGTGGTTCGCTGGACTTCCGCCCGGGCTCGTGGTCCGGTCTCCTTGGTGGCCCTCGGGTGTTCAGACCTGGATGCTCTCATCCGTAACTTCCCGCCCGCGAACAAGATTCCTCAAGAAGGTGGCTCAGATCATCGCCATGAGGCTCCAGACGCTCGTGGGGGCTGGAGTACTCAAGGAGGATGATAAGGAGTCGAAACCGTGACGCCTAGCAGTGCCGGATGCTCTTCGTCTGTCGTGGCTGCCGCCGGCGTGGCCTCTGGCAGCGTACCTGCTCATGGAGCTTCGGAGTCTCATCGTCCCTGTGGTGGTGAGCGGCCTGCTCGCATACATCTCTGTCGACCCTCATTGCGCCGCCGGCTTGGAGGGGTACAGGGTACCCCGAGACGCGATTGATTGTTACTACTGTATTCCCGTGCCTCCTCCCTGTTCATCGTAAACTGCTTCCGGCCGTCATGCCCACGGATATCCAGGCCATCGCATTTCCGTCGAGGTGCTCCACAAGATCAATTAGCGCTACAAGGCCCTGATGGGCTTGATGAATCGCTGGCAAAAGGCAATCTGGCTTACCAACTGGTGCACCGTGATTTGACCCTTTGGTTGATCAAATAACCATCAGCTCGCCCTGACGCGGGAAGAGCGTGCCAAATTATTCGCCTCGCGCCCCGACGCGCCAGCCGGATCTGACAGCAATACGTAACTGAACGGTGCCACAACGAG
>ERZ1370068.7586-contig-6496_pt1 | contig 61369 bp, 71 predicted proteins | sample MGYA00561227_ERZ1370068 | MGnify/ENA primary metagenome ERZ1370068 (study PRJEB38410, sample SAMEA6850437) | metagenome | study: Metagenomic assessment of the ecological functions of the soil: analysis of the soil microbiota associated with the...
AACCAGCCTGGGGACCAGCCCCAACGCGGTCGGCGACCCTCGACGCGGACGGAAGTGTGACGGGTGCTCCAGCACAGCGGCTCGCAGGGTGCCAAGAACGTGATGGTCCAGCTCGGTGCCGGAGACGGATCCCTTTGTCACCGCGTGGGACGCGCCCGTGATGTACTCGTTCTTCAGCACGCCTGTCAGCGGCATTCAGGATTTCGATCTCGACGGCCATCCCGACCTTCTGCTCGACCCCGTATACAACACCGCCGCCATCCTGCGCGGCCACGGCGACGGCACCTTCGAAGTGCCGGAGATTCGATTCGGGACCGGCAACGGCTACGGATTCGCCGTTACCGGGGACGTCGATCGAGATGGCCGACCCGACCTGGTGACCGCGAACAGCGGGCTCATCGGTAACTCCCAGCAAGCAAGAGTCGCGGCCGATCTCGTGGTCCTGCTCAACACGACGCCGGGAGGTCCAACCGGTGTGGCACCGGCGCCGAACGTGAATGCGCTCTCGCTGTCGGCGCTGCACCCCAATCCGGCGCGGGATCTTCCCCGATCCAGTTCACGCTCGCCGCACGTGCGCCGGCGACGCTCGAGCTGTTCGACCTCTCCGGTCGTCGTCTCCGATCGCGCGAGGTGGGATCGCTCAGCCCAGGCTCGCATCGCGTGAGCTTCCCGCGGAGCGAGGCCTCGATCCGGGACTCTATTTCGTGCGCCTGACCCGGGGAACCGAGCGTCGGAGCGCCCGGGTGATCGTTCTCCACTGCTGGTCCGCGCAGCGCCTCGCCGCGAAAGCCACCGACCTGTCACAGAATTACCCAACCCGGCGGACAGTTCCCTTAACTCCACCGGACTGGCCTTGGCTATGCTGCTCATGCGCATCGAATCAGCCTGTGTCATCATGGACCGCTCGGTCGCAGCGCCAGGAGCCCTCTTGAATCGATTGCTTGGACCCTTGCCCAGGAACCGCCCAGGGAGGCTTCCGCGGCCTGGCCCGCCGTGGTCGCGACGCCTCGTTCTCGCGACGCTGCTGGCCGGATGCTCTGCCTCCCAGAAGAAGCGCACGGCCAAGGTCGCGGTGACGGTCGCGCGCGCCGAGCAGCGGTCGATGCCGTACTCGATCCTCTCCAACGGGAACGGTCGAGCCGGCGCAGACCGCGGCCGTGGGCTCGCAGGTCGGCGGCGTCGTGCTGCACGCCGCGTTCCGGGAGGGCGACGACGCGCGCAAGGGCCAGACGCTGGTCCAGCTCGATCCGCGCCCGTTCGAGGCGGCGCTGGCGCAGGCGCGCGGCATGCTCGCCAAGGACCGCGCGCAGTACGCGAACGCCAAGTCGCAGGCCAGATCGTGCCGAGAAGCTGCTCGAGCAGGACCTGATCTCGGCCGAGGAGGCGCAGACGCGCAAGTCGACCGCCGAAGCGATGGCGGCCCAGGTCAAGGCCGCCGACGAGGGTACGGTGTCGGACGCGCAGATCAACCTGCGCTACGCCACCATCGTCGCGCCGATCTCGGACGCACGGGCAGCCTCACACATCCACGTCGGCGACTACGTGAAGCCCAGCACCGCCGAGGCGCTGGTGACGATCAACCAGCTGCGTCCGATCCTGGTGCGCTTCACGGTGCCTGAAGTGAGATCCCCGCGATCCAGCGAGCGCGGGAATGAAACTCCGGGGTCCTGGCGGCGGCGCAGAACGATTCCGTCACCACGCCGGGGACGCTGGTGTTCGTCGACAACGCGGTCGGACCGCTCGACCGGCACCCTGTCTCCTCAAGGCCGAGTTCCCGAACGTCGACGCGCAAGCTCTGGCCGGGCCAGTTCGTCAGCGCGAAGCTCGTCCTCTACGTCGATCCGACCGGCCACCGTGGTGCCTCGAGCAGGCGGTGTCCCAGGGCCCGCGGGGCCGTTCGTCTACGTGGTGAACGCCGACTCCACCGTGACGGCGCGGCCGATCCAGGTCGCGCGCACCGCCGACCAGCTGGTGGTGATCGCCAGCGGCCTGAGCCCGGGCGAGACGGTGGTGACCGACGGACAGATGCGTGCGCTCGCCGGGCGCCAAGGTCGAGATCAAGCATCAGGAACGGCACGAGACGACGGCGGACGACGGCCGCAGCGCGAGCGCGCAATGAACCTCGTCGCGGATCTTGGATCGAGCGGCCGGTGATGACCACGCTGGTCATGCTCGGCATCCTGTTGTTCGGCGTGATCGGCTACACGCAGCTGCCGGTCAGCGACCTGCCCAACGTCGACTACCCCGTCGATCTCAGGTCAGCGCCAGCCTGGCGGGGCCGGATCCCGAGACCATGGCGTCGGCGGTGGCGACGCCGCTCGAGAAGCAGTTCTCGACCATCGCCGGCCTCGACGCGATGACCTCGACGCAGCGGCCAGGGCATCCGCCAACATCACGCTGCAGTTCACGCTCGACCGCGACATCGACGCCGCGGCGCAGGACGTCCAGGCGGCGATCGCGAAGACGCTGCGCCAGCTGCCCGCAGGGCATCATTCCGCCGTCGTACCAGAAGGTGAACCCGGCCGACTCGCCGATCCTGTTCCTCGCGCTGACCTCGCCGCTGCTGCCGCTGTCGAAGCTCGACGAGTACGCGCGAGACCTTCCTCGCGCAGCGGATCTCGATGGTGAAGGGCGTGGCGCAGGTGCAGGTGTTCGGCTCGCAGAAGTACGCCGGTGCGGGTCCGGCTCGACCCGCAGCGCGCTGAGCACGCGACAGATCGGGATCGACGAGGTCGTCGGACGCGATCGACAAGCGGCAACGTCAACCTGCCGACCGGCATCCTGTGGGGACCGCAACACGCGACCACCATCCGCAGCCGACCGGCCAGCTCGAGAGCGCCGACGACTTCGGCGCTCGCTGGTCGTGACCTATCGCAACGGCGCGCCCGGTCCGGCTCGGCGACCTTGGCGATGATCCGTGGACGACGTCCAGAACAACCAGGTCGCGAGCTGGTTCGACGGCCAGCGCGCGCATCGTGCTCGCCGATCCAGCGCCAGCCCGGCACCAACACCGTCGCGGTCGCCGACGGCGTGCTGGCCCTGCTCGAGCGGCTCGGCCCGCAGCTGCCCGCCTCGGTCGAGCTGCACCTGCTGTTCGATCGCTCGATCTCGATCCGGCAACTCCGTGACGGACGTCCAGTTCACGCTGTTGCTCACCCTGCGCCTCGTGGTGATGGTGATCTTCCTGTTCCTGCGCAACCTCACCGGCGACGATCGATCCCGAGCCTGGCGCTGCCGATCTCGGTGGTCGGCACGTTCGCGGTGATGCGCCTGCTCGGCTACAGCCTCGACAACCTCTCGCTCATGGCGCTGACGCTGGCGGTCGGCTTCGTGGTGGACGACGCGATCGTGATGCTCGAGAACATCGTCCGCCACATGGAGATGGGAAAGACGCCGGCTGCAGGCGGCGCTCGACGGCTCGCGCGAGGTGAGCTTCACCATCCTGTCGATGACGCTGTCGCTCGTCGCCGTGTTCATCCCGGTGCTGTTCATGGGCGGTCTCATCGGGACGGCTGTTCCACGAGTTCGCGGTCACGATCAGCGCTGCCATCCTGGTCTCGGGCGTGGTCTCGCTCACGCTCACGCCGATGATGTGCAGTCGCTTCCTCAAGCCCGAGGGCGGGCGGCGTCACGGGCGCTTCTACGAATCCTCGGAGCGGGTGTTCAACCGGATCGCGGGATCTCTACGGGCGAAGCCTGGCCTGGGTGATGGCGCGCCGCCGCATCGCGATGTTGTTCTCGCTCGCGATCCTGGCCGGCACCGTGGCGCTCTACATGATCGTGCCCAAGGGATTCATTCCCAGCGAAGACATCGACCAGCTCGTGGCCACCACCGAGATGGCCGAGGGCACGTCGTTCGACCTCGATGATCCGGCACCAGCAGCAGGTCGCGGCGATCGTCCAGAAGGACCCCAACGTCCGCGACTTCATGTCGTCGGTGGGCGGCGGCGGCAACTCCGTCTCGAACCAGGGCCGCCTCGTCATGCACTCTGAAGCCGCGCTCGAAGCGCCGGATGAGCGCGGACGAGATCGCGAAGAGCCTCCAGCCCAAGCTCTCCCAGGTGCCGGGAATGCGGGTGTTCATCCAGAACCCGCCGGTGATCCGCATCGGCGCGCGGACCAGCAAGAGCCCTACCAGTTCACCCTCCAGAGCACCGACATCGCGTCGCTCTATCAGGGGCGACCGAGCTGGAGAAGAAGATGCGCGACCTGGACGTGCCTCGCCGACGTCACCAGCGACCTCCAGATCCGCAATCCCCAGATCGCGGTCAAGATCGACCGCAACCGCGCGGCGGCGCTTCAGGTCAGCGCGCGCCAGATCGAGGAGGCGCTCTACGACGCCTACGGCTCGCGCCAGGTGTCGACCATCTTCACGCCCAACAACCAGTACCAGGTGGTGATGGAGCTGATGCCCGAGTTCCAGCGCGATCTCTCCGCGCTGAACCAGCTCTACATCCGCTCCAGCGCCGGCACGCTGGTGCCGCTCGGCGCCGTCGCCACGCTCAGCAGCAACCTCGGCCCGCTGAGCGTCAACCACGCCGGCCAGATCCCGGCGGTGACCATGTCGTTCAACTTGAAGCCTCGGCGCCTCGCTCGGCGACGGGATCGCCGCGATCGAGCGCGCCGCGCGCGCCACGCTGACCTCGGACATCACCACCAACTTCGCGGGCACCGCACAGGTGTTCCAGTCGAGCCAGCAGGGCTCTGCTGGCGCTGCTCGTGCTCGCCGTGCTGGTGATCTACCTGGTGCTCGGGATCCTCTACGAGAGCTTCATCCACCCGCTCACCATTCTCTCGGGACTGCCGTTCGCCGCCTTCGGTGCGCTGCTCACGCTGTTCGCGTTCCGCACCGAGCTCGGGATCTACGCCTTCGTCGGCATCATCATGCTGGTGGGTCTGGTCAAGAAGAACGCGATCATGATGATCGACTTCGCGCTCGAGGCCGAGCGCGACGAAGGGCAAGCCGGCCGCGGAGGCGATCGTCGAAGCCTGCCTCGTGCGCTTCCGGCCGATCATGATGACCACCATGGCGGCGCTGATGGGCACGCTGCCGATCGCGCTCGGCATCGGCTCGGGCGCCGAGTCACGCCGCCCGCTCGGGCTCGCGGTGGTCGGCGGGCTCGCGTTCTCGCAGATCGTCACGCTCTACATCACGCCCGTGATCTACACCTACCTCGACGGTTTCCAGAAGCGGCTGCGCACGCGTCGAGCGCCCCACCGGGTGCCGGGGCGCGTGGTGCCGATGCCCGAGACCGGCGGCGTCATCCGCGTGCCCGCGGGTCGACCGCAATCGTGATCGGCTGAACCGGGGCGCCCGTCGCCCCCGAGCCGGCGTTCGTGATTCTCGATTCCGAACGCGCGCGCGCCGCCCCCGAGCTGCTTCGAACCTCGTCCTGCTTGGGCTATCCTGCCGCCTTCCCGGCCCACCGGCGGGACGGACGGACGGTTCCCGCCGAGCCGCGGCGGATGCGCCATCAGAGGAGGATCACCGCAATGCGATGTGAACGTCTGCTCTTCGGAGCACTCGCGCTCGCGCTCGTGACGACGCCGGCGTCGGCCAAACCGCGGCTCGGCCTCGTGGCGGGCTTCAACGTCGCCAACCTCGACATCGACGGCCGGAGCGGTCTCGGCGCGCGCACCACGTTCGCGTTCGGGGGCGCGGTCGACGTTCCGATCAGCGAGCGCTTCGGCGTCAGGGTCGATCCGATGTTCCTGTCGAAGGGTGGAAAGGCCACCAAGCAAAACGCCTACTGGGGTGTGTTTCAACGCCGAGTTCGACCTCGACTACATCGAAGTTCCGGTAATGGCCCGGTTCGATCTCGCGACGACGGAGACGCGAGGGTATCTGCTCGGAGGCTTCGGTCTCGGGTTCGCGGCCTCGCGCGAGGCCGAGCTGTCGGGCAACGGGCGCACCGAGAAGGTCGACTTCGGCGACGTGTTCAGCTCGACCGACGTGAGCCTGGACCTCGGCGCCGGGATCGGAATCCCTGCGGGGACCGGGCGGGTGACGTTCGATGGCCGGGCCGCGCTCGGCCTCACGGACATCAACCAGGGGCGGAACGGTCACGTTCGCGGGCGCACCGCTGGACGTTCCCTCCACCGCGACCCACACGCTCGACTTCCGCTTCCTCGCCACCTACTTCTTTCCCTGATCGATGACGCTCGAGCCGATGATGATCCAGTTCGCGGGCGAGACGTTCGGCGCCGTGCTGCGAACGCGCCGGGCCGGTGGGTTCACCCTGCGCGAGTCGCGCTACGCGGCGGGGCCCGAACCCCGCCGCACTGCCATGCCCATCCCTACCTGACCTATCTCGTGCGCGGCGACATGCTCGAGCGCGATCCCGAGGCGGAGCGCGTTTACGATGCGGGCAGCGTTCACTTCCATCGCGCCGGTGAGCCGCACTCGGGGCGCATCGGCGGCCGCGGCGCGGTCTGTCTCAGCATCACCGCCGGTCCCGAGATCTCCCGCCGGCTCGAGTCGGGTCCGGCGCATCCGCCGTCGGGCCCCCTGGCCGCGGCGGTCGCCTCGATCGGCCGGCGCTGTCACGTCGAGTTCGGCGCGCGCGACGAGGCCTCGGACCTGGCGCTCGAGGCGCTGTCGCTCGAGCTGGTGGCCGAGGTCATGCGCTCGCGCGACCCGGGCTCGTCACGGATGCCGCGCTGGCTGTTCGAGGTCCGGGACTACCTGAACGCGCACTTCCGCGAGCGGATTCCGCTCGCCACGCTCGCCGCCGTCGCCGGCGTTCACGAGGTCCACCTGGTGAGGAGCTTCCGCCGTCATTTCCGCCGCACGCCCGGCGCCTACGTACGGATGCTGCGCATCGAGTCGGCGCGTCGCGCGATGGTCGAGACGCCGGTCGCGCTCGCCGACCTGGCGCTCGAGTCGGGGTTCACGAGCCAGTCTCACTTCACCCGCGAGTTCTCCCGCCAGCTCGGCATCACGCCGGCGGCCTACCGCCGATCGCACGCGCGCTGAGCGTACGGACATCGCCTCGCGCCGGGGCGTGAGCGATGGATGGGAGCGAAAGCCTGAGGGGGATGGCGGACCGCCATCCCCTCGTGACACCGACCGTTCTCCTAAGCGGGACGTGCCGAGAGATCGCGCCGTCTCAAGATCCAGAACGCGCCGATCGCGAGCAGCGCCATCAGCACGATCAACCCGACGCTCGAGAGCCCCGGGGCCTTGGTCTTGAGTTCCGCACTCAGGGTCAGGCCGGACTTCGACACCGAGCTCAGGACTCCGAATCCGAGGATCCTCGTACCGTCGACGCAGATGTCGAAATCCTGGCCGGGCGGGATACTCGTGCTGATCCGGATGCCCGGAGAGCCCGCGACGGTCACGCTGGAGACCGTATATGCGGCCGGCGCCACTGCGGCCAGGGCCCCACTGAGCGCGTTACGGTATTGCGTGCCGGTCTGGCCATTCGTGAAGGCCTGAGCAACCTGGAAGATCGCGGCGCCGCTGCACGCCGTTCCCCGCGGGATCACCTTGACGAGGAAATTGTCATTGGCGTTCGCGGTGCCCGTGACCGTGAATTCGGCGATCTTCGTCCCGGCCGAGGCGAGGCTAGGGCATGAGGACGAGCGATGCCAGCACGATGCCCCTCGAGATTCTGCTCATCGAACCCTCCTTTCGAGATATCCGCTCGGGACCATCCCATGTCCCGGGCCGCACGATAGGCGTCGCGGCTCGAGCCGGCAAGGATGAGCGGGGGCTGAGCTCGGAAGGTCCGTCGCGCCGAGGCACGCAGCCGCGAAACGCGAAAGGCCCGCTCCGTCGCCGGAGCGGGGCCTCGCGTTCGAAACGCGTGATCAGATCGGGAACAGGATGCGGGCCGAGAAGCTCATGAAATCGGTCTCCGAGTTCTTCACCCGGTGATAGTTGGCGCCGAGCCCGAGCTTCATCGACGAGTGCGTGTTGACCTCGAAGCCGAACCCGCCGACGATGCCGAAGTCCGACGTCGACGTGCTGTTGTCGCCGCTCGGCGTCGACAGCTTGGTCGACGGCGCGTAGTAGCCGCCGCCGAGCTTCACGTACGGCGTGACCATCGGCAGCGTGGAGAGCGGCAGGTTGACGATGCCGTACACGTCGTACTGCATCGCGCTGAACTTGTACTCCGAGCCCGTGCCCATGGTCGCCTCGGCGAAATCGTTCAGCGTGCCCGACGCGCCCCATGAGTGGTACTTCACCTCGCCGCCGACGCCGAAGCGGTCGAAGGTGTACTGGTACTCGCCACCGATGTTGAAGCCGGTGGAGGCGGCATCGCCGAAGTCTCCCGACGGTACCGCTGGCGCCCAGCTCGAGACCGATCTGATGGTTGCCGATCGCGGCGGCGGGCGAAGCCGACCACACGGCCACGAACGCGGCGAGAACGAGAGTGCGGATCCGCAAGACATCCTCCTCGGTTAGGGACATTGGCGGCAGTACTACCGGGCGGGATGATTATCGGCCTCGCGGAGGTCGCGCTTGAGCCGATCGGTCCGGACGGCGGGGAGCGGTCGTGCGGAATGCAACGGGGACATCGTGGCGGGCGCCAAGGGGATCGGCGCGCGGCGGAGAAGAGAACGCGCGCGAGGCGACGCGCCGTCGCCCCGCGCGCTGCGGAAACTCAGGGACGCGGGCTCGAGTCCTGGGTGATCTGGAACAGGAACCAGATCCGCCGCTCGGTCTCGTCCAGGATCTCCTGGAGGATGTTCCCCGTCGGGCTGTCGCGATGGTCCTCGCACACCTTGATGGCCGCGCGCTGCTGCTCGGCCATGCGCCGGTTGTCCGCGAGCAGCCGCTCGACCATCCCCGGGTGGGACGAACTCGTCGTTGTCGTCCCGCACGGTCTGGAGGCTCGAGATGTGCGAGATGCTGCGAATGGTGATCCCGCCGAGCTTGCGCACCCGCTCGGCCAGCCCGTCGACGCCCTCGAGGACCGAGGCCGCCTGCTCGTCGAACAGCAGGTGGTAGTCGCGGAAAGTGCGGACCGGTCACGTGCCAGTGGAAGTTCTTGGTCTTGACGTAGAGCGCGAGCGCGTCCGCGATCAGCGGGTTGACGGCGTTGCAGACGGCACGCACCTCGCGGTGCGAGAGATCGGTCGGCGTCGAGAGCGGCTGCGGCGCGGCCGCGGACTTGGCGTTGGGGACTTGAGGGTGCGGGTGGCCATGAGTGTGCTCCTTCCTGGTTCGTCGTCGCGACCGGCTATCCGCCGATCGAGCTCATTCCCCGCTCGGGCTGGCGGAAGAACGGGCTGTTGATCAGGTGTCCCGGCTCCTTGCGCCACACCGCGGCGCGCAGCAGCTCCTCGATCTCCCGATCGGTCGCGCCGCCGCGCGAGCGCTGGCGGAAGTCGTACTCTTTCAGCGAGAACAGGCAGGTGCGGATCTGCCCGTCGGCGGTCAGCCGGATGCGGTCGCAGTGGCCGCAGAACGGGCGGGTGACCGACGCGATCACGCCGACGCGTGCCGCGACCGTCGAGGTAGCGGTAGAGCGTCGCCGGCGCGCTCGGATCGGTGACTCGCGCCGCCTCGAGCGGGAACTCCGCGTGGATGCGCTCGAGGATCTCGGCCGCCGGGACCAGTCGCTCGCGCGTCCACGAGTGCTGGAAGTCGAGCGGCATCCACTCGATGAAGCGCAGCTCGTAGTCGTGATCGCGCGCCGAAGCGCGCGAGGTCCACCGCTTCGTCCTGGTTGAAGCCACGCATGAGCACGACGTTCACCTTGATCGGCGCGAACCCGACGCGGCGCGCCGCCTCGAGCCCGGCGATCACCTCGTGGAACCGGTCGCGGCGGGCGATCTCGAGGAATCGCTCGGGACGCAACGTGTCGAGGCTGACGTTGACGCGGCGTGAGGCCGGCGGCGGCCAGCTCGCCCGCCATGGTGGCGAGCTTGAGGCCGTTGGTCGTGATCGAGAGATCGAGCCCGGGCTGTAGCTCGTGGAGCATGCGCACCAGACGCGGCAGGTCCATGCGCACGGTCGGCTCGCCGCCGGTGAGCCGGATCCCGGTGACGCCGAGCCCCAGGCAGACGCGCGGCGAAGCGCGTGATCTCCTCGTAGGAGAGCAGGTCCTCGCGCGCCAGCCACTGCATGCCCTCGGCCGGCATGCAGTAGACGCACCGCAGGTTGCAGCGGTCGGTCACCGAGATGCGCAGGTCGCGGACGGTACGGTTCTGGGTGTCGATCAGCGGTGAAGGATTCATCACGATCTCGCGGGGAGAAGACGGGCCTCAGCATACGCCCGCGCCGGCGCGCGCGGTCCACCCCAGGGACGCCACGGGTGTCCGGATCACGTCAATGCGTCGCCCAGTCTTGGGTCGCGGCACGAGGCGCGCTACATTTGCGCGACAGGAGGAACATGCTCGACCACGACGACGTCATCCGGCCGCCCGAACTTCCCTCGAGACGACGCAGGGACCTGGCGACACCGCGATGGACACGGCCGCTCGTGGCGCTGTTCTCGCTGACGAGGCTTGCTCGTATCGGGAGGAGCGGCGCAATCCCAGCAGGTCCCCGACACCAGCTTCGTCGCGGTGGTGGCGACGCCGACCTACACCGACCGCCACCCGCGCGTCCTGTTCGACGAGGGGCACCACAACTTCCACACCACCGAGGCCGGCTACGCCGCCTTCGCGACGCTGATCCGGAGCGACGGCTACGAAGGTGACGCCGGGGCGCGAGCCGTTCATCCGCCGCCTCGCTGCGCGGCTACGACGTGCTCGTGATCGTGAACGCGCTGCCCGCCCCTCCGCCGGGCGCCACGCTCCCGGACCCGAACTCGGGACGTCCGGCGTTCACCCGCGGCGAGTGCGACGCGATCGTCAACTGGGTCTCGGCCGGCGGATCGTTGCTCCTGATCGCGGACCACGCCCCGTTTGGTAACGCGGCCGAGAATCTCGCCCGCCGCTTCGAGGTCGACATGAGCAAGGGCTACACGATCGACAGCACGCACGCCGATCCGGAGTTCCAGAACCCGGGGCTGCATCGTCTACTCGCGCGAGAACGGGCTGCTCCGGGATCACCCGATCACGCGCGGACGCGACAGCACCGAGGTCATCAAGCGCGTGATCGCCTTCACCGGTCAATCCGCTCAAGATCCCGCCGCGCCTGGGCGGCGCTGGCTTCATGGTCCTGCGCGAGGGCGCCTTCGACCTGCCGGTGACCTTCTCCGAGTGGCAGAACCGGAGCGGACTCGGGCGTTTCGGGACCTCGGCGACGGGACGCGCCCAGGGGCTGACGCGCTGCGCAGGGGCGGGGCCGCGTGGTGATGCTCGGCGAGGCCGGCATGCTCTCGGCCCAGCTCGTCCTGCGTCAGGGACGGCAGCCGCTCCGGATGGGCATGAACCACGGCGCGATCGACAACCGGCAGCTCGCGATCAACATCATGCACTGGCTGTCCGGCCTGCTCGATTGAGCGAGGCCGTCCGCGCGGAAGTACATTGTCGCGCGGCCATGAGCTCTTCCCTTCGCTCCCTTCCGGTGTTCCGCCGCGCTCTCGTTCGCGTCGCGCTCCTGACGCTCGTCGCGTGCTCGGGTCTCCTGTGGATCGGACCTCTCGTCCGACGCGCGCCACTGGTGGTCCCACGTCGAGTTCCTCGCCGCCGACCGGCTCACCGGCCGGAACACCGGCAGCGACGGCTATCGCGAGGCGGCGAACTACGTCGCGGAGCAGTTCCGGGCTGAACGGCGCTAGAGCCCGGCGGCACCGACGGCTATGACCTGCCGGTGCCGCTGATCGCTCGTCAGATCCGCGAGCCCCAGTCGAGGCCTGGCACTCGTGCGTGGCGATTCGGTCGAAGCCGCTCACGCTGGGTGAGGACGCCAACATCGGCATGAGTCTGGATCCGGCGGACAGCATCGAGGCGCCGCTCGTGTTCGCGGGCTACGGGCTCAGGCGTCCCCGAGGCCGGCTTACGACGACCTTAAGGGCTCGACCTCACCGGTGGGATCGCGGTCTGCATGCAGGGCGGCCCCGCGTCGATCGACGCACCGCTGCGCTCCCACGCGCAATCCACCGCGGAACGCTGGAGCCGGCTGCGCGCCGCGGGCGCGATCGGCGTCGTCAGCATCGCGAATCCGCGCACCATGGACATCCCGTGGAGCGGGCCACGCTGGCGCGGCTGCGTCCGAGCATGACGCTCGCCGACAGCGATCTGGTCGAGACTCCCGGCGAGCGGATCTCGATCCGCATCAATCCCGCCCACGCGGCCAAGCTCTTCGCCGGCTCGGGACACCGGTTCGAGGACATCCTCGCCGCCGCCGACCACGAGTCGCCGCTGCCGCGCTCCGCTCGGGGCCCGGCTGCGGGCGCGGGTGAACCACACGACCGCCTCAGTGACCTCGCCCGACGTGGTCGGCATCATCCGCGGCAGCGATCCGAAGCTGCGCGACGAGTACGTGGTGCTGTCGGCGCACCTCGACCACCTCGGCATCGGCGGGGCGATCGAGGGAGACTCGATCTACAACGGCGCGATGGACAACGCCTCCGGCGTGGCGAGCCTGATCGAGATCGCGCGGCACTTTCACCGCTCGAAGATCGCGCTCAAGCGTTCGATCATCCTGCTCGCGGTGACCGGCGAGGAGAAGGGGCTCCTCGGCTCCAAGTACTTCGCCGAGCGCCCGCCGGTGCCGCTCCGATCACATCGTCGCCGACGTCAACATGGACATGTTCCTTCCGATCTTTCCCTTCCGCTATCCTCACCGTCTTCGGCCTCGACGAGTCGGACCTCGGCGACGACCGCGCGCGATGGCGGCCCGCTTCGGCGTCGACGTGCAGCGCGACCCCGAGCCGCAACGCAACCGGTTCATCCGCAGCGATCAGTACAGCTTCATCCGCAAGGGAATTCCCGCGCTGGCATTCAAGATCGGCTACGCCGCGGATTCGCCGGAGGAGAAGGCCGCGAAGCAGTGGACGCGCGATCGGTACCACGCGCCGTCGGACGACCTGAAGCAGCCGGTCGACCGCGAGGCCGCCGCCCGCTTCACCCGGCTTCCTGCTCGAGTTCAGCACCCGCGTCGCCAACGCCGAGCGCCGGCCGCAGTGGAAGGAGCGAAGCTTCTTCGAAGCGCTTCGCGGCGCCGACCTCGCCGTCGTGAGCGACCCGACCGATCTCGAGCTGTCGCGCATCGTCGAGGCACGCCGAGGCCCGGGTGTGGAGCGACATGACCCACCGGGCGACGCCCGAGATTCGCGAGGCCCTCGGGCTCCAGGGCGATCCCGGTCGGCGGCGGCGTGGTACTGATCGCGTCGCGGGTCCCGAGCCTGCTCTACAACCGCGCCTTCGCGTTCGGCCTCGAGGAGCCGATCGACGAGGACACGCTCGACCGCATGATCCGGGCTCTACCGGCCCGACGTGCCGTTCACCATCCAGCCCAGCCCCTTCGCGCGACCGGGTGAGATCCGCGCCTGGCTGGAGGCGCGCGGGATCCCGTCGCGATTCAACTGGGTGAAATGGCTCCGCGAAGCGCGCCCGCCCGCGAAGTTCGCGACCGATCTCGCGATCGAGCGTATCGGGCCGGACCTGGCGAGCCGGTTCGGCGAGCTCGCCTTCACAGTATTCCACGGCGAGCCGCCCACGATCCGCCCGTGGTTCGAGCAGAACCATCGGGAAGCCCGGATGGACGCACTATCTCGCGTTCGATCACGACCAGCCGGCGGCACTCGCCGCGCTCTACGTCACCGAGGGTGTCCGGATGGCTCGGCTGGGGTGGGACGCTGTCGTCGCACCGGGGACGCGGCGCGCAGTCGGCGCTGATCGAGCGAAGCGTTGCGCGACGGCATCGCGCAGGGCTGCCGTTGGTTCACGGTCGAGACCGCCGACGATCTGCCCAGAAGCCGAATCCGTCGTTCCGGAACGTGGCGCGCGCGGGATTTCGCCTGCTCTACCGACGGCCCAGCCACGCGCACGTCCCGCCGGGGCCCAGGGCGAAGCGCGCCCGCGGCCTCGACGACGGCCGCGCGTTGAGCGAGGAGAGCTCGACCGACGGCGATCACGCCGCCCGCCGCCACGCCCGAACCGTCGAGCGACCGCGCCGCCACCCGAGGGATTCCGCCGCTTCCTGCTGCTGTGGGAAGCCAGACGCTGTCCCTGTTCGGCACCTTCGTGAGCCAGTTCGCGGTCAACGTCTGGCTGGTGCGCGATCTCTACCCGCGGCCCGAGCAGAAGCCCGCGCTCGCGCTCGCGCTCACGGCCACCGGCGTGGCGATGACCGGACCGCTCATCTTCGGCATGCCGCTCGCCGGCGCCTTCGCCGATCGCCACGACCGGCGCCGCATCATGCTGGCGGCCAATCTGGTCTCGGCGATTGCGACGTCCGTCATCGTCGCGCTCTTGCTCGCGCATCGGCTCACGCTGCCGACGGCGGTGGTCCTGCTCGTGGTCTACGCGCTCGCCGGCGCTCTTCCACAGCGCCGCGTTCGACAGCTCAGTACGCCCTGCTCGTGCCGGCGGCACAGCTCCCCCGCGCGAACGGCATGATGATGACCTCCTTTGGGCTCTCGCAGCTGTTCGCGCCGCCGCTCGCCGCCCTGCTGGTCGGCTTGCCGGCGCTGGTCGGCGCGGCGCGTCTTCCCGCCTGGATGCGCAGCGGCGTGCCGTTCGCCTTCGCGGCCGACGGCCTGACCTTCCTGGTCGCGGCCATGGTGATCGCCGGCATGCGCATCCCGTCGCCGCCGCGGCGCAGCGGTCCGCGCGCGTCGCTGGTCGCGGACGTGCGTGAGGCTTCGCCTGGATCATCCGCCGCCGCCCGTTCCTGTGGCTGATCGCCAACGGCTCGCTCGCCAACTTCACCTTCGCGCCGATGATCCTGCTGCTGCCGGTGCTGGTGCGCGACCGCGCGGCCCTCGACTCCGCGCGACTGGGGATGCCGTTCGAGGCGGCGCTCGCGGTCGTCAACACCGCCGGCGGGTCGGGGGGTGTGGTGGGAGGGATCGCGGTCAGCATCTGGGGCCTGCGGGGCGTGAAGCGTCGCGTCGCGCTGATGGCCGGCTGCCTGGTCGTGCTCGGCGTGGGCGAAGTGCTGGTCGGGCTCTCGACCACGGTGCTGACGATGTCGCTGGCGATGTTCCTCGGCGAGCTCCTGGTCGCGCCGCTCAACACCGCCTCGTTCACGCTGTGGCAGACGCTCACGCCGCCGCACATACTGGCGCGCGCGCTCTCGGTGCGGCGCTTCCTGGCGCAGAGCGCGTTCCCGATCGGCACCGTGGTGGCGGGCTGGATGGCGACCGTGATCGAGCCGTGGGTGGTGGTCACCCTGTCCGGCGCCGCGCTGGCGGTGTACTGCAGCGCGCTGTTTCACGCTCCCGAGCTTCTGCCACGCTCCGAGGATCGCATGCGCCGAGGCGGCCGCGCGCGAGTGATCCGCGCGGCGATCGCGGCGCCCGCGCCGCGACGCTCGAGACTGCGAAAAAACCCCCGATCGCTGGGTGCGATCGCGGCGGCGCCAGACGTCGCGATCGCTTCGCGTGCGCACGCCATCGTGACGCCAAAACGACTTGAGACTGCAAAACGCATTCGGTGACGAGGCACGGCGATTGCAGATTACACGCGGCGCCTGCGATCCCCGACCGCTGCGGCGTGATCTCTTGCCCGTGTCCGCCGGGGACTTTGGCCGTCCTTCTCTCCCGGAGAGCCCCGATGAGTACCCGGATTCCCAATCGGCGCGCAGGCGTTGCCCTGGCTGCCGCCGCGCTGCTCATGACCGCGTCGTTCGTGGGGCGCGCGTTCGCCCAGGTGAACGGCGACTACCGCTCGAACGCCTCCGGCAGCTGGGAGCACCGCCTCCAACTGGCAGACCTTCCAACGGCACCTCGTGGATCACCGCGGGCTCGGCGCCCTCCAGCTCCAACAACGTCATCACCGTTCAGAGCGGTCACACCATGACCGTGAGCTCCACCGTCACCGTCGATCAGGTGGTCATCAACGCCGGCGGCCAGATCCGCGCAGACCGGCTCGACGCTGACGATCAACAACGGATCCGGCACCGACCTCACCGTCAACGGGATCTTCCGCAACCAGGGCGGCACCTTCGTCAACAATGGCTCGATCGCCTTCAACTCCGGCGGCACCTACCAGCACGCCGTCGACGGCGGCTAGCATCCCGACCGCCACCTGGAACGCCGGTTCCACGTGCGAAGTCCTCGCGCACCACCACCACCCTGCCCTCGACCTCGACCCTGGCCCAGTCGTTCGCGAACTTCACCTGGAACTGCACCGGCCAGACCACCACCTCGAGCTTCGGCAGCAATCTCACCACCATCACCGGCACGCTCACGCTGATCAGCTCCGGCTCCAGCACGATGCTCACATCCAACAGCAACAGCCTCAACATGACGATCGGTGGCGACGTCGTCATCCAGGGCGGCTCGTGGAACTTCTCCGCCTCGAGGCAGCACGCTCGACCTCCAGCGTCGGGGGAGCTGGAACCAGAGCGGCGGCACCTTCCGGTGCCAGTCCACCAGCGACACGTCGACATCGTGTTCAGCGGCGTCGGCCAGAGACCTTCACCCAGTCGGCGGGCACCTTCAATTCCGCCAACATGAACTTCAGCGTTCCGGCGTCCTCACGCCTCCCCTCACCCTCAACAACAACTTGCCGGTCGCCGGCAGCCGGACCTTCACCGTCAGCGGCACGCTCAACTGTGGCTTTCCAACACCCGACGTCACCGGCGCCGGCGCCTTCACGCTCGCCGCCGCCGGCACGCTCGGCATCGGCTCGACCGCCGGCATCACCACCTCCGGCGCCACCGGCAACATCCAGGTCACCGGGACCCGCACCTTCAACACCGCCGGCCAGCTACACCTACAACGGCGCCGCCGCCCAGGTCACCGGCAACGGCGCTGCCCGCCACCGTCAACAACCTCACCCTCAACAACGCCGCCGGGCTCACGCTGAGCCGCAGCGGTGTCACCACCGCCTCTCGGGCACCCTCGGCTTCACCGCCGGCAAGCTCACCACCGGCGGCGGCAACACGCTCTCGCTGACCTCGAACAACGCCGCCAGCGCCGCCCAGGGCACCGGCTGGGTGATCGGCTCGTACACGCGCACCACCTGCCCGCCGGGGGATCGACCCGGACCTTCGACGTCGGCGACGCCGCCGTCTACGCCCCGATCACCGTGGTGATGACCGGTCTCGCCGCCACCACCACCGTGACCGCCAGCACCACCACCGGCGATCATCAACCTCGCCGCCACCGGCCTCGATCGAGAGCAAGTCGGTCAACCGCTACTGGACGCTGACGCCGACCGGCTCGCCGAGCTTCACCGGCTACGACGCCACCTTCAACTTCGTCGCGGCAGCGACGTCGACGGCAACGCCAGCACCTCGAGCTCGTGGTCGCTCGCTTCTCGAGCGGCGCGTGGAACGCGACACCACCGGCACCCGCACCGCCACCAGCACCCAGGCCTTGGGCGTCACCTCGTTCAGCGACTTCGCCATCGCGGATCAGTCCGGGATTCTTCCGGCTCAACTTGACCACGGTCGGAAGCGGGACCGTCGTCGGAGTTTGAGCCAGCTCTACTACGCGTCCGGGTCCAACGTGCAACTCACCGCGACGGCGGGAACCGGCTACACCTTCACCGGCTGGAGCGGCAGCGCCACGGGGGCACCAACCCGCTCGACGTCACGATGGACGCCGACAAGACCATCACCGGGACGTTCACGATCGACACCCATACGCTGACGCTCGCCTCGGGCGGCAACGGCACGGTGGGGCAGAGCCCGGCAGGCCCGACCTACAACTACGGCACCAGCGTCACCGCCACGGCGACGCCGGCGACCAGCTACCGCTTCGTCAACTGGACCGGCGACACCACTGCCACCACCAACCCGCTGCCGCTGGTGATGGCGCGCGACCACAACCTGACCGCCAACTTCGCGATCAACACCTACACGCTGACCTTGAACCCCACGCCCGCGATCGGCGGCACCGCCGACAAGAATCCGGTCAGGCGACGTACGACCACGGCTCGGTGGTGACGCTCACCGCCAACCCGACCGCGCACTACCACTTCGTCAACTGGACCGGGGGCGGTTTCACCACCGCCACCGCCAACCCGGCGACGGTGACGATGACGCCAGAACTTCACCCCTGGCCGCGAACTTCGCGATCGACGCACCTACACGTTGACGATGTCGAGCACCGGCACCGGGACCACGAGAGCCCGACCGGGACCACGACGCAGAACTACGGCACCGCGCTCAACCTCACCGCCACGCCGGGCGCCAGCTTCCACTTCGTCGACTGGTCGGGCGACACCTCGGCACCACCACCAACCCCTGCCGGTGGTGATCACCCAGAACCGCAGCCTGACCGCGACTTCTCGATCGAACACCTACACGTTGAACGTCGCGGTCACCGGCAGCGGCAGCGTGGCGAAGAGCCCGGACCAGGCCACCTACAACCACGGCACCACCGTGACGCTGACCGCGACGCCGGCCACGGGTTATGCATTCTTCGGCTGGACCGGCGACGTCACCGGTACGACCAACCCGGCCACGGTCTCGATGACCGCGAACCGCAACGTCACCGCGATCTTCGTCGCGGCCACGCTGCCGTTCACCCAGAACTTCTCGTTCTCGAACACGCTCGCCGATTACGTGATCGGCACGGGCTCCGCGCAGGCCAGACCGGCGGGCGCTGGGACGCCTTCGGCGTCAGCGGCTCGGGATCGATCAGCGTCAGCGGCGGACGGCTGGTGATCACCCGCAACGGCGACCTGGTGTCGTTCTCGCGCTCCACCAACTTCGCCAACCCGGCGCCGAGCGCGATCATCTACCAGTTCAACCTGCAGAAGACCGCCGGGACGAGCAGCGGCACCGAGAGCGCCGTGTTCCGCGTCGGCAACGGGTTCGGCACCGGCAGCACCGACGAGACCGACGGCAACACCTTCGGCAAGATCGCGCTCAACCAGACCACCACGAGCACGCAGTACCAGCTCCGCAACATCGCCACCGCCCAGAACACGCCGAACCTCGGCGGCGACTCGCTCATCACCTGGTGCTCAACAAGTCCGGCGCCACGCTGAGCTACACGGCGCCCAACGGCACCACCGCCACGGTCGCGAACAACCGGATGGATCCGTGGGCCGGAAGACGCTGCGTACACGGGCTTCGACGAGATGGCGATCACCACGTCGGGCGCCGCGCTGACCGATCTCAAGTTCTTCTACGACTCCAACTCCGGCACGATGTCGTTCGACAACTTCAACATCCAGGCGATCCAGTACACGCTCACCACCGCGACGGTGGAGCAGTGGCAGCGTGGCGAAGAGCCCTGATCAGGTCCTCTACGATCCCGGCGCGGTCGTGCAGGCTCACCGCGACGCCCCAGATCGGCTGGAACTTCACGGGCTGGAGCGGCGACGCCTCCGGGCGCCGTCAACCCGCTCAGCGTGACGATGAACGCGAACAAGAACATCACCGCCACGTTCGCGATCCAGACCAACACGATCACCGCCTCGGCCGGCGCGGGCGGCGCGATCTCGCCGAGCGGCGCCACCGCACGTCAACTACGGCAGCGACCAGACCTACCGATCACGCCCGCCGGCTGCCGCACCATCGCCGACGTGCTGGTCGACGGCGTCATCGGTGGGCGCGGTCGCGAGCTACACCTTCACCAACGTGACCGCCGCCCACACGATCGCCGCCAGCTTCGCGATCATTCCCACATCATCACCACCAGCGTCACCGGCGAACGGCGCGATTGTCCCCGCCGGTGCGACCACCGTGAACTGCGGCGCCAGCCTGACGGTCAGCATCACCGCCGACTGCGTGCTACCAGATCGCCGACGTGCTGGTCGACGGCGTGTCGGTGGGTGCGGTGGCCAGCTACACCTTCGCCAACGTCAGGCGCGAACCACACGGTCAGCGGCCAGCTTCGTATCCGGTGACCCGATCGTCACCGCCAGCGCCGGCGCCCAACGGCGTCGATCTGCGCCAGTCGGCGCTCGGTCACCGTGACCTGCGGCCAGGACCAGACCTCGTCTCGATCACTCCGGATCCCTGCTACCACGTCGTCGACGCGTGCTGGTGGACGCAGCGCCTCGGTGGGCCCGGTGACGAGCTGCACCTTCACGTCCACCGTCACCGGGAACCACACCATCGCCGCCAGCTTCGCGATCAACGTCTACACCCTCGCGGCCTCCGCCAGCGCCAACGGCTCGATCTCGCCCGCGGCGGCAGCATCGCGGCCAACCGCGGCGCCAGCCGCACCTTCACCATCGCTCCCGCCAGCCCGGCTACCACGTCGCTCGACGTCACCGGTCGACGGCGTCCTCGGCCGGCCGCGGTCGCCAGCCAGCGTTCACCAACGTGACCGCCAACCACACCATCGCGGCGCGCTTCGCGATCAACAGCTACGCTGGCCGATCGACGACCGCCGGCGCCAGCGGGTCGGCGGTGACGCGTCAATCGCCACGGCGGAACCTACAGTCACGGCACCGCCGTCCAGCTCACGGCGGTGCCGCCCCGGCTGCCACTTCGTCACCTGGTGGCGACGACCGTTCACCGTGACCAATCCGCTGCACGATCGTGATGACCCGGAACCGCAGCCTCAGCGCGACGTTCGCGATCAACACCTACACGATCACCGCGACGGCGGGGCCAACGGCAGCGTCGCGCCGAGCGGCGCCACGTCGGTGAACCACGGCGACAGCCAGAGCTACACCATCACGCCGAACACCAGCTACCACGTCGTGAGCGTGCTGGTCGACGGTGTCTCGCAGGGCGCCATCACGTCGTACACCTTCACCAACGTCACCGCCAACCACACGCTCTCGGCGACTCTTCGCCATCAACACCTTCACGATCACGGCCTCGGCCGGCGCCAACGGCTACGATCGCGCCGAACGGGACCACCACGGTGAACGGCGGGGCCAACCAGGCCTACACGATGACGCCGAGCGCCAGCTTCCACGTGGCCGACGTGCTGGTGGACGGCTCCTCGGTGGGCGCGGTCACGAGCTACACGTTCACCAACGTGACCGCCAACCACACCATCGCGGCCAGCTTCGCGATCAACACCTACACGCTCAACGTCACCACGAGCGGCAGCGGCACCGTGTCGGCCAAGAGCCCGGACCAGGCCACCTACAACCACGGCACCACCCGTCACCCTCACCGCCACTCCGGCGGCGGGCTTCGCGTTCCTGGGCTGGAGCGGCGACGTCACCGGCGCGACCAACCCGGCGACGGTGTCGATGACCGCCAACCGCAGCGTCACCGCAGCGTTCATCGTCGCCACGCTGCCGTTCAGCCAGAACTTCTCGTTCTCGAACACGCTCGCCGATTACGTCATCGGCGCCGGCAGCGCCTCGCAGACCAACGGGCGCTGGGACGCCTTCACCGTGTTCGGCGGCTTCGGCAGCGTGGTCGGTGAGCGGGAACCGCCTCCAGAACGTGCGCGCCGTCGGGGACACCGTGGTCTTCTCGCGCTCGACCGACCTCGCCAACCCGGCGCCGAGTGCGATGATCTACCAGTTCAACCTGCAGCGCACGACGAGCACCTGGACCGCCACCCCGGCGCGGTGCTGAGAGTGGGGAGCGGCTTCACGTCGCAGGGACGCGTCGACGAGGCCGACGGAAGCACCTTCGGCAAGGTCGGCGTCAACATGGTCGCCACCAACACCTACCAGCTGCGGAACCTGGCCACCTCGGTCAATTCGCCCAACGTCGCCGGCGACTCGGTGATCACCTGGGTGCTCAACAAGTCGGGCGCCGCCTACAGCTACCCGCGCCCACCGGCGTGGTGGCCACCGTCGGCAACAACAAGATGGACATCTGGATCGGCAAGGCGCTCAACACCGGCTTCGACGAGATGGACGCGACCACGACCAGCGCGGCGCTCACCGACCTCAAGTTCATCTGGTATGGCGGCGCTGGGACGATGCTGTTCGACAACTTCAACATCTCCTCGCCGACGCTGTACACGCTGAACGTCACCACGGGGTTGGCAGCGGCACGGTCGACCAAGAGCCTGAACCAGACCGGGTACGCGTCGGGATCCACCGTCCAACTCACGGCGACACCGCGGTGGGCTCGCACTTCTCGGGATGGAGCGGTGACGCCTCGGGGTCGACCAACCCGCCGACCATCACCATGGACGGCAACAAGAGCATCACCGCCACCTTCGCGATCAATCACCTGGGACCCTGACCGCCTCGGCCGGCGCGAACGGCGCGATCGCGCCGAGCGGCGTCGCCACCGTCAACCAAGGCGGGAACCAGGCCTACACCATCACGCCCGATCCGTGCTTCCAGGTGGCCAACGTGCTGGTGGACGGCGTCTCGGTGGGCGCGGTGACGAGCTACACGTTCTCGAACGTCACCGCCAACCACACCATCGCGGCCAGCTTCTCGGCCGTGAACCCGGTCATCACCGCCAGCGCCGGAACCGGCGGCACGATCTCGCCGTCGGGCGCGGTCGCGGTGGCGTGCGGGAACAGCCAGGCCCTTCACGATCACGACCAATCCCTGCTACGGCATCTTCAGCGTGGTGGTGGACGGCGTCTCGGTCGGCGCGGTCTCGAGCTACACCTTCCAACAACGTCGGGGCGAGTCACACGATCGCGGGTGACCTTCGCGCCCGCGACGCTCACGATCGCGGCCACGGCCGGACCCGGTGGCACCATCACCCAGTCGGGGAACATCCAGGTCGGCTGCAACGACAACCAGGGCTTCCTGATCGACGCCAACGCGTGCTTCAAGATCGACCCAGCGTGCCGGTGGACGATGTCAACGTCGGTGCGGTCGGCAATTACATCTTCTTCAACGTCACCACCAACCACACGATCCGCGCGGTGTTCGCGCCCGGGGACCGTTCGACATCACCGCCTCGGCGGCCCCCAACGGCTCGATCTCACCGGCCGGCGTCACGTCGGTGAGCTGCAACGCCAGTCAGACCTACACCATTACTCCCGACCCCTGCTATCACGTGTCGAGCGTCATCGTCGACGGCAGCTCGGTCGGGGCCGTGACCACGTACGCTCAACAGCATCAGGCTGCGCACAGCATCACCGCGTTCTTCGCCCTGATCTCGTGAACATCACCGCCTCGGCCGGAACCGGCGGCGCGATCAGCCCGAGCGGCGCGGTCTCCGTGACCTGTGGCACCAACCAGACCTTCAGCATCACGGCGAGCGCCTGCTACCAGATCGCCGACGTCCTGGTCGGACGGTAGCTCGGTCGGGCGCGGTGTCGTACAGCTACACCTTCACCAACGTCACCGGCGCCGCACACCATCGCCGCCAGCTTCGCGATCGACGGTCCGTTCGGCGTCACCGCCTCGGCCGGACGCCAACGGCTCGATCTCGCCCGCGCGGCACCACCTCGGTGACCTGCGGCGACAGACCAGACCTACACCATCACCGCCCGATCCCTGCTTACCGTGTCGCCGACGTGCCTGGTCGGACGGCAGCTCGGTCGGGCCGGTGGGCGAGCTACACCTTCAACCACCGTCTCCGCCAGCCACACCATCAGCGCCAGCTTCGCGCCCGACGGTCCGTTCACGCTGACCGCCTCGGCCGCCGACTCGCACGGCTCGATCGCGCCATCGGCGCCGCGACCGTCGGTCGCCTGCGGCGGCACGCCAGACCTACACCATCTCCGCGACGCCCTGCTACCACGTCGCCGACGTGCTGGTGGACGGTCGTCCGGTCAGGCGCGGTGAGCAGCTACGCCTTCAACGACGTCGACCGCCGAACCACACCATCGAGGGCGAGCTTCCGAGGGCGACGGTCTACACCATCACGCCGTCGGCCGGAGTCGAGGCGGAACCATCACCCAGTCGGTCCGGTGCAGGTCACGCTGCAACGACAGCCAGGGCTTCCTGATCGAGGCCAACGCCTGCTTCCACATCGACAGCGTGTACGTCGACGGCGTCTCGATCGGTCCGGTGGGCAACTACATCTTCAGCCACGTGACCGCGAACCACACCATCCAGGCCACGTTCGCGGCCAACCTCAAGACCATCACCGCGCCGGCCGGACCCAACGGCTCGATCTCGCCCTCGGGCGCGGTCGGCGTCGACTGCGGCTCGAACCAGACGTTCACGCATCACGCCCAGCCCCTGCTACCACATCGCCGACGTCGCTGGTGGACGGTCGTCGGTCGGCCCGCTGGCGAGCTCACCTTCACCAACGTCACCGGACCGCACAGCATCAGCGCGAGCTTCGCGATCGACATCTACACCATGACCGCCTCGGCGCGGGCCGAACGGTTCGATCGCCCGAGCGGTGCGGCGACGGTGGGCTGCGGCTCCGGCCACACCTATTCGATCGCGGCGGATCCCGGCTACCAGATCGCCGACGTGCTGGTCGACGGCGCCTCGGCCGGACGGTGAGCAGCTACGCCTTCGCCGACGTCGACCGCCAGCCACACCATCTCGCGCCAGCTTCGCGATCGACAGCTACACCATGACCGCGCCGGCCGGGCCGAACGGCTCGATCGCCGCCGAGCGGCGCGGCGACGGTGAGCTGCGGCACCGACCACACCTACTCCATCGCCGCCAGCCCCTGCTACCACATCGCCGACGTGCTGGTGGATGGCGAGCTCGGTCAGGCCGGTGGGCAGCACACCTTCGCCGACGTCGCCGCCAACCACACCATCTCCGCCAGCTTCGCGATCGACGTCGAAACCATCACCGCGTCAGCGCGGACCGAACGGCTCGATCTCGCTCTCGGGCGCGGTCAGCGTCGACTGCAGCTCGGACAAGACGTTCACCATCACCGCCAGCCCCTGCTACCACATCGCCGACGTGCTGGTGGACGGCTCGTCGGTCGGGCCGGTGGGCAGCTACACCTTCACCAACGTCACCGCCAACCACACGCATCACGCGCCAGCTTCGCGATCGACAGCCACACGCTGACCGCCTCGCGCCGGGGCTGAACGGCTCGATCGCCCCGAGCGGCGCGGCGACCGTCGACTGCGGCACCGACCAGCACCTACTCGATCGCCGCGGACTCCTGCTACCACATCGCCGACGTGCTGGTGGACGGCGTCGTCGGTCGGGCCGTGGGCAGCTACACCTTCGACGACGTCGCCGCCAACCACACCATCGCCGCAAGCTTCGCGATCGACACCTACGCCATCAACGCCGTCGGCGGGACGCGAACGGCTGCGATCTCGCCCTCGGTGCCTGGTCAGCGTCGACTGCGGCTGCCGACCAGACGTTCACCATCACCGCCAGCCCCTGCTATCACATCGCCGACGTCGTGCCGTCGACGGCGTCGTCGGTCAGGTCCGGTGGGCAGCTACACCTTCACCAACGTGACCGCGAACCACAGCATCAGCGCCAGCTTCGCGATCGACACCTACGACGACCATCACCGCCGGCGGCGGGACCGAACGGCTCGATCTCGCCGGGCGGCGGTCGGCGTCGACGTGCGCGCACCGACCAGACCTACTCGATCACGGCGCGATCCCTGCTACCACATCGCCGACGTGCTGGTGGACGGGAGCTCGGTCGGTCCGGTGGGCAGCTACACCTTCACCGACGTGACCGCCAACCACACCATCAGCGCCAGCTTCGCGATCAACAGCTCACACGCTGACCGCCGCGGGCGGACCGAACGGCTCGATCGCCCCGCGCGGTGCCGTGACGGTCGGCTGCGGCACCGACCGACCTATTCGCCATCGCCGGCCGATCCGGGCTGCCACATCGCCGACGTGCTGGTCGACGGATCGTCGGCCGGGCCCGGTGGCGAGCTACGCCTTCGCCAACGTGACCGCCAACCACACCATCAGCGCCAGCTTCGCGATCAACAGCTACACCGCTGACCGCCAGCGCCGGAGCGAACGGCTCGATCTCGCCCTCGCGGCAGCGTGCCAGTGAGCTGCGGCACCGACCAATCGTTCACCATCACCGCCAGCCCCGGCTACCACATCGCCGACGTGCTGGTCGACGGCAGCGTCGGTCGAGTCCGGTGGCGAGCTACACCTTCACCAACGTCGACCGCCAACCACACGATCAGCCGCCAGCTTCGCGATCAACAGCTGACACCATCACCGCGTCGGCGCGGACGCGAACGGCTCGATCTCGCCCTCGGGCAGCGTGTCAGCGTCGCCTGCGGCGCCAACCAGTCGTTCACCATCGCCGCCAGCCCCGGCTACCACATCGCCGACGTGCTGGTCGACGGCGCGTCGGCCGGGCCGGTGGGCAGCTACACCTTCACCAACGTGACCGCCAACCACACGATCAGCGCCAGCTTCGCGATCAACAGCTACACGCATCACCGCCGCGGCGCGGAGCCGAACGGCTCGATCTCGCCCTCGGGCAGCGCGGCGACCGTCGACTGCGGCGCCAACCAGTCGTTCACTCGATCGCCGCCAGCCCCTGCTACCACATCGCCGACGTGCTGGTCGGACGGCAGTCGTCGGTCGGGCCGGTCGGCAGCTACGCCTTCGACCGACGTCGCCGCCAACCACACCATCAGCGCCAGCTTCGCGATCGACAGCTACGCCATCAACGCCGTCGGCGCGGACCGAACGGCGCGATCTCGCCCTCGGGCTTGGTGCAGCGTCGACTGCGGCGCCGACAAGACGTTCACCATCACCGCCAGCCCCTGCTACCACATCGCCGACGTGCTGGTCGGACGGCGCGTCGGTCCGGTCCGGTGGGCAGCTACACCTTCACCAACGTCACCGCGACCGCACAGCATCAGCGCGCAGCTTCGCGATCAACAGCTACACGCATGACCGCCTCGGCGGGAGCGAACGGCTCGATCGCGCCCGAGCGGCAGCGGCGACGTCGACTGCGCGCACCGACCAACCTACTCGATCACCGGCGGACCCCTGCTACCACATCGCCGACGTGCTGGTGGACGGGAGCGTCGGTCGGGCCGGTGGGCAGCTACACCTTCGACCAACGTCGCCGCCAACCACACCATCAGCGCCAGCTTCGCGATCGACAGCTACACGCATCGACCGCCTCGGCCGGACCGAACGGCTCGATCGCCCCGAGCGGTGCCGTGACCGTCGACTACGGCGCCAACCAGCCGTATCACGATCGCCGCCAGACCCCGGCTACCGCATCGCCGACGTGCTGGTCGACGGAGTCGTCGGCCGGTCCGGTGGGCAGCTACACCTTCACCGACGTCGACCGCCAACCACACCATCAGCGCCAGCTTCGCGATCAACAGCTACACCATCACCGCCATCGGCGGGAGCGAACGGCTCGATCTCGCCCTCGGGCAGCGGTGCAGCGTCGAGCTGCGGCGCCAACCAGACGTTCACCATCACCGCCAGCCCCTGCTACCACATCGCCGACGTGCTGGTCGACGGCGTCGTCGGTCGGTCCGGTAGGCAGCTACACCTTCACCAACGTCACCGCGCAACCACACCATCAGCGCCAGCTTCGCGATCAACGGACCGTACAACCTCACCGCGTCGGCGGGGCCGAACGGCGCGATCTCGCCGGCGGGGTCACGCCGGCGACCTGCGGCGCCAGCCAGACCTACACGATCACGCGCCGACCCCTGCTACGCACATCGCCGGACGTGCTGGTCGACGGTAGCTCGGTCGGGCGCGGTGAGCAGCTACACCTTCAGCAGCGTGGCCGCCAACCACACCATCTCGGCCAGCTTCGCCACCGGCGGGTCCGTTCACGATCACCGCGATCACGAACGCCCACGGCTCGATCTCACCCGCGGTGCGCGACGGTGGTGACCTGCGGCAACAGCCAGTCCTACACGATCACGCGCGGCCTCGTGCTATCGCGTCGCCGCAGGTGCTGGTCGACGGCGTGTCGGTCGGCGCGGTCACGAGCTACACCTTCAGCGGCGTCGCCGCCAACCACACCATCGAGGCCAGCTTCCAGGTCGACGTCTTCACCATCACGCCCTCGGCCGGACCGGGCGGAACCATCACGCAGTCGGTGCCGGTCCAGGTCAACTGCGGCGATGCCCAAGGCTTCCTGATCGAGGCCAACCCCTGTCACCACGTCGCCGACATCAAGATCGACGGGGTTTCGGTGGGACCGGCGGGCAACTACATCTTCTTCAACGTGACCGCCAACCACACCATCGAGGCCAGCGTTCGCGCCCGACACCGAGACCATCACCGCCTCGGCCGATCCCAACGGCTCGATCACGCCCGAGCGGGCGTGGCCAGCGTCGACTGCGGTTCGAACCAGACGTTCACGATCACGCGCCAACTCCTGCTATCAGATCGCGGACGTCGTGGTCGACGGATCGTCGGTCGGGCCGCGGTGTCGAGCTACACCATCAGCAACGTGACCGGCCCGCACACGCATCAGCGCGAGCTTCGCGATCGTCGCCACCTACACGCTCACCGCCTCGGCCGGCGCGCAACGGCGCGATCTCGCCGAGCGGCGCGACGGTGGTGAACTGCGGCGCCGACCAGACGTTCACGATCACGCCCGATCCCTGCTACCACATCGCCGACGTGCTGGTGGACGGCAGCTCGGTCGGGAACGGTGGGCAGCATACACCTTCACCAACGTCACCGCGAACCACACCATCAGCGCGAGCTTCGCGATCGACACCTACACGATCACCGCCTCGGCCGGACCGAACGGCGCGATCTCGCCCTCGGGCGCGGCCACGGTGGGCTGCGGCTCGAGCGCGACCTACACCTTCACGCCTGATCCGTGCTACCACGTCGCCGACGTCCTGGTCGACGGCGGCTCGGTCGGGCGCGGTGGCGAGCTACACCTTCAACACCGTCGGCGCCAGCCACACCATCGCGGTGAGCTTCACCGCCGACCCGTACACGATCACGGCGTCGGCCGGCGCCCACGGCGCGATCTCGCTCGAGCGGCGTGATCACGCGTCGGCTGCGGCGCCAGACCAGAGCTACACCATCACGGCCGACCCGTGCTACCACGTCGCCGACGTGCTGGTGGACGGCTCATCGGTCGGGCGCGGTGACGAGCTACACCTTCACCAACGTCACCGCCAACCACACGATCAGCGCCAGCTTCGCGATCGACACCTACACGATCACGGCCTCGGCGGGACCGAACGGCGCGATCGCGCCGTCCGGCGCCGACGCGGTGGACTGCGGCAGCGGCCAGAGCTTCACGATCACGCCGGCGCTCCTGCTACCACGTCGCCGACGTGCTGGTGGACGGCAGCTCGGTCGGGCGCGGTGACCAGCTACAGCTTCAGCACCGTCGGCGCCAACCACACCATCAGCGCCAGCTTCGCGATCGACCCCTACACGATCACCGCTTCGGCCGGACCGAACGGCGCGATCTCGCCGCCAGGCGCCACCAGCGTCGACTGCGGCACCAGCCCCGTCTACACGATCAGCCCGGCGGCCTGCTACCAGATCGCAGGACGTGCTGGTGGACGGCGCCTCGGTGGGCGCGGTGTCGAGCTACACCTTCAACACCGTCGGCTGCCAACCACACCATCAGCGCCAGCTTCGTCGCCAGCCCCGAGATCATCACCGCCTCGGCCGGCGCCAACGGCTCGATCTCGCCGTCCGGCGCGACCACGGTGAGCTGCGGAAGCGACCAAGCGTTCACCATCACCCCGGCGCCCTGCTACCACATCGCGGACGTGCTGGTGGACGGCAACTCGGTCGGGCGCGGTGACGCAGCTACACCTCACCAACGTGACCGCCAACCACACGATCAGCGCGAGCTTCGCGATCGACACCTACACGATCACCGCCTGCGGCGGGCTCGAACGGCGGGATCTCGCCGAGTGGCGCCACGGTCGTGAACTGCGGCGCCAACCAGAGCTTCACGATCTCGCCGGCGCCCGGCTACCACGTCGCGGATGTGCTGGTGGACGGCAGTCGTCGGTGGGCGCGGTGGCGCAGCTACACGTTCACCAGCGTCGACCGCCAACCACACGATCAGCGCCAGCTTCGCGATCGACACCTACACGCTGACCGCGAGCGCCGGGCCGAACGGCTCGATCTCGCCGTCGGCGGTGCCACGGTCGTGAACTGTGGCGCCAGCCAGTCCTATCACCATCACCGCCGAACTCCGGCTACCACATCGCCGACGTGCTGGTCGACGGCTCGTCGGTGGGCGCGGTCGGCGAGCTACACCTTCAACACCGTGAGTGCCAACCACACCATCAGCGCCAGCTTCGCGATCGATACCGCTACACGCTGACCGCGAGCGCCGGGCCGAACGGCTCGCTCTCGCCGTCGGGGCCAGCGGTCCTGAACTGCGGCGCCAACCAGAGCTACACGATCTCGCCAGCGCCCTGCCACCACATCGCGGACGTGCTGGTGGACGGCGGCGTCGGCGGGCGCGGTGACGAGCTACACCTTCAGCAGCGTCGGCGCCAACCACACCATCGCCGCGAGCTTCGCGATCGACACCTACCCGATCACCGCCAGCGCCGAGGCTCACGGCGCGATCTCGCCCAGCGGCGTGACCGCGGCTGACCTGCGGCGCCAGCCAGAGCTACACGATCACGCCGGATCCCTGCTGGCGTGTCGACGACGTGCTGGTGGACGGCGCCTCGGTGGGAGCGGTGACCAGCTACAGCTTCACCAGCGTGACCGCCGTTCACACCATCCACGCCAGCTTTCACGCTCCAGACCGTGACGATCACCGCCTCGGCCGGCACGCACGGCTCGATCTCGCCCGCGGGCGCCGTGGCCATCCTGTGCGACGCCGACCAGGCGTTCACGATCACGCCGGATCCCTGCTACCACGTCGCGGACGTGCTGGTCGACGGTAGCTCGGTGGGCCCGGCGACCGGTTATGTGCTCACCCACGTGACCGCGAACCGCACGATCTCGGCCACGTTCGCGATCGACACCTACATCGATCACGGCGAGCGCCGGATCGAACGGCGCGATCTCGCCGTCCGGCGCGAACGTGCGTGAGCTGCGCCAGCGGCCAGAGCTTCACGATCTCGCCGGCGCCCTGCTACCACGTCGCCGACGTCCTCGTGGACGGCAGCTCGGTGGGTGCGGTGACCAGCTACAGCTTCAGCACCGTCGGCGCCAACCACACCATCAACGCGAGCTTCGCGATCGACCCCTACACGATCACCGCGAGCGCCGGACCGAACGGCGCGATCTCGCCCTCCGGCGCCGCGACGGTGGGCTGCGGCTCGAGCGCGACCTACACCCTTACGCCGGATCCGTGCTACCACGTCGCCGACGTCCTGGTCGACGGCGGCTCGGTGGGCGCAGTGGCGAGCTACACCTTCAACACCGTCGGCGCCAGCCACACCATCGCGGTGAGCTTCAGCGCCGACCCGTACACGATCACGGCGTCGGCCGGTGCCAACGGCGCGATCTCGCCGAGCGGCGTGACCACGGTCGTGCTGCGGCGCCGGCCAGAGCTACACCATCACGGCCGATCCGTGCTACCACGTCGCCGACGTGCTGGTGGACGGCCTCATCGGTGGGCGCGGTGACGAGCTACACCTTCAACACCGTCGGCGCCAACCACACGATCAGCGCCAGCTTCGCGATCGACACCTACACGATCACCGCCTCGGCGGGCTCGAACGGCGCGATCTCGCCGAGTGGCGCCACGGTCGTGAACTGCGGCGCCAACCAGAGCTTCACGATCTCGCCGGCGCCCTGCTACCACGTCGCGGACGTGCTGGTCGACGGCAGCTCGGTGGGCGCGGTGACCAGCTACACGCTCAACAGCGTCGACGCCAACCACACCATCAGCGCGAGCTTCGCGATCGACACCCACACGATCACCGCGAGCGCCGGCTCGAACGGCTCGATCTCGTCGCCGGGTGCCACGGTCGTGAACTGTGGCGCCAGTCAGTCCTATACCATCACGCCGAACTCCTGCTACCACATCGTCGACGTGCTGGTCGACGGCAGCTCGGTGGGCGCCGGTGTCGAGCTACACCTTCAACACCGTGAGTGCCAACCACACGATCAGCGCGAGCTTCGCGATCGATACCTACACGCTGACCGCGAGCGCCGGACCCAACGGCTCGATCTCGCCGTCGGGTGCCACGGTCGGTGAGCTGCGGCGCCAACCAGAGTTACTCGATCTCGCCGGCGCCCTGCTACCACATCGCGGACGTGCTGGTGCGACGGCGTCGTCGGTGGGCGCGGTGTCGAGCTACACCTTCAACAGCGTCGGCGCCAACCACACCATCGCCGCGAGCTTCGCCATCGACACCTACCCGATCACCGCCAGCGCCGAGGCTCACGGCGCGATCTCGCCCTCCGGCGTGACCGCGGTCGACTGCGGCGCCGGCCAGAGCTACACGATCACGCCGGATCCCTGCTGGCGTGTCGACGACGTGCTGGTGGACGGCGCCTCGGTCGGAGCGGTGACCAGCTACAGCTTCACCAGCGTGGCCGCCGCGCACACCATCGCACGCCAGCTTCACGCTCCAGACCGTCACGATCACCGCCTCGGCCGGCACGCAACGGCTCGATCTCAGCCCGCGGGCGCGGTGCCCATCCTGTGCGACGCCGACCAGGCGTTCACGATCACGCCGGATCCCTGCTACCACGTCGCGGACGTGCTGGTCGACGGCAGTCTCGGTGGGCCCGGTGACCGGTTACGTGCTCACCCACGTGACCACGAACCGCACGATCGTCGGCGAGCTTCGCGATCGACACCTACACGATCACCGCTTCGGCCGGCTCGAACGGCGCGATCTCGCCGTCGGGCGCGAACGTGGTGAGCTGCGGCAGCGGCCAGAGCTTCACGATCATCGCCGGCGCCCTGCTACCACGTCGCCGACGTGCTGGTGGACGGCAGCTCGGTGGGCGCGGTGACCAGCTACAGCTTCAGCACCGTCGGCGCCAACCACACCATCAGCGCCAGCTTCGCGATCGACCCCTACACGATCACCGCCTCGGCCGGCCCGAACGGCGCGATCTCCGCCGCCGGGCGCCACCAGCGTCGACTGCGGCACCAGCCCCGTCTACACGATCACCCCGGCGGCCTGCTACCAGATCCAGGACGTGCTGGTGGACGGCAGCTCGGTAGGCGCGGTGTCGAGCTACACCTTCAACACCGTCGGTGCCAACCACACCATCAGCGCCAGCTTCGTCGCCAGCCCCGAGATCATCACCGCCTCGGCCGGCGCCAACGGCTCGATCTCGCCGTCCGGCGCGACCACGGTGAGCTGCGGAGCGACCAGGCGTTCACCATCACCCCGGCGCCCCTGCTACCACATCGCGGACGTGCTGGTGGACGGCAACTCGGTGGGCGCGGTGACCAGCTACACCCTCACCAACGTGACCGCCAACCACACCGATCAGCGCGCGAGCTTCGCGATCGACACCTACACGATCACCGCCTCGGCGGGCTCGAACGGCGGGATCTCGCCGTCGGGTGCAACCAGCGTGAACTGCGGCGCCAACCAGAGCTTCACGATCTCGCCGGCGCCCTGCTACCACGTCGCCGACGTGCTGGTGGACGGCGGCTCGGTGGGCGCGGTGACCAGCTACACCTTCAACACCGTCGGCGCCAACCACACGATCAACGCCAGCTTCGCGATCGACCCCTACACGATCACCGCAAGCGCCGGGCCGAACGGCTCGATCTCGCCGCCGGTGCCACGGTCGTGAACTGCGGCGCGAGTCAGGCTTACACCATCACCGCGAACGTCGGCTACCACGTGCGCCGACGTGCTGGTTGACGGCAGCTCGGTGGGCGCGGTCGGCAGCTACACCTTCAGCACCGTCGGCGCCGAACCACACCATCAGCGCGAGCTTCGCGATCGACACCTACACGATCACCGCCTCGGCTGGATCGCACGGGTCGATCTCGCCGTCGGGCGCGGTGAGCGTGAACCACGGTAACGACCAGACCTTCACCATCACGCCCGATCCCTGCTACCACGACGGTCGACGTGGTGGTCGACGGCGGCTCGCTCGGGCAGGTGGGCGTCTACACCTTCCACGGCGTGACCGCGAACCACACCATCTCGCGCGACGTTCGCGATCGACACCTACGTCATCACCGCCAGCGCCGGGCGCCAACGGCGCGATCTCGCCGTCGGGTGCCACCAGCGTGAACTGCGGACGCCAGCCAGTGCTTCACGATCACCCCGATCGCCGGCTACCACGTCAGCGACGTGATCGTCGACGGCGGCTCGGTGGGTGCGGTGACCAGCTACACCTTCAACAACGTGGGCGCGGGTCACACGATCGCCGCCAGCTTCGCGATCAACACCTACACGATCACCGCCAGCGCGGGCCTGCACGGCGCGATCAGCCCGTCGGGACCGGTGGGCGCGAGCCACGGCGACAACCAGACCTTCACCGTCACGGCCGACCCGTGCTACCACATCGACGACGTGCTGGTGGACGGCTGCGTCGGTGGGGGCGGTGTCGAGCTACACCTTCACCGGCGTGAGCGCGAACCACACCATCGCCGCCAGCTTCGCGATCGACACCCACGCGATCACCGTGACCCAGGGCGCCCACGGCACGATCAGCCCGGGCAGCGTGACGATGAACTGCGGGTCGGACCAGGCCTTCACCATCACGCCCGATGCCTGCCACCACATCGTCGACGTGGTGGTGGACGGCGGCTCGCTCGGACCGGTCGCGAGCTACACCTTCCACACCGTGAGCGGCCCGCCACACGATCACCGCGAGCTTCGCGATCGACACCTACACCATCAACGCCAGCGCCGGTCGCGAACGGCGCGATCAGCGCGGCGGGGCGGTGAGCGTCGACTGCGGGACCAGCTCGACGTTCACGATCACACCGGATCCGGCTACCACGTGGCCGACGTGCTCGTGGACGGCTCGTCGGTGGGCGCCACCACGAGCTACACGTTCAACAACGTGACGGCGAATCACACCATCGCCGCGAGCTTCGACCATCATCGTGCACACGATCACCGCCACCGCCGGCGCGAACGGCGCGATCAGCCCGTCGGGCGCGGTGGGCGTCAACCACTTCGGCTCTCAGACCTTCACCATCGCGCACGAACCCGAACTACCACGTCGCCGACGTGCTGGTGGACGGCTCTTCGGTGGGCGCCGTCACGACCTACACCTTCACCAACGTCACCGCCGACCACACCATCGCCGCCAGCTTCGCGATCAACACCTACACGATCACGGCGAGCGGCGGGCGCCAACGGCTCGATCTCGCCCGTCCGGCGCGACGTCGGTGAGCCACGGCGGCGAGCCAGGCCTACACCATCACGTCCGAGCCCCGGCTATCACGTGCGCGGACGTGCTGGTGGACGGCTCGTCGGTGGGCGCGGTCACCAGCTACACGTTCACGAACGTGACGGCGAACCACACCATCGCCGCCAGCTTCGCGATCAACACCTACACGATCACGGCGAGCGCGGGCGCCAACGGCTCGATCTCGCCGCCCGGCGCGACGACGCGTGAACCACGGCGGCAGCCAGGCCTACACCATCACGCCCGAACCCCGGCTACCACGTCGCCGACGTGCTCGTGGACGGCTCGTCGGTCGGCGCGGTCACCAGCTACACGTTCAGCAACGTGACGGCGAACCACACGATCGCCGCCAGCTTCGCGATCGAACGCCCACACGATCACGGCGACGCGCGGGCGCGAACGGCTCGATCGCGCCGTCGCGGCGCGGTCGTCGTGAACGACGGCGCCAGCCAGGGCTTCACGATCTCGCCGAACGCCGGCTACCAGGTCGCAGGACGTGCTGGTGGACGGCTCGTCGGTGGGCGCGGTCTCGAGCTACACCTTCTCGGCGGTCATCGCCAACCGCACCATCGCCGCCAGCTTCGTGGCCAACCAGTACGCGTTGAACGTCACCGTGGTCGGCAGCGGCACGGTCGCGAAGAGCCCGAACACCGCGACCTACCCGAACGGCGCGACGGTGCAGCTCACGCCGTCGCCGTCGCCGGGCTACATCGTTCATGGGCTGGAGCGGCAACGCCACCGGCAACGCCAATCCGCTCAGCGTCGTGATGAACGGCCCCAAGAACATCACCGCCACCTTCGCCGACGTCTTAGCACCGGTGGTGAACGTCACCGTCCCCAACGGCGGCCAGGTGTGGGGACCGGGACCAACCAGCAGATCCAGTGGACCGCGACCGACGCCGGCGGCGTCAGCAACGTGGACATCTCCTACTCGCTGACCGGCGCCGCGCCGTGGACCACGATCGCCGCGGGCATCGCGAACAGCGGCACGTACACCTGGCTCACGCCGGGTGGGACGCCGAGCACGACCGCGCGCGTGCGCGTCCTGGCCCGCGACGCGGCCGCCAACGCCGCCACCGACTCGAGCGACGCGGTGTTCGAGCTGCGCGACCTGAAGGCGCCGATCATGGCGATCACCACGCCGAATGGCGGCGAGGTCTGGGGCAATGGGCACCGCCCACAACCTGACCTGGAGCGCCACCGACGCGGTCGGGGTGGCGACGATCAAGCTCGAGTACTCGCTCAACGGTGGCACGAGCTGGACGTTGATTGTGGCACTCCTGCCCAACCTCCCGAGCAGCTACAGCTGGGTGGTCCCGAACTCCATCACCACCACCGCGCTGATCCGCGGCACCGCCCGCGACGCGGCCGGCAACCTCACCGCCGACGTCGGCAACGGTTCTTCGAGATCCGCGACCTGAAGCCGCCGACGATGACGGTGACCACGCCCAACGGCGGCGAGGTCTGGCCTCGGCGGCCTGACGCACAAGGCCACCTGGAAGGCCACCGACAACATCGGTGTGACTCTCGGTCAAGATCGAGTACTCGCTGAACGGTGGCACCTCGTGGAACCCGGTAGGTCGGGTCGGCCAACACCGGCACCTACAACTGGCGGTGCCGATCAGCCCACGTCCACCGCCTTGATGCGGATGACCGCCTGACGCCCAGAACAATTCCGCCGCCGACGGAGCAAGCCGCCAGCCCTGGATCGGCGATGGCACGCCGCCGGTCATGACGGTCACCACGCCAAACGGTGGAGAGAACTGGGTCACCGGCACGACCCACAAGCTGACGTTCGCAGCCACCGGACAACGTCGGCGTCACCGTGGTGGATCTGGAAGCGTCGACCAACAACGGCGGCACCTGACGTCGATCGCGACCGGGCTCACGACCAACTCGAGCGGCATCGGCTCGTTCATGTGGCTGGTGCCGAACACGCCGTCGACCCAGTGCCTGGTCCGCGGCACCGCACGCGGCGACGCGGCCGGCAACGCCGGGGCCGATCTCAGCAACGCGGTGTTCGCCGATCAGCGACGCGACCGCTCCGGTCGCGGCGCTGACGTCGCCCATCGGCGGCGAGTCGTGGCTGACCTCATCGGCCCACGCGATCACGTGGACCGCCAGCGACAACGTCGGCGTGACCAGCGTGGATCTCGACTACTCGAGCAACGGCGGCACCAGCTGGACGCCGATCGCCGCCGGGCTCGCCAACTCCGGGACTCGTTCGCCTGGACCGCGCCGGCCGCGGCGACTCACCACGGCGCGGGTGCGACTCACCGCCCGATGCGGCGGCCAACACGACGACCGCGAGCAGCGCGAACTTCACGATCCAGTCGCCGGTCGCCGCGGCGACCGTCCTGCTCGAGTTCCGCGCCGATCTTCGGCCAGCGGCACCGGCGCCTACCCGACACCGGGCGCAGCGTCGCCGTGGAAGGACCTGCGGTGCGGCTCGCACCACGGCCAGCTCGAGCTGTTCGCCGGCTGGTCGACCAGCGGCTGGACGGGTGACGGCACCCACGCCTCGCCGCGCCGTCTCGAGTTCGGCAACGACCTCGGGCGCGTCAAGGTCCCGGCCGGGAGCATTCTCGGAGCTGACGGCCACCCAGCCGGTGACCGCGGAGATGTGGTTCAAGACCGGGTGGAACGGCTCCTCCACGCACTACGACTACCTGCTCGAGTGGCTCAAGATGGGGAACACGGGCTCCGGGATGTCGATCGCGGTGCAGGACGGACGCCTTCAGATTTATCTCAATCCGTGGGTCGACGCCGGTGCGGTCACCCCCAACACCTGGTATCACGTCGCGGTCGCCAAGGAGCCCGGCCACGTCCGGATCTATCTCAACGGGCAGCGCGTCTACACCGGCATCAACCCCCAACATGGGGCCGCAGGGGACAGAGCTCACGCTCGGCTGCTCGGTGTTCCGCATCGCCGAGGGGGTCGGCAGCTACGGCGACTTCCTGAACGGCGCGATCAGCCAGTTCCGGCTCTGGCGTGCCGCACTCGAGGACGCGCAGGTCCGCAGCGCGTTCCTCGCCGACAGCAGCCGCTACCTGCCGTCGACGCCGATGACGTCACTCGCCAAGCTGGTGACGCTCAAGGCGGACTCGGCCAACGGCACCACCCATTACCCGGTTCCGCAGTGGCGGACCGTGGATCGACCTCACGGGAACGCAGACCAACGCGGCGCTCTCGGGCTTCAACGGCAACACGAGCAGCGGCTGGCAGGGCAACGGCACCGCAGGCAGCCCGTACCGTCTCCGGTTCGACGGCGTCGACGACCTGGCCAAGATCCCGGCGGGCGCGGTGACACAGCTCCAGAACGCCAACGCGTTCACCGCCGAGCTCGTGGTTCACCACCGGTTCCATCGTGTCGAACACCGACGAGAAGTATCTGATCGAGTGGCTACAGGATTTCGGCTCGGCGAAGGGCCTGTCGGTCTCGGTCTCGCACTCCAACCTGCGCGTCTACACCGGGGCGCCGGACTGGGCCAATGCCTTCCCGGTGGCGCCGAGCACGTCGTACCACGCCACCGTGGTGAAGAAGCCGGGCGAGCTCCGGGTCTACATGAACGGCACGCTGATGTACACGGACTCTCATCCGAACTTCGGGGTGCCGAAGAGCGAGATCGTGATCGGCGGCTCGACGTGGCGCGGCGCGGGTGTCTACGGCGACTACCTCGCCGCCGGCACCTCGATCACCGGCGTCGCGCTGTGGCAGGGCGCCATGACCGACGCTCAGGTCGCGGCGCTGCGCGGCCCGACCGCGACGCTCGAGGACCCGACGCCGGAGCTCTCGATCCGGCCGGCCTACGAGTTCCGGCTCGGCGGGTTCCGGCCCAACCCGGCGACGCACGAGATGAACGTGGTATTCACGCTGCCGAGCGCCAACGCGGCGACGCTCGAGCTGATCGACGTCGGCGGCCGGCGCGTGAGCCTCGCGCGAGGTCGGCTCGCTCGGACCGGGCGACCACACCGTGAGCCTCGGCAACGGTCGCAGCGTTCCGGCCGGCATCGCCTACTGGCTGAGGCTGACCCAGCAGCAGCGGGTGCTGACGACGAAGGCCGCGGTGGTGCACCTAACACCGGCCAGGCAGGACGGGGTTCCACGCTGGGTCCCCACCGCCCGCTCACCGGGAAGCCGAAGTCCGGCTACCCCGGTCGAGAGGCGGCTCGATCCACCGGCGCTCGATCGAAGGCGGATCCGCCAGGTCCGCCCTTCGCGTCTCATGGTGCCGATCGGGCGGTAGCCGGATAAGATGAGCCGATGCCGAAGCCCCCTCCAGCCACCCTTCGCGCGATTCCGGCGGTCGAAACGCTCCTCCAGCAGCCGGCGCTCGCTCCGGTCCTGCGTGACGATGCCGCGACCTGCTCGTGGTCGAGGCGATCCGCGCCGTGGTCGCGGACGAGCGCGCGCGGCTCCGCCGGAACTCGGCGACCCCCGATCCGCCGGAGGCGCTCGCCGCTGCGCGGCCGCCCGGGCGCGGGCGACCCACCTTCCGCAGCTCCGCCGCGTGCTCAACGCCACCGGCATCGTCCTCCACACCAATCTCGGGCGCGCCCCGCTGTCGGCGGCGGCGCGCGCGGCGGTCGACCAGGTGGCGCGCGGCTACTCGAGCCTCGAGTTCGACCTCGAGACGGGGCGTCGCGGCGACCGCGGGCTCGGGATCGAGCGCTGGCTCACCCGGCTGACCGGCGCCGAGGCGGCGCTGGTGGTCAACAACGGGGCGGCGGCGCTGCTGCTCGCGCTGTCGGCGCTGGCGTCCGGTAAGAAGGTCGTGGTGTCGCGGGGCGAGCTGATCGAGATCGGGGGCTCGTTCCGCATCCCCGAGATCATGGAGAAGAGCGGCGCCACGCTGCTCGAGGTGGGCACCACGAACCGAACGCACGCGCGCGACTACGAGCGCGCGCTGAAGCAGCACGCCGACGTCGGCGCTGTGCTGCGGGTGCATCGCAGCAACTTTCGCGTCGAAGGCTTCACCGCCCAGCCGCCGCTCGCGGAGCTGGCGGCGCTCGCGCGGAAGCGTCGCGTGCCGCTGATCGAGGATCTGGGCAGCGGCGCGGCTGGTCGATCTCGGCACGATCGGCCTCGAACGTGAGCCGACGGTGAGAGAAAGCTTGAACGCCGGCTGCGACGTCGTTATTTTCTCCGGCGACAAGCTGTTGGGAGCCACTCAGGCGGGTCTGATCCTGGGGCGGCGGCGCGCGGTCGATCGGGCGCGTCGCGACCTCTTCGCGAGAGCGCTCCGCGTCGACAAGCTGACGCTCGCGGCGCTCGAGGCGACGCTTCCCGCGTACTGCGAACCGGAACGTGCGGTGGGCCGAGATTCCGCGCTGGCCATGCTGCGCGCGGCGCCCGAGGCGCTCGAGCGTCGCGCGCGCGCTCTTGGCGGCGGAGCTCGAGCGGCGCCTCGCCGCGGGCCACGATGACCGTGGCGCGCGGACGGGGCGAGGTGGGCGGCGGCGCGCTGCCGACCCATCGGCTCGAGGGCTGGGTGGTCGAGATCGAGTGGGTGGGAGTGGGCGCGGACGCGCTGGACGCGGGCCCGCGGCGCCGAGCCACCCGTCATCGGATACATCCGGGGAGGCAAGCTGAGACTGGACGTGAGGACGCTGACCGGCGACGGAGATCGATCGGAGGCCGCGGACGCGCTGGGCCGCGCGACGCCGCCGGCGACATATCTGAGCCCGGGCATCCGACGCATGGATCACCCGCGCATCCGGAGGGAATAGATGTTCCTCTACAAGCTCGAGCTGCAGGGCTTCAAGTCGTTCGTGGACAAAGACACGACGCTCCTGTTCGGCGAAGGCATCACCGGCGTCGTCGGCCCGAACGGCTGCGGCAAGACCAACGTCTCCGACGCCATCCGCTGGGTGATGGGCGAGCAGAGCGCCACGCAGCTCCGCGGCGACTCGATGGAAGACGTGATCTTCAACGGCTGCCCGAGCGCGGAAGCCGCTCGGCCTCGCCGAGGTCCACCTCACCTTCAAGAACGACCGCGGCATCCTGCCGACCGGAGTTCAGCGAGGTCACGGTGTCGCGCCGCGTGTTCCCGCTCCGGCATGTCCGAGTACTTCCTCAACAAGGCGCCGTGCCGGCTCAAGGACATCCGCGACCTGTTCTTCGACACCGGCATGGGCAGCCACGCCTACTCGGTGATCGAGCGCGCGATGGTCGACCACGTGCTCTCCGACAACTCGGGCCACCGCCGCTTCCTGTTCGAGGAGGCCTCGGGCATCACGCAAGTACAAGGCGCGCAAGAAGGAGGCGCTGAACAAGCTCGACGCCACCGAGGGCGACCTCACGCGCGCTCAACGACATCGTGTTCGAGCTCGAGCGCGAGCTGCGCTCGCTCGCGCGGCAGGTCGGCAAGGCGCGCCGTTACCAGCGCGCTGCGCGACGAGATCCGCGACCTCGATCTGCGCGCTCACCGCCGGGCCGCGTGCTCGGCGCTGCAAGCGCGGCGAGTCGAGGCCACGGACCAGCTGGCAGGAGGAGGCGGTGCGCCGCGAGGGCGTGACCGCGACACTCGTCCGGCGTCGAGGCCGCGGCTCAACGACCAGAAGCTGGCGCTGCTCGAGCTCGAGCGCGAGCTGACCGACCGCGCAGGGCGGCCTTCGCGATCGCGAGGAGGCTCGCACGCCAGGCCGAGCACCAGATCGTGCTGCTGCGCGGAGCGCGCCGCGGGTCTGGCGCGGCGCGCCGACGGAGGCGGCGGCCGAGGCGGCGCGCATGCGCGAGCGTCTGCCGAGGTGGTCGCGCGCCGAGCGCGAGGCCGGCGAACGAGGCGCGCCGAGATCGGCGTGCAGCGCCGAGCGAGGCCGCAGGCGCGGGCCGAGGCGCGAGCGCGAGCTCTCGGGCGTCGAGACCGAGCTGCGCGAGCCCGCAGCGTCGACCGCCCAGGATCACAAGCAGCTTCCGCTCGACCTGTTCTCGACCGAGGCGCGAGAAGCGTGGCGCTGCGAGCGGATCCGCGAGCGCCTCGGGCTCCTGGCCGAGGCGTCGCGAGGGCGCGCGCCAGCGCCGTGCCGAGATGGAGCGGCGCACGGCGGATCTGAGCGCGCGATCGGCGCGGCTGCGAGCGGCGCGCGCGCGACTCGAGGCCGAGCTCGACGAGGCGCGCGGCGACGCTCGCGCGCGGCATCGAGGCGCGAGGCGCGGCGAGCACGCTGCGGCGCTGCGGCAGGCCGAGTCGGCGGCTGTCGCGAAGCGCGCGAGAGTCGGCGGCGGCCGAGTCGCGGCTCAACACGCTGCTCGAGCTGAAGCGCAACTTCGACGGCGTTTCGGAGGGCGTGAAGTGCGCTGTTGCACGACGGCGAGCGGCCGCGACCGGGTCTGCTCGGCGTGCGTGATCGCGGACGTGCTCGAGGTGCCGTCGCCGGCCTCGACGCGCTCGAGGCGTCGCTCGGCGAGGCCGCGGCGTTCGTGCTGGTCGAGGACGCGCGGCGCTCGAGTCGCGCGCGTCGAGACGGCTGCGCGCGCTCGGCAGCCGGCCGCGCGACGCTCGTCGACCTGTCGGCGCTCGGCCGGCGGCGCCGCTGCCCGCGCTGCCCGACGATCCGGGCGTGCGCGGGCGGCGCCTCGGACCTGGTGCGCTGCGGCCGACGCATCAGCCGCTGGTCGAGCGCCTGCTCGGCTCGGTGATCGTGGTCGAGGATCGCGCCGACGGCGGCGCGGCTCGCGGCCCAGCTCGGAGGGGGCCTGCGGTTCGTGAGCCTCGACGGCGAGGTCTGGGAGCGCGGCCGCGTGCGCGCCGGCTCGGCGCAGCACTCGAGCGGCCTGCTCCACCGCGAGACGGAGATCCGCGAGCTCAATGGCCGCGCTCGCCGAGCTGGCGCTGGCGATCGAGGCGCGGAGCGCGAGCGCGAGGCGGTCGAGCGCGCCGGCGCGCGCCGCTCGCTCGAGGAGCGTCAAGCGGCGGCGGCCACGGTCGAGCGCCGGCGCGACGCGCTCGAGAGGCCTGTCGCGCGAGCTCGAGGCGGCCGAGCGCGAGCGTCGCTGGGCGGCGCAGGAGGCGGCGGAGCGCAATCAGAGATCGCCACGCATCGAGGCCGAGGCTCGATTCGCTGGCGCGCGCGCTGGCCGAGGCCGAGACCGAGCTCGCGGCAGTTCCAGGCGCGAGCTCGAGCGCGGCCCGGCGCCCAGCTCGCGGATCTCGACGGCGTCGTGCACGCGCTCGAGGCGCGCGCGCGAGGAGGCGGCAGCCCGGCGCGCAGGATGCGCGCGAGCGCTGCTCGCGGCTGTCGCGGGAGAGGGCGAGTGGGAGGCGCCGCTGGGCGCGCGCCGAGCAGACGCGCCGCGAGCTCGAGGCCGGTCTCGAGGCGCGCGCCGCAGGACGAGCGGTCCTCGCGCGCGCGTGTCGCCGAGATCGACGCCGAGGTCGCGGGTCTCGCGGCCGGGCTGACCGGTCTGCTCGAGACCGAGTCGACGCAGCGCGACCGCGTCGGTCGAGCTGCAGCAGCGCTTCCAGGCGCTCAAGGCCGAGACCGGTGCAGGCTCGAGGAGGCGGCGCGCGGCAGAAGCGCTTCGAGCAGACCGAGCTGTGCGAGCTGCTCCACCAGATCGAGCTCGAGCGCGTGCAGTGCGCGCGCCGAGCTCGACCGCACCTTCGAGCGACTGCGCACCGAGTACCAGATGGATCCCGAGTCCGTGGACGCTCGAGCCGATCGCCGGCGAGGGTTCGATCCGAGGCAGGCCGCGCGCGAGCTCGGAGAGTCGCGCGCGCGGCTGCAGCTCGCTCGGCGCGGTCAACCTGCTCGCGCTCGAGGAGTACACGAAGAAGAAGGAGCGCTACCAGTTCCTGGTCCAGCAGCGCGAGCGATCTCACCAGCGCCCGGGCCCAGCTGCTCGAGGCGATCGAGAAGATCAACGTCACCGCGAGCCAGCTGTTCGTCGAGACCTTCGCGCAAGGTGCAGGAGCACTTCCGCGACGTCTTCAAGACGCTGTTCGAGGGCGGCGACGCCGAGCTGCGCACGGTCGGCGAGGATCCGCTCGAGTGCGAGATCGAGATCGCGGCCAAGCCGCGCGGCAAGCACCTCCAGAGCATCAGCCTGATGTCGGGCGGCGAGCGCGCGCTCACCGGCGATCGCGCTGCTGTTCGCGATCTACCTGGTCAAGCCGTCGCCGTTCTGCCTGCTCGACGAGGTCGACGCGCCGCTCGACGACGCCAACGTCGACCGCTTCCTCAGCATGCTCCGGCGCTTCAGCGACAAGACCCAGTTCGTCGTGATCACGCACAACAAGAAGACGATGGAGGCCGCCGGCTGCCTCTACGGCGTGACCATGCAGGAGCTCGGCGTCTCGACGCTGGTGTCGGTGAAGCTTCGACCAGCGCGACGCGAGCGACGCCGGCCGCGAGACGGCGCGCGAGCTGGCCGACAGCTCGCGGTCTCGAGCCCGCAGTGCCCGCCGGCGTGATGTCCTCTGGGACCGCTTCCGGTCCGGACTGGGACGCACCCGCGAGCGCGCTCACCCAGCATCTCGGCGCCGATGCTCGGCCCGCACGGGCAGGGTCGATCCGGAGACGCGCGCGCAGCTCGAGGAGGCGCTGCTCGCGCGCCGACGTCGGTCCCGGCGACCACCGAGCGCGCTGATCGAGCGCGTCCGAGGAGCGCATGCGCCGCGAGTCGGACCTCGACCTCGAGACGGCGCTCGAGCGCGCGCGCCGAGGAGATCGCTCGGCGCGCACCGCGCACCGTTCGCGCCGGGCGGTCAGACGGCCGTGGGTGGCGCTCGTCGTCGGGCGTCAACGGCGTCGGCAAGACCACGCTCGCGGGCAAGCTGGCGGCGCACTTCGCGCGCGAGGGGCGTTCGACCGTGCTCGTGGCCGCGCGACACGTTCCGCGCCGCCGCGATCGGCAGCAGCTCGAGGTGTGGGCCGAGCGCGCCGGGGTCGAGATCGTCGCGCGCGCGCGACGGCGCCGATCCCGCCGCGGTGGTGCACGACGCGCTGTCGCCGCGCGCGCGCGCGCGGCGTCGAGGTGGTGCTGGTCGACACCGCCGGGCGGCTCCACACCAAGCACAACCTGATGGCCGAGCTCGAGAAGATCGCGCCGCGTGTGCGGCCGCATCGTGCCCGGCGCGCCGCATCACGTGCTGCTCGTGCTCGACGCGACGCTGGGCCAGAACGGCGTCGCGCAGGCGCGCGAGTTCCAGCGCGCGGTCGCGGTGACCAGCCTCGCGGTCACCAAGCTCGACGGCACCGCGCGCGGCGGCGCGGTGCTCGCGATCGCCGATCAGCTCGGGCTGCCGATCAGCGTGGTCGGGCTCGGAGAGGGATCGACGACTGGGAGCCGTTCGAGCCCCGCGCGTTCGCGCAGGGGCTGTTCGAGTAGCCCCGCTCGGCCGCGAGTCGCGCGCGTCGCGACGGAACCGCTCAGCCGGTGCGCTTCTTCGGCGCCTTCGCGGTCGACTTCGGCTTGGGGCTGGCCTGCTGCTCGGCGAGCGAGCGGCGGAACGCCTCGGGCACCAGCTCGGGCTTGAGCCCGCCCGAGCCGTAGTCGATCAGCTCGGCGACGCCCTTGGCCTTGTCCATGGTGTTGAGCGGCGCATCCTGGGAATGGCCGATCTTCCAGGACTTGCGCTGGATCAGGTTCTCGATCTCCTCGCGCGCCACGCTGGTGATCGGGATCTGGCGGTTCATGAAGACCGTGCGGGTCCTCGTGAGACGTCGGTCCGCACCGAGCTGTCGGCCATGTCGGCGGTGGCGCCGACGCCGTGCCGGATCACGACCTTCGTGCACGGGAAGCTGCCCCGCGGCACGGTGATCGTCTCCTTGCCGAGCGTGTCAGGTGACGACCGCAGACTTGTCGGCGACGGGCTTGCGCATGGTGAGCGAGCTGCTCGGTCGCTTGGCGATGGTCTGGACCGGCTGGCCGTCCGTCGTGACCTCGTTGATCATCTTGCGCGAGTAGAGCTGCATCCGCACCAGCGGCATGTCGTCGTTGAAGATCTCGTACGACATCAGCGTCGCCACCGCCCACGGCGGCTTGCCTTTGGGCTCGGTCCAGGTCTCGACCCAGAAGCCGTCCTCGCCCCAGAACTTCTCCCTCGCCGGCGATCAGCACGGTGACTACGTAGTCGTCGGACATGCCCATCTCGCTGCTGCCCGTGACGTGGTACTCTGGCCCACGAACCCACCTTGAAGTCGGGCTTGCGGGTGTAATCGATGAGCCCGATGCCGTTGATCAGGTTCACAGGCTGGGGCGCGGCCGCGGGCCCGGTGGGCAAAAAGGCCAGAACAGATCAGGCCGAGCAGGATCCAGCGAATGGCACGTCGCATGCGATTTCTCTCCGGAGAAGCCTCATCACCCCGAGCGGGGCGGGTACTACGAATGGAACGCGTATTATCACCGAGAAGGCCGGCGAATGGAAAGGACGAGCGCCCCACGCGCGCCGGACTCCGCGATGCCCCCCGTCCGCGGTTCCGATGAGGAGCCCGCGCGCGATCCCGGGCTCCGGATCCGCGTCCGCGCGAGAAGCTGCGCCAGCGCGGGCCCGCGGTGATGTCCGATGCCGAGCTGCTCGCGCTCCTGATCGGTTCGGGCACGGTCGCGCGCAGCGTCCATCGCATCGCGCGCGTGTTGGCCAAACGCCCGCCCGCCGAGCTCGCCGACTGGTCGAGCGCGCGGTGGCTCCTCGTGCCGGGGATCGGGCCGGCGCGGGCCGCCGCGCTGACCGCGGCCTTCGAGCTGGGCCGGCGCGCCGCGGAGCGTCGAGTCGCGAGCTCGACCATCCGCGGCCCGGACGACGTGCTCGGACAGGTGCGAGATCTCTCTGCGCCCGCCGCGAGCACTTCGTGGTCCTGCTGCTCAACGCGCGGCACGAGCTCCAGTGCCGCGAGACCGTGTCGATCGGAAGTCTCAACGCTTCCATCGTCCATCCACGCGAGGTATTCCTCCCGGCGATCCTCCACTCGGCGGCGAGCGTCGTGCTGGTCCACAATCACCCGAGCGGCGATCCCGAGCCGAGCGAGGAAGACCTGAGCATCACCAAACGGCTGGTCGAGGTGGGAGAGCTCGTCGGCATCGGCGTGCTGGATCACGTCATCGTCGCGTCGCGCGGAGTGGTGAGCATGAAAGCCCGGCAGCTGATCTAGTGGACACGAGTGTTCACGAGCCGCATGGCGAACGATCCCGAGGGCTATCGCACCTTCGACCACACCGGCGACCTGGGCCTCGAGGTCTGGGCGCCGACGCGCGAGCGGTTGTACGGCCTGGCAGCCGAGGCGCTGATGGCGCAGGTCGCCGAGACCCGCGTGCCGGGCGACGACGTCCGTGCTACGGCTCGAGCTCGAGGGCGACGATCCCGGTGACCTGCTCGTTCACTGGCTCAACACCGTCCTACTCGAGGCCGAGATCGGGCGCGCGGTGTGGTCGCGGGCCACGCTCCACGCGCTCGGCGAGCGCACACTCGACGCCACGCTCGAGGGCTCGAGGCTCGATCCGTCGCGTCACGTCCGCCTGCGCGAGATCAAGGCGGTGTCGCACCACGATCTCGTCCTCGTCCTCGACCCGCCGGATTGTCGTTGTCGCTTGGTACTCGATATCTAGCAGGGTCTCACGCTTCACGACGAAACGGCCGATGACAGAATGGCCGGTCATGATCGACCGGCCGCGCTCATTGACGATGATTTGACACGCCGACGCGCGATGACGGAACGATTGGCGATGGGTGACGCGCGATTTCGCGCCTTTTTCGCGTGGCGGCCGATCATCGCGCGTTCCTCGCGACAAGGAACTCGTGATTTGCCGCGCGGGTTTGTCGTATCATGAAGGGTCTCGTGGTGTAGTGCTTGGCGTCCCGGAGATCGAATCGATGCGCAGCCTCCGTCTTCCCGCCGTTCTCCTCTCCACGCTCGCCGTCCTCCTGACCGTCGCCGTCGCCGAAGCCGCCAAGCCGTTGCCTCAGCGCTCGGCGTCGCGGCCGCGAGCCTGGAGCGCGCCGGTCCGGCCGGTGGGGAGCGGCGGCCTGTGCACCCATCTCGGCGTCGACGGGATCGGGGCTTCGGTCGACACGCTCGACTTCGTGTTCCCGCCGGACGACTACTTCACCGTGCTCGATCCCGCGAACTGTGGGGGCTGCGAGTCGGCGGACAGCACGTCGTTCACCACCGTCCATCTCCCGCTGTTCTTCACCGTCCCGTGCGCGCTCCCGATGTCGGTCACGGTGTACGGCGCCCCGGTGTTCAGCCCGTTCGTGCCCTACTGCGACACGCTGCTCGCCGATCGCATGCCGATCATCTATCCGCCCACGCCGTTCACGGTCACCGGCAACGATCCGATGACCCGCGTCACCTTCGATCTCACGCTCCCTTCGCTTGCCGCTTCGCCGGGAAGGCGGTGCTGCGGGTCAGCTTCGTCGCCGATGTTGCCGCCTGCGACAGCGCCGCGACGCGCCCCCGGCTCTACGTGGCCTCGCCCTGCACCAACTGCATCTCCTTCAACGCCTCGATCAGCGACGCGTACGGGGACGCGTGCTCGGAGGTGGCGATCAATCCGGTGATGTGGGTCGACGTCGACTCGTGCTTCCAGGAGCTGGTGCCGCCGGCGCCGGTGCGTGATCTCGCCGTGGTGGACGCCGTGGACACGGTGGTGACGCTGCGCTGGACCGAGAGCGGGGACAACGGGCTCTCGGGACGGTGCGAGGCCTATCCCTTGCGGGTCTGGACCGGGCCGGCCGACTCGACCCAGTACGACGGCGCCCCGATCCAGGTCGATGTGCCGTCGTTCGACTACTACCCGACGCAGGAGACCTACGTCCTCAACGGTCTCGGGCGGAACCAGACCTATCACGCCGCGCTCAAGGCCCGTGACCACGCCGGCAATCTCTCGCCGATCTCGAACGTCACCACCTTCCAGATCGGATTCACGCCGCCTCCACCGCCGCCCGGCGGCGCCACGATCGTCTCCAAGGTTCAGCCGGCGCGGATCCCGGTCGAGCTGGCCTGGCGCGCGTCGTCGCCGGCTCCGCCGCGGCGCAGACCATCGTCATCTACGACCTCGCCGGCTCTGCGCGCCGCACCTTCGACGTCGGCACCGCGCACGAAGGCGTGGTGATGTGGGACGGCCGCGACGACGACGATCGGAAATGTCCGGCCGGGGTTTACTTCGCGCGGTTCACGACCGGTCCCGACCAGGTCCAGACCCGGGTCGTCCTGCTCAAGTAAGCCGGGTCTCGATCGCGCCGCGCGCGGCGCACCCCGCTCCTTGCCGAGAGCGCCCGGGACGTGGATGCGTCCCGGCCGGTTGCTCACCAGCGCGCGATGGCGCCGCGGGTGTCGACGTGGACGAACGGTCCGTGCGCGCCGTTGCCCTCGTAGGTGGACATGCCGCCCGCCAGGTTCGCCAGCTCCGCCGAGTGATCGGACCGATCGGCCAGCCGGCCCAGCAGGGCGGCGTCCATTCAGGTGAGCCGCCGGTCGGCGTCGAGGTCGTCCATCCGCCCGTCCTCGGGATCCCGATCGATGAAGATGTCGGCGGCGTCGCCGTACTGGTGGCGTGTGAACGTGGTCGAGTTGCCGATCGCGCGGTTGTACCGCGGCGTGCGGTACGCGCTCATCACGTGGAAGGTCTCGGCGCGCAGCCCCTCACGGTTGACCTCGTCGAGCAGCCGCTCGAGCTTCTCGATCAGCCGCGGCTGCAGCACCAGGTACTTGGGATAGACCGCACCCGACTTGCACACGAACTGCTCGAGCCGGAAGTGCGGCGAGACGCCGATCGACCGGTTCGCCTCCGTGACCTCGATGAACCCCGCCGGCCGCGCGTAGGCCGGGTCGCCGTGGCGCGATCGCGGGTACGCGCCGATGCGATAGCCGTGGAGGACGCCACGGCGCATCTCGCGATAGGGAACCAGGACCGCGGCCCGCACGAGCACCGTGTCGTCGGCCCCGGCCAGCCACACCGGGTAGATCCTCGGCGTCGACGGCGCCTGCCAGCGCCAGCGGTCGGGGGCGGTCGCGCTCACGATGCCCGCGGAGGACGACGCCTCGACCGGCTCGCCGGTGCCAATCTCGACCGTCTGGCCCGGGAGCACCGTCGCCAGGAACTCACGGTAGGGAACGTCGACGTCGCCGAAGCGGACGTCGAAGGGGCGAGGGACGGATCGAAGCCCGCGATCTCCGAGGCGGCCGCCGGCCGCGGCGACGCGAAGGAGAACAGGCCGGTCACGAACAGGAGAAGGCGCAGCAATTCCGGGAACACGGGAGACTCCTGATTGAAGGGCTAGGGCAACATTAGTGTATCAGGACGAGCGTGCGGGTGACCACGGCGCCGCGAGTCTCGAGCCGCGCGCGTAGAACACGCCGGGCTCGAGCCGCGCGCCGCGCGCGTCGCGACCATCCCACACGACGGCGTGCGCGCCTGGGCTCTCGACCGCGTCGACCATCGTCGCCACGCGGTGGCCCGCGACGTCGTAGATCGCGAGCTGCACGCGCGCGGCCTCGCCGATCGAATAGGTGATCCGGGTCTGTCCCACGAACGGCGTCGGCTGCGCGATCAGCCGGATCGCGCCCGTGGTCGCGGGGTCGAGGACCGCGAGCGAGGGGCGTGTCGAGACAGCTCCGGGTGGACGCGTAGCTCGTGATCGCGTCGATCGCCTGCGGCTCGAAGCTCGGCAGACCGATGCCGTCGCACCCGTCGATGCTCGAGCACATGATGTGGCACGGCGTCACGCCGTCGCAGTGCACGGCGTTCCAGTTGTGCCCCAGCTCGTGCGCGGTGAGCGCCACGCGCCGGCTCAGGGTGAGTGGTGTAGCGCGTCTGCGACAGGCCGTAGCCCCGGGTCGAGTTGCAGATGACGCCGACCGAGGCGATGCCGATCACGCTGCCGTCCAAGTTCTTGCCGGTCATGAGGTGCGCGATGTCGCGGTGAACGCCGGTCTGCGCGGCGTTCCAGTGCGTGCGCATCTGCGTGAGCAGCGAGTCGGATGAGGTCGTGGAGTACGGATCGGACGGGGCGGAGCGGACGATGAGATCGTGACCAGCCGGTGGGTGAGGTTGCAGTCGCGCTTGTAGACGACATTGACGCCGCTCATCACGTTCTCGACGTCGTTCACCGTGGCGGTCACGGATCCTTCGAGCTGGTAGAGCTCGTAATCGGTGTCGATCGCCAGCTCGGCGATTCGGGGCCCGGCGGCGAAGCGCGGCCTCGGGGGCCGGGCCTCGGGGCGGAACGGCGACCGCCGGCTCGTCCGCGCGCGCACGAGCCCGAACCGGTGGCGGCGTCGGCGGGATAGACGGCGTGGAGCGCGGGATCGGCCTCGCGATCGACGTCGGTGACAGGGCTGGACCGCGTACACCCGCCCGTCCGCGAGCGCCACGGTGAGCCAGACGCGTCCCTCGCGGATCACGCCGCCCGCGACCGAGCCCGGGACCTCGTCGACGGTGCCGCGGTACGTCGCCGGCGCCGGCGGATCGATGTCGTGGAGCGTGCCGTCGGGCGCGGCGACCCGTACGCGGAAGCCGGGGGCGCGAAGCGACACGCGGTCGAGCCGCACGGTGACGCGGACGGCCGTCGAGGTCGAGCGGGATCACTTCGGTGCGGGCCGCGGCCGTGCGCAGTCGCTGAAGCGAAACCCGCGTGAGCGACAGCCGCTGCGTGACGACATCGGGAGAGGGCGCGACGGCGCCCGCGGTCGCGCGTGCCGCGAAGACCGCGGTGATCGCGAGCGAAGCGAGACGCGCGCGGGCGCGGATCGTCGCGGCGCGATCGCGACGAGGATCGTGACGGTTACACATCGGGTCTCCGGGGCGGCCAGGGGGAGAGGTCGATATCGGCGTCGGCGGTGCGAGGGTCAAGGTCCCGATGTCCGGAGTACAGAGGAAAGTGCGTCCGCGCGCCCGTCTTTTGAACGGCCTTGATGCCTGTCCGGGACTCCGTGCTCCGTCCCATGGCCCGTCCGCGGCTCGTGCACCTGCCGACGCGCAAGATGCCGCGCGACCGTGGTACATTGGGCGAGCCGATTTCGAACCTGCGGCCGGATCACGGTCGCGCCGACGAACCTTGGAAGAGACCGCGGTTTTCTCGCCACCCGACACCGATGACCCACGAACCCCAGGTCCGCGTGCACGTCCCGGGAGTGCTGCGTGCGTACTCACAGGGCGCCGCGGAGCTCGCGATCACCGCCGCGAGCGTGCGCGCCGCGCTCGAGCAGCTCGAGCGCGACCATCCCTCGCTCTACCGGAACGTGTGCGACGAGACCGGGACCGTGCGCCGTCACGTCAACCTGTTCGTGAACACATCCCACATTCGTGACCGGGAGGGGCTCGATACCGCGCTCTCGACCGGCGACGTCGTCATCATCCTGCCCGCGATCTCAGGAGGTTGAGCCATGGCGGAACGAGTCGTTCTCAGCATCGGGACCAAGAAGGCGCCTTCGTCGCCGAAGCGTCGAAGTCGCGCGGCAAGTTCGATCTTCGCGGGCCGCACGGACGGGGGTCGCGGTCTACAGCACGTTGATCGACACGCGGGGAAGCCGAGCGTCTACGCCTCCAGCTGCAACGCCTTCTTCGGGATGAAGATTCTCAAGTCGACCGACATGGGCAAGACGTTCAAGGAGACCAAGGCGGCGCCGGCGTTCCCGAAGGACGACGGCCGCGCGCTCGCCAACATCTGGTCGATCGAGCCGGGGCCCGGCAAGAAGGAGCTGTGGTGCGGCGTCGAGCCGGCCGCGCTGTTCCGCAGCGACAACGGGGGTGACTCCTGGGAGATGGTGCCCGGCATCAGCAACCACGAGCACGCCCGCCAGTGGCAGCCGGGGAACGGCGGGCTCTGCATGCACACCATCGTGCGCGACGGCGACCGCGTGCACCTCGGCATCTCGACCGGCGGTCACTACCTGAGCGAGGACGGCGGCGCCACGTTCCAGCGCGTCGAATCAGGGCGTCGGCGCCGGCTTCGCGCCGGATCCGTATCCCGAGTTCGGCCAGTGCGTGCACAAGATCGCGCGGCCACGAGGACGCGCCCGGCCGGCTCTACATGCAGAACCACGGCGGCTGGGCGAACTGGGACGGGCCCGGCGGGCCGCGTCCCGACATCGGCGTGCTGCGCAGCGACGATCCACGGCAAGACCTGGCGGTCGATCGCCAAGGGGCTGCCGTCCGACTTCGGCTTCCCGATCGTCGTGCATCCGCACGACCCCGACACGGTCTACGTGCATGCCGCTCGAGCCGATGACGCGCACCTGCCCCGGCGGCGCGCCGGCGGTCTGGCGCAGCGAGGACGGCGGCGACTCGTGGCGGAAGCTCGCGCAGCGGGCTGCCGCGGAAGGCGAGCTACTTCACCGTCCAGCGGGACGCGATGGACATCGACGATCTCAAGTCGCCGGCGCTCTACTTCGGCACCACCACCGGCCAGCTCTGGATCGGCCGCGAGGGCGGCGAGGAGTGGGAGTGCCTGTTCGACTCGCTGCCGCCGATCCACTGCGTCAAGGTCGCGGTGGTCTGACGCGCGCGACCCGCGCGCGGGATCACGACCCGAGGGCCCGGCCAGCGACGGTCGGGCCCGCGTCGTCAACGGACGCGGATGGCGCGGCGGCGTAGAGCGTCACGCCGTCGGCTTCGAGGGTGTAGAGGTAGGTGCCGTTCGGCAGCACGCGGCCGCCCTCGTCGCGGCCGTTCCACTCCACCTGCGTGATGCCCGGGTGCGAAGTCGCCGTCATGGAGCACGCGGACCCGTCTACCCGCGGCGTCCCAGGCGGTGATCCGCACGCGCGTCGCGCGCGGCACGTCGAAGTGGATGGAGGTCGAGGTCGAGAAGGGATTCGGCTGGTTCGCCTCGACCGCGACGCCGTTGCCGGAGGTCGGCTCGCGCACGACCGCGACCCGGCCCAGGCGGCGCCCGCCGCCGGGCGTGACCTCCTCGAGCTCGTAGGCCAGCGACCGCGTGTCGGCCGGCGGCGTGTCCACGAGCACGTGGATGCCGGGCCCCCTGTCGCGTCCACGCCGACGCGCGTGCGCTCGCCGCGATCCTCGCGCACCCGCTGGAGCCGCGTGATCGTCGCCCCGGCCTCGGGCGACAGCTCCCATTCGATCCTCACCGTTCCGTCGGCGAGCGGGACCGCCGTGAACGACCGCACTGTCACGGCCGTCGTTCCCGTCAGGCTGAGCGACAGGAGCGCGTAGGCCGAGATGCCAGGTGTCGTTGCGCGCCGCCTTGGAGCGTCCGCCGGTCGCGTAGTTGCCGACCCGGTGATCGCGCGGTCCGCGATCGTCATCAGCGTTCCGGTCGGGTCCCAGGCCGCGAAGCCGTTGAAGGCGTACGGCGCGAAGCCGGCGGACCCGCCGCCGCTGACGTCACCCGCCACTGGTGCTCAGTCCGGGAAGCGAGTTGCGGTAGATGACGTCGCGGAAGGTCGACGCGAAGCGGGCCATCTCGGTCGAGGACGAGTAGAACGGCATTCCTCTCTGAGGTTCATCTCGATGACCACGCGCGCGTAGTAGTTGGCGTAGTTGGTCGCCATCCAGCTCTGCGACGACGGATCGGTCTGGCGCGTCCACCGGTAGGCGGTGGGGTAAGCCGGATTGATCTGCTGGGCCCCGATCAGCTCCTCGACGATCTCGTCGGTGCGGTCGCGGTAGAAGGCGTTGCCGGTGATCCGCCACAGATAGTAGGCGAGCCGCCAGTTGGCGGAAGCGCGGCTCGACGTCGGGCTTGTAGAAGGCCGCGAACGGCGTGTTCCAGGCCCGCAGCGGATCCCCGGCGCGCTGATACCACCCGGCCGGGAACTGATTCTCAGCCAGTCACGCCAGAAGTCGGCGGCGGCGGCGTGGCGCGGATCGAGATCGCGATTCGCGTGGAAGGCCCAGGCCCAGAGCGCCACGTTGCCCGAGGTGATGGACTCGTCGAGCCAGTTCGTGTCACTTGCCGTAGAACTGACTGTTGGTCGGATCGGTGAGCCACAGCCAGTCGGTGAAGCCGTCGGTGGTGCCGTCGAGCCACGCGTCGCGGAGCTGCGACTTCGCCAGGTCGGTCAGCTCGAGCACGCGGTCGAGAAACGGCGGTCGAGGTCGCGCGGTAGGCCATCGAGCCAGCGCTTCGATGTAGTTCCCACCTTCGCGTCCCAGCGCGTAGAGGTCGTTGCTGACCATGATGTCCTCGATCAGCAGGTTTGCTCGCGTCCATGCCGCCGCGCATTCGATCCAGGCCACACGCGCTCGCGTCGATCGCGTGGCGTCCTCGGTCGTGACACGCGAGCGCGTGGGAACGGATCCAGGCGAGGACGTCGACGGGACGGGAGCCGGGCGACGATCGAGGGTGCGCCGACAGGACCAGCAGCAGAACGGGAGAGACGCGATGCCGATGCCATGGAGACCTCTCGGGAAGACGACCCAGTGACGTCGGAGAAGAAGTCTCGAGGGAACCATCGAAGCCGAGCGAAGGGCGGAGGGTCTTCACGTGAACTATCGGCTTCGACGCGGCATGCGCGGGTCGAACGCGAGTCGCGGCGCGATCGTCCCCGAACGCGCGTGGGCACGATCTGCAACGAGGAACGCGCGGCGCCGGGATCAACCGGGTGGTTTGGCCCGTGCCCCTGCTTGTAAGTTGTTCCGCGCATCGGGCACGTTCGAACGTCATCATTCGATGTCGCGACGGCGGTTCGCGCGGCACGAGGCTGGCGCAACTCGTGCTTCGTCCGGCGCCGGAGGGGACACGCATGGAGTCTCACGACGTACCGGCGCAAACGAAACTTCGAACGCAGTCCCGAGCCTCGCCGGCGGGCGCGCCATCACCGCTGCGCGCGCTGGCTTCGTGATCAGAACACGCCGCCACCCGCCTCCACTACGACTTCCGCCTCGAGCTGGACGGGTGCTCAGAGCTGGAGCGGTGCCGAAGGGACCGAGCCTCGATCCCGGCGACAAGCGTCTGGCGATGGGAGGTCGAGGACCATCCGATCGGAGTACGGCGGATTCGAGGGACGATCCCCAAAGGGCGAGTACGGCGGCGGCTCGGTGTTGCTGTGGGACCGGGGCGACTGGGTGCCGATCGGCGATCCGCGGCAGGGACTGAGCCGCGGCCGGCTCAGGAGTTCGAGCTCGTGGGCGAAAGCTCCGCCGGACGCGTGGGTGCTGGTGCGGATCCGGCGCGAGAGCGAGAGAACGCCTGGCTCTGATCAAGCATCGCGACGCCGAGGCGCGCGCTGGAGCGCAGGCCGACATCGTGACCGCGCGACCCGAGAAGCGTTCAGTCGGGACGGTCGATCGAGGAGATCGGAAAGGGCGTCGCGGGTGTGGCACTCGAACCGCGACGCCGCCATGACCTCGGTGCGCGCGCGTCGCGCGGCCGCGCCGCGCCGGGCACCGGGACGACGAGGCCGGTCGGGCGACGTCGCGTCGCTTCGCGCTCCGCGGCCAAGGCGTCCGGGGCGCGGCGGCGGCGCTTCTGCTGCCGCAGGTCCTGGCGCCGGAGCTCGCCACCCCTCCGTCGACGAGGCGCCGGACGGCGACGGCTGGCTGCACGAGATCAAGTACGACGGCTTCCGCATTCTCGCCCGGATCGAGCGCGGTCGAGCGAGGCTCTCGACCGGACGAACCAGGACTGGACCGAGCGCTTCGAGCCGATCGCGGCCGCGCTGTCCGCGGCTTCCGGTCGAGCGCGCGCTGCTCGACGGCGAGCTGGTCGTGCTCGCGAGCCCGACGGCACCACCAGTTTCCAGGCGCTCCAGACGCGCTCCGCACCGACCGCGACGCCAGAGCTGGTCTGCTTCGCCTTCGACCTGCTGCACCTCGACGGCGTCGACCTGGCGCAGACGCCGCTCACAGAGAAAGCGGCTGCTCGAGCGCCCTGCTCGCCCTGGACGCGAGCGGGGGCACGCTCCGGTACAGCGCGCACATCAGGGCCAGGGCCGGCATTCTTCGAGCAAGCGTGTGCGCGCCGGCTCGAGGGATCATCTCAAGCGTCGCGACGCGCGCCGTCTCCGGTCGCGCGCGACTGGCTCAAGAGTGAAGTGCACCGCGCGCCAGGAGTTCGTGATCAGCGGCTTCACCGAGCCGAGCGGCTCGCGCGAGGGACCTGGGCTCGCTGCTGCTCGGCGTCGCGCCGGCACCGGCGCGCGCAGTCGCGCCTCGGCGTCGCGCAGCGCGAAGGCTACGCGGTTGCGTTACGCCGGCCGGGTCGGGACCGGATTCACGCGCGAATCGCTACGCGAGCTGGGGCGGCGACTCGCGGCGATCGAGATCGACGCGCCGCCGTTCGAGTCCCACGCGCGTGCGCGGCGTCCACTGGGTGAAGCCGACGCTGGTCGCGGAGGTCTCGTTCACCGAGATGACGCGCGACGGGCGGCTGCGTCATCCGTCGTTCGAGGGACTGAGAGAGGACAAGCCCTCGCGCCAGGGTGGTTGCTCGAGCGGCCGGCGGCGATCGACGCGGTCACCCCGCGGCAGGCGGGAACCGTCGCACCCGATCGGCGCGAACGGCGCGCGCGAGCGAGACGCCGATCCGCAGCCCGGTTCAGGCCACCCGGCTCGCGATCCCGGGCCGGAAGCCGCCGATTCGCGATCCCGAGCCCGAGACGCCGGGCAGGATCCGCCCCCGACCGCTCGCCCGTCCGCGAGCCCGGCCGCAAGGTCCCGGATCGCGATCGCGTCGGCGAAGAAGCTCCGGTGGTCGAGCCGCCGAGAATCCGACCGCGGTCAGGGCGTCAGGATCAGCCACCCCACCAGGTCGCCAGCACCCGTCGGGCATCACGAAGCTCGAGGTCGCGAGCTTCGTCGACGCGGCAGCGAGGCGATATCTCCGCACGTGATCGGGCGACCGCTCATGCTCCGCTGCCCGAACGGCATCGCGCAGTGCTTTCACCGAAGCATCCGGCGCGAGCTTCCCACGACGAGGCTCAGCAGCGTGGCGGTGACCGAGCTGCGCGGAACGCGGAAGCCTACTGGGTGGTCGGAAGCGCGCGGCCAGGTCGAGTTGATCCAGATGGGCGTGCTCGAGATCCACCTGTGGGGCGCGCGTGGGGATCGTCTCGAGGCAGCCGGATCGTGTCGTGATTCATCGACCCCGATCCGAGCGTCGCCTGGCCTCAGGTGGTCGAGCAGCGCACCGGCTGCGCGAGGTCTCTGCGCCGTTCGATCTCAAGCTTCGATCAAGACCACGGGCGGCAAGGGCTCCATCATCGCGCCGATCCGCCGCGGGCTCGGCCTGGAGACGTCATCCGCGACTCTCGTCGGCGCTGGCGATGGAGCTCGTGCGCGAGGAGCCGCGGGTTTTCACCACGCACATGTCCAAGGCTCGGCGGCCCGGCCGAATCCTCATCGACACGGTGCGCAATCAGGCGCGCTCGACCTGGATGGAGGCGCCATTCTCGCCCCGTGCGCGCCACCGCGGGCTACTGCGGCCCGTTGCGCTGGTCCGAGCTGACGAGGCAATCGATCCCGGCAGCGTTCAACCTCGCGGACCATCGCGCCACGCTGCCTGCGCGACGCCGGGCCCGAGGTTCGAGCGAGTACGGTGACGATCTCGCTCGCGATGATTCGCGACCTCCGACGCTCCGCCTGAAATCGGGAGCGCACAGGATTCGGTGTCCATGAAATGACTGGGGGCAAGCCACCACGGGTTCGGCGCCCCGGGAGGCCATCGAGGTCTCACCACGGTCTGCCGCCACGCAGGCGCTTGCCCCTCTCGGTCGCCGGCGGTTGTCGGTTCCCCGCGCCCCGGCCGCTCGTCTTCTACACGCTCTCCTGACTCGCCTCCCGGTTGATCGTCGACTCGGCCATTCGGGTCAGGGAGCTCATCGGCCTCGTGCTCCTCGTCCAGGGTGCCTGAACCCGCGCCGCGAGAGCGGGCCCGACGCTCGACTGCTCTGCTTCTCGATTCGCGCTACGAACGCGGGATGCTCCTCGTGACCGTTTCGCGGGCGCCGCTGGAGTACGAACGACTCAGAACCGGTCTCGTTGTGGTCGTGTCGAAACGCGTCGCGTGCGCTTCCGATCGCCGTCTTGGCGTCGTCCACTCAACTGGCTTCCCATCTCGCGCCTCACGCGACCTTGCTTCATCGTTTCTGGCGCGTTGTCGCCGAGACGGCGAGCAGTCTGTCCATACTCCGTTAATCGGCGCAGGGCGAAATGCCAAAACCACAGCATCCGGACGGAGTCCGATCGTGGCCGACGCGTACCCATGCCGTTGCTCTGAGACTCGTCATACATGGTCGTATCCTCCAGCTTCGTTCGTGGAATCGATGGATCGCAGCCTGGCGCGGCTCGGAAATGGTGGCCACCTTGCTCGCCAGTCGGGGTCGAAATACGGGGCCAGGCAGCGCCTTCCGTATCAGGCGGGACACATGGCTCTCGGATCGTCGAGCGAGGGTCGCGCGCCATGCCAGCTCGGTCGGCGAAACCACGCGTGCGCTAGCGACGGGTCGTCGATCAGGTGAGGAAGTGTCATGACATCGATCACGATCGCCGCCGTGATCCCATGCGTGGCATAATCTGCCCCGGCGCGAGAACTCGCTTCTCTTCCCCCACGCGACCTCCGACGCCAGACGGAACCGCAATGCTCTGGATCATCACCATCGCTCTGTGCAGTTCTGGCTGGCCGGAATGCTCGCGAACCTCCAGTTCTCACATTCTTCTCGTCATCGCCGTCATGAAACGCTGATCGACCGCTTCGGACAACAGCGTCGTCTGCTCTGATCTTCGGGCGGACGTCGCAATCACGTCAGACGCGAGCTTCGGCTCACCGGGGCGGCGCTCCCGCGCTTTCACGGTGCGTCCGTTACCCATCCAGGTGAGGACGGCGTCAGACCGCGTGTACGCCGCGACGTAGTCCTGGGCCATGCGGCGAACGGACCGCCGAACGTGGAGCGGCACGCCGGCTGGCTCAGCGCGTCGAGGCGGCTGACCGCCTCGACCGCGGCGTCGTCGACCACCCAGCCACTCACCCCGATCACCTCGAGTCCACGCCGGAACGCGATCACGGGCGTGCCGCAGGCCAGTGGCCTCGATCAGCACCAGGCCGAACGGCTCGGGCCAGTCGATCGGGAAGAGCGACGCCCTGGCGCCGGCCGAGGGACTCGTCTTTCTGCGACTCCTGGCGATCTCAGCCCGATGCGCGGGCTCGAGGCAGCGGCGGATCCACTTTCGTCGTAGTACTCCCGGTCGTTACGGTCCACCTTCGCCGCGATCTTGAGGGCAACCCCGCTCGTTCGGCGATCGCGATCGCCCGGTCGGCGCTTCTCCGGCGAGAAGCGCCAGGTAGTCGCCGGGGTCGGGTAGCTCGAAAGATCCCAGCCGTGATACACCTGCCGTAATAGTTGACCGAAATTTGCATCGGAGATCGAGATCAACGGCAGCTCGAACTCACTTGTTCAGGGCGAGGGTCCGGCAGTTAGTGCGGCGTCACCAAGTCGGCGTCGCGAGGGCGCCGCGTGGAAGATGCATAGTCGCAGTGGAAGTGGATGACGTCCGAACTGCTCGGCCGCCTGCGCGACGCGCTCGACCATCACCAGGTGTGCGGCCATCGGGTCGATGCACTTTCGCGAATCGAGCCGAAGCGACCCCGAGGCAGGACGCGATCAGATGGGCCCGGGTTTGACGGAGTCTCTCACTGGCGAATTTCCAGTCGTCGTGCCGGGCTACCAGCTCTTCGGTCAGGTACGAGGCCGCTCGTTCCGTTCCGCCGTAGAGACGGGCGGCACGGACTCGTGGAGTGGCGCCACCTGCGCGATCCTCATGCGGCGGAATTCCTCGATTCGGCCGCGTCGTCGAGCGAGACCGACGCCCCGTGGCGCACGGAGGTCTGACGGAATCTGCGCGCGATGTCGGACGTGAATGACCGTTGGCGGACCTCACTTGCGTAACATGCCTTTGAAGTCATCGAACGGATGTCGGCGATCCGGCAGAAGATGGGCTTACGCGTCACACTGCGAACCGAGCGAGGGGGAAGTCCTCAGCGGCGAACTCTGTGAGAGCGCGCAGGTAGGACCACACGCTGGGTGATCCATTTACATGTTCAGGCCGTGAACGTGTCCTCGCCCACGCCGCAAGGTAGCGCCGATTCGCGGTCAGTCGCGTCGGCGCGCTTTGCTGCCTTCGGTCCCCCGATGCGGAGCGGCAGCGCGAAGCTTCCGTGACGGTGGATGTCCTGCGGCCCCGGTGAATACCGGCGGCGGCGTTGTCTTGGCGACGTAAAGGAGGTTTCCATGTCGCATCTCGTCACCGGCGTTTTCCATTCGCGAGCGGCCGCGGAGCGGCGGCCGATGAGCTCACCAACGCAGGCTTCGCGTCCAACGCAGGCATCAGTCTCCTGATGTCCGACACCACTGACGCGGGCGCGCAGTTCGCCGTGAAGAGGCGACAAGGCGCCGGGCGGCGACAGCAATAGCT
>ERZ1370068.8426-contig-7280_pt1 | contig 61350 bp, 83 predicted proteins | sample MGYA00561227_ERZ1370068 | MGnify/ENA primary metagenome ERZ1370068 (study PRJEB38410, sample SAMEA6850437) | metagenome | study: Metagenomic assessment of the ecological functions of the soil: analysis of the soil microbiota associated with the...
GTTGTACTTCGTTCAGTTACGTATTGCTCGATCACCTGGGGGACCTCGAAAAAGAGAAGCATCTCGGAGGAGGACACATGAAGCGCGCGGCGAGGTTTGTCTGTTCGCTCTGGCGTGGGTGCTGTTGGCTCCCGGTGCCGCGTTCGCGCAGAGCGCGATCGCGGGCATCGTCAGGTACGACCGGCGCCGTGCTGCCCGGGGTGACCGTAGAAGCGGCGAGCCCGCCCTCATCGAGCGCGTGCGCTCGGCCGGTCACCGACGCGCTGTGGGACAATACAAGATCGTTTCGACCTGCGGCCGGGCAGCTACACCGTCACGTTCGCGTTGCCGGGCTTTCGCCAGCCTCGAGTCAAGCGATGGAATCGAGCTGCCGGCCAACTTCACCGCGCCGGTGAACGGCGAGCTGCGTGGTCGGCGCGCTCGAGGAAACGGTGACGGTGTCGAGCGCGTCGCCCGTCGGTGGACGGTCGCAGCGGGCGGTGATGCAGCTGGAATGCTGGCCTCGCGGCCCTGGCTGCGTGACGCGGTGCCGACCGGCGGCCGCAACATCCAGTCGGTGGGCGACGTACTGGTCGGCGTCACGCAGTCGGCAGCCGGACGTCGGTGGCGGCGCGCGGGGGATGGCGACGGTGACGTATCTGGGGCCGCGCACGGCTCCGATCCGAAAGACGTTACTCTTCACATCATGGTGGACGGCATCCGTCTGGGAACGGGATCGAGGGCGACGGCGCCATCCAGTACTGACGAAGGGCGAAATGAACAGCGATATGTGCAGTCATGAGCGTGATGTTCTCCGAAGAATGGAGCCACCGACGGGCGGAATCTCCGCGGAGACCGTCCGGCGGCGGCGTCCGGCTGAACATGATCCCGAAGTTGACGGCGGGAACACGCCTGAAGGGCGACGTGTCCTTCCTCGGCGACCCGAGCGCAGTCGTGCCGCAAGGCGGACCCGTTGACGCCCGGAGCTGGTCGAGCGACAGGGACTTGCAGGCGGGCAACGCGCTCGTAGAGCATCCACGATCGTGAACGTCCCGGCCGGCGGTCCGATCATGGCTCGACCGCGTGTGGTTCTTCGGTTCGGTGCGGGCATCGGGGCGTGAACCAGACGCTGGCGGAACTCGTTCTACGCGGCGACGCCGATTCTCGCCGGGCGATACGGCGTTCTACGCCCGGACCTCGCGAACCAGGCGGTCGACAACAACTTGATCAAGAGCTTCATGGCGCGCTTCACATGGCAGGTGGCCCGAAGAACAAGTTCAGCTTTTTTATATGGACAAGCTGATCAAGTTCGCGGCCTGGGAAACGGAACAGCGTGGCGGGCGTCAGCTTCCGTGTGGTCGGAAGACACCTTCAGCACGCGCCAGCCGAAGAACTACTACATGTCGGAAGCCAAGTGGACCGGCGTGTGGACGACCAGGCTATTGTTCGAGGCGGGCATCGGCGTCAGCAACGGAAGTCGGCTGACGGGCGAGGGTGCAGCCCGGACTCGAGGATTGCATCGCCGGCGGAACCTGTAATCCGATTCCCAAGGTGAACTTCCACCAACGACCCCAGACGTGGGGCGCGCCGCCGACGCCGTTCTACGTGCACATTCCGATTCGGGGAAACCGCGATGACCGCGCTCTCCTACGTGACGGTTCGCACGCCATCAAAGGGGGCCTGGAACTGTCCACGGCAAGAGCATCCTCCAACGGCGATTCCAGAATCCGAACATCCTTCTACCAGCGCTATCGCACGGTCAACGGCGTCACCGCACCTTTCCAGGTGACTCTGTTCAATACGCCGACCGACGAGTGCGACAACCAATGCCGGATCTTGGTGTGTACTCCAGGACACCTGGACGTTGAAAAAGCTGAAGCGCTGACCCCTGGGATCCGCTGGGGAGTATTTCAGCGCCAGCTACCCCGAGGAAGGTGTCTCGGTCAGCAGCAGGCGCTGATGATCACTGAGGGCTACACGCAGCGGCCGCTCTTCCCGGCGACGACGATGCCGACGTTCAGCAACTGGGCGCCGCTTCGGCGCCTCCTACGACACCTGTTCGGCAACGGCAAGACGGCAATCAAGGCGAGCGTGGCCAAGTAACGCCGCGTTTTCGACCGTGACGTTCCCGCAGGTCTACAACCCGATGGTGCTGTCGACCGACAACCGCAACTGGCTGGACCCGGCCGCGACCAGCAGCATCTTCGTGCCGGGCGTTGAGCCAGCTCGGGCCGTCGACCAACGCGTCGTTTGGACAGATTGTCCGCACGCCGGACCCGAACATCTCGCGGCCGTAACGCGTCGAGACGACGGTGACCATGCAGCGCGAGCTGTTGCCGGAGGCGTCTCGGTGAGCGTCGGCTACTTTCACCGCCACTACTACAACCTGATCTACTCGGACAATACGGTGCTGGATCAAACGGATGCGTTCACTCCGGTTACGATTCCGAACCCTGCACGACAGGCACAGTTCAATGCGGAGGCACCCAGCCGCCGACGATCACGCTCTACAAGATCAACCCGGCGCTCATCGGCAAGGGCGCCGGTCGTCGTGGGGAGGCTCGCCAGAACAGCACCGCGTCTACAACGGCATCGAGGCCTCGTTCATCAGCCGCCTCCACGGCAGCGCGCAGATGTTCGGCGGCTTCCTGACAACCCGGCGAGATCGCGAACACGTGCGATTCGACGGACGGCACCGCGACGATCACGTTCGCGCAGGCGAGCGTTGAACTACACGCTCTACTGCGACCAGTCGCAGTTCAGCATCCGTTCGGACGCAGTTCAAGTTCGGCGGGATGTATCCACTGCCCTACGGACTGAATGTGGCCGGCACGTTCCAGAGTTATCGGGCGCGGAACTACGGCTCCGGGGCGGCGCACCTGGATTACCTGCAGCAGACCTACATCGTCCCGGCAGCCCTGCTGACACCGGGTCAGGCGACGGAACGATCAACCTGAACTATCCGGGCAGCTTGTATCTGCCTCGGTGGATCAACTCGATCTGCGGTTCGCGCGGAAGTTCAAGATGCCGGGCGGGAGAGGAACCTGGCAGATCAAGGGGGACGTCTTCAACGCGCTATCCGATTCTGGCGGTGACGACCAACGCTACGGGTCGGCGCTCGGCAGGCGACGCAGATACAGCCGCGCATACTGACGCTTTTAACGCGCTGCACTTCTAACAGGGCGGGTGGGGTAGTGGGGCGGGAAGGAGGCCGTCTGATGATGCAGCGACATGGGGAGCCTGCTGCGACCGACCGGTGTTCAATGGTGGCTCATCGTCATCGTCGCGTTGTTCGTCGTCTGTGCGTGGCCTCGGGCGACGACAAGAGCCTCGCCGTCAAGTTCGTGAACTGGGCCGTGGACCCCAGGAGCGAGTTGCCGATCCTGCCCGACCAGCTCGCGCTGGGCCTGGGCGATGATCCGGACGCGGTGGACGACCGCGACCTGCAGGTGCAACAGTACGACGCGCTCTATCTCAAAGGCGGATGGACCCGAAAGCGGCTCGAGCTGAAGGTCGCCCGCGATCCGTTCAATCCCATCGACCGAGCGGCAGTTGCTCGACGGCGCTTGCGTGTGCTGACGGCGTTTGTTAGTCTGGCGGATGGCAGGGCACGCAAGGATGGCTAATGGCTGATGGCTGATGCTATGGCTACGATGGCATGCCGAGGTTCCATCGGACCATCGGCCATCAGCCATAAGCCCATGAGCCCGAACGTCAGCTTATTAAGTGCGCCGAAGCGGCCGACTAGCGCCCTTGATGGTGATCTTCTCCACCGTCAGGTCGAGCAGTCGCCCTTGTAGATCACGCTCTCCGACTCGCAGTGCAGCTCGTGGATCAGGCAGCCGGCCTGGCCGTGGCCCTGGCTCGTCTGGGCCCAGCCGACCAGCGTTGCCGTTCAGATCCAGCTTGTAGATCTTGCCGTTGCCGTCGCCGCTGAACAGATACTGCGTTGCGGCCCGGGCGTGACGTGCAGACGGTCCACGGCGCGCCCACGTTGGCGATGATCTTGACCGGGTTCAGATCCGGATCGAACACCTGGATGCGGCGGTTGCCGCGGTCCGGCCACGTAGATGTTGCCCTTGGCGTCCGACGTGATGCCGTGCGGCGTGTTGAACTGGTTCGGCGCGGCGCCTCGCGTGCCGAGCGCCTTCACCCAGGTGCCGTCCTTCGTCATCTTCGCGACGCGCGAGTTGTTGTAGCCGTCGCTCACGAAGATGTTGCCCTGCGTATCCCAGGTCACGTCGGTCGGCCGGTTGAACGTGCCGGGGCTGCCGACCGGGTAGCGGTCCTCGGTTCGTCTTTCTCGCCGCGTTCGGTGAAGCGCTCGAGGTAGTCGAGCGCTTCCGGTTTTCTGCCCGAGCACCATCGCCACCTGGCCCTGCGGGTTGAACTTGACGACCATGTTCGAGCCTTCGTCGGTCATCCACACGTTGTCCTGCTTGTCGACGCGGACGGTGTGCGCGAACGCCGCGGCGTAGTTGTCCGGGCCCCACTGCTTGACGAACTTGAGGTTCGGATCGAACTCGAAGAGCTGCGAGGCCGTGGCGCCTCTCACCGGACCGGCGTTGCCGCTGCGCGTGAACACGAACAGGTGACCCTTCGAGTTCTTGGCGACGCCCGACCGCTTCGCCGATCGTGTGGCCCGGCACGACCAGATTCGAGCACCTCTTCTGTGACCTGCAGCCGCGGCGTCGATTTCTCGAGCGCCTCCTGCTTGGCGAGCGCGGCCTGCTGTTCCGGGCTCGGTCCCGCGCCACGCTGGCCCGAGACGACGGACGCCCACCAGGATGACCGCCAAAACGACCATAGACCGTTTCACGAGAGCCTCCTTTGCCATGAGCCGAGCTTGCCGACCCCTTTTATGATCGCGGTCCTCTGGGCGAACGCGAGCGCCGACAGTATACAGCCCGGTGATCGTCGGGAAACTGCACGGAAATCTATTGAATGCGGACAGGAATCGCCTTAATCTTTCATACTCGCGTCTGGCACGACCGGGCCTTCCGTGAGATCAGCGCATCAGGAGGTGTCTCACCATGGCGGAAATCCACGGGCGGAACCCGAACCTCCGTCAGCTTCGCGACGAAGCTTCATCAAAGGGGATCATCGCCGCCGGCGCAGCCACGGCGTCCGCTCTCCGCCTACCTGTTTCGCTCGACGACGTTGCGGGGCAGCCCGCGGCGCCGGGGACGGTTGAACGGCTGATCACATTGAACGTGAACGGCCAGGAGCGCCGCGTGGACGTGATGCCGCAGGACACGCTCGCGATGACGCTGCGCTACAAGCTGGGGCTGACCGGCACCAAGCTGGGATGCGACCGCGCCGGAGTGCGGCGCGTGCACGGTGCTGATCGACGATGTGCCGCACTACTCGTGTTCGGTGCTCGCGCACACGCGTGCGCGGGCAAGAAGATCGTCACCATCGAGGGACTCGCCGATCCGCCAACGGCAAGCTGCAGCCGGTGCAGCAGGGCGTCGTCGACGAGCAGGGCTTCCAGTGCGCGTTCTGCATGCCGGGCTTCGTCGATGGCGGCGGCCGGCTATCTCGAAGACGAATCCGAATCCGACGCGCGCAGGAACTGGCGCACGGCATCTCCGGCAACCTGTGCCGCTGCCAGGACTACGACAAGATTCTCACCGCGCTGATGCGCGGCGCCGAATACATGCGGAGAGGCTGACGTCATGGCGAACAAAGCTCGATCGGCCAGAACTACACGACGCCGGATCTCGTCGCGAAGGTCACCGGGCGAGGCGAAGTACGCCGAGGACTTCCGGGTCGACGGCATGCTGTTCGCCAAGCTGCTGCTCAGCCCGATGCCGCACGCGCGCGTCACGCAGCATCGACACGAGCGCGGCGCTGGCGATGCCCGGGCGTGAAGGCATCCTCACCGCCGACGACACTGCCGGCGCCAGCCGACGTCGTCACCGACCTCGGCCAGACGATTCAAGGCCAACACGAAGGGCGAGACGGCGCTGACCAACGAGCCGGTCTACCAGGGCGAGCCGGTGCTGGCCGTCGCCGCCGTCGACGAGCTCGACGGCGGTCGAAGCGATCGAGAAGATCGAGATCGACTGGGAGCCGCTGCCGTTCGCAGTCGATCCGCGTCGAGTCCTGCGGCCCGGCGGGCCGAACGCGCGGCTCGAAGGCAACGTCTGGATGCGTCCGGCAGCCGCCAGCCCGGGCCAGCCGCCGCCGCCGCACGGCGATCGAAGAGCTGAAGTGGACCGACGACGAATTCGCGGAGGCCAGCGCAGGGCCGGCTGCCGATGGGCAAGGCGCACCGGACGAGTGGTCGTACGGCGATCGTCGACGCCGGCTTCAAGAACGCGGCGCTCGTCCTCGACGAAACGTTCGTGACGCCGAACACCAGCCACCAGACGCTCGAGCCGCGCACGGCGATGGCCTACTGGCAGAACGGCAAGCTCTACATGCACTGCTCGACGCAGAGCGTCGTGCAGACCGGTCGCGTCGGTCGTCGCGCTGGCTGCACCTCGAGCCGAACGACGTCGTCGCTCATCAGCGAGTACACGGGCGGCGGGTTCGGCAGCAAGGCGACCGGCACGATCACGTCGATCATTCCCGGCGCTGCTGTCGAAGAAGCCGAACGCGCCGGTGCATGATGCGCATCAGCCGCGAGGACGAGCACTACATCGGCGGCGCGCGCCCGGCCGTGCACGGCCGGCATGAAGGTCGGCTTCGCGAAGGACGGCCGCATCACCGCGCTCGACATGTTCGTCGTCAGCGAGAACGGCCCGTACGAGCCGGTCAGGGCGACTACGGCGCAGACCGGCCGCATCGTGTCGCTGCTGTATCAGCCGGAGGCGATGCGGTGGCGCGGGCGTCTCGGTGCTGACCAACACGCCGCCGCGGCGCGCGCAGAGCCAGCCGGGCGGCATGCAGGGCATCATGCTGATGGAGCCGGTTCTCGCGAAGGCGGCGCGCAAGCTCGGCGTCGATCAGGTCGCGATCCGCCGCATCAACGCGCCGGAGGGCAAGGCGAAGTTCGGTCCGCCGAACCCGCGCGGCGAACGCGCGCTACGCCGACGAGCGCCTTCGTCAAGGAAGCGCTCGACCAGTGGCGCGGAGCTGTTCCGGTGGGACGAGCGCAAGGCGCAGAGCGGCAAGCGCCAGGGTCGAAGGTCACGCGGCGTCGGCGTGGCGGTGAGCACGTTCGTCGCCGGGCTCGATCGGCTTCGACGGCCTGTTCGTCATCAAGCCGGACGGCCGGATGTACATCCAGTCCGGCATCGGCAACCTCGGCACCGAGTCGATGAGCGACTGCCAGTCGCGTGTCGGCCGAGATGATCGGGCATGCCGTGGGAGAAAGGTCGAGCTCACCTGGGGCGACACGAGCAAGAACCTGCCGTGGAGCTGCGTGTCCGGCGGCAGCCAGACGACGCACGCGCATGACGCGCGCCGCGCACGCGGCGGCGACCGATGCCATCAAGAAGCTGCAGGAGATCGCGGCGAAGCGCATCGGCGGCAGCCGGCCGACAGACTACGTGGTCGCGAACGAGCGCGTCGTCGCGCAAGGGCGGCGGCGGCGCGGCATGACGCTCGCGCAGGCCGCGCAGAAGGCGATCGAGCTCGGCGGCGATGTTCGACGGCCACGAGCTGCCGAAGGACATCAACGCGTTCACGAAGCGCATCGGCGACGGCGCTCGCCGGGCAGGGGCTTGATGGGCGTCGCGCGCGACAGCTACCCGCGCGACGGCGCAGACGCTCTCGTTCGTCGCCGGCTTCGCCGAAGTCGAGGTCGATCGTCGAGACCGGCAAGTACTCACATCCTCGACTACCTGGCGGTCGCCGACGTCGGCACGGTGATCCATCCGCGCGCGCTCGGCGGACAGGTGCTCGGCCGATCGATGCTCGGCATCGGCCACGCGATCGGCCAGCAGTGGGTCTACGACCAGCACTACGGCGTGCCGCTGGCGCAAGCGCTTCTACCACAACAAGCCGCCGACGATTCTCGACGCGCCGCAGAAGATGGCGTGGGACGCGCTCGAACATTCCTGATCCGGAGACGCCGGTCGGCGCACGCGGCATCGGCGAGCCGCCGGTGGCCGCCGGCTGCTGCGCGGTGCTGAACGCGCTGTCCGATGCGCTCGGCGACGACGATCTTCCAGCGCGCCCCGGTCACGCTGACGAGATTCTGATCGCGCTCAAGCGAGGCCGGCCGATGAAGCGAGCGCTGACGGCTGCACGTTTAATGCACGATTGAACTGAGGACTGGTCGCTAACGGGACTGCGAACTGCCGGCTGGCGACTGTGCCTAGTCCAATCTAGCAACTGCGCCAACTGAAAGGAGCGCTCTATGGCCGTGATTCGCGACGTCATGCCGGTCGTTCGAACTGTTATCAGCCGGCCAGCACCGACGATGCAATCAAGCTGCTCGATCGGCACGGCACCGATGCGCTGGCGTGCTCGCGGGCGGGCTCGACAGCATGGACTGGCTCAAGGATCGCTCGAAGAAGCCGCAGGTAGTCGTCGATCTGGGCCAGATCAAGGAGCTGAAAGGCGTCACGCGAGCTCAACGGCGCGCCTCGAGATCGGCGCGACGACGCCGCTCACCGAGGTCGTCAACATCCGGTGGTGCGCGAGAAGTTCAGCGCTGCTGATGGAGGCGGCCGAGCTCGTCGCCTCGCCGCAGATCCGCAACCAGGGCACGCATCGGCGGCAACGTGTCGCAGGACACGCGCTGCTGGTACTACCGCGGCGGCTGGACCTGCTACCGCGCCGGCGGCAACATCTGCTACGCCGACACGCCGACGGCGATCAACCGCGAGCACGCGATCTTCGACGCCGACCGCTGCGTGGCGGTCAACCCGTCCGACACCGCGCCGGCGCTCGTCGCGCTCGACGCGCAGATGGTGATCCGCGAGCCGAGCGGCGAGCGCGTCGTGCAACGCCGAGGACTACTTCATCGGCCCCGGCATCGACATCACGCGGATGACCGTGCTCGCAGCCGAGCGAGCTGCTCACGGCGATCCGCATTCCCGGCGACGTGGGCGGGCGCGCAGTTCTACTTCGAGAAGGTCCGCGATCGTCAGGTGTGGGACTTCCGCTCGTCAACGTGGCGTCGGCGATCAAGCTCTCGATGGCGACAACATCGGCGAGCGCGCGCCTCGTCGTCGAACGCGGTGGCGGCGACGCCGAGGCGGCTGAAGCACGGTCGAGGCGGCGGTCGTCGGCAAGCCGCGCAATGAAGAGACCGGCGAAGATGGCCGGCGACATGGCGGTGCAGGGCGCGCAGCCGCTGCGCACAACGGCTACAAGGTGCCGCTGATGCGCAACCTGGTGAAGCGGGCGATTCGCGGCGTCCCCGCGGCGTCGACGACGTAAGCGCCGGGCCTGGCGTGGGCGTGGCACCGCCCGACGCTTCTCTGTCTGCTCCTGACGACGGCAGCCATCGGCGCCAGCGACGGTCGCCGGACGGCGCGCCGCCGCGACGTATCTTCGCGCGGTCGTCGTCACACCGGCGTTCCATCGGCGAAGCTGGTCAGGACGCGGGAACACGCAGACCGAATCACGTTCACGACGACACCGGATCGCTGCGCGTCCGCTGGCACGCCGACCATGAAACGCGCCCCGGCGACGGCACGTTGCGGCTGACCCTCCACAGCGCCATCAGCGGCCGTCACTCGCGCAGGTCGTCGATCATCGAGGCAGGACAAACGTCATGTCGGCGAGGACCCGCGCGTCTTCTACCGTGATGCGTCAGGCTCTTGCCGACTAAAGTGGTCGTTTCACGATCGATGAGGGCGCCGCCGCGAAAGAGCCCCTGATTCCATCTCCGGGGCTTTTGACGCGCTGAATTGAACACCAAGGACACCGAGGACACCAAAGGTAAGCCCCGGTTGCTGGTTGCTGGACGCCTAGTAACTGGTAACTAGCAACTAGTAACTTCTGCCGTCGCGATACGTTCGTGCGGGACCGAGGAGACACCAATGAACGAAGCGCCTGCCAAGGAAACGCTCGGCTTCCAGGCCGAGGTCACGCAACTCCTCCAACCTGATGATTCACTCCCTGTATGGGAACAAGGAGATCTTCCTGCGAGAGCTGGTGTCGAATGCGTCGGACGCCTGCGACAGGCTGCGTTTCGATGCCATCGCGAACGCGGCGCTGCTCGAAGACGACACGGTCTTGAGGATTCGCGTCAGCTACGACAAGAGCGCCCGCACGATCACCGTCTCCGACAACGGGATCGGCATGTCGCGCCAGGAGGTCATCGAGCACATCGGCACCATCGCCAAGTCCGGCACGCGTGAGTTCTTCGAGCGCCTGAATGCCGACGCCGCCAAGGACGCGCAGCTCATCGGGCAGTTCGGCGTCGGCTTCTACTCGTCCTTCATCGTCGCCGACAAGGTGACGCTGGTGACGCGCCGCGCCGGCCTGCACCGCCGAGGACGGCGTGCGGTGGGAGAGCGCCGGCGAAGGCGACTACAGCATCGAACCGACCCGCAGCGAGAGGCGCGTGGCACCGACGTGATCCTGCACCTGCGTCCGGGCGAAGACGAGCTCCTGTCTGGCCCGGCCCTTCGCGACGATTCTCCGCAAGTATTCCGACCATATCACGGTTCCCATTCTCATGAAGAAGGAGCAGTGGGACACGACGGCGCGCGCGCAGGTGCTGCACCGAGGAGGACGAACAGGTCAACCAGGCCTCGGCCCTGTGGGCGCGACCCAAGTCGGAGATCACCGAAGAGCAGTACCACGAGTTCTACAAGCACGTCGCGCACGACTTCGAGCCGCCGCTGGCGCTACAGCCACGCCAAGGTGGAAGGCCGCCAGGAATACACGCAGCTCCTCTTCATCCCGCAGCGGGCGCCCTACGATCTCTGGGACCGCGATCACCGTCACGGCATCAAGCTGTACGTCCGGCGCGTCTTCATCATGGACGATGCCGAGCACCTGATGCCGGCGTATCTGCGTTTCGTCCGCGGTGTGATCGACTCGAGCGACCTGCCGCTCAACGTCTCGCGCGAGATCCTGCAGCAGTCGCGGGACGTGGAGACGATTCGCGCCGCGTCGGTCAAGCGCGTCCTCGGGCTGCTCGACGATCTCGCCGAGCACCACCCGGACAAGTACGCGACGTTCTGGAAGGAGTTCGGCCGCGTGCTCAAGGAGGGCGCGGCAGAGGATGCCGGCAACAGGGAGCGCGATCGCCAAGCTCCTGCGGTTCGCGTCGACGCACGATGATATCGGACGACCAGACCGTCTCGCTGTCCGCGACTACGTCGGCCGGATGAAGGAAGGCCAGGACGCCATCTACTACATCACGGCCGACGGCTTGTCCGGCCGCGCGGAACAGCCCGCATCTCGAGGTGTTCCGAAAGCTGGGCGTCGAGGTGCTGCTGATGTACGACCGCGTCGACGAATGGGTCGTCTCGGCGCTGACCGAATTCGAGGGCAAGCCGCTGCGATCGGTCGCGAGAGGAGACCTCGATCTGAGCAAGCTCGGTGACAGAGACCGATGCGCCGCTGCAGGAACACGAGAGGCGAGTACAAGGATCTGCTCGGAGCGCATGCAGACGGTGCTCACAGAGCGGGCCAGCGGCGTGCGCGCGACGCACCGGCTCACCGATTCGCCGGCGTGCCTGGTCAGCGACGAGCACGGGATGAGCACGAATCTGGAGCGTCTCCTGAAGGCGTCGGGGCAGAACGTGCCGGTCATCAAGCCGCATCCTCGAGATCAACCCGTCGCCACCCGATCGTGGAGCGTCTGCAAGGACGAAGCCGACACCGACAGGTTCTCGGACTGGAGCCACATCCTGTTCGATCAGGCGACGCTTGGCCGAAGGCGGGCAGCTCGACGACCCCGCGACGTTCGTGAAGCGGCTCAACGAGTTGATGCTCGCGCTGGCGGGCGGCCGCGCGTCGCGGATCTGGACGCCGGGCTAACCGCTGGTCATGGCTGGCTAATGGCTAATGGCTAATGACGAATGGACAATGCTTCGTCCATCAGCCGTCAACCATAGCCATCAGCCATAAGCCATCAGCCATGACGAGATTAAGCTACCGAGAGCTCGACCAGAACAGCAGCCGGTTGCGCCGTTCCCGACGGAATGCCCGCTCAGGTGGTTGAGCGTTCGCGGCGGCGACGATCGCGTTTCTCACCGTCGGCGGGTGACGCCGTCGGTGTTCGTCTGGCAGGAACGCGCGCCGCCACGCCGGCGACGTGCGGCGTCGCCATCGACGTGCCGCTGATCGTGTTGGTCGCGGTGTCGCTCGTCGCCCACGCCGACGTGATGCTCGAGCCGGGCGCGAAGATGTCGACCACGCTGCCGAAGTTCGAGAACGACGACGCGGGCGTCGGTGCTCGTGCGTCGGAGCCGACGGTGATCGCCGCGGCGACGCGCGCCGGCGACGAGTTGCACGCGTTCGCGTTCGAGTTGCCGGCCGCGATCGCATACGTCACGCCGGACGCGATCGAGTTGCGCACCGCGGTGTCGAGCGCCGTCGACACGCCGCCGCCGAGGCTCATGTTCGCGACGCCGCGGGCCCGATGCGGTGTCGCCGTCACCCAGTCGACGCCGGCGATGACGCCCGAGTTCGACCCCGAGCCCTGGCAGTTGAGCACGCGGACGGCGACGAGCCGCGACCGCCTTCGCGACGCCGTAGGTCGATCCGCCGACGGTGCCGACGACGTGCGTGCCGTGGCCGTTGCAGTCGTTGCCGTTCGTGCCCGTCGCCGACCGCGTCGAACCCGACGCCGCGCGGCCCGCCGAACTCGCTGTGCGTGATCCGGATCCCGGTGTCGATGATGTACGCGTTCACGCCGGCGCCGGTCGTGGTGTAGGTGTAGGTCGTTGTTGAGCGGCAGGTCGCGCTGGCCGATCCGATCGAGCCCCCGGCGGATTGGTCTGCGTCACGGCCGCGGCCACGATCGAGTCCTCTCCACGAACTTCACGCGGATCGTCGCGCACAGGCGCGACTGCCCGGTCGTCGGACATTGACTGAAGCCGTTGATCGCATGGGCATAGTATTTCGTGACCCCGGCGCCAGAGCGTCGTCGTCTCCATGCCCTGGCCGCGCTGGCGGCGGTCGCCCGCCGCGCCGGCGGCGTCCACGTCCTGACGACGATGTAGTGGCGTGGGGGAAATCGCGTTGATCGCCTTTGCGAAACAGCTTCGGCCGATCGCCGCGTTCGAGAGCGCTTGACCGGTGTCTGACGTTGAGCGCGCGCGGGGCGACGAAAACCAACGTGGCCATGCAGACAACAACCAGACGCCGCGGGTAAGGTTTCCTGTTCATGTCTCTCCTCATTCACGCATAAACGCGTCACAGCATGACTGCCGGGACGCAACTCACGTCGCAGGCACCACCAGGGTCAAATTCGCTACGTGCGAGCCGACGCTGAGTCGGAGAGTGAGACTACATGTCGAAAGTTGGGGTGTAAAGACAGGGTCGCGCAGAAGTCACGTCAAACTGGCTTTGGACCATCTGATCAGATTTCGAAAGATCTGATCAGATTTTGTTGTTCGACCATCAAAGACTTCGGCGCTTTGGGTTTTGCAACCCGCCACCTTCAGTCTGCGCCAGGCGAGCCTTCGTGACGCCCGGATCGCAGATCGTTGGGATCTCAGGACGGCGCGGCGGCGATCTACGCTCAACGCAGCTCATGGTGGGAGACGCCGCGAACACATCATCATCCGCGGAACGCTGGTCGCGACGATCTTGAGCGATGAGTGGAACGCACCCACGAAGCGCTCACGCTGCAGCGTTGTGCCCCAACACCAGAATGAACGCGCCCCGCGGCGCACTCGGATCGCGCCACGCCGAGCGTGTCGGCGCGCACGGGCTGGCGGCGGCAGAGTCGCAAAGCGAGGACGGCCGCGAGCTCCAGCCGAGCGAGATCACCCTACGGCGGCGACAGATCAGAATCGAAACGCGAGAAACGTGATGAGACCTCGACTTCAGACCGGCCCGCCTCGCCGCCGCGCTGTCAACGCAAATCGCCCGGCCCCAGAGGTCTCATTTGTGCTGAATCTCAGGCATACCGAGGCCCGCGGGTGCTACAAAACATCTACAGAATGAGCGCGTCACCAACGCAGCGTCCGCTAGCCTCGCGGAAGCCCATGCCCTGTTCATCGGCGCCTCGACCTGGCCGGCGTGCGTGACGGCGGCTCGGAGCCGCAACCGCCGCCGGCTCGCTCGACCACGTCTCCCGCGCCCCAGGGCCGTCCTCGACGCATGCTGTGTCACGTGCCACAACCAGCGGCTCACGCACCGGCGGCCTCGCGCTCGACAGCCTCGACGTCGACCAGCCCGGCGCCAACGCCGAAGTCTGGGAGCGCGTGATCGCGAAGCTTCGGGCCGGCTCGATGCCGCCGGCCGGACGGCCGCGGCCCGACGCGGCGACCTATCAGCGCGGTGGCGAGCTGGCTGGAGACGCGAAATCGATCGCGCGTGGGCGGCGCATCCGAATCCGGGCCGGATCAGCGCCGTCCATCGCCTCAATCGCGCCGAATACAACAACGCGATTCGCGACCTGTTCGCGCTCGACCGAGCTCGACGTGAAGCCGCTGCTGCCCGGCGACGAGACGGCGGACGGCAGCTTCGACAACTTCGCGGATGCGCTCTCGATTTCGACGGCGCACCTCGAACGCTACCTGTCGGTGGCGCGCCAGGTGACGCGGCTGGCGACGGGCCTGCCGCCGACGAGCGCCGAGGCTCGAGACGTTCGAGATTCCGCTGCACGTCGATGCAGGACGATCGGCAGAGCGACGATCTGCCGTTCGGATCGCGCGGCGGCCTCGCGATCCGCCACGCCTTTCCGGTCGACGGCGAATACCGCATCAAGGTTCGACTGCAGCGGCAGTATCAGGACTACATCAAGGGCATGGGATGGCCGCAGCGGCTCGACGTCCGGCTCGATGGCAAGCTGCTGAAGCGGTTCACCGTCGGCGGCGGAGCGCAAGGGCCGGCCGGCCGCGTCCAGCTACGCCGGCGACGGCGAGCCGGGTTTGCCGGCGATCGACTCGTGGGAAAGCTACATGCAGATCGGCGGCGACGCCGGGCTGGAGATCCGCGTCCCGGTCGAGCGCCGGACCGCACGTCGTCGGCGTGTCGTTCGTGAGGGAGCTGTGGGAGCCGGAAGGGCTGCCGCAACCGCTGCAGCGGGGCCGGGTCATCACCGACGACCAGGTGTACATGGACTATGCGAGCGTGGGCTCGGTCCAGATCGGCGGTCCGTACGCGAACGCAGGATCCGCCAAGGACACGCCGAGCCGCCGCGCCATCTTCGTCTGCCAGCCCAAGCCGATCCGCGGAAGAGCAAGCCTGCGCGACGACGATCCTTTCGAGAATTGCGCGTCTCGGCGTATCGCCGCCCGGTGACGAACGCGCGACGTGCAGACGCTGCGTCGAGTTCTTCGAGCAGCCGGCCGGCGCGACGGCAGGGACAGCTTTGACGCCGGCATTCAGTTCGCGCTCGAGCGGATGCTCGTCGATCCGGACTTCCTGCTGCGCGTGCACCGGGATCCGCATCAGCCATCCGCCATCAGCCATCAGTAGCCATCGCCATGTACGGCGCAGCGCCTGAGCGACATCGAGCTGGCATCGCGCTTGTCGTTCTTCCTCTGGAGCAGCATCCCCGACGATCGCCTGCTCGACGCTGGCCGAGCGCGGGCAGCTGAGCGAGTCCGCCGATCCTCGTGCGCAGAAGTGCGGCGAATGCTGGCCGATCCGCGCGCCGTCGACGCGCTGGTCGACGATTTCGCCGCCCAGTGGCTGAACCTGCGCCGCGTCGACGAGGTCGTCGTCGATCCGGAGCGCTATCCCAACTACGACTTGCAGCCTGCTGCAGGCGCCTTCGCGCGGGAAACGGAGCTGTTCGTCGGCAGCACGATCCGCGAGGATCGCAGCGTCGTCGATCTGCTGAACGCGGACTACACGTTCGTCAACGAACGGCTGGCGCGGCACTACGGGATTCCGGCGTCTACGGCAGCCGCTTCCGCCGCGTCACGCTGCCGAACCACGATCAGCGCGGCGGGCTGCTCGCCGACGGCGCGCTGCTGGCGACCACGTCGTATCCGGATCGGACGTCGCCGGTCCTGCGCGGAAAGTGGCTGCTGAACAACATCTTCGGCCTGCCGGTGCCGCCGCCTCCGCCGGGCGTCGACACGAACCTCGAACGAGCAAGCCGGGCGCGGCGTCCGGCGTCGATACGCGAGCGGCTGGCCGAGCACCGGAAGGATCCCGTCGTGCAACAGCTGTCATTCGGCGATCGATCCGCTCGGGCTTCGCGCTCGAGAACTTCGACGTGATCGGCGGATGGCGAACGGTCGACGAATCGGGCAGGCCCGTCGACGCGAGCGGCACCACGGTGAGCGGCGCGACGATCGAGGGCTTGCCGGGCTTGCGCGCGCTTCCTGCTCGACGAGCCCGAGCAGTTTCCGCGCACGGTCACCGAAAAGCTGCTGGCCTATGCGCTCGGGCCGGCCGCTCGGAGTACTCCGATCGGCCGGTCGTGCGACAGATATCGTGCGCGATGCGGCGGCGCAGCAGTACCGCTGGTCGGCGATCTGGTATCGGGGATCGTCCAGAGTCCGCGCCGTTTGCTTGTGAAGGAACGACCCATGAATGTCCTGATATCGATCGTTGCCGCGGCGGACCGTTCTGCGTGGGCTGGGCGCGACCATTGCGCTGCCGTTCCTCGATGCGATGGTTCCGGCGTTCTCGCTGCGCGGACTGCGCCGCCGCGCAAGCCGGCGCATCGGTTCCAGACTTTCTATGTGCCGAACGGGATGGCGATGGAGTACTGGTCGCCGAAGGGCGAGGGCCGCGCGTTCGAGCTCTCGCCGATTCTGGAGCCGCTGGCGCCGTTCCGGGATCAGATGCTCGTGCTGTCGGGCATCAAGGCGAACTGGAACTACATCCACGCCGGCGCCTCCGGATCGTTTCTCACCGGCACCGCGCGCGGCGGACGCAACGAGATCGAGATCATCGCCGACGTGTCGATGGACCAGCTGCTCGCGCGGCATTTCGCCAGCGAGACGCAGGTCGCGTCGCTCGAGCTGTCGATGGACGCCCCGGCCAACGCCGGCGCGTGCACCGGCAACCTGAGCTGCGTCTACACGCACACGCTGTCGTGGCGCAGCCCGACGCAGCCGCTGCCGATGGAGTGGAATCCGCGGGCGGTGTTCGAGCGGCTGTTCGGCGACAGCGGCAGCACGGATCGGAGCGCGCGCGAAGCGCGGCTGCGGCAGCACAAGAGCATTCTCGACTCGGTGACGGAGAAGCTGGCCGAGCCTCAAGAAGGAGCTCGGGCCGCAGGACCAGGCCAAGGTCGACGAGTACACCGAGGCCGTTCGCGACGTCGAGCGGCGCATCCAGAAGGCCGAAGCAGCAGGCGCGACCTCGAGCTGCCGACGCTGGAGCAGCCGCAGGGCGCGCCGCCGGTCGTTCGAAGATCACCTGGCGCTGATGCTGGACCTGCAGCTGCTGGCGTTTCAGTCCGATCTCACGCGCGTCATCTCGTTCATGATCGGCAAGGAACAGAGCGCGCGGCCGTATCCGCAGATCGGCGTGCCCGAAGCGCACCATCCGCTGTCGCACCACAACGACGTGCCCGAGCTGATCGCGCACATGTCGAAGATCAACCGCTATCACACGCAGTTGTTCTCGCAGTATCTGGCGAAGCTGCGCGCGACGCCCGACGGCGACGGCTCGCTGCTGGATCACATGACGATCCTGTACGGCTCGGGCATTTCGAACAGCACCCGGCACTCGGGCGACAACCTGCCGCTCCTGGTGATCGGCGGCGGCGCCGGGACGCTCAAGGGCGGCCGGCACCTCGCGTACACCGACAAGCCGACGATGGCGAACCTGCTGGTGACGCTGATGGACAAGATGGACGTGCCGGTCGAGAAGATCGGCGGCAGCACCGGCAAGCTTCCGCTCGACACGCTGTCGGGGATCTGCTACTGACGCCAGCATCCTGCCGGGTTAGTTGTCGTCGCTACAGTACGCCCGGTGCGCCCGCCTGACCGGACGGGCGCCTGACTTCACAGAACGAAACACTGATTGCCGGACGGGTCCTAACCGAATGCAGACGCTCTCATTCGCGCTTGCTCGGCGTCCTGCTGGCGGTCGCCCGCGCGAGTGCCGCCAACAGTCTGCCGCTCCTCGACGCCGCGAAGAACGCCGACACGGACGCGGTGCGCGCTCTGCTGCAGAAACGCGTCGACGTCAACGCCGCCGCGACCGATGGCACGACCGCGCTGCATTGGGCGAGCTACCGGGACGATCTCAAGAGCGCCGACCTGCTGATTCGCGCCGGCGCCCGAGGTGAACGCGGCCACCGATCTCGGCGCTGACCGCCGCTCTGGAACGCGAGCCTGAACGGCAGCGAGGCGATGGTCCGGCGGCTGCTGGAGGCCGGCGCCGATCCGAACGCCGCGCTGCTCGCCGGCGAAACGCCCGTGATGGTGGCCGCCCGATCGGGCTATCCCGCCGTCGTCGAACAGCTGATGGCCAAGGGCGGCAACGTGAACGCGCACGCGGCGCGCGCGGTCAGACAGCGCTCATGTGGGCCGTGGCGCAGCGGCATCCCGGATGTCGTCAAGGTGCTGCTCGCGCGCGCGCGCCGACATCCGTGCGCGATCGGACGTCTGGAGCGAGGTCATGGCGGTGCCGCCGCATGGCCATCCTCGAATACAACCGCGCGATCCCGCACGGCGGCGAGACGGCGCTGATGTTTGCCGCGCGCGTCGGCGATCTGGCCTCGGCGAAGCTGCTGGTGGCCGCCGGCGCCGATGTCGAACTGATCGCGGACGCGTGGGGCGTCAGCGCCGACGGCGCTGGCCGCCCACGGCGGATTTGAGACCTCGTCGAGTTCTTCCTCGAGCACGGCGCCGACCCGAACGCCGCGACGGCCGGATTCTACGGCGCTGCACGCCGCGATCATGCGGCGCGACGAACGGATGGTCGGCGCGCTGCTCGCGCACGGCGCGGATGCGAACGCCCGGTTCGAAGCTGGACGCCCACGCGCCGCTCGTCGAAGGACGTTCACTTCGACTCCCGAACTGGTGGGCGCGACGCCGTTCTGGCTGGCCGCCCGCTTCGCCGGAGCCGGCGTCATGCGCCAGCTCTGGTGCAAGCCGGCGCCGATCCGACTGTTCGTGCATCACGGCGAGCGCGTCGTGGACGGACCGGGCGGCACCGCCTTCCGGCGCGGACCGACGTGACGACCGCGCGTGATGGCCGCCGTCGGGATGGGCGGCGGCGAGGCCTGGATCGAGCATCGATCGCGGCGAACGCGAAGGCGCTGATCCTCGACGCGGTGAAGCTGGCGCTCGAACTCGGCGTCGACGTCAATGCCGCGAACACGTCGACGGCCGGACCGCGCTCGACGCCGCGCAGGGCCCTGAAGTGACGACGCCGTTGCGCGCCTGCTGGTCGAAGGGCGCGCGATCCGGAACGAAATAACGCGAGTCGTCCAACGGCGCGCGGTGAGACGAGCGTTGTCGGACGGCATCAGATCTCGGGCACACTCACACCGAGGAGGCGCTCGCCGCCTGCGTCAACGAACGCCTGCCGCGCGACGGCGTAGCTTCTGACGAGCCCGCTCGAAAAGCCGTGGATAGTCGGCGTGCAGCGGGCGGGATCCAGCGACGCATCAGGGCGTTCCAGCATCCGGTAGAGGATTGAAGCCACGGTCAAGAGCCTGTTCCAGTAGAAGAACGGCATCTCGAGTCTCGCCGAGCACCGAAAGAGCCCCGAGCCTGGTAGACCATGGCCTCAGGATCGGTGAGCTTGTTCGCGAATGCTCTTCCACAACGCGATGCTCTCTTCCCGATTGCCTTCGACGAATGCGCGCAAAACCTCCGAGATGAGCACGTGTCACCGGCAGAAGGTTCGTCCGTTCACGCTCTTCGATCAGGTGCAGGGCGTCGTCGGTCTTCCCCGTGCTCGAAGAGGATGAGCACGTCCAGATAGATCGTCCCTCTGCCCATTTCCTTCTGTGAACGCGCAAGGTTTCCCAACTGGTAGAACGTGTGGTTGACGCTCGTCTGGATCTCGGGATCGAGGTTGCGGGCGCGTTCGTGCGCGGCCGCAGACGCTTCCAGGAACCCGCAGTAGCGAGCACGTTTGCGTGAGGGCTGCGTACAGCTCCGGCTCGGCCCGTCCTTCTCGAATGCGCCCGAGCAGCCGAACCGTCGCTTCGGTCGCGCGATTGAGGTCAAGTTCAACCTGGGCGTACAGGTTGTGCGCGAGGGCCAGGTCCGGATTCAGCGTCAACGCTTTCTGAAAACAGGTGTCGGCTCGAGCGAGAAGCGGCGCAGCGTCGTCCATACCTCGCCCGAGCAGCCAATAGCATCGGCCGAGGCGCGCTCCACGCCGGGGACATAGCCCGGATCTTCCTCGACGCAACGCAGATACAGGTCGCGGGCAACGGCCAGATCCTGTCCTCCGCGGAGTCCCTGCACGATGATCTGGTTGCCGCGCAGGTAAAGCTCGTACGCGCTCGGACTCGCCGGCACGTCCCGCTGTCGCGTTCGGTGTTCTGTCGCGGTCAGTTGCTGAGACAACGACCTCGACAATGCGCGTCACGATGTCATCCTGCAGCTGGAACACGTCCGTGAGCGTCACCTGCGAGGTGTCGGACCACAGCAGCGTGCCTTGGGGAGCCGTGAGGAGTTGGGTGCTTACTCGGATCTGCTCTCCTGCACTCGAGGATCGAGCCGACGAGGAGGACGTCCACCTCGGCTTCGTTTGCGATCCGTTGCAAATCTGGTGGGCCCGCCGCGTAGCGGGCGGCCGCCGCTGTGGACCGCACCACCAGCGACTCGAGACCGGCAAGCGACAGCGCAATCGCGTCAGGCAGGCTCAACGCCAGGAAATCGACGTTGGGATCGGCCCGCAGCATTCGAAATGGGAGCACCATGACTCGTGTGATGATGCGCCGTCTGGATTGGCGCCCCCGAATCCGGCGCGGCCTGCGCCCGGCGAAGCGCCGCCGCCATCTCGATGGCGCTCTGGAACCGTTCCTCCCTCTGCTTGGCCAACGCGCGGCGGATGACGGCGTCGACAATGGCGACCGCCGGAGACCCGGCAAGGGCGGGCGGCTGCCGCATAACATCGCGTGGTAGACGTCCACGCCGGTCCTTCCCGAGAACGGTCTTTTCGCCGGCGAGCATTTCAGAAGAGCATCACGCCCGCCGAGAACAATGCCGGAACGCGCGTCGACCGGCTCGCCGGCGAAATTGCTCGAGCGACATGTAGTGCGGCGTGCCGACGGCGACGCCCGCCTGCGTCAGGGGCATCTCCGGTCAGCGTGTTGCCCGGCACACCCGTCGTGGTGTGCCGCGCCAGGCCGAAGTCGAGCAGCTTGGCCCCATGGGCCGTCATGAACACATTGGAGGGCTTGAGGTCGCGGTGCACGATGCCGTGCTCGTGCAGGGTCATTCAAGGCGTCCAGCACCTGAAGCGCGAGGCCAATCGCGTCCGGCACAGGCAGCGCGCCACGGGCCAGCCGTTCGGACAGCGACTCGCCCTCGAGCAGCTCCATCGCGATGAAGGGATCCCCGTTCTCCTCGCCGATGTCGTAGATCTGACAGATGTGCGGATGGCGGATGCTCGCCGCGGCTTTCGCTTCGCGTTGCAGCCGCTGCCGGCCGATCTCATTGGCGTGGGCGGTGGCGACCACCTTGATCGCGACCGGCCGATCGAGAAGCTCGTCGTGGGCGTGATAGACGACGCCCATCCCGCCCTGCCCGAGGATGCGGACAATGCGATAGCGCCCGATGCGTTCTGGGATGGTCACCGATGGCCCGACTACACTCTATGCGATGCCAGCAGCGCGAGTCCGGCTTCCAGTGTGGGATGGACGAGCGATGGCAGCAGCTCCTCGCGAAAGCGGCGCGTATCGCCCCAATGCGGCACGCGGCCGAGCCGCACGAAATCGCGGGTGAGCGGCGAGGTGGTGCGCGCGACGAACGCGAACGCCTCGCACGCGGCGGCGGCCGAGATAAATCATCCCGAACGGGCAAGGCGGCGCGGCCGCGGACATCCCCACACACCTGCACGCGGTATCCAGAAATTCCTGCAGCGTGATCGGCCGCTCGTCGCCGGCGTGATAAATCCCACGCGCATGCGGCGCGTCGATCGCCGCCCTCGCAGGCCCGCGCGCGAAGTCGACGCTCGAAATCAGTTGATAGAGCGTCGGCTCCTTCCACACGCACAAGCAATCGCCGTCGAGCCAGCCACTCGGCGGCATCGACCATCAGGATCCCGTGTCCGTAGACGGCCGCGCATCGGGCATCAATCGGCGTGAGCGGCGGACTGCCCTGCGTCGGCCAGCAACAAGCGTTCTTCACTCGAGACGCGTCTTCGCGTGGACCGAAATCGGCACGCGATCCAAGCGTCCCGTCGCCGGGTGCTCGACCGACGTCGGCCCCTTCGACGTGCGGAAACGAGATGAGAACGACGCGAGCCACGCCCGCCTCGCGCGCCGCCCGCACGAGATTGGCAAAGAACTGCGTGTTGGTGCGGGGCAGAAACTGTTCCGGACGCGGCGCAAACAACACGCCGGCGAAGTGACGACGATCGGCGTCGACACCCGCGACGGCAGCCGGCAACGTCGACGGATCGCTCAGGTCGGCGCGCACTGCCGTCACCTGCCGCGGCGGCAAGCAGATCAGCGGCGATCGGTCGCCGGTGATACATCAAGCGCAGCACACGACCGCTGGGCAACAGATGTCGAGCCAGCAGACTGCCGGAGATTGCCCGCCGCGCCGGTGATGAGAACCGTTGACGCCATGGTTATGTGTTAGATTTTGCCCACTTCATATGTATTCGCGGGACGAAATCAAAGCGCTCACCGACAAAGTGCTCAACATGGCGAAAGCCGACGCCGTCGAGGTGTCGCTTCGACGGCGGCGAGCGGTCGGCGACGCGCTGGGCGAACTCTTCGATCACCGTCAACCTGCGTCCAGCACGACCAGCAGCTCACGCTCACCGTTCGCCACGGTGCAGAAAGTCGGGACCGGCGTCGACGCGCGAGTTCGACGACGAGTCGCTGAAGGCGATGGTCGACGAAGCGCAGCGAGGCGGCGCAGAAGGCGCGCGACAACCCCGAACCTGCACGCCGCTCGTGAAAGGCCCGCAGGACTACGTCCCCGTCGACGCCGTCGCTGCCGAGCCACGGCGGACTTCGGTCCGGGCGAGCGCGCGGCGTGGGTCAAGCAGTCGGTCGACATCTGCGAGAAGAAAGGCGTGCTCGGTCCGGCTACATCCCGAAGGCCTACCAGACGACCTGCCTCGCGAATTCCGAAGGGCTGTTCGCCTACTACCAGTGCCGCCGAAACCGGCTTCGTGCTCACCTGCCGCATGGCGAGCGGATCGGCGGCTCGGGATGGTCCGGCATCACCGGCGCGAAGGAGCTGTCGCAGGTCGACGTCGCGCGAGCTCACCGAGAGTGGCCGCGAACAAGGCGGTGAAGAGCCAGAAGCCGCGCGCGATCGAGCCGGGCCGCTACACGACGATTCATCGAGCCGCGTCCGGTCGGCGCGGCTGCTCTCCACGATGATGGGCGCGTTCAACGCCGGCGGCGGCGGGCGGCGGATTCGGCGGCGGCGGTGGCGGCGGCGGGTTCAACTTCGGCGGCATCGGCCGGCCGTTCGTCGAACGCCGACGGCACGCCGAAGATCGGTCAGAAGCTGTTCAGCGACAGCTTCACGCTGAAGAGCGACATCGGCAACCCGATCCTGCGCCAGACGCCGATCATGAACGACGGCCTCGCGGCGCAGGCCGGTCACCTGGATCGAAAAGGGCGTGCTGAAGAACGTCTTCTACGATGCGGCCACCGCGCGGCGCCAGAAGGTCGCGCCGTCGCTCGCCAACGCCGAACATGAGCCTCGTCGCTCGAAGGGTCGAACCAGACGCTCGAGGACATGATCAAGACGACGACGCGCGAGGACTGCTCGTCGACCTTCTTCTGGTATCCGCCCGGTCGACACGCTCACGCTGCTGCAACACCGGCATGACGCGCGACGGGCTGTTCCTCATTCGAGAACGGCGAGATCGCCGGGCCGGTGCAGAACTTCCGCTGGAACATGTCGCCGCTCGTCGGCTTCGCCAACATCTCGCGCGGTCGGCAAGCCGGTGCCGATTCACACCGGCGAAGCCTACGACGGCCCGGGCACCGCGCTGCGTGCCGCCGGTCCGCGATCGAAGACTTCTATATGACATCGGTTTCTCCGGCGGTTGATTTGCTATGAAGGCACGAGACACGAAGTATCGTGTACCAAACGTTCTTCGTGACTCGCGCCTCCGCGGCTACGCGAGATCTTATGAGCCCAACACGTCGCGATTTTCTCGAAGTACACCGGCGCTGCGAGCCTCGTCATCGCCTCGAGCGATCTCGTCGGCGAGCTGATCGCGCAGTCGCCGAAGGGCAATCCGCTCACCTCCTCGTTCAAGGGCCTCGCCGACCTCGCGCTCGGCGAAGCGAAGCGCGCCGGCTGCAGCTACGCCGACATCCGCTTCACGCGCAGCGTCAGCACTCCGCGTCAACGCCAACGGCTGCGAACGATCGATCGGCGGCCGAGGGCGGCGGCGGGTTCGGCGGTTTCGGGGGCGGGCGCGGCGGACGCGGCGGCGGTGGCGGCGGACGCGCCGCGCCGGCGGCCGTCCGGGTGCGGCGGGCTTCGGCGTCCGCGTCATTCACAGCGGCGTCTGGGGCTTCGCCAGCAGCCCGATCGTCAACGAGGACGAGATCAAGCGCATCACCGAGGTCGCCGCCGAGGTCGCGCGGGCCAGCGCCGTCGCGAAGAAGGTAGACGTGAAGCTCGCGCCAGTGCCGGCCTACACCGAGTACTGGTCGTCGCCGCTCAAGAAGGAGCCCGGCTCGGTCTCGCAGGAGGAGAAACAGGCGCTCGTCCAGAAGGTCGTCGACATCGCGCTGAAGGTGCAGGGCGTCACCAGCGTGAATGCCGTCGGTGGGCATCACCAACGAGTGGAAGTAGCTTCGCCTCGAGCGAAGGCTCGTACATCGAACAGGAAACCTTCGAGATCACCCCCTCCTTCAACGTCTCCGCCAAAGTCGGCGACGTCGTCAAGACGCGCAACTTCGTCGGCGTGCCGAAGACCGGCGGCTGGGAAGTCGCCGAAGAATCCGAGATGGTCGAGAGCGCCGAGCGGATCGCCAGCGAAGCGGTCGAGATGACGACCGCCAAGCCGGTCGGCATGGGCCTGAAGGATCTCGTGCTGATGCCGGCGCACGCGATGCTGACGATTCACGAGATCGTCGCGCACGCGACCGAGCTCGATCGCATCCTCGGCTACGAGGCGAACTACGCCGGCACCAGCTTCGTGAAGCTCCCCGACGTCGGCAAGCTGAGATACGGATCGAAACTGTTCAACGTCACCGCCGACCGCACGATGCCCGGGCGGCATGGCGACCATCGGCTACGACGACGACGGCGTGAAGACGACGCAGTTTCCGATCGTGCGCGAAGGCATCCTGGTCGGCCTGCAGACCAACCGCGAAACCGCGCCGCTCATCGGCGACAAGGCGAGCAAGGGCTGCACGTCGGCGTCATCGTGGCGCGACTACCCGTTCCTGCGCATGCCGAACGTCCACGTCGAGCCGGGCCCGAAAGGATCGCCGACGCCGGAGCAGATCATCGCCGACACCAAGGACGGCGTCCTCATCGACGGCCGCGGCAGCTACTCGATCGATCAGCAGCGCTACAACGGGCAGTTCGGCGGCAACTGCTTCTGGGAAATCAAGAACGGCAAGAAGACGCGGATGGTCAGCGACGTCACCTACAACGCGATCACCACCGACTTCTGGGCCAACCTCGACGCGATCTCCAGTCAGGAATCGTGGCGGATGTTCGGCACCGGCGGCGACGCGAAGGGGCAGCCGACGCAGACCAACAGCATCTCGCACGGCTCGCCGTGGCTGCGCATCAAGAAGATCATGGTCGGCGCCGCTTACGCGTGAGCCGCAGTCTGAAGTCGAAGTCTGAAGTTCGGAGGACGCTATGAGACTGATCGTGCGAACCGCCCTGGTCGTCGCCTCGCTGGTCGCGTTCGTCGGCGCGCAGGAACCGCCGGCATCGTCGACCGAAGCAGCTCCACTTTCATCACGTCCACCTGAACTCGATGAATCCGGCGGCGGCCGCGGCGTACTACCCGAAGCCGTTCGCGAAGTCCGCGACCAAGACGACCGTTCAACGGGCTGCGAGGCGGTCAAGACCGGCAACATCTACATCCTGTTCACCAAGGTCAACACGCCGCCGACCAACGAGCTGACCGGGCCGCAGACCTCGGTGTGGCACTTCGGCTGGAACACGCCGGACTCGCGCAAGTACAACGAGATGTTCCGCGCGATGGGCCTCGAGATCGCGCAGATGTGGGACGCCGCCGACGGCAAGCTCGTGGACATGTCGAGCGACACGCTGCCCGGGCTGCCGACGCAGGAGCAGATCCTGGAACTGCGCGCGAAGGGCGTGCAGCCGACGCGCCAGGGCGGCTTCGGCTACCTGCGCGGGCCCGACGGCGCGATGATCGAGAACGCGCAGGCCGGGCGACAGCGAGCGCTTCAACCACGTGCACATGTATCACGAGCATCCGCGCTGCGCGATGGACTGGTACGTCACCCATCTGGGCGCGCGCATGCCGCAGGGCCGCGGCGGTCGAGGCGCGGCGGCGGTGCCGACACCCGCGCCGGCGGCCGGACAGCCGTCAACCAGCGCCGACTGCAAGACGACGCGTACGCGCCGCCCACCTGGCCGTCGTTCGCCAAGACCGGGTTCGTGCGCGATCCCGCGGGCGGCGTGAACATCGACGACATCTCGATCTCGATCCGCCCGTGGCCGGGCGGCGGCCTGGTCAGCACGCGCGGCAAGCTGGTCGATCACTGGGCGGTGAGCACGTCGAACCTCGATGCGACGGTCGCGCGGCTGAAGCGCGAAGGCGTGAAGTTCCTCGAAGAGATCCACCCGTGGGGTATCGATGCGCGCCGCGATGATCGAGGGACCCGATCGGATCGCGATCGAGATCGTCGAAGTCAAATAACCCGGAGTTACAACGAGAACGCGCTCGCGGCGGTCAGGACGATGGCGAGCGTGAGCGCCGCGATCGCGCATTCGCCGACGATCCCGACGACGAGCGGACGCCATCCCTGGCGCGACAGCTCGACGACGTTGGTGCGCAAGGCCGACGCCGGCGAACGTCAGCAGAAACGCCCAGCGGGACAGGTTCGCCAGATCGGTGATTTCGCGCGCGGGCGAACAGCGCCGGCGGTGGCCAGCCCAGACATCACGAGAAAGCCGAGCACGAACTTCGGAAACTTGTCCCACAGGAACGCCGACTTGTCCGCCCGATCGCGCGCGCCCTGACGGCCGCGCGCCCAGTGCAGCGCGTAGGCGAGGACGACGAATCCAATCGTCGCGTTGCGGGTGGTCTTGGCGAGCACCGCGAACCTGCCAGCGGTATCCGAAATAGAGCGCACCCGCCGCCGTCGCCTCGGCGGTGTTGTCGACCGCCAGGCCGACCCAGAGACCATAGCGCGTGATCGCTCATCCCGAGCGCGCGGCCGATGAGCGGAAAGACGAACAGGCTGACCGCGCCGAGCGCGAGAATCGCCGCAATCGCATACGACGCCTCTTCATCGTCGGCCTCGATCGCGCCTTTCGCGGCGATGATCGCCGACACGCCGCAGATCGGCCGATCCGATGGCGAGCAGGCTGATCAGCTTCGGGCGCAGCTTGAAGGCGCGACCGAGCGCGGTCATGACCGCGATGGCCACCGCGAGCTCCAGCACCACGCACACGAGGCTGACGCCCCCGAGCTTGACGATATCGCCGAGCAGAAACCGGACGCCCAGCAGGACGATCCCGACTTTGAGCCAGAACTCGTAGGTCTCGACGCCTTTGCGAAACACCTTCGGCACGCCGACCGTGTTCGAAACGACGAGGCCGAACACGATCGCCCACAACACGTACTCGATGTTCGGCAGGACCATCTGATGCGTCCTGCCGTAGCTGTTGATGGCTTGTTCGGTGACCTTCCCGGCAAAGCCGATTGCCGCGAGGAGAAGGATGCCGGGAATGAGCCTGCCCAGGAGGAGGGCGTCCGCTTCACGATGGGATCCGCGACCGTCACCATGGGATTCCCGCGACGAGACCGGACTTGATGAGCAACGCGGCGGCGGCGAGCGCCAGGACGGCCAGCCAGTCGAGCGACAGACGCATCGGGCTATTCTGCCCGAAGCGCCCTCACCGGATTCACCGATGTTGCACGCCGGGCCGGCACGTAGCTCGCGAACATGGCCGCGGCCGTCAGGGCGGCGCAGACCGCCACGTAGGTGAGCGGATCGGCCGGGCTCACCTCGAACAACAGCGACCGCAGCAGCCGCATCAGCACGAAGGCGGCGCCGAGGCCGGCGACCATCCCGATCGCGGTCAGGCCCAGGCCGTCGCGCACGAACATGCGCGTCACCTCGTGCCGCTGCGCGCCGAGCGCCATGCGGATGCCGATCTCGCGCGTGCGCTGCGACACGGCGTAGGCGATCACGCCGTAGATGCCGGCGACGCCGAGCAGCAGCGCCATCGCGCCGGCGATGGCCAGCATGACCAGCGTGAACGACGTTCGCGCCAGCGAGCGGCTGACGATCTCCTCGAGCGTGCGCACGCCGGCGACCGGCAGATTCGGATTGACCGACCACACCGCGCGGCTCACCTCGCTCGGCAGAACTCTGCCGATCCCGCCGCGGCTGCTGCGCACGACGTAGGTCGCCGATCGCCGCACGCATGGATCGTCGGCGCCGAAGTCGATCATCTGCATCGGCCAGAACGCGATCGCCGGCGCCTTCTTGTCCATGCCCTCGTCGCGCTCGTCGCCGACCACGGCGACGACCTCGCGCCACGGATGGGTCGGGTTCTCCCGAATCTGCTTGCCGATCGCCGCCGACGGCTGACCCCACAGCTCGCGCGCCAGGTTCTCGGAGACCATCGCCACCGGCCGCTTGTCGTAGACGTCGGCCCAGGTGAAATCGCGCCCGGCGACGAGGGTGTTGCCCATCGTCTTCAACAGGCCGGGCGAGAGGAACTTGAACGTGCGGATCGGCGGAATCTGCTTCGCGTCGTAGGTCTTGATCGGCGGCGAAGATCGGATCGTGCCAGCCGTCGCCGTCCATCGGCACTGTCGACGGTGAGCCCGACCGACGTCACGCCGGGGATCGCGGCGATCTTGTCCATGATCGCCTGATGCATCCGCACGACCGCCTCCGGCTCTGTGACCTGCGCGCGTCGGAATGCTCAGGCCGAAGCGTCAGCACCTCCTGCGGATTCGTGAATCCCGGGATCGACGTGCCGCAGCGCCTGGAACGTCCGGATCATGAGGCCGGCGCTGACGAGCAGCACCAGCGCCAGCGCGACCTGCACGACGACGAGCGTGCTGCGCGCGCGATGACGCTCGCGGCTGGCGCTCGACGGTGCGCCCGCCGCCGCGCAAGCCGCCGACGCACGATGCGGGCCGGCGTACTTGAAGACCGGAATGGCGCCGAAGAGCAGCCCGGCCACGATCGAGATCGCGAACGTGAACAGCAGCACCGTCGCGTCGATCGGTGATGTTGTCGAGCCGCGGCAGGTTCGCCGGGCGCGAGCGCAATCAGCAGCGCGGACCGCCGCATACGCCAGGCCGAGCCCGACGACGCCGCCGAGAATGCCGAGCATGACGCTTTCGGCGAGCAGCTCGTACGCGATCCGGCCGCGGCTCGCGCCGAGCGCGGCCCGGACCGCCAGCTCCTGCTGCCGGCCTTCGGCGCGCACGAGCAGCAGGTTCGCGACGTTCGCGCACGCGATCAGCAGCACCATGCCGATCGTTCCCATCAGCACCCACAGCACCGGAGCCGACGTCGCCGATCGACGTCGGCCTTCGAGCAGCCGCAGGTTCGGCTGCGAGCTTCGCCTCCTCGAACATCTTCGGCGCTGAAGCCCGGGGAACGGCGGGAAGCGCGTCGAGGCCGATCGGAATCAGCCGCGCGACGTCGGCGGTCGCCTGCTCGAGCGTGGCGCCCGGCTTCAGGCGCGCGACCGCCGTGTAGCTGAAGTTGACCGAGGAGCACCTTCGGCGCGATCGAGCCGCATCGGCAGGATCGAGCGACGGCTTCCGATCGAGGAAGCGGAACGAATCGGGCAGGACGCCGACGATCTCGCGCGGCCGGCCGTCGACGCATGATCCGGCGGCCGATCGCCGACGGATCGCCGCCGAACCTGCGATCGCCAGTAGCCGGCCGTCAGGATGCACCGTGTCCGCGCACTGGACGGCGAGTCGTCCTCGCTTCGTGAACAGGCGGCCGAGCGCGGGCGTCGCGCCGAGCATCGGCAGCAGACCGTCGGTCACGACGATCGACCGCACCTCTTCCGGCTCGGCCAAGCCGGTCACGCTCGCCGTGTCGAGGTGCCACATCGCCACGTCCTGAACACGCGGCCGTCCTCGCGATAGGTGAAATACAGGAACGGCGCGCGCGCCGTGCTCTTCAGATTGACGCCGGGCGCCGAGTGGTCGAGCACGACCAGCTCGTCGGCATGCGGATACGGCAGCGGCTTCAGCAGCACGCCCTCGATCACGCTGAAGATCGCCGCATTGGCGCCGATCGCCGATCGCGAGGGTGATGACCGCGACCGCGGTGAACGCCGGCATGGCTGGAAGAGCCGGCGAAGAATCTGTTTTGCGGCAGCGGACCTGGTTACGCCCACCAGGCAGCGCCGCGCCAGGATCTCGACGAAATCAGGCGGTAGTTGCGGCGACCGGCACCGCCGTTTTCTGAAATCGTCAGAAGCGATCACATAGAGCGGCCACGCGGCCGCCACGGCAGCACCGCGCCCCAGATGAGCGCCTCTTGGCCGGATCCGTAGAACGCCCACGTCACGAACATCAGCGATCCGCCGCACAGACGACAAGCGCTGTCGACTTCGGCAGCCGTCCGGTCCGCATGAACTGCACGGCGGCGAGCGCACACAGGAGTATCACCAGATTGGTGGCCGTCGCGATGAGCACCGCGAAGTTGTAGGCCGCCGCGCCGACCTGGGTGCGCCATCATCGTCAGCAGCGTCGTCACCACGCTGCCGATCAGAATGGACGGCGCAGGCGCTCCCGCCGCATTGCGCTGCCCGAACAGGCCCGGCAGCGCACCGGCGTCGGTCATCGACGCGAGCAGTTCGCCGCTCATGAACAGCCAGCCATTGGGACAGCCGAAGCAGCTGACCACCGCGCAGAGCGCGACGAACCAGCCGGCCACGCTGCCCCACGACACCGGCGATGAAATCGGAGATCGGCGCCGCCGACGCCGCCAGACCGTGGCCAGCGGCAGCATCAACGCGACCGCGCACGTGGCGATGACGGTGACGAACGCACTCTATCCACGTCCCCAGCCAGTGGTCGCGATGGGGACGTTGCGTTCTGGATTCTCCACGACGTCGGCGGGAACGGCCGCGCTCTCAAAGCCGAGCATCGCGCTCATCGTGAAACCGACTGCGGCGGAGGCGCCGGCAAAGCTGAACGAGTCCGCGTGCACGGGAGGAAGGATCGATTCCGCCGGTTGAGGAAGAGTCGCCACGCGACGAGCCCGATGACGGCGACGAACGGCAGCAGCTTGACGATTGTCGACGCCAGCTGAACACCACCGGCCGCGCGCATGCCTTTCAGGTTGATCCATGTCAGCAGCCAGATGGCGACCACCGCGACGATCGGCGGAGCCGCCGGCGATGCCGCCAGCCGCGGCACGAGCCGTGTGAGGTATTCGACGCCTCCGATCGTGATCGCCGCGTTGGCCGCCCAGATGGAGACGATGTAGCCCCCACGCGCCGAGGAACGCTGCGCTGTCTCCAAGCGCGAGGCGCATGAAGCCGTAGCTCCCACCGGCCCCGGCCAGATGCTTGAACATCTGGGCGAACAGCCACGCCAGGCAGAGTGTACCGGCGACGGTCACCAGCCAGGCCGGAGACGATGTTCCAGCCAAAAGGCGCGAGGGAGCGAGGCAGGACGAAAATCGCGGAACCGACGATGTTGCCGACCACGAGCGCCGTGGCCAGCCAGGATGCCGAACTTGCGGCGCGGCGCCGTCACTTACACGTGTTCCCGAGCACTCCGCTGCCGCCGCAGTAACGCGTGTCCTGCAGCTGCATCAGCAGGCCGTCGGGATCGGTGAAGTACAGCTCCGGCGTGCCTTCCGGTGCGCCGCCGCGATTCTCCATCCGCGCATCGAGACGTAGTGACGCAGCGGGCCAGCCGGGCCGGTGGCGCCGTCGCGCGGCTTGATGCCGACGCTCTCGAGCGCCTTCGATGACCTCGTCCGGCTTGAAGCCGTCGAGGCTGAAGCAGCCGTGGTTGATGCTCGCGGGACGCGGAGGCGCGGGCCGGCGCCTGCTGCGCGCCAGCGCCGCCGCACCGGTGAACATCAGGAACTGCACGGTCGGCCCGACCGCCAGCGTCGGTGCGGTCGGACCTTGATAGGAGCGGATCGAGAGGCCGAACAGATCCTGATAGAACTTGTTCGAGCGCGCCGCGTCGGTCGAGAAGATCGTGAGGTGGCTGAGAGTCCTTCAGCGCGATCAACCCCTTCTGCGGCGACGTCTCCACTGCGCACACGTTGCCCAGCGGACCGGATCCGCCACAGTAGCGTTGATCCTGCAGCTGACACACGATGCCGTCCGGATCGCCGAATAGCAGATCGGGTGTGCCGTCGCGCATCGTGACAGCGGCCTTCATCGGACCGGCCGCATCACGGCTTTGGCGACGCCGTGCGCGGCGAGCGCCGCCAGGATCCGGATCGACGTTGAAGCTGTTCGACGCCGAGGCAGAAGTGGTTGATGCTCGGCGCTGCGTTCTCCAGCCGGTCCGATCGAAGATGAACTGCGGCCCGGCCCCGATGCGCAGAATCGTGTTCGCGTCCGGCGCGCGCCTGAATCGGCAGGCCGAACAGGTTTCGATAAAAATCGACGGACCGCTTCGGGTCCGAGACGGCGAGGCCGAAGTGGCTGAGCGTCCGGACGCGAATCTGCTGCGCAGCCGCCTGACCCGCAGCCGCGCGTGCCATGGCAAGCGCCGGAACAGACAATAAGAGCTGCGCGTCGAGTCATCACCGACATGGGGACATTCTACATGTCTGTCCTAGAATATCTGGTCATGCGACGAATCGTTCCGCTGCTGCTCGCCCTTCTTCTCACGATCTCCACCCACGCCGCGCGACAGCCGGTGCGCGCCCGGCACGGGATGGTGGTCGCGATGGAGTCGATCGCCGCCGACGTCGGCGTCTCGGTGCTGCAGAAGGGCGGCAACGCGGTGGACGCCGCGGTCGCGGTCGGCTTCGCGATGGCGGTCACGCATCCGTTCGCCGGCAACATCGGCGGCGGCGGCTACATGCTGATTCGCCTCGCCGACGGCCGGACGACGTTCATCGATTTCCGCGAACGCGCGCCGCAGAAGTCGTCGCGCAACATGTATCTGGACGCGAACGGCGACGCCGACGCGCGACAGCATCGAAGGCTGGCGATCGTCGGGCGTGCCGGGCACCGTGCGCGGCTTCGAGATCGCGGTGACGAACGTACGGCAAGCGGACCTGGGCCGAGAACATGGCGCCCGGCCGTGGAGCTCGCGACGAAGGGTTTCCCCGTCTCCTACGCCGCTGGCCGAAGGGCTCAAGGGATCGCGAAGCCTCGCGAGCTCGCCCGAGTCGAAGCGGATCTTCCAGAAGAACGGCGCGTTCTTCGACGTCGGCGACGACGCTCACCCAGCCCGAGCTGGCGCAGACGCTCGCGCGCATCTCGAAGAATGGCGCCGAGCGAATTCTACGAAGGCGAAACCGCGAGGCGGTTCGCCGCCGAGATGGCGAAGCACGGCGGCATCATCACGCTCGACGGATCTGAAGAACTACAAAGCGATCGAACGCACACCGCTGTCGGGCACGTATCACGGCTACACGATCATCACGTCGCCGCCGTCGAGTTCGGGCGGCATCGCGCTGCTCGAGATGCTCGGCATCCTCGACGGCACCGGCTACGAAAAGGGCGGCGCCGGCTCGGCGTCGAGCATTCACTACCTGGCCGAATCGATGCGCCGCGCCTACGCCGACCGCAACGAATACGTCGGCGATCCAGCACTTCGTGAAGGTGCCGATCGCCGGGCTGCTCGATCCGGCGTACCTCGCCAAACTGCGATCGTCGATCGATCCCGAGCGCGCCACGCCCAGCGACCAGGTACGGCCCGGCAAGCCCACCGGCACCGAGCAGATGGAAACCACGCACTACTCCGTCGTCGACGCCGAGGGCAACGCGGTGGCCGTGACCTACACGCTCAACGGCGGCTACGGCAACGGCATCACCGTGCCCGGCCTCGGCTTCCTGCTGAACAACGAGATGGACGACTTCGCGTCGAAGCCCGGCACGCCGAACATGTTCGGCCTGGTGCAGGGCGAGGCGAACGCGATTCAGCCCGGCAAGCGCCCGCTGTCGTCGATGACGCCGACGATCGTCGTGAAGGACGGCAAGCTGTTCATGACCGCCGGCGCGCCTGGCGGCTCGCGCATTTCAACAGCGGTCCTGCAGGTGATCCTGAACGTGATCGATTTCGGCATGAACGTCCAGGACGCTGTCGACGCGCCGCGCGTTCACCATCAGTGGCAGCCCGACAAGCTCTCGCTCGAGCGCGGCATCTCGCCCGACACGGTGGCGCTGCTCAAGAGTCGCGGCTACGACGTGGACTACGCGCCCGGCGTCGTCCTCGCGCAGGTCGCCGCCATCGTCAGCGACGGCGGCTGGCTGCAGGGTGCATCGGACGGCCGATCGGCTGCAGGGAAAGCCGTCGGCTACTAGTCCTTCGGCCTTGGGCCTTGGTTCTTGGTTCTTGGTCCGTCCCTGGTCCTTCGTCCGTCCCTAGTCCTTCGTCCGCGAAGGGACAAAGGACGGACCAAGGACTCTGGACCCCGGACCCTGGACGGACCAAGGCCCAAGCACGAAGGACCAAGGACTGACAGAGCCCTTCTATTTACTGCCCACGTCCATCGTCGACGTGAAGCCGTTCGTGCCCTTGTGGCTGAACGTGTGCTGCGCGCTGGTGTGCGTGTGCGACACCGAGCGGTATTGCGTGTAGCCCTGATACGCCGGGTTCGGCAGATTCGAAATCTGCACCGGCTTGTCGCCGAAACCCCTTCATCACATCCATCACGACCGACGACTCGGGTCCGGAGAAGCGTCACGCGGCTTCTCGGTGATGTTCATCGTGATCGGCGCCTTGGTGAACGACAGCATGCCGCGATGAAAGCCGGCGAACGCGATCGGCATCAGCGCCTCGACGGCGGCCATCTGCTTCTCGCTGACCTTGTCGCTGACGTAGACCTTCGACCACGTTGCGCATCGTGAAGGTGACGAGAAACGACACGCCGGCGAGATCGACGTCCTCGTAGTGCCCGGACTTGATCGCGATCAGGCGGTTGCCCTCGCACGGATTGCGATTCGGCTCGCCGCCGAAGTTGCACGGGCACGAGATCGTGCAGCTGCAGCTCTCGGCAACGGTGGCGGTGATGTGCCAGGCTGGCGCCGCGGCGCGCGGCGGTGCGATGAGGGCGACGAACAGGATGGACGCTGCGACAAGACAGGTGCGCATGGGCGGAAGGGTCTATCGTCCTGAAGGTGGTGTCAACCGAAAAGCGGCTGCCCGCAACCGCTTCGCGCATGGGACAATCGCGTGCGAACCTCTCGATGGCGCGTGAGTCTGTCGTCCACGTCGACGCGATTCGGAAAACGTACGGCAGGACGGTCGCCGTCGACGAGGTCTCGTTCGACGTTGAGCGCGGCGAAATATTCCGGCTTGATCGGGCCGAATGGCGCCGGCAAGACGACGACCATGGAGTGCGTCGAGGGACTGCGGACGCCGGATCGCGGGACGATCGCGGTGCTCGGCCTCGATCCCGCGCGCGACCGCTACGCGCTGCAGGAGCGAATCGGCGTCCAGCTCCAGGCGGCGCAGCTGCAGAAGCGCATCAAGGTCCGGGAAGCGGTCGGGCTGTGGGCATCCCTCTACCGAAAACCGGTCGACGGCGATCGCCTGATCGAGCAGCTCGGGCTGACCGACAAGCGCGACGCCTGGTTCATGACGCTGTCCGGCGGCCAGAAGCAGCGCCTGTTCATCGCGCATGGCGCTCATCAACGACCCCGAAGCTGGTGTTCCTCGACGAGTTGACGACCGGCCTCGATCCGCAAGCGCGGCGCGCGATCTGGGATCTCGTGCGCGGCATTCGCCAGCGCGGCAAGACAGTCTTCCTGACGACGCATCTGATGGAGGAGGCCGAGCGGCTCTGCGATCGCGTGGCGATCATCGACCACGGCCGCATCATCGACATCGGCACGCCGGCCGAGCTCGTGCGGCGGCACTGCCCGGAGCGGCCGTGTGCTGCTGGTGACCGACGACCCATCGGCCCCGGATCGCTTTCGATCGATCCCGCAGGTTCAGTCGGTGCTGAGCGAAGGGTCGCAGCTCACCATTGGCGGCCTGGGAGACGATCTGGTGACCAACGTGATCCAGTGTCTGGCCGATCATCGGATTCGTGTGACGGACTTCCGCACCGAGCTGCCGACACTCGAGGACGTCTTCCTCAGGTTGACCGGGCACGCGATTCGCGACTGAGGCGCCGACCATGCTGCGCGGACTCTTCAGACTCGACCTGGCTCGAACTCAAGATCTTCATCCGCGAGCCGCTGGGTGTGTTCGGCACGGTCGGCATCCCCGTCGTGATCTTTCTGGTCCTGGGCCGGTTGTTCGGCAATGCGAGCCGGACGAGTCCCGCCGGACGCGCCGCGGGTCATGTCGGTCGATTTGCCGATCCTGACCTCGCTCTGATCGCAACGAGCGCCGTGCTGTCGCTGGTCGCGATCATCGCCATCTACCGTGAAGGCGGGATTCTGCAGACGCCTCAGGGCGACTCCGCTACGGCCGCACCGATCCTGACTGCGCACGTGCTGGTCAAACTGGTGCTCACGGCGGTTCACGCTCGCGCTCATGGTCCTGGCTGGACGACGATTGTTTCCGGTGCCGGCCAGCGTCCCGTTGATCTCGTTCACGGTGGCGCTGCTGTTCAGCACGGTGAGCATCCTGTCTCTCGGATTTCTGATCGCCAGCGTCGTGCCGACGGCGCGTTTCGCGCAGCCGATCGGCACGCGTAATCGTCTATCCCATGCTCGCGTTGTCCGGACTGTTCGCGCCGCTCGACGCACTGCCGCCGGACATTGCAACTGGTCGCGCGCGTTCTGCCGCTGACATACGCGGTGTCGCTGCTCAGAGGCATCTGGCACGGCGACGGCTGGTTCGCTCATCTCGGCGACGTTGCCGCATTGACGCTCATGTTCGCGGCCTGCATTGCGGTGATCGACCCGGGTGTTTCGTTGGGAGTAGGATGTCCCGCCTTCGCTCGAGCGAGCTTCGGCGCGGCAGGCGACATGAAGGAGCGACAGTGATGGCGCACGCAACGCATCGATCGATGAGACGAGGGGGCCTGATAGGACTGGCGGCGCTCCTGCTGTTGCAGCCCGCGCGCGCCCAGCAAGGCGAGCACTGGGTCGGCACGTGGATGGTGGCCCACATCGGCCGTCCGCAGAATCCGCCCGCGCCCGTCGCCCCGCCGGCGCCCGCGCCGGGACGACGACGGCGCCGCCCGCGGCGCCACCGGCGTTCATGCATTTCAACAACCAGACGCTTCGTCAGATCGTGCGCTCGAGCATCGGCGGGACGCGCGCGCGGGTCGTGCTCAGCAACGCCTTTGGCACCGGACCGCTGACCGTTGGCGCCGCCACATCGCCGTGCGCGACAAGGAATCGACGATCGTCGCTTCGTCGGACCGCGCGCTGACGTTCAGCGGCAAGCCGACGATGGCGATTCCATCTGGCGCGGTGCTGGTCAGCGATCCGATCGACGTGGCCGTGCCGGCGATCGGCGACCTGGCGATCGATCTCTACCTGCCGGGCAGCACGAACACGCCGTCGCCATTGACGACGTTTACCAGCGCACTGCAGACGAGCTACGTGTCCGAGACCGGCAACTTCGCGGGCAAGTCACCGTTCCCCGTGGTCGCCCGCACGCCAGGCTGGTTCGTGATCTCTCGAGTCGAGGTGTTGGCGCCGCAATCCGGTCGGCGCGGTTGTGGCGGTTGGCGATTCGATTACCGCCGGCTCACGATCGACCGCGGACACGAACAACCGCTACTCGAATCATCTCGCCCGGCGGCTGGCGACGCTGCCGACGCCGATGGCGGTGCTCAACGCGGGCATCGGCGGAAATCGCTGTGCTCACCGAAGGGCGCGTTCAACGGCCGGGATCAACGTCGCTGGGCCGGTTCGAGCGCGACGTGCTGGCGCCAGCCGGCGATCACGCACGCGATCGTGCTGGAAGGCATCAACGACATCGGTAACGCGCGCGAGAATCCGACGCCCACCGCCGAGGATCTGATCGCCGCTCACAAGCAGCTGATCGAGCGGGCGCATACACGCGGCATCGTGATCTTCGGCGCGACGCTGACGCCGTTCGAGGGCGCGATGTACTCACGCAGGTCGGCGAAGCCAAGCGCCAGACGCTGAACCAGTGGATTCGAACCAGCCGCGCCTACGACGGCGTCATCGACTTCGACGAGGCGACGCGCGACCCGAGTCATCCGGCGCGATTCCTGCCGCAGTACGAGTCGGGCGATCATCTCCACCCCAGCGACGCCGGGCAACAGGCGATGGCCGACGCGATCGACCTCGCGCTGTTCAAGAGCAGGCGGCAGGTGGATCGTGATCATGGCGTAAGGCTAATGGCTAAATGGCTAAACGTTAGGGGTTAACCCCGATATTTAGCCCGCAGCCATTCAGCCATCAGCCATTAGACCGACCCATAGGCATCGTGGGCAGACCGCGTCGCCTTCGAGCACGACGGTGCCGTCGCCGCGGGTGACGCGCGTCCGCAGCTTGGTGACCGGCTTGTCCGATCGCACCTCGATCACCTCGGCGAAGCCCGTTATCGTGTCGCCCGGCCGCACCGGCGCCTTGAAGCTCCAGTTGACTTGGAGAAAGACCGTGCCCGGCCCCGGGAGATCTTCCGCCACGACCGCGTTGAGAATGGCGCTGGTGACGCCGCCTTGCACGATGATCTCGCCGAACGGAGTCGCGCGGCGCGGCCTCGATGTCGTAGTGCAGCGGGTTCCGATCGCCGCTGATGTCGGTGAATCGCACGATATCGTCCGGCGTGACGGTGCGGGAGCGTTGAGCCGTTTGTCCCACTTCCGGCATGCCGCCGGGCCAGATGTCGCTGCGATACAATCCCACGACCATTCGATCATACGAGGTCCTGTTGATGCGTAGAGGTCTCAATGTGGCACAGGGCTTCAGCCCTGCGGCCGCCGGCGCCGTCGTCTTGCTCGTGGTCACGGCATTCGGCGTGCTGCCGATACGCTCGCAGGCGCAGGCGCGGCGCGGGCCCTTCGACGCGCTGCATTTTCGCGACATCGGCCCGGCGGCGACCGGCGGACGGATCCACGACATCGCAGATCGATCCGGCCAATCCCGCGGTGCTGTACGTCGCGGCGGCAACAGGCGGCATCTGGAAATCGACGAACAACGGCGTGACCTGGAAGGACGTCTTCGTCCAGCAGCCCGACAGCACGTTCGGCGCGCTCGCGATCTTCGAGCGCGATCCGAAGATCGTCTGGGCCGGGATCGGGCGAACAGAACAACCGCCAGAGCTCGTCGTGGGGCGGCGGCGTCTATCGCTCGACCGACGCGGGCGAGACGTGGACGCTACCTCGGTCTCCACGACACGCGCGCGATCGGACGCGTCGTGCTCGATCCCGCGGACCCCAACGTCGCGCTACATCGCGGCCGCCGGCAACCTGTGGACGGGCAACGCCGAGCGCGGCGTCTTCAAGACGACGCGACGCCGGACGCACGTGGACCAAGGTGCTCTACGTCGATACGTTCACCGGCGCGACCGACCTCGTGATGGATCCGCGCGACTCGAAGCGTGCTCTACGCCGCGACCTATCAGCGCCTGCGCAAGGCATTCGGCTTCAACGGCGGCGGACCCGGCAGCGCGATCTACAAGACGACCGATGCCGGCGCGACGTGGAAGAAGCTCGAGAACGGCATTCCACCTGGCGACAAGGGGACGCATCGGTCTGGCCATCGCGCGCGTCGAAGCCGGACGTGCTCGTCGCGACCATCGAGCACGCCGACGGCCGGCGGCACCTACCGCACCGAGGACGCGGGCGCGACGTGGAAGCGCATGAGCAACGTCAATCCGCGGCCGATGTATCTACAGCAAGCCGACCATCGATCCGAACAACGACAAGCGCATCTGGCTGCCGGACGTCTACATCATCAAGAGCGAGGACGGCGGCGCCACGTTCGAGGAGGAGCCGACCTCGCCGACCTACGACGTCGGCTTGAAGACCGATCACCACGTGCATGACGCGTCGACCCCGCCAACTCCAGCCACATCTACGTCGTCGGCGACGGCGGCCTGCACGAAAGCTTCGACATGGGCAAGACGTCACATCCGCGTGAACAACATTCCGGTCGCGCAGATCTACCGCATCGCCGTCGACAACCGCGATCCGTACTGGGTCTACGCCGGGCTGCAGGACAACCACTCGTTCATGGGACCGAGCGCCACGCGCCACTGGCTCGGCATCCTCAATCAGGACTGGGTGGAGATCGGGTTCAGCGACGGCACCGGCAAAGCCGTCGACAAGACCGACTGGCGGAAGGTCTATTCCTCGTCGAGCAACGGCAACCTGTCGCTCGTCGATCCGGTGACCGGCGACACGATGGGCATCACGCCGCGGCCGCCGGCCGGCGAGCCGCCGTATCGCTTCGACTGGGACGCGCCGGTGATGGCGTCGCGGCACACCGTCGGGCACGGTGTATCTCGGCGGCAATCGGCTGTTCATCTCGAAGGACTACGGCTCGACGTGGACGCGCACCAAGGACCTGACGCGATCGATCAACCGCGACACGCTCGAGATGATGGGCGTCGTCAACCGCGACATCAAGCTCTCGCGCAACGACGGCGACAACATCAGCGAGATCTCGAACTTCGCCGAGTCGCCGCTCGACCCGAAGATCCTCTGGGTCGGCACCGACGACGGCAACGTGCAGCTGACGACGGACGGCGGCGCGACGTGGACCGAACTGAGCGGCGCGATCGCCGGCGTCAAGAACGGCACGTTCGTCGAGCAAGATCGTCGCGTCCGGCGCTCGCGCGGCACGGCGTACGTCTCGTTCGACGCGCACCGCGACGGCGACTTCGCGCCCTACATCTTCCGCACGGCCGACTTCGGCAAGACGTGGACGCCGGTCGATCGACGGACTGCCGGACGACGACGCGTCCGTGCGCAGCCTGGCCGAGTATCCGGGACAGCCGAACGTGCTCTTCGCCGGCACCGAGCGCGCGCTCTTCGTCACGCACGACAGCGGCGCGCACTGGTCACGGCTCGCGGCCAACCTGCCGACGACGCGCTACGACGACATCCTCGTCCATCCGCGGACGAAGGATCTGGTGCTCGGCACGCACGGCCGCGGCATCTGGATCCTCGACGACGCGTCGCCGATTGCGGAGTGGACGCCGGCCATCTCGTCGAAGCGCTCGCATCTGTTTCGCGGTGCCGCGCCGCGACGCTGATGCTGTATTGGGAAGACGTGTCCAACATGGACCACTACTTCTTCACCGCTGAGAATCCGGCGGAGGGCGCGACGTTCACCTATTCGCCTGGCGCAGCCGGCGCAGAAGGTGCAGCTGATCGTGACCGGTCCGACCGGCAAGACGATCCGTGAAGTGACCGGGCCCGGCGAGGCCGGCGTGATCCATCAGCGTGAACTGGGATCTGCGGTTCGCCGTGCCGCCGGGCGTCGGGCGCGGCGGCGGCGGCGGCGAAGAGGAGGCGGCGGCAATTTCGGCCCCGGCACGCAGAAGCCGGGACGGTCGCAGCTGCCGATTGCCGTCGCACGACATCGGGCCGCGCGGACCGCACGTGGCGCCAGGCACGTTCAAGGTCGCGCTCGACGTCGACGGCGTGGTCAGCGAGTCGCGGACGTTCGAGGTCCGTGCCGATCCGGGATCGACCATCACGCTCACGCAGCACAAGGCGCGCGAGGCGTTCGAGATCGAAGTCATGGATCTGCTGGCGAAGATCGAGACGCTCGCCACCGACCTCGGCAAACGGCGCGCGGCGGCAAGCGGCGACGCGGCGGCGCGGCTTCGAGCGCTCGAACAGCGTCTGATCGGCGGCGGTGGGCGGGCGAGTGGACGGGCGGAGCGGCGTCCACCGACGAAGGCCAACTGGCAGCAGGCGCCGCGGCGCCGCGGCCTGCGGTCCCGCAGCCAGGCGTGGACGCGGCGCGCAGCCGGTGCGCCAGCGCCTCGGCGGGTTGATCACCGCGTTCGTCGGCTCCGGCGCGCGGACGGGCACGCTGGCGCCGCCGACAGCCGACGATGCGCGAAGTGCTCGCGCACGCGAAGGTGGAACCGCGCCATCGAAAGGAGATCAAATAGCGTGGCGCTGGCCCCGCACGCGCCTCGGCCTACGAGATCCTTTCCGCCCTTGGCGCGGGCGGGATGGGCGAAGTCTACAAAGCACGCGACACGCGCCTCGATCGGACAGTCGCCATCACTTCCGGCCGCTCGCCGCCGACCCGCAGTTCCGCGAGCGCTTCGATCGCGAAGCGCGCGCGATCTCGCAGCTGACCCATCCGCACATCTGCACCCTCTACGACGTCGGCGAGCACAGATGGCGCGGCGTTTCTCGTGATGGAGTTTCTCGATGGCGAGGCGACGCTGGCCGCGCGTCTGGCGAAGGGCGCGCTCCCGACGAGCCAGGCGTTGACGGTCGCGATCGAGATCGCGTCGGCGCTCGACACTGCGCATCGCGCCGGCATCGTGCATCGCGATCTGAAGCCCGGCAACGTCATGCTGACGAAGACGGGCGCGAAGCTGCTCGACTTCGGCCTCGCGAAAATCGAGGCACGCCCAGTCGTCGCGGTCAGCGGCGCGATGGCGCCGACGACGCCGCCGAGCATCGACCGCGCAGGGCACCATTCTCGGCACGTTTCAGTACATGGCGCCCGAACAGATCGAGGGCGCTGAGGCCGACGCGCGGACCGGACATCTTCGCGTTCGGGTGCAGTGCTGTACGAGATGCTAACACGGGCAGGAAGGCGTTCGAGGGCAAGACGCGCAGCGAGCCTCATCGGCGCGATTCTGAAAGATGCAGGCCGCCGCCGGTCTCGCAGGCGATCGCCTCGCCCAGGCTCGCCGAAGCGCGTGCACCAGCATCTCTCGATCGCATCGTCATCGACGTGCCTCGCCAGGATCCCGACGATCGCTGGCAGTCGGCGCGCGACTTGATGCGCGAGGCTGAAGTGGGTTGCCAGCGAGCGATGCCGCGCGATCAGCGGCGTGCGCGCCGGTAGCCGCCGACGGCGCCGCAGCATCGGCGTGGTCGCGCGCGATGCCGTCGGGCGCTCGCCGGCACGGTCGGCGTCGCGCTCGCCTCTACGCTGGTGAGTCTGGGCGCCTTGGCGTGCGCGCGCCGGTGCCCGCGCCGCGCAAGCTGCTCGCCAGCATCGGCGTCGATGCGTCGCTGCCGACAGACGCTCGGCGCCTCGGCGATTCTGTCGCCCGACGGGACGACGCTCGCGTTCGTCGCGCAGCCAAGAGGGCGGCACGCGGCTCTTCGTTCGCAAGCTCGATCAGTTGCAGGCCGGCGCGCTCGCCGGCACCGACGACGCAGCCAGCCCGTTCTTCTCGCCGGACGGCCAGTGGATCGCGTTCTTCGCCGGCGGCAAGCTGAAAAAGGTCTCCGGTCACCGGCGGCGCCGTGGTCAATCTGTGCGACGCCCCGTCCGGCCGCGGCGGCACCTGGACCGACGACGACGCGATCATCTTCACGCCGTCGATCCGCCGTCAACGTCACGCTCATGCGCGTCTCGGCGGCCGGCGGGACACCGGCGGCACGTTCGGCACGCTCGGCAAAGGCGCGGTGCACGCAGCGGTGGCCGCAGGCGCTCCCGGCGGCAAAGGCGTGCTCTACACCGAGCACTCGTCGGCGAACAGCTGTGACGCGGCCAACCTCGTCGTCGCGCCACTGGCGGGCGGGGCGCCGACGATCGTCGTGCGTGGCGGCTACTACGGTCGGTGCGTCCCGGGTGGGCCTAGCTCGCGGGGCGCGAAGGCGGGCACCTGGTCTACATGCAGCAAGGCACGCTCTTCGCCGTGCGCTTCGATCTCGATCGGCTCGAGACGATCGGCCAGCCGGTGCCTGCGCTCGAGGGTCTCAGCTCGGATCCAACCGTCACCGGCGGTGCGCAGCTGGCCTTCTCCTCCGGAGGGCACGTTCAGTGTGCGTGCCAGGCACTGCCGCGACGACGGCGAACCCGATTGACTGGATGACGCGCGACGGCAAGACGTCGGTGCTCCGCGCGGCGAAAGCCGACTGGGCGAATCCGCGGTTCTCGCCGGACGGCCAGAAGCTGGCACTCGACATCTCCGATGGCAAGCAGCGCGACATCTGGTGTATGAGTGGGCTCGGGACACGCTGACGCAATTGACGTTCGACCCCGGTCAGGATGTATCTCCGGTCTGGACGCCCGACGGCCGGCGCATCGCGTTCGCATCCGATCGCGCCAAGCCCGGCGTCTCGCAATTTGTACTCGGGTGAACGCCGACGGCACGGGCGACGTCACGCGGCTGACCGACAGCAGTGAAGTCCAAACCGCCTTTGTCGTGGCATCCGAGCGGCAAGTTCCTGGCATTCGTTGCCAATCGCGGCGCGACAGGGCGCGGATCTGATGATCCTGCCCATGGAAAGCGATGCCGCTCGCGGTTGGACGCCCGGCAAGCCCACCGTGTTCCTGGGCACGCCGGCGAACGAGGTGCTATCCGATGTTCTCGCCGGACGGCCGATGGATCGCATACTACTCGAAATGAGGCCGGCGGCGATCTTCGATGTGACGTTCGTCCGTTCCCGAGCCCCGGCGGCCAATGGCGTGTCTCCACCGGAGGCGGCACCACTCCCCGCGTGGTCGACCAGCGCGCCGGAGCTGCTGTTCCTGACTCAGACCGTCATGTTTGCACCGTATTCCGTCGTGGGCGACTCATTCCGCGCCGGACACGCCGCAGACCCGGTCGCCGACGGGCTCTGGGTGGTCGCCCAGGAAACAGCGCGCACGATCGTCGGACGGCAAGCGGTCGCGGCCTTGGCCGCCCGGGATCCAAGGTAGCGTCGTTCAGGACAAGGTCGTCGTTCGTCTTCAATTGGCCTTCGACTACCTGCGAAGATCAGCGCCGCCGCGAAAGTGACACGCATCGGAGGGTGCAGATGACGACTCGACGATCGATGCTCAGGCATCGACGCTTGGTATTGCGGGCGCGGCGCTGCGCGTTCGCAACCGAACAGGCAGCGGCGCCGCCGCGAGGACTGATCGACTTTCACGCGCACTGGATCGGCCCGGCGCGTCGTCGAACTGCTGAAGGCGCGGACCAATCCGCGCTCCACCGCAGGGTCAGGGTTGGTTCGACATCGACGCGCGGTTGAAGAATCTCGACGACGCCGGCGTGCAGCGCGGCAGGTGCTGTCATGCGTCGGCGCCGCCTACGACGGCGTGATGACGCCGGACGAGGCGCGCCCCGTTCTGGCGTGCGCAGAACGACGACCTCGGCGCGCTGCGTGAAGAAACATCCGACGCGGTTCACGGGATTGGCGACGCTGCCAACGGCGAACGTGGCTGCGGCCGCTGAGGAACTGCTCGCGCGCGCATCAGGATCTGGGACTGATCGGCGCGACCCTGCCGCTCGACGCGTTCATCAGCCTGGCCGGCGCGCGCGCTGGCGCCGATCTTCGCGGTCGCGCAAAAGCATCGCAGCCACATCTTCGTGCACCGCGCGTGCGGCCAGCGCCGAGATTCCCGGCCGGCAAGCCGGAGACCGGCGCCGCGAATCCATGCACTCGGCCTGCCCGCTCCGGTCCGGCAACGCCGCGCTCGGCCGCGACGCCGGGCGACAACGCATCCGCCCGCACGTTGCTCATCACGGCGACGCATCTCGCCACGGGCGTGTCATCACGCTGGCGCTGACCGATTTTCTCGACGCGTATCCGGACGTGACCGTTCAGGTCGCGATGATGGGCGGCGCCATTTCGTAACGTCGCCGAGCAGATCCAGATGGCGGCTGAGGAATCCGGACAGCCGATTCCGCCCGCGCGATTCCATGCGCGTCTACCTCGACACCGGCCAGAGCGGCCGCGGACCGCGCGGCATGGCACTCGGCCGCGAAGGTGTTTGGCGCCGATCGCATCCTGTTCGGCACCGACAGCGGTCCGACCGCGACCGTCGGCGCCGACGATCGAATCGGTCAATCGCGCCGCGTTGACGGCCGACGAGAAGCGGCAGATCTTCGTCGAGAACGGCCAGCGCCTGCTCGCGGCCAAAGGGATCACGTAACGCATGCGAGCGCTGACTCGATTCGTCGGCCACGGCGCTCGTGCTCGCCGCGCTCGCGGCAGTGGCGGGCTACGCGTATCTGCGGATCACCGGCCTGCGCGGACAACCCGAGCCGGGCGCGCTCGAAACGCGCGTCGCGCGCGCCGCCCGCGGTCTGGCGATTCCCGGCGACACCCGTGCGCGCACCAACCCGCTGGCGTCATCAGCCGACGCGCTCGCGCCGGGCCTCGAGCACTTCGCCAAGTTCTGCACCGATGTGCCACGCCAACGACGGCAGCGGGAGGAAAACGGCGCTCGGCGACGGGTTGTTTCCGAAGCCACCCGGATCTGCGCGCCGCCGCCACGCAGGACCTGACCGACGGCGAGCTGTTCTACATCATCGAGAACGGCGTGCGCTTCACCGGCATGCCGGCGTTCGGCACGGGACAGCCCGGATCCGGCCGGCGACGAAGCAGGTGTGGCAGCTCGTCTATTTCATCCGCCACTTGCCGCGGATCACGCCGGCGGAACTCGCGTGGATGGAAGGGATCAATCCGCTGTAACGATCACTCGCCGGAGAGCGCTGTGAGCAGATCGACGCGGCGCGGCCCGCCGTGCGGGGACCAAACTGGCGAAGCCCGGCGGCTACCAGCAGCACGAGTGACACGATTGCGGGCGCAGATCGGTTCGAACGGCTTCACCCCAAACAGCAGGCTTGTCAGCGCATCCCCGTCCGTCCATCCGGCGCCAGCGAGGCCAATCGCCACGCCGATGGCGGCCAGCCGAGACTATCGAGCCAAATCACGCCATGCCCGGGACGGCGCCTGCCGGGGCGCCGAGCGCGATGCGGATTCCAATCTTTCGTGGCGACGCTGGACCACGGCGCGTAGTGGCCCATCGAGAGCACGCCTAGGGGCTCGCGAGCAGGAGCGCGACGATCGCGAACAGACCGAACAGCCACGTCTGGAAGCGCCGCGCCGACGCTGATCTCGACAGCCGTTGTTCAAGGTCGTCGCGGACGACACGATCGCTGAACCGTCCACATCACGGACGACCGCGCGTATCGTCGCATGAGGTGCTGGGATCGCCAGCGTCCGCGCGATCAGATCCGGCGTCGCGTTGCCAGGCATTTGTTTGAACCATCAGTACATCGTGCCCCGCGGGCTGGCGCTGACGCCGTGGCGGCGCTGCCCGCGACGCCAATCACGGTAAGCCACTTGCCGTTGGCACGACGCGCATCAAAGCCCTTGAATCGCTTGCCGATCGGACTTCTGTCCGTGCCAGTATCGTGATTCGCCAGCGTTTCGTCGCGACCACCGCCACCAACGGCGATCCCGCATCGTCTCTCGATCGGAGAAGGAGCGGCCGCGGAGGATCGTGATGGAGCGCCCATCGCCTGAAAGTAATCCCCGCGCAATCGTGTTCCACGCTGCGGGCGTCCAGTTTTCTGGCCCGGGCGCGTCCCTCCACGCTGCGCAGACCGAAGCTGCCTGGCGCCGTCTGAACAGGCTGCCGATCGCGCCAACCGCCAGCATGCCAGTGGATCGCGCGCACACGCAACAATGCGTCCGTGTCGAGCGCCGACCGACGCGACGCCGGCGCGCCGCCGGAAGCGTGACGCGCAGCGTCACGACGCCGAGCTGGAATCCTGGATCGACAGATGTGACGCGGCACGCAGCTTCGCGCCAGCAGCCCGCGTCGTCAGGAGCATGACGGAAAGCGCACACACGATCACGACGAAAGTCGTGCCCGCACGCCAAAAGTCGCGTAGCTCCGCTGACGTTCCACGAGCCCCGGCCTTCAGCGCATCGTTCGATCCACGCGCGCGATGCCTTCCATGACGGTAGCGGAGTTCGCAGACGAGTGCCACACACGCAGAGACCACGACGGTGACGATGAGGACGCGCGCATCGAGCCCGGCCTGATCGAGGCGCGGAATGTCAGAGGGTCCGAACCCGATGAGCGCACGGATGCCGAACACGGCCAGCAGCAAGCCCGAGGCGGTTGCGAAAGCGCCGTGAGTGCGGCGCTGGCAGAGCAGCTGTCTGACGAGACGTCCCCGGCCGGCACCCAAAGTGCGTGCCTCGTATGCCAGACAGCTGCGCTCACGTGCGGCGCCGCGTGCCAGCAGGAGATTGGCAACGTTGCTGCAAGCGATCAGGAGCATGCAGAGCACCGCGCCGTTCAGCAACGCGGCGCCGACATCGTGTCCGCGCTGACGTCCGCGCGCAGCGGCTCGACGCGGATCGTTGGCGCGCGGTTGCGATCCGGCGCCGTCTGCTCGAGCCAGGCGTTGAGAACGCGTCATTCCTGGACGTCGTTGAGAGTGATGCGCTCCTTCACCTGCGCCACCGCAAAACCCCTGGCGTAGGCGTTCCGATTGAGGTTGGGATCGAACGGGATCTGCTCGCCCCAGAAGCGCGATTCACCGAACATCGGCGCCCAGAACTGGACGTCCCTGGCGGAAACTGAAACGCGTTTGGCAGACGCCAATCACGCGTCGCGTTTCCGGCACCGTCGATCTCGCAGCGTCTTGCCAATGGCGTCACGGCCGCCGTTAATGGGCGCATCCAGAGATATCAGCGCCAGCAGATGACGCGCTCGCTGCGGAGTCTCCTCCTCTTGCGTGAACCACCGGCCCGCAACCGGGACGATGCCCATGATCGGAAAGAAGCCCGCAGACACGAACCCGCCTCCTGAACCGGAACCGGTCGGCGCGGTGAGCGTCACGAAGCTGCGTGCGGCCGCCGGGGGCAGTAGACGGCCATCCTCTCGAACGAACGGTTGACGCCCTCAACGCCTCGAAATCCGTCGTCGTCAGCCCATCGGCGAGCACGCCAGCCGATCCGCTCGCGATACGGAAGCGGCCGCAAACCCGCCGGTCGACGACGCTGAAGATATGCTGTTGCCGCCGATGCCGATCGCGAGCATCAACACGGAGATGAAGGTGAAGCCGGGGATTCTGACGAAGTGGTCCGCAGGGCGTAGCGCAGCTCCTGCCGCGCGAAATCGATACTGGCGGTCACAACTCTATTGACGCCATGAGCTCCCGGCCGGTTGGCCTTACCACAACGCTTGGCGACCCAGGAGCAGGCCTTCTCCGGCCAACTGACCTGAACGATGAAGAGCTTTCGTAGCGCTCCAGATCGATCTGCGCAGGAATTCCGTCGTCCTCCAGATAAGTGGCGCCCCGTGACGCCGAGATGGAAAGCGCGCAAGCAAACAGGGAATGCGGGCCGGGCGCAAAAAGGACGATGGTCGTCACATTCCCGTCGGCCACGGGGTTTTCCGACCGCCAACGCTCGACGAAAGATGCAGCATGTGTCCAAGGACACGGTCGGCGTCGTCGAGAGAAGCGGCGGCTATGTGTCGCGAAACAGATCGAGACGGAAGTCCCACAACTGGTCTGCGGTGGCACAGATTACCGATCGGTGCGGGCCCAGCCACGTCGGTAAAGTCCTCCATCGCTGGAATGACTGCATGGATCGACCGACGCGTCGTAGGCAAAGAATTTGACCGATCGGCCAGTAATCGCGTCGTCGCCAGGAGCCTGGCGCCACTCGGCTTGCTCAAGGAGCGTAGCCGGATCAGCTTCAGCTTCTCCATGCGCTCGAAATCTGCGTCGAGCGACCACACGAGCGCACCCAGCTTCGCGCAGCAACCGCGCCGATTAGCAGATCTCCAACGCCGAAGCGCTCACCCGGCTTCGCCCGCGCGTCTCACCCAGCGGTCGATCGTGGCCCACGTGGCGTCCGTTGGGATACAGGATCGGCAGCGCCGATAAGCGCACGCCTCAACCGCGGTCCGTCGCTTCCGTGAAGCACCCGACAGAGTTCGGATCGCGAACAGGCACGGGCAGCGCGACTTCGTCGGCGTCGAGCAGTCTGCCGAAGGCATTTCGCGTCCGGCGGTCGCCGACCGCGGCGCGCCGCCACCCAGACAGACGTGTCGACGACGATCACCGGCGCGTCCGCGGCGGCGGCGGTTGCGTGGATGTCCACGTCGAGTCTGACCCGACCCATCAAGGCCTTCAACGCCGTCCACACGACTGCGTCGGACCACCTCACGCAGCGCGAAGGCGACGGTGTCGGTCTTCGACTTGAACCCGAGCACGTTGCGCGCCTCTTCGACCAATTCTGCCGGGAGATCCAGCGGTAGTGCGCATATGATTTGCTATAAATCGTATGCCTTATACCGGTGTCCATATCGTCAGCAAATCGTATGCCTAGTCGGTTCGACCGTCGGCGACGTCGATTGACGCCGCCGTCGTCCGTCCCGTTCGCCGCGAGCCGCACCGTGCATGTGCCCGGCGCTACGCGAGCGCCGGTCGCGGACTTCAGATCCCAGGGCACGCGGTGAACGCCAGGCTGCCCATGCGCCGTCGATCTCGCGGATGACTTTGCCGTCGCAGATCCGCGATCTGAACCTTCACCGGACCGGACGCCGCAGCCTTCAGGTAAGTACGAGAGATCGCGTCCGGCGGATTCCTCGCTCGCCACAGTTCCGTCGCCGCCGCCATGCCACGACGCGCTTGTCTTCATCCCACAGAATCGCGCGCGCGCGGACCGGAACAGATGCTCGCTCTTCGCCGAGCACCGCGTCGACAGCTGCTGCAGCGGCGTGATGTCGTCGAGCACGAAGAAGCTGCGGCCGTGCGTCGCGAGCACGAGATCCTGATCGCGCGGATGGACGATCACGTCGTCCGACGTCGTCGCGGGCAGGTTGCGCATGAACGGCGACCAGGCCCTGCCGCCGTTGAGCGACACGTAGAACCGAACTCGGTGCCGACGAACAGGAGATTCGCGATTGAACCGATCTTCGCTTGACGACGTTGATGTGGCCGCGGGACGGGAGGTTCGGCCGCAATGCTCGTCCACGTCTGACCGAAGTCGGTCGTCTTGAACAGGTACGGCTTGTAGTCGCCCGGATGGTGGCCGTCGAACGCCGCGTACGCCGTGCCGGCCGCGAAATGCGACGGCTCGACCGACTGCGCGTAGTAGTTCGCCGGGAACCTGGCCGCCGCGTCGGCGACGTTGCGTCCAGGTCGCACCATCGTCGCGCGAGACCTGCAGATTGCCGTCGTCGGTTCCGACCCACAGCAGGCCGGGCGCGATCGGCGACTCGGCGATGGCGATGATCGTGCCCCACTGAGGCGACGCCGTCGTTCTTCGCCGTCATCGGCCTGCGAGCCGTTGACGCCCATGATCTGCAGGCACGTCGCGGTTGATCGCGCTTCGTCAGATCGTTGCGTCGCGGTCCAGCGAGTCGCCGCGGTCGCGCGACGATGAACAGGCGGTTGGCGCCGAAGTAGAGTGTGCGCGGATCGTGCGGCGACATCGCGAAGCCGGGATTCCAGTTGTAGCGCATCGCCTCGTTCGGCTGGAGCGGCGTGACGATGTTGCCGGCGGCGGGAATGCGCCGTCGCGGTTCGGCGATCGTCGCCGACGGCCGCGGCGGCGTCGGCCGGATGTACTGCTGCTCGCCGGTCCGGAAATTGTTGCCGCCACAGATGCTGTCCGCCGTTGCCCGGACACCGACATGTAGACGATGTTCGCATCGGTGGGATCGGCGCCGACGTGAAAGCCGTCGCCGGCAGCCAGTTCGAACCAGTGTTCCTTCGTGATGCCGCCGTTGTTGCGGACGCGGCTCGGTCCGCCCCAGACGCCGTTGTCCTGCGCGCCGCCGTACACCCAGTACGGCTGCCGCATGTCCACCGCCACCTGATAGAACTGCCCCATCGGCATCGCAGTTCTGCAGCTGCCACGTGCGGCCGCCGTCGTACGAGAAGTCCACGCCGCCGTCGTGGCCGAGAATGATGTGCTTCGGATTCGCGGGATCGATCCACATCGCGTGGTGATCCGGATGGCTCGGCGGCAGCGCGTCGTCCGGCTTGCGATCGAACGGCGCGACGAGCGATGACGGCGTCTGCTGCGGATTCGGCAGCCGCAGCAGCACACCCTCCTGGCATGCGTCTTGAACGTGCGCGCGCCGTCGGTGGACTTGTAGAGGGTCCGCTCGAGCGCGAAGACGGTGTTCGGATCCTTCGGATCGACGCGGATCTGGCTGAAGTACATGGCGCGGCCGTTGTCGTTGCTCGTCAGCTTCCACGTCGCGCCTTTGTCGTCCGAGCGCCAGATGCCGGCGCGGTTCGGATCGAGCTCGGCGCTGCGATTGCGGCCGCGCCGCCGCCTGAGCCTTCGCCGCCGCCACCGCCACCGGCCTGCGGACCGGGCTCGATCATCGCGTAGAGCGACGTTCGGGATTGCTGCGCGAGAACGCGAGGCCGACGCGTCCCCACTTGGCGTACGCCGGCAGCCCGCCGCCTTCGATGCGCTTCCACGTCTTGCCGGCGTCGATCGTTTTCCAGAGCGCGCTGCCCGGACCGCCGCCGTTGAAGCCCCAGGCGGTTCGCGGCGTCGCTGATACGACGCCGCGATGAGCGTCTGGCTGTTCGACGGATCCATCACCAGGTCGATGAACCCGGTGTCCTCGTCGATGAACTTCGGATTTCGTCCACGTCCGCGCCGCCGTCTGATCGTCTTGTAGAGTCCTCGTTCGGGACCGGCCTTGAACAGATCGCCGCCAGCGGCGACGTAGACAACATCCGGATTCTTCGGATCGATCAGGATGCGGCCGACCGTGCCGCTGTCGCGCAGTCCCATGAAGGCTCCACGTCTTCCCGGCATCGACCGACTTGAAGATGCCGCCGCCGTAGGTGGTGCTCTGGCGCTGGTTCGGCTTCGCCGGTTCCAACCCAGACGACGTTCGGATTCGACGGAGCGATGGCGATGTCGCCAATCGACAGGTTCGGCTGCGCGTCGAACACCGGCATCCACGTGGTGCCGTTGTTGTCGGTCTTCCACACTCCGCTCGACGCGGTGCCGACGTAGATCGTCGACGGATCGCTCTCGACCGCCTCGACATCGTCGACGCGGCCGCCCATGTTCGTGGGGACCGATCGGCCGCCAGACGATACTCATCGAGAAGAGGGCTGGGCGCGGTTCCTGCGCACGCACCGCGAACAGGCCGAGGATCACGAACACCGCGCCGGGCTAACGCGTGACGAGGATGCATCAACGACATGGGGCAGAGTTTATCTAAGATGGGGACGGAGGTTGGGGGGTGGGGACGGAGGTTCCGGCGGGGACACCGGTGCTCGAGACGCCGCGGCTGGTGCTGAAACCGCTGGCGCTCGAGGATGCCGAAGCGGTGCAGGCGCTCTCTTCCCATTGGGAGATCGTCCGCTACCTGAATCGCTGGGTGCCGTGGCCGTATCCCCGGACGGCGCGCTCACCTTTTCCGCGATATCGCGCTGCCCGCAATCGCACGCGGGCGACGAGTGGATTTGGACGCTGCGCCTCAAAACCGACCCGGCGCAGATCATCGGCCTCGATCTGGCTTGAAGCGATCGGACGACGAGAACCGCGGATTCTGGCTGGCTCCACGTGGCACGGCCGCGGACTGATGACGGAGGCGGCCGATGCCGTCACCCACTTCTGGTTCGAGCAGCTGCAGTTTCCGTACTGCGCGTGCCCAAGGCCGTCGCCAACAAGAGAGCGTCGCGTCGGATCTCGGAAAAGCAAGGGATGCGCGTCGTCGCGGTGGTCGAGCGTGACTACTGTCACGGGCCGCGGCACCGGCGGAAATCTGGGGAGATTAGCTGGCTGCCGAATGGCGCCTGCGACCGAGCTCGAGATCGCTGCTCGCGGCGCACTTCGAACTGACGCCGCTCGTCCGTGCCGGAGTCCGCTGTCGAAGGCCGGGCGCGACGTCTACTTGAAAAACGAAACGCTGCTCCCGACCGGATCGTTCCGGCGTTCGCGGGCGATCTACGCGCTGTCGGCGAACACCGCGCGCGCGGCCTCTTCGAGAAGTGGATTGCGGCCAGCACCGGCAAACCACGGCGCTGCCGCTCGCGCACGCCGCGCAGCGTCTCGGTGTTCAGCGAAGATCTTCTTCCCGCCAACCCGAACCCGGTCAAGGCGACACGCATTCGCGAACCTGGTGCCACCCTTGTCGAAGGGGGCGCCGATCTCTCCGCGGCCATCGACGCCGCCTACGAATATGCAGGGTGCACCGGCGCGTTCTTTGCGCACGATGCCGCCGATCCCGACATTTCGGTCGGCACTTGGCCACTGATCGGCGCGGAGCTGATCGATCAGTTGCCGGAGGTCGACATCATTTACGTACCGGATGGGCGATACGGCGCTCATTCGCGGCGTGGCATCCGCCGTCAAAGCGCGGCGTCCAACCGCTCAGCGTCGTCGGCGTGGCGGCCGCGGCCGCGCGCCTGCATATTACCTGTCGTGGAAGGACGGCGCCGGTCGTCGAAACCGCGACCGGTCACGACCATCGCGGATGGTCTCGCGGTGAGCCGGCCTGCTCGCGCTCAACGTCGCGGCGATTCGCGAGCTGGTGGACGAGGTCGAGACCGTCGGCGAAGGCGAGAGATGAGTGGACGCCATGGCGCTGCTGCACGCGCGTGAGGGCATCGTCGCCGAACCGGCGGCTGCTGCCGCCACAGCGGCGCTCCTGAAACGGCCGGACAGCAGCGGCACGACGGCCGTTCTCGTACCGGCGGCGAACATCGCTCCTGATCTCGCAAACCGGGTTTCAAACCGACGTGGGGTCCGGCTTTAGGCGGACCACGAGGTCCGGCGGTTAACCCGGAGGGTTGCTGGCTTCGAGTCCAGCCTGAGGAGCCAGTTCCTCAGGGTCCATTCCGGACACATGGGTGACAGTTCATTCCGGAGCACATAGGTAACACTTTCGGGCCGAACGGATTCTCGATCGGTTCGAGCCGGCACGTCTCGTCGTCGAAGTAGCCCAAATCGTAGTGCATGAAGGTGACGAGCCAGATGCGCTCGCCGACCTGCGTCACGCCGACGTTCTGCCCGGCAAACACGTGGCTGAGATTGACCTTCCGGCCCTTGAAGCAGATCCGGCCGCAGTGCGTCACGGTGAAGGTCTGCATCGTGGAACGGGTAGGTCAGGTCCTCGAGGCCGCGATAGACGCGCGGTGAGCGCGCGTAGAGGTCGGCCGGCACTTTCATCCCAAGCGCCTGATGCGGCCGCTCCCGGTTGTACTGCTCGACGAACGCATCGAAGCGCGCCTGTTGCTGCAGGACGTTGGCGGCGGCCGGCTTGGTGGCTTCCTTCTTCAGCGTGCAGATGCATGCGCTCGTGGCGGCCGTTCTGCTGCGGATGCCCGGGTTGGATGCGCTCGATCTGAATCCCGAGCCGGAGCCACCACACCGACAGCTTGCTGAGCCCGTAGAGCGCCGTGCGCGGACGCGAAGGGCACGCCGTTGTCGGTGCGGATCACCTGGCGGCAGCCCAAACTCCTTGAAGGTGCGCTCGAAGACGGTGAAGGCGAATCGTCTCCTGTGTCGTCGACGAGCGCTTCGCACGTCAGGAGGTACCGGCTCGCGAAGTCGGTGATCGTCAGCGGATAGCAGTACCGCCGATTGCCGAGCATGAACTCGCCCTTGTAGTCGGCGCACCACAGCGCGTTCGGCTCGGTCGGCCGCGACAGCGCGGTGCCGGTGGCGCGCGGCCGGCGCCGGCGGCGCCGATGCACCAGGCCGTGGCGATCGAGGACCGCGTGCACGGTGCTGATGGCCGGCAGATGCGGCGCGGTCGACTGCCGCCGCAGCTTCTCGCGAATCTTCGGCGCGCCCCAGTCCGGGATACTCGCGCTTCAAGCGGACGATCGTCGCTTCGAGCTGGCGCCGGCAGTCGATTCGCCTGGCGATAGCGGCCGTCGGCTCCGATCGGTGAACGCCGTGACGCCGCAGTCCTTGTAGCGGTCGAAAATCTTGTAGCCGGTCTTCCGCGAGATCCCGAACTCGGCGCACAGCGGCGCCATCTTCTCGCCCTCGAGCAGGCGGGCCACAAACCGGAGCCGCTCGTCCATGACGTGACACTCCTTCCAAGGCATGCCCCTCCTCTGAAGGGGCAAAAGTGTCACCCATGTGTCCGGAATACGCGTGTTACCTATCTCGCAGGACACGACAGGAGCAGCAGACATGACAGAGCGAAGCGCATGATTTCGTATCCTCCGAGCTGCCACCAGTCTCACCGCTTCAAGTCACCTTTGAACCGCCTGTTTTGTCAGGTCACACCGAAGCCTGCAGCTGGTGGAGCCAGCTGGAACGCGTCCGGTGTGTGGCGCCTCGCGCGCACGTGCGCCCGCGCGATCGAAGAATCGCGAGACCAGGCAGAGGAAAACTGCAGACAGCTGAGCGCAACTCCCTTCCGCGTCCCTGCGTTCCGAATCCGCTCGGAGTGATGCTCGTGGTTCTCTGCAGCCGCGACGAGGCCACACCGGTCATTCCCAACGCGGCACAAGGCGCGCAGCCGGTCTTGCCAACGCCTCGAATAGACCGCCCGTTCACGAACCATCGCTTGGCAGTCGATCCGCCGTTCCAGGGCTCTATCAGCCCGATCGGAGAGACGCGAGTTCGAATTGCCCGAGGCTCCACCGCAGACAGCCCCTGGCTTCGAAGCCAACCGTCATGACAGATGCTGACGTGCAGTTTGTGTCGCGCGGAGCGGGATACCGCTATTCCGACCGCGGACGAAGCTGTCGGGCGTTGCGGAAGCCTTCTCCTCAATCGAACGAACCCACCACCGTCGACACTTCGGCGAATGAAACTGGTTGACAGCAACCCCGCACCACACATCTCGCAAGGTGACGAACTGCCTGCAAGAGCAACTACATCATCGGCAGCACGCGGGAAACTGGCTTTCACCGGATCCCCGCTACGCGAAAGTCGAGCACACGGACGTCCATCCTGGAGTGGACCTCGCTTATTACGGCAATCAACGCCAACTGCGAGCACGACTTCATCGTCGCCCTCCGGCGCCGATCCGCAAGCATCGGCAGCTGGCGTTCGAAGGCGCGCAGGGACTTGTGCAGACGAGGTCGGCGATCTCGTGCTCGGACATGGGCGATTCTGGAGTCCGCCTCAAGACGCCGCTCATGTATCAGGAGACCGACGGGCATCGCGTGGAGATTCCTGGCGGCTACAGAAAATCTGCAGCGATCGGATCGGCTTGCAGCTCTCGGACCGACGATTCCACGAAGTCGCTGGTGAGTCGATCCGATCCTCGTGTATTCGACGTATCTCAGGGCAGCAGCGAGGATTTCGCGTTGGGAATCGCGACCGACCTATTCGGGCGCCCCATACATTACCGGTGACGCACGGTCGTCGACTCTTCCAACGTCCGGTAATAACACAAAGCCCTGCGTGCGCCACGGAGCGCCGCGTCTGCTGGCGAGGATGCGTCCGTCACCAGCCTGGCGTCTACTCAACTATCTGCAGGAACATCGGGCGATGGCAACTGGCATTGCCGTGCGGCCCGACACCGAAGAGGTCTACGTAACCGGGTGGACCCGTTCACCAGACTTCCTGACTGCCAACGCGATCGACGCGGTGTTCGGCGACGATCCTCGCGCGCTGAGCGAGCCTTCAGACAAACCTCAGCTCGGATGGATCCGAGCCGTGTAACTCGACGTATCTCGGTGGTAATGAATCGTCAGTTCAGGCCATGGCGGTCGCGGTCGATTCCTCCGGTGCGGCCTCACGTGACTGGCTCGACTCGTGATTGGGTCAACGGGCCGTCGGATGCGTCTTTGTCTCCAAGCTCGCGCCCGACGGTCACGCGCGTTGGAGTGCGCCATTCGTTTTGGCGGTTGGGACAACGACGTCGCCTACGGCATCGTAGTAGACGCTCAAGGCTACGCCACGGTAGCTGGAGCAACCGATTCTCACGATTTCCCGCAGTTTGGTTCGCCTCGACCGGTCAGCCGGAGGTTTGCCGCTCAAGCTGGTTCCGGACGGCTCCTGGATTCGTGTACTCCACGCACTTCGTTCCGGCATCGGCATCGGGCATCGCGATCGCCAGAGCCGTATGACATTACGTCACCGGAGTCATGCCCGGACGTCAGTACGACCCGTCTTCTCCGGGCGGTCCCGGCAGGGGGCCCACTGGATGCGTCTGTCGAGTTCCCGGTTTCGGCGGCCATGCCGCAACCTCAGCGCATCTCGGTGGAACCGGCGAAGATCGCGGGTCGACAATTGGAGTCGACTTTGCTGGCAACATCTGGGTCGCGGGTGTGACCGCCTCGATCGGATTTTCCTCTTGTGAACCCGCTGCAGGGACAGGTCCACGGCCTCGACAGCGTTCGTCGTCAGGCTCAATCCGAATCTCGAGCCTGTCTTCTCGACCTACTCCTGGGCGGCGGCGGCAACGAACAAGTCATTGGCGATACCGCGAACATGCCCTGGCCGCCAGGGCCGGCGCTCGCCGTGGACCGCTTCGGCACCCCTGACGGCTACGCAGTTCTGGTCCGCCGCCGAGCACGTCCAGCCTTGCCTACATCGCCGGTTCTTCACTGGATTCGATCGACTTTCCCACCGCCGAGGCTGCTCCCCGCCATGCAGCCGACGACGAACGGCCCTGTCAATAGCTTTTGTCGCGTGGATTGTCGACGAGGGAATCCTCGACAAAACCTGATTTGGCGGTGACCGAATATGAGCGCGACGGTGGGTGGATTACCCTCAGGAACTGAACCGTCGGCGTCACTATGCCTCTTGTTCGGGTGACCAACAGGGCCCGGCGCGCGCCAGCAGAACGTGACGTTCCTCGACAAGTTGCCGCCAGGAGCGCTCGTTGTACGCGGAGTCGAAGTCTTGACAACCGCCGTCGATGACTACCCTACCCGCATGCACCGCGAACATGCCGGCACGTGAGGTTGGCCTGCGAGACTGTGGACGTTGTCCGAGGGCGAGAGCGTGTTCGTCAGGATCGACGTGATGCCACACAACTGTTGGGGCCCAGATCAATACAGCTGCGGTCGAGGACGAGGCGTGTGCGCCTCCCGCAACGTGCGTTTCGAACGCGTTCCTCAACTGGTTTTCTGCGAGGTCACTCAGGACCTGGTCTGGGGACGGGACGCCGGTCGCGACAAAGATATCCGCGACAACACCGTGACCGACGACGACCGTCGTGACCCCGAGATCAACCGACCTGGCTGTGACGGGTTCAGCGTTTGCCGGACGTCGTGACGCTCGCGCGGCATCATCACCTACACCTTGAATCGTCAAGAATCTTGGACCGGCGGCGACCGCAGCGACGTTGAGCGATACGTTGCCGCCGGGCGCGACGCTGATCTCCGCCACGCAAACCGGGAGCGTTGGAAGCTGCACGGGAACGAATGCGATCACGTGTCAAGTGGCCGTCGCTGTCGGGTCGCTGCTCAGGTCACCATCGTCGTTCGAGCGACGGTGCCAGGCACGCTGACCAATATCGCCGTCGTGTCGGGCGTCCTCGCCCGATCCGAACAGCGTCAACAACGCAGGTGACGCTTGTGACCGGGGTCAACAGGCCGCCGATCGCCAATGCGGGTCCGGACCAGGTCGGGTCCGGCGGGCGCAACGTGTCGGGCCATCGTGACGTCTGAATGGCACTGGATCGAGCGATCCGGACGGCGACACGCCTCACTTATACGTGGACGATTGACAACCAGTTGCCGCCACCGCCGCCCGATTCCGTTCTCGCCTGTTGATCCTTCGAGCGCAATGGTCAACGGGGCCGACGATCCGCAGAGCCGGTGCCGCTCGGTGTTCACACAATCACGCTGACCGGTGACCGACGGGTTTGGCGGACGCCTCGTCCGACACGGTTGTTGTGACCGTCCGTGACACGACGGCTCCGACTTTCAGCGGCGTGCCTGCGCCGGTTATCGTCAGACGCAGTCGAGTCCATCAGGTGCGACCAGTGACGATGACCATGCCAATCAGGCTGGACAACTGCACCGCCTCGGTCGCTGTGTCGAGCAACGCTCCAGCGACCTGCCGCGGCGCCACGACTGTGGCGTTCACAGCGCGTCGACGCGGCCGGCAACAGCGCCACCGCCACCACGAGGGTGACGGTCGTCGACACCGTCTCGCCAGCGCGGCGATTGCTTCGCCACGGGCACTGGGCCTATCTCCATTCCAATGTCCTCGACCACGAGCTTTTCCGCCATCGATGGCGGGTCGGGCCGCTGCGGCCGGGATGCCGACTGCCGCGCTCGACGGCGTGGCGGTGGCGAATGGTGGGAACATCGAGCATGTTGACGCTGACCCTCCGGGACGCGCAGCTTCGTGTTGATGGCTACCGACGTGGCTGGAAACTCCAGGGTCAGGCATCACATTCACTGTCGTCGCAGCGATCGACAGCCCTCATCGCGTCTGTCGATGTGTTCGCCAGTCAGAACAAGATCGATGGCCTCAATACGGTAAAGAGCCTTCAGATCAATTGAACGATGCCAAGCAGGCCGCCCAGCAGGCAACAGGACGGCCGCGATAAACCAGCAAGCCGCAGGACTTCATCGGTTTAGTACAGGCTCAGAGCGGGAAGCACGTCACTGGCGGATGTTGGTCAGGATACTGGTCGCCGACGCCCAGTACGTGATCGGTCGCTGTGTGATGAGCCGCCGGATCGCCTTGGGACCGGTGCCTGATCCGCCGACGGGTCGACGATCGGGGCAGCTGGGCGGGGCCGGAATGGAGAGCGCAGCTTCGTGCGGTTGATGAGCAGCCGGTTGCGAAACTCGTCCCGGATGGCGAGCCATTCTTTTCAGGGTCCGCCAAAGCCCACCGCAAAACTGTCTTCGAGGGGACACGGATCTCACCGAACGGCTTGCGAGTGCCCACGTCCTGCCGTGATTCGGCCACCAACGTAGCCATTGAGCCGATCCAATCAGGCACTTCTTCGCATTCCGCGACGAGGTCGATATGAAGACGATCACGATCGTGATTCTCTGGATCGGGGCTCTGTCATTGCCGCTGCGAGCCTAAGCCACTTCCGGCGCTGTAAAGCGCCAACTGCAGCAGCTCGGGTTAGCAATACGTAACTGAACGAAGTACAA